>OKSB01003677.1_pt1 | contig 11930 bp, 12 predicted proteins | sample 1601171 | NCBI WGS metagenome assembly OKSB01 (sample SAMEA3541496, study PRJEB24748) | human gut metagenome | biome: human gut; feature: human-associated habitat; material: faeces | place: China | collected 2012 | reverse complement strand
GCTGGACGCCATCGACATCGGGCGTATGGGAATGGCAAAGAAACCGGATACGGAAATCCAGACTACTATCCGACAGTTTGCCGTGAAGTACGGGCTGTTCGGCCTGATGACCGCACTGCCCACCACGCCGGATTTTATGGAATATGAAGCGGTGTACCTGCCGAAAAACCATTTTATAAAAGCAGAAACGATGCCCACCGAAAAATATCTGGAACTTTTCTTCCCCTTTGACAAGCTGGATGTGATTAAGCATGGAATCGAATCCATGTGGAATATCGAAAATGACCGTGTGATGATGGCGCTGGCGATGACCATGACGGACAAGCCGATGGCGGTCAATATGAGCTTTCAGCGGGAGTATGCGGAACGGTATGACTGGATGAAGCAGCAGTTCATCGACTGGGCGTTTACCTATGTCAACAGTATGCTTTATTATGAAGATTACGACACATTGAACGAGGATACCCGCCGCCTGATGCAGCAGAGCATGGCGGCTTTTGGCGGCAATGCGCCCACCTATCATATTGCTCTGCTGGATAAGCCGACTATTATCTGGGATTTCCACTCTCTGCTTTTGGGCATACAAATGATGTTCAGCTTTATGCTGACCGACAGCAAAAATCCGATCCGCCTTTGCAGGCACTGCACAAAAGCCTTTGTCGCAAGCAGGCCGAGCGCCGTGTTTTGCAGCCCGCAGTGCAAGAATAAGCACAATGTTTACAAGAGCAGGGCAAAGAAGAATCGCTCAGATAGGGAGGAACAAGGAAATGATTGATAAATGGATCGCCGAAGCAACGGAATGTGATTTTAAGGTTGCTCTGGAAGTGAGAAAGCCGAAAAGCTGGCTGAAAAGCGTCAGCGCCTTTGCAAACGGCATCGGCGGCACGCTGTTTTTCGGGATTGATGATGACAGAAACGTGATAGGCTTGTCAGATGCGCAGACCGATGCAGAGACGATCAGCCGCCTGATCAAAGAGCGAATTACGCCCTATCCGAGTTTTGTCCTTGCTCCTGAACGAGAAAATGGTAAGAACATTCTTGTACTGTCCGTATCCGCAGGGCGGTCTACTCCGTATTACTATAAAGCGGACGGTATCATGGAAGCCTACATCCGAATGGGCAATGAAAGCGTGATTGCCCCATCCTATGTCCTCAATCAGCTGATTCTCAAAGGGATGCACCGCACCTATGACGAGCTGATTTCTGAGTATGATTTTAAGGATTACGCTTTTTCCAAGCTGCGGGAGCGATATAAGGCGTGGACGGGCAACAGCATGGAAGAAAAGCTGTTCGATTCCTTTGATATGCGGGACGAAAACGGCAAGCTGACCAATGCAGGCGCTCTGCTTGCGGACGATTCGCCCATCCGGCATTCCCGCCTGTTCTGCACTCATTGGAACGGCCTTGATAAAAGCGGCGGCATGGTAGATGCGCTTGACAGCGCAGAGTATTCCGGCAGTTTGATTATCCTACTCAATGAGGGTGTCGGCTTTGTCAAGCGGAATATGAAAACCCGCTGGAAGAAAACCGCAGATTCCCGCATTGAAATGCCGGATTACTGCGAACGAAGCGTTTTTGAGGCGCTTGTCAATGCGCTGATCCACCGAGATTATCTGATATTGGGCAGCGAGGTCCATATTGATATTTACGATGACCGTCTCACCATCTATTCTCCCGGCGGTATGCCTGACGGCACACGGATACAGGAACGGGATCTGTCCAGCATTTCCTCCACACGACGCAATCCCGTCCTTGCGGATATTTTCGGCAGATTGGGCTATATGGAGCGGCAAGGCAGCGGCTTTAAGAAAATCACGGAAACCTACCGTGCCGCTCACAATTACCGCGATGAACTGGAGCCTAAGTTCTATTCGGATGCCAGTTCTTTTCAAGTCACGCTCTATAATCTGAATTACGGAACCGCGGCAACCGCAAACAAGGTTACGATTGAGGACGAAAATATTGCGATTGAGGTTGCGATTGATCGACTCAACGCAAGCCAAACTACGATTGCAAAGGCAAAAGCAGTATTTGCCAACATGGGCATTGACGGTGTCTTTGGCCGCTCTGATATAGCGGCCATCACAAAGGATTCCGTTACTGCCGCAGGCAATCTCATTACAAAGCTGAAAAATGCAGATTTGATTGAGCCTGTCAGCGGCTTTGGAAAGGGCAAATACAAGTTTATAGCACCAAAAGAATAAAGATAATGCCCGTTATCGGCACCATGGTCGATAACGGGCATTTTATCAGGCGTATACCAGTTCAGTCAGAACGATTTCCTCCGCACGGCTACGGATGCTGTTCATGCGGCGTACCCATTCCATCTGGTCGACGGCTTTCATGGCTTCTGTCACGCCTTCCTGTTGCGCCATAGCGGAAACGATGGTTTCCATATGCTCGTTGCAGGCTTGGTCGATCTCGGCAAGGTGCCGATGCAGCGTTCCACTTGTGAGCAGGTTTGTGTAGAGAATGGGGCGATGTTCTTTCAGATAGCTGCGGCGCATACGCCCGTATTTGCCAATCTGATATTCTGATTCATCTGGCAGGGAGAGGTTTGGAATGAGATAATCGCCCTCCTGACGGTAAGTGCCCCCCATCTGCTCAAATATCGATTTCATATAAATCAGCTCCTTTTTGTGTTGATTTCCAGCGGTTATAAGGATTATTCTGCTCCTTTCCTACAACTGCTGTTCCATTCACCACAAATGAGCCGCAGTCATATGTATTAGATGGCAGAAACCACCCTTTACATATTATCTCTTGATTTTGGATGCTGTTGGACTCGGCGTCCATGTTATCGTCACGGCTCAGCCGGCAGTAAAGGGCGGCGGTGCCAAAATTGTGATTACCCGACAGTTTCAAAATAGCCTCCTTCCTCGGGTGTCGGACAATCAGTATTTCCAAGTATATTGTACCTCCGACTGCCGCCCGTGTTAAGGATGTCGCCGTTTTCCAAATCCGCCAGCATGAGTTTTAGGAGAATGTCTTTCATCGTTTCACCCGTTCTCTTGTCCTTATAGACCGGGGTAACGATGAAATGGATTTTCCCCACTTGATAGGTGTATTGCTCCGGCATTACGCCTCCTTTCGCATAGATAAAACCAAGGGACGGCGCCGCAGCGCCGCCCCTCGGCTCTTCCCTGTGAGGGGGACTTTGGGACAACTTGTCCCAAAGTTCACCCCTCATATACCAAGGACAAAATACCGAATGATTTTAACCGACATTCCCAGTTTTCTTTCAGATATTCCTTCATGCTTTCAAGGCCCCGCAGGACAGAGCCGCGCACCGAGCCACTATGTACGCCCTCGGCCCGTCCAACCTCGGAATAGCGTTTGCCGTCAATGACACACGCCTCCACACGGCGTCCCTGCGTTTCGGGCAACGTGTTCAGCGCATTCCAAAGGCAGAAAAACCGTTCCTGCCGAAGCACCAGCTCCTCCGGGGACGGCTCATGCAGACAGGCGGAATACTCAATGCCGTCATCGCAGTCCAACGAATACTGCGATTTGTTGCGGGTGACGCGCCGCCGATAGGCTGCCTCATACCGCTTGTCGGCCTTCAGTTCTTCTGCTACCTCATCGGGAACGTCAATATATTCATTCTGGGTGTACCAAGCGTAAAAGTCCTTCAGATTGATCGTAGTCATTACATTTTCCTCCGTTCAGATTTTTGTTGTGGGTGGATAGGTGATCTGAACGGGGATCTGGCGGAGAACGACAGCCAGGACAACCAGCTTTGGGACAAGTTGTCCCGAAGTGCAGGCATACAAAAACGCCCGCACAGCATGACGCTGTACGGGCGCACGAAACATGGTTGCAGTTGGTATACTGGCATATTTCATATCCAAAGCCGAACTTACCCGGAGGGGGAGCTACGCTTTTTTTAGCTGGTGAAGATCATGCGTACTATGAAAAAGCAAAACGAACACGACGATCCCTCCTTGGAAACCGCCGTGTTCCTCATAAGTCGTCGTATAACGGCGGCTTTTTATTGAGCCGACGAAAACAAAAGAGCCGATAATCCGCGCCCAAGGGCTACGGGTTATCGGCTCTGCGTCTATGCGTCTGGCTCTTTGATAACAGATATATTTAGTTCCTTAACGCATATCAGCGTTTCTTGTTTACACTTTGGGCAAAATAGCGGAAAATTTTCAAGCACAGTATCAATACGGATTTTTGTCCGCGTTTTGCTCCTGCAAATAGGACAGTTGATCCATTCCATCATTATTCAATCGGCACATTGTAGTAGAAACGACTGGCAAGAACATCTTTGTCCTTGTAGTAGGCATAAATATTTTCCACTCGTTCCCAAACCTGTTCATCAAAATAGACATCACTTCTCTGGCTGATAATGCTTTCTACATACTGACGGAGATCCGTGTAAAACAGGTTCGTTACCTCGTAGCAAACATACTGGTCATCTTCGTAAACCTTATACTGCTCCATCTGCTCAAATGTCATAATTTGGCCATGGATAAAAGCATAATCTTCCGAACTCTGAACGTCATTCACATTGTAGGTGAAGAAATAGAGCAAGGGAACCTCTGCGCCGCCATCAACCTCGCCTTTGCGCTGGGGTACATAAGCACTTAAAACCAATGCGCTTTCACCTTCTGCGGAGCCAACGGGGATGCCATAACCGTCAAGAGTGTGTCTATGCAGGCCCGTGAGCCAATGCTGAGTTTCCAACGGAGCGGTTTTATCAAAAACAACATCCGGATTTAGGCCGTCAATAACCAAGGGGGATGCCTCCGAGGCAACAATATCCCGATCAAGTGCAGCAAGCAGTTCCTGGCACTTTACAAGGTAGTTGTCAGCGTGGTTTCTCCGCTCTGCAATATCAGTATAATAATTTCCAAAGTAGGGCTGCAGTTCTTCCAAAATATGTGCTACCAGTTCCTTATCAGCTTCAACGGGAGTTACAGGGATGGGTTCCTCTACAACTGTTTTAATAGGCTCGGCAAAGGTAACAGAGCACATCCAGTCCTGTCCAAACACAAAATTGTTGTTTGTCAGTACAAAGTAATAGTGATCATCGGTAAGCGGCTGCTCCAGAAAATCCATATTGTATGCTTCGGAGAGGTCTACCGTCATAACGCCGTTGGTATGAGCTTCAAATTCTGTTCCGCTAAAGGCAATCTCATCAGAAATCGGAGCAATTTCCTCGCTGGTAGACCAACGCACAATTTTAAGTTGCTGCTGGAAACACAGTTCCTTATCAGACTGATTTTCTACGTGAATGGATACAATCCCGTTTCCCTCATAGGTGGCCGAAAGGCTCAACTCATCCCCGGACAAAGAGGAGAACAGGCTTACCGCAAAAGCAGTCATAGTAAGGCTACATACCAATACAGCAGCCACAAGCATAGCCGCTCTGATGGGTTGGCGACGGCGCCGAGTTTCCAAAGCAACGCCTGTCTTTTCTTCAAAAATATCTTTTATGTTCTGCAAATTCGTTTTATTGAAAGAATCCATATTTGCCTCCTTGTTTAGTTTGAAAGGGACTCACGCAGTTTCAATTTTGTTTGATACAGGCGGTTGTCCACCTGTTTGACGCTCATATCAAGAGCAAATGCAATTTCCTTAGGCTTTTGATTATAGTAATAGCGGCGGATCAAGATTTCCCGATCTGGCTCACCCAAGGCATTTACTGACGCAAGCAGGGATCTTCGGTTTTCTGATTCAAGTATGTTATCGACAACACCAAGCTGGGCTATGAAATCGGTATCCTCAAGCGAAATTGTATTCCGTTTTGAAATTTCCCGACATCTGTTTACTGCTTGTGTTCTGGCAACAATGGAAAGCCACGTTTTTAACTTTCCTCGTTGGGGGTCGTATTTGTCAGGATGTTCCCATAAGTAAATGAATGTATCGGCAACACACTCCTCGACATCTTGAGTTGATCCCATTTTGTTCAAAACCGCGCCTGCAACTGACCACAGCAGCTTGGAGTACTTTGTAATCACTTCGTTGATTGCGGCTTCGTTTCGGTTCCTAATTGCTGTTATCGTTCTTTCGTCATTCAAAAAGTTCACCTCTTGCCATGTGGATTAACCGGTCATATATAGTACGGTGGAATTTGCAAAAACACTTAAAGTATTTCAGAATTTATAACTATCAGTTTCTTAGATTGCATATATTGTAGTTTCTTTCCATCCAACAGGCAAGGCTGCGGACAGGGATTTCACTAACGGCAAGCAGGGCAAGTGTAGCCACACTTGCGTTTTTGGCAAGCAATTTGAGTGTGAACACACTCAAAATTTTTGTGCCGGGACGGCGGCAAAAATGCTTTCCAAAATGCTTGTTGGGAAGCCTCCCCAAACCCGGCTGGCTGCGGCCCGGTGCTGACGCTCCGGGCCTTAACTTTGGGACAAAATGTCCCAAAGCAGAAATGCCGGGGAACAGCACAAAACTGTTCCCCGGCAGATTTGAAAATGTGGAAAGTATTTAGCAATATCTGTGCAGGACATATAATCATATTACCCCATCATAAATCGAGGCGGAAAACCCTTGCAAACAGGGCGTTTTTTCGGGCTAAATGTTCACACATCAGCCCTGCTTTTTGAGGTGTTCCCGATAGCAGAAAACACAGGCAATCCCTTGCCAATAAGGACACCCTGAACAAGGGGTTCCTTCCGGGGCCTTCTGCGAGGCGGGTGCTTCTTTATGCGGGATCTCTTTCATCATGCGCTCATAGGGACTGTTGGTAAAGATCATAAGTAAACCTCCAGTGATGTTCAACCCAATCCCCCCGCCCTTTCCCAATCATGGAAAATGGTGCGGCTCTGGAGGATATACCCCCGTCGCACCGCCGGGGAATAGAACAGCCGGTGCCGCCAGTCAAGGGCAAGCCGCCGATAAACGGCGGTGCTGATGCACCCTTGACAGACAGCTCCCGGCTGTTCTGAACGATATGCGGCGACGGGGGATATACCACCCGAGCCATGTTTGAGGGGAACAGTTTGGGACAATTTGTCCCGAAGCTAAAAGTAACGTGTATTATCGTTCTTAAACATGATATTTTTATAGATGACATTATCTTTGCCTAATGCTAAAATTAAAGTAACTCCATGAACAATAATGAAAAGGAGGAGGCCGCTATGTTTTTTGACGATCCTCAAATGTTATCTTTGGGATTAGACGAGCAAGAACACAAAAACTATTCTCACAATAAAATTACATACAATAAGCTGATGAGCAAAATTCAAGCAAAGGCGCGTCAAGAGGCAAAACTAAACTATTGTTACTATTGCAAAAAAGAAGTATCCAGTTTTTGCAATTCGCATTCTGTTCCGCAGTTTTGCCTTAGAAGAATTGCTGCTGACGGAAAGGTGTATTACGCAAATACATTGATCGACCTCCCCTTTATGCGTAGCGAGCAAGGAGTAAATGAAGCGGGAACATTTCAACTTATTTGTAGAGCTTGTGACAGTAAAATTTTTCAGCAATATGAAGATCCTACCGCCTATCAAGCAAAACCAACTGGGCAGATGCTTGCTCAGATTGCTATGAAGGACTATTTGCAAATGATTTATAAGCGCCTTCATGAAGAAGCACTTTACAGGCTAATGGGCGCGGAATTAGGTGCTCCTACAAATTATGTTGACCACAATCACGAAATAATCTCGCTTGACTTGTCAGAGTATAGCTCATCATTTAGTCGCGCACAAATAGGGTCTTTAGGAAAACACAATGACTGGTATTATCTATGCTATTATAAAAAATTGAATTATACTGTTCCTATTGCGTTTCAAGGCGGTGTGGTTATGGTCTGCGATTTCGAAGACGATGTAATAAACGACATTTATAACATGAGTCCAGACTACCACACAAAAGAAATTCACATTGCCGTTTTTCCTTTGGAGCAAGAGAGTATAATTATGTTGTTCATAGACGCAAGAGATAAACGCTATCGAAAGTTCTATAAACAGCTAAACAAATTGCCATTAGAGGAGCAGTTATCTGCAATTAATTATATTATTTTCAGTTATTCAGAAAACGTCTATATTTCGAAGAGTATTGATGAAAGTATTTTGACAAATGAGCATTTTGTTGCAACTTGTCAAAAGAGTAGTATAGCTACCGCAAGCCATCCCTTTGGGAATGCCTTAAATGCCGCTGTTGCAGAGTTTAGCTTATCAAAAAGAAACGAAATTCCCAACTTGCTTAGCGAGGAATTTCGTTTGGCATAATATGAAATTTCACTGAGAAATACTGATTGCCGACTACCCGAATACCATTTTTGTTGTTCGTAATTTCGTGAAACCCTATAATTCCACTCCGACCATATTAACGAAACGGTATAGATGCGTCTGGCGAAAAGTCAGGCGCATCAACCGTTTCCGGGCTTTTTTGGACCCGGATTTTTTCTTTCAAACCATAGATGCAAATCGCTGTTTCAGAGCGTCCGCCCCGATTCGAACCGGGCGTTTTCCCTTTCCGGGCAGATGCATTCAGCCAGCGCCCTTTTTGAGCAGCGTTTTTCACGGCTGGCAGCGGTATTTTTCTCAAAAAACTCACAAAGATTTGGGCGTCGTTTTGTTGGTCCTGACGGACTGAGAAAACGGCGCCCTTTTTCATTTCAAAAAAGGCGCTGGTAGTAGTGCCTGTATTTGTAGGCCGGAGCAGGATCGCTCCGGCCTTATTTTTTACACACGGGAGGAGCTATATGAACATCAGCGCAGAAGAAAAGAACCGTTACCTCAGAGAGGCAGAAATCGTTCTTGCCCGAGAAGGATTTCGCACGGACAGAACTGATACCGGCAAGCTTCGTGTCCTGCTTGACGGTGCGCCGCTGTGCGAGGTGACCGAGAACGGCGGCATCACCTACCGAAATGAGGACATTAATGAACTGGAACGGGTCGCCGCCAAGGACAAGGTGTATGAGATTGTCAGAACCACCGCCGAGTATATGCGCCAGATGGAGCAGGCTCTTCCTCTGAAGGCCAGTGGTCTGGAGGGCGGCTACAAGGTGCTGGCGGATTTCAATGGCACTGTGCTGGCTGGAGTTCAAAGCAAGCACGGAGTCCACTTCGTCACATGGGATTGGGCCTATGGGCACACAGGAGTATGTCATGGGCACTATTTCATGGAGAACTATGCAGGAGCCAAACAGGACTTTGCTATCCGCTCCGGGCTGATTCAAAAGGAACGGCTTTTCACCCCAGAGCAGATGACCGAGATTTATCGCTGCTGTGCGGACTCTGTAGACGGAGATTTCTTTGAACTCACGGGAGAGCAGGAAAAAATGATCCGCAGTGTTCAGCAGCAGATTGAGGAGTGTGTGCCGGATTTGGACGAGCGAATCCGGCAGCAGGAAGAAGCCTTGGAACAAGTCGCGCATTCGGAGAATTGCGATTCGACTATAAAGGAATCGCCCAATTAAGCGGAACAGCCCGCTACGACGGTTCCTCTACCTTGAAACAAGCCGAAAAATCTTCTTACTTCTATCCTTCGGTAACGGCAGGTTTAATTTTCAGCGAATTGTTCCACATTAGTAACGACTGGTTCAGCTATGGTAAAATACGCGGAAACTGGGCACAAGTCGGGAAAGATGCTACTCCCAACAAATTTACCAAAGCCTATCGGGAAGCCTCTACATTCCCCGACGGAGGATATAGTGTCGACCCCACAGCTTCTTATGCGATTACGCTGGAACCCGAAATGACAAAGTCGTGGGAAATCGGAGCCGATTTAAGATTCTTCGACAGCCGCACCCGTTTAGATGTAGCCTACTACTCGACTACGGTAAACAACCAAATCGTAACCGTGAGAGTTTCACCTTCATCGGGAACTATTCTACAAGTCCGCAACGAAGGTAGTATCGAGAATCACGGTGTGGAAGCTACGTTAAGCCAAGACATTCTTCGCAGTAAAGATTTCGAATGGACCGCCAACCTCAACTTCGGGTTGAATCGGGGTGTCGTAAAATCGTTACCCGAAGACGTGAGCGAAATTCAAGGGACTCAGTTCAGCGATATCTATACTACCGCCTATCTAAACGGTTCGACGACGGGTATTTCAGGCAAGGACTATATGCGTGCTCCCGACGGACAAATACTTATCGACGAGGACGGATATCCCATTATCAACCCGGCCAAGAGCGTATATATCGGTAACCGCGAGCCCGACTTCCTGATGGGATTGAGCAGTACGTTCCGATGGAAAGACTTGACTGTATCGTTCTTGCTGGACGGACGTGTAGGAGGAGACGTATATAACGGAACCGCACGCTCTCTCTTTACCAACGGTATGCACAAATCGTTGGAGAACTACCGTAACCGCGAAGTAGTCGTAAAAGGTGTAGTCGCACAACCCGACGGAACTTATGTACAAAACAACAAGCCTATCATTTTGAATCAGACCAACCTGAATACCTATTTCTATGGCGTAAGCTCCAATTTTATCGAAGACGGTTCTTATCTCCGATTGAGTTACGTCACCGTAGGATATGATTTCACACGGTTCTTGAAAAAAGGGAATCCCTACATTAAAGGATTGAGAGCTTCCATTACAGGCCGCAATCTCTTCCTGTTGACCAAATATTCGGGTTCTGATCCGCAAATTTCAACTTCGGCAGCCTACGGTACAGGAACGATGGGTATCGACAATATGTCTATCCCGGCCACCCGCAGTTTCAATTTCACTATAAACGCAACATTCTAACATCAAGGAACCATGAATAAATATAAAGTTATAATAGTTGACGATGATGATGTAGCACTCGAGAATTTGACTTTCGAGTTAAGTAAAGATGTGCGTTTTTCTTTGGAAAAGACAGCCCGGAATGGTAAGCAAGCCAAAAAAGTAATTACTAAGGTACAACCTGATTTGCTTTTTTTGGATGTGGAAATGCCGGACATGACGGGTATGGAACTGCTAAAGGATATTCGGAATGATGTTTCGTGGAATATGCGGGTTGTTTTTTATACAGCTTACGACAAATATATGATACAGGCGATCCGTGAGTCTGCGTTCGATTATTTATTAAAACCTTTTGGAGAACAAGAATTGAAAGATATATTAGCACGTTTTGTGAAACAGGCAGAGGCAGGACAGAGAACAACATTACCTGTAGGGATGCCACTCTATAGTGCTCAAACCTTCATTGTATTTACACCGACAAATGATATGCGAGCGTTGCGTCCTGCAGAGGTTGGCTTTTTTCGCTATTGCTCTGACCGCAAACAATGGGAAGTAATGCTTAATAATCAACCCCCATTGGCATTGCGTCGTGGAATGACTGCTGAACAGATAACGCAGCATTCGCCTTGTTTCGTGCAAATTCATCAGTCTTTTATCATCAATATTGATTATTTGATGATTATCAAGGATGGTAAATGTATATTGTATCCACCTTTTGAAAATGCAACGGAATTGTTGGTTTCTAAGAAATACAAGAAGGAACTACAAGACAAATATTGTTTGTAAATGAAATATATATTGGTTAGGGAGTCGGCACTTAGATAGTGTTGACAAAGGAAAGAGGGCGCTAAACGTAATGTTCAGCGCCCTCTTTTACAATTTATTTATTAATCAAAAAGGATATTCCTAATTATCGACGTGAAATTATTTCATTTCGATACCCTTGTTCTGCAAAGTGACATTCAATACTCTTGCATATTCAGCATATTGTTTGTCAGTCAGTGCTTTTCTCATCAACTTCAAGTTTCCATAAACTGCATTGTGAAGTTTCTTTTTCTGATCCTTCTTGGCAGTTGTAGCGCGTTCCATCTGTGTAGAGAAATAATCGCAAATGTTTGCTACTTCTTCATGCTGGTCAGCGGATAAATTCAAATATTTACTCAACTTGGTTACGTTGATGTTACCATCCCATTTTGCAGTTGTAGGCTGATTTCCTGCTGCAAATGTCGTAGCGGTCAGACATACGGCTGCCACTAATGTTAATCCTAAACGTTTCATAATAC
>OKSB01003669.1_pt1 | contig 11939 bp, 8 predicted proteins | sample 1601171 | NCBI WGS metagenome assembly OKSB01 (sample SAMEA3541496, study PRJEB24748) | human gut metagenome | biome: human gut; feature: human-associated habitat; material: faeces | place: China | collected 2012 | reverse complement strand
TTGTTGCTCAGGTACTTAAAAAAAATATTTTATAATAGTGTTGCGGAATTAAGGAAAAACTAAGTTTGAAGAAGATTAAGCTCAATGAAATGACATTGAATGAGCAGGAGCAGCTTCAAGGCGGGTACATTACATCTATTTTTGCATGCGTACCTACAGTACAATCTAGACAGTATTGCTTGACAGGAAATCCAGGAACACAAGATTCATGTGGCCTATGTACAACTCAACATTATTGCAACTAGAGTAAATTAGAAACAAGAGGATATTTAAAAGCATTTGTTCTCGAAAGATTAAATCTTTTATCAAGAAGACTTAATTTGAAATAACAAAACTTTTATGTATCCTCTTTTTATATGTAATAAAATGAACTGGAAGTCTCTGATAAATAAAAAAAATAATAAAAAGGAATATATTGCAATAAGAAAAAAAATCGATGATATTTATAATGTTATAATTAATTTCAATTGTACTAATTCTATAGGATTATTGGGTGGAGATTGTGGAAGCTTATTATTCTTATATTATTACTATAAATTGACAAAAAATGAAAGTATATTATTGATTATTCAAAATAAGTTGGATTTAATTATCCAAAATATTACCAGTTTAGAAAATGCTTCATATTGCAATGGATATTCAGGTATTTGTTGGCTTGTGAGATTTATGGTCAATGAAGGCGTTGTTAATGTTTCTGATATTGATGAAGAATTGTATAATATTGATCAATATATCACTGAGTATATAAAACGCGGCTTACAAAGAAATGACTATGATTTTCTACATGGAACTCTTGGAATGACTTATTATTTTGTTACGCAAAATAACAAAAATGGGGATTTTATTGTTGAAAAATTCTTAGAATCTTTGGAACATAGTAAGATTGTCAATGATGATGGAAGCGCTAAGTGGTTATTACCAACATATGTGAATGTTCATGAATTAAAGAATGTGTATAATTTAAGTTTATCTCATGGTATGGCGAGTTTCATTTCTATTTTATCAAAGCTAGTTAAAAATGGGATAAATATTGAATTGTCTATTCCTCTATTAACCCAAGCTTCACTTTATTTTAAAAATAATATGAATCCACCATCATTTAGATCTTCATTTTCACCATGGTTAACACCTGATTCAGATCTTTTTCTGGAGAGTCGTCTTGCGTGGTGTTATGGTGATCCAGGGACAGGTCTTGCTTTATATAATGCCGGAAAAATTCTTAATAATAAAGAAATAATTGAGATGGCTTTGAATGTATTACTTAAAAGTTCACAAAGAAGAAATAATAAAATAGAGAATGTAATTGAGCCAAGTTTTTGTCATGGAACAGCAAGCCTTTGTCATATATATAACAGACTATATCATGAAACAGGCATCATTTCTTTTAAAGATTCCGCTTTATATTGGTTAAAAGTCACTCTGGAAAAAGGAAATCAAACTTCAGGTTATGCTGGTTACATATTTAATGATATCGGAAATATTGATATGAATATTAGCTTACTTTCTGGTTTAACAGGTGTTGGACTTTCATTGTTGGGAACAATTTCCCCAGAAGAGCCAAAATGGGATGAATGTGTATTGTTGTCATAAAATATTTGGTTATGCAAAATGTTGATTACGAATTTTTCAAAACTGGTTTACTACGTATACCATTCTTTCCTTTTAATTACTTGCAACTTATTGATAAGTTAGATTCCATCTTATCCCTTCAAGCTTTTAAAGAGGCTATTTACATAGCTTCGCCCAGTTTGTTTGAAGAAGTATACATTAAAAAAAATAGATCCGAAAAGGTAATTTTATCTCTTCTTAAATATTATATTAGAGCATGCACGAGATGTACTCCTTATGGATTGTTTGCTGGATGTACTACTGTAAAAATGGGCTATAATTCTCAAATTGAAATTCAACCTGAAACTGAATGTAAGACATATTCACGAATAGATATGGAATACTTATGTGACATTATCAGGACATTAGAAGAGGATACAGCTATCAAACAAAAACTAAGATACCATGTTAACACAACATTATATTATACATTTAAAAGTGTAAGATATATTAAATATATAGTTAGTAATTACAAAAGACAATATACTTTTATAGAGATAGAACTTTCCGAGTATCTTGATATAATTATACAAAGTGCCTCAAAACATCCACAAACGATTGATTCGTTAGCAAATAAAATTATATCGTCGGACATTACATTGGAGGATGCTAAAATTTTTGTAAACGAATTAATTGAAGAGCAAATATTAATAAGTGAATTGGAACCATCCGTAGCTGGGGAAGATTTAATTTACCAGATAATTCATAAATTAAATAATATTCATTGTCATAATACAACTATTGGCAATGCTCAGTCTCTACTGTCTCAATGTGATGATGCTACAATTGGGAATCATATAGAACTCTATGAGAAGATATTGCCTTTATTACGCAACCAGTGTCTTTTTTCTGGGAAAAATTGGCTACACGTTGATTGTAAGTTTGCTACAAAAAGTAATATTATTGGAAAAGAAATCTATGAAACTGTTAAGAATGGTATTTTTGCGTTAGAACGTTTATCACCATGGGAAGAGGACGAGGTTCTTAAATCTTTTAAAGATGCCTTTTATAAACGTTATGAAGAGCAAGAGATACCTTTATTTACAGCTCTAGACCCACAAACAGGTATCGGATTTGGACCATGGGGTGAATTACAAGGTGATACATATCCATTAATATCCGATTTAGCAATTGGTTCAAAGCCTAAAACTCAATCTTTTTCAGTAAAAATATCTCCTTTAACAAAAATGCTTATTCAAAAGTATGAAAACTGTTTAAAAAACAACTTAAACACAATTGATATAACTGATGATGATTTAAAGTCCTTTGAAAAGATTGATGTCGAATGCTCTTCCAATTTATTATATGTTATAGCAAAAGTAATTGATTTAAATGGGAAGGAAAGTCCTACTATATATATGGAAGGGGCTTATGGTACCTCTGCCGCTAATTTACTTTCTCGTTTTGAATATTTAGATAATGATATAAAAGAGCTAGTTAACGAGATAACTAAGAGAGAAGAAGAATTCTATCCAGACAAAATTGTGGCTGAAATAGCTCATTTACCTGAGGATCGCATAGGTAATATTCAAATGCATCCACAAAATAGGAAATATGAGATTGATTATATGTCAAACCCACATTATTCATCGTCAGAAGTTGTTTCAATTGGGGTTGAAGATATTTTGATTTCTGTTCCATTGGGTAAAAGAGTCATCTTGCGTTCTAAAAAGTATAATAAAATTATCATTCCGCGGTTGACGACAGCACATAATTTCAGAAATGGCCTCCCAATATATTATTTTTTATCTACTGTTCAGCATCAAGATGAACGAAGTTTACATTTTAGTTGGGGGAATTATTTTGAATCAAAATTTTTCCTTCCTCGTGTTACTTATAAAAATATTATACTATCATCTGCAAGATGGTTTTTCAAATATAGTGATTTACCAGACTCTAAAAATCAATCCTTCGAAAAATTTTATGAAGATTTTACAAGGTGGAGAAAATTGAAAAACATTCCTAATATAGTTCAAATTGTAGAGTTTGATAATAAATTGATGATTGACTTTACAAATATTTTAACAACTAAATTATTTATTGATAATCTTAAAAAAAGGGGAGTCTGTATTTTAGAAGAATGTCTATTTCAAGATGTAAAAGATCCACTTGTTAGAAGGGAAGATAATTATTTTACAAATGAATTAATACTATGTTTAAGTAAAACTAGATTGTCATGATTCAACGATATTTTACAATAGGTAGTGAATGGCTATATTTGAAGTTATACAGTGGACCTAAAACTATAGAAAATATATTGATAACAAAAATCAGACCTGTTTTAGAGCTCTTATTGAAAGAACAATATATAGACCTTTTTTTCTTTATTAGATATATGGATCCTGAATATCATATAAGACTGCGTATTCATTTTAATGATATTTCTCATATAGGATTTATTATTTCGTGTTTAATGAAGGAATTAGGTGAATATGTGAATAATAATGTAATATCTAATATAGTTGTCGACACATATAAGCGAGAAATTGAAAGATATAGAGAGCGTTACATTCAAGATGTTGAACGCCTTTTTTATATCGATAGCAAGTATATTATTAATTTTCTCAGCAACGAGGAAAACGAAGTGGATAAATGGTTGGTAAGCGTCAAGTATATAGATTTACTATTGGATATGTGCGATTTTAAACTTAATGATAAAATAGACTTCTGTACACGAATAAAGTCTGCTTTTGCTGAAGAAATTTATTCGAATGATAAGTATATAAGGAAACAACTTAATCAAAAATATCGTGATAACACTAAGTTGCTTCGAAGTATATTATCTGATGATTCATGTGATAAGTATTCATGGGCGAGATTACTGCAAGATGAATTGCGACATGTTGATAATTTTATACAAAAAATTAAGAAAGATGATTATTTTGAAAAAATAGATATATTGTCCAGTATAATACATATGCATATTAATAGATTATTTAGAACAAAACAACGTGTTATTGAGTGTGTATTATATCATTTCTTGTCAAAATATTATGAGTCATATAAATCTTTATTGAAGTACAACGAACAACAATAACCATTTATGAAAACAAAGATGAATATTATAGATAATTACATAACAGATTTTAATCATCAATTGTCAATAATCTCTTCTCAGCAAGATGTACAACTAGGATTGTTTGAAGGTAAAACTGGTTGGGCAATTTATTTTTATGAGATGAGTCGATTAATTGGAGATGAAAATCTTGAATATATAGCAGTAAGACTAATTAATGAAATATGTATAAAGGCGCAATCGGTGAATTCCATGGATTTAAGAAATGGAATAGCCGGGATTGGGCTGGGAATAAGTTATCTTTTTAGGGAAAAGTTTATTGTTGGCGATATAAATAAGATTCTTTCTGATATAGATGATAAACTTTTTAAAGAACTTTCAAGTACGACCTTGTATAGAAATACTGATCTTCACAGTGTGGTACATATGATTTTTTATATTATTGACCGATTAGAAAGACTTAAAAATAACAGCGAGAATGAATACTTGTTTAAAGAACTGTTGATATATTCGATTAATGAACTTTATGATAATCTGAAAAAAAATCATCTAGAAGAACCTTTATTTTATTCACTTGAATTTTTGTTACCACAATTACTCTTTTTGTTTAGTAAAATATTGAGACTTAATTTTTATAATAATAGAGTGATGAAAATTATTGGTGAAATGACTTATTTTATATTTAGCTTTTTACCTAGACTTAATTCTCATCGGTTGTATTTATTGTGGGCTATAGATACACTTAATAAAGAATTTTATGATAATAAAGATTGGGAGAAATATAAAAAACTTCTTTATGGTCAAATTGATATAAATGAAATCTTCAATCATGAATTGCACAGCTATAACATTTTTTTTAATGAAGGCTATCCTAGTATCTATATTTTTTTACTTCGCCTCAGGCGTTATTTTACAAACGAAAATTTATTTCAGTGCAGAAGACTACTTCTTGATAAAGTAATAAATTCACAATCAAGAAATGATTTAATTGCTAATAATGGATTATATAATGGTTATTGTGGCACATATTTAACCTTAAAGAAATTTTAAAATCAACAAAAATGAAATCTAATTTATCAGATGTAACTTTTATTGTTCCAGTTAGAATAGATACTATTTATCGACTTGAAAATCTGTTGACAATAACAAATATGATTGTTGATAAATTTGATACAAACATATATGTAAGGGAAGCTGCTAATAACAATAGTAATATCTTACAAAGGTTGTTACATAAAAGTATTCAATATGAATTTGTTGAAGATAAAGATCCTGTTTTTTTTAGAACCCAACATATAAATCAGATGGTGTCTCAGGTAAAAACCCCCTATATAGCGATTTGGGATGCTGATATTGTAATAGATAAGCATGCAGTTGAAGCATGTATGGAAAAATTAAGAAGCAATGAATGCGCGATCGCATTTCCATATAATGGTATATGCTATGATGTTCCAGCAATAATTAAGACCTTATTTTTCAAACGTAGAGATGTAAGGTTATTATTAAGGCATAAAGAAAAAATGTCCTTTTTGTATGACCGGAATTTGGTTGGAGGGGCTTTGTTTGTAAACCGTACTAGTTATATAGATGCAGGAATGGAAAACGAGAATATATATGGTTGGGGAAATGATGACTGGGATAGATATGTACGTTTGACAGGGTTGGGATATTCTGTATATAGATATGCAAAACCTCTTTTTCATCTTTCTCACCCCCGTGGAAGTAATAGTACTTATAGGTCGTCTATTGCATCTAATATATCTACTGCTGAGTACATAAAAAATAAAAATTCATCTGAATCAGAATTGAGAGAACAAATATCAGGTTGTGAAATCTTGTAGCATCTATTGTTAAATTGTAATACATTTCATTTCGATTTTTTTTATTTTAGTCCATAAAGGGATTGTATCTGTACTAAATTGCAAACTTTACTCTGATATAGTATATACAATATGTTTGTTAAGATAAAATCGATTTTTATAAAAATAATAGATGTAAACCTAACAGAGCAATGCATTAATTATCCGAGAATTCTAATTGAAAAATGATTTTTTAAGCTATAGTGTGGAAACTTATGATTTATTGTGTATATTTGTTTGATAATGACATTAATCTTTCTAACTCTTATTTCTAAAATGTTGAAGAAGTTTCCTACATATATCCAGTTGGACACCATGGATTGTGGTCCAACCTGTTTAAGGATTATAGCTAAATATTACGGCAAAAGTTTTTCATTGCAGACATTAAGAGATTATTGCCATATAAGTCGTGAAGGAGTTTCGCTACTTGGTATAAGTGATGCTGCTGAAAAGATAGGTTTCCGCACAATGGGAGTGAAAATAAGTTTCGAACAGTTATGTAACGAGGTTTCCCTTCCATGTATAGTACATTGGAATCAATGCCACTTTGTTGTAGTTTACAAAATCGAGAAAAAGAAGAATGAAACTTATGTATATATTTCTGATCCAGCTTCTGGACTGTTAAAATATAAAAAAGAACAGTTCCTTAAATATTGGGCACAGATTATTTCAGAAACGTCAGGTAAAAAAACAATTGGTATAGCATTGTTGTTGGAACCGACTCCGAAATTTGCAGAGCAAAAAGATGAAGATTCTAAATTGAATTTCAAGAATCTATTGAAATACTTATCCCCATATAAGCGCTTTATTGTACAGCTTTTTCTGGCAATGCTTACCGGAAGCATAATAAGTTTGATATTGCCATTCCTTACGCAATCGGTCATAGATGTCGGCATTGGAACGAGTGATTTGAACTTTGTTGTAGTCGTCTTGATAGCACAGGTGGTTTTAGTTCTAGGACAAATGGCAAATGAGCTAATTCGTAGTTGGCTAATGCTTCACATGACAACAAGAGTCAGCATATCCCTGATATCAGATTTCCTAGCCAAATTAATGAAATTACCGATTGCATTTTTTGATTCTAAAATGGTAGGAGATATTATGCAACGTATTGGAGATCACAGCCGTATCCAGTCCTTTCTTACAGGATCCTTGCTCAGTATCATGATGGCTACAGTTACATTTGTTGTATATGCATTTGTTATGGGAGGCTATAATATGGAAATTCTGGGAATTTTCATGTTAGGTAGTATTCTTTATGTGGTATGGGTTCTGCTTTTTATGAAGAAAAGAAGAAAGTTGGATTATATGCGTTTTCAGGAAGCTTCAGCTAATCAAAGCAGCATTGTCCAGCTAATAACAGGTATGCAGGACATTAAATTGAACGGCTGTGAAAAACAGAAAAGATGGGAATGGGAAAGAATACAGGCAAGGCTATTTAATGTAAGTGTAAAGGGATTGGTCTTAGGGCAGACGCAGCAGGTTGGTGGTACATTTATTGATCAGACTAAAAATGTATTCATTTCTTTTTTGGCTGCAAAAGCTGTAATAAATGGGGATATGACTTTAGGTATGATGACGGCAATGCAATATATCATAGGTCAGTTAAATGCCCCTATTTCACAATTCATAACTTTTGTGCAAGAAGCCCAGGATGCAAAAATATCATTGGAAAGGCTTAGTGAAATCCATGATAAAAAAAATGAAGAGGAAAATGATAGGGATTATATTTGTGAGGTTCCATCTGATGCCGATATCGAATTTAAGGATGTCGTTTTCCAGTACAATGGCCCTCATTCGGAGAAAGTCCTGAATCATATAAATATAAGAATCCCACATAATAAAGTAACAGCTATTGTTGGAGCATCAGGAAGTGGTAAAACAACTATGCTGAAGATGATGCTTGGTTTTTATGAACCGGTTTCCGGAGAGATATTGTTGGGAGGATATAAAATTTCGGACTATAGTCCTACTGTCTGGAGAAAAGAATGCGGAACTGTAATGCAGGAAGGGTTCGTTTTTTCTGATACGATATCAAATAATATTGGGGTTTCAGATGAAGTTCCTGATATGTCCAGGGTGAAAAGAGCTGTAAAAATAGCCAATATTGATGATTTCATTAATGGACTTCCTCTTAAATATAATACTAAAATTGGTGCTGAAGGTAATGGTGTAAGTACGGGACAACGGCAGAGGTTACTTATTGCACGAGCCGCTTATAGGAACGCGCGTTATTTATTCTTTGATGAAGCAACTAATTCCCTTGATGCAAATAATGAAAAAGTCATAATGGAAAACTTGAATGAATTTTTTGAAAACAAAACCGTGGTTATTGTTGCTCATAGATTAAGTACAGTGAAGAATGCTGACAATATAATTGTACTGAATAAAGGAAAAGTTGTAGAGCAAGGAACGCATAAGGAACTTACCCAGTTGCAGGGATATTATTATAATTTGGTCAAGAACCAGTTGGAACTAGGAAACTAAAAATAGAAAGTAAAATATGCCACAAGAAACTAATTTTCACAGTGAAGAAGCTCAGGAAATTTTAGGGAAGATTCCATCATGGATTATACGATGGGGCATAACATTGATATTCCTGATTTTTTTATCAATAATAATTGGATGTTGCTTTATAAAGTATCCGGAGAGAGTTAACGGCACGGTTACAATGACAACAATATACTCGCCTATCGATGTTGTATCAAAAAGTTCTGGTAATCTCGAACAAATATTGGTGGACAATGGTGATTCAATAAACAGTAACGTAATTCTTGGTGTTATTCATTCTAATGCTAATTTTAATGATATTCTTTATGTTGAACAGAATATCATGCAGATTACCGATTCTGTATTGAATCTAGCCGTATTTGATGATTGGATTTATAAGCTATATGATCTTGGCGATTTGCAGAGTGAATGGACTTCATTTTCTTCTGCTTGTTTAAAGTATCGCGATTATATAGAGCGAGCTGTCATAGCGCAGAAGAAAGGACTTTTGGAGCAACAAATAGGCAAGCAGACTGAATATTACACTCAGATGAAAAATCAGGCTGATATTTTGAAGGAAGATTTGAAGTTCGAAGAAAAAGGCTACAGGCGTGATTCTTCATTGTTCATTCATAGAGCGATGTCAGAAACCGAATACGAAGAATCTGCCCGGAAATTGCTTCAGACACGTAATAATGTTGTTTCCTTTGAAGCCCAGATGACATCGACAGAGTTATCTATTTTACAGAATAGACAACAGATAATAGAATTGTCCATCCAACAGGATGATGAGATTCTGGCCATGGAACAGGATATAAATAGCAGTAAAGAGAAACTGCTTGCTTTAATTAAAAACTGGAAAATTTCAAATTTACTGGTATCCCCTATTGATGGTATAGTATCTTTTGTCAGAAAATGGGATGAGGGGCAGTTCATCAATGCTGGGGAAACATTTTTGGCAGTGATACCCAATAAAGACTGTAAGGTTATTGGGATTGTTAAGATCCCACAAGAGAATTTTGGAAAGGTAAAAAGTGGACAGAAGGTGAACGTAAGATTAAACGGCTATCCATATATGGAGTATGGATTATTAACGGGAATTGTCGGATACCTGTCTTCTGTTCCGGAAGAAGCTGTTGACCAGCAGTCTTCCCCTCAATACACAGCTGAAATTGTTTTTCCTAATGGGATGAAGACTTCTTATGGAAAAAAACTCAGACTCATTCAAAAAATGAATGGGACAGCAGAAATAATAACGGAAGAACGTAGTCTAATGATGCGTTTAATAGATCCAATTGTTACATTATTAAAAAGTGGTATATAAATGAAACCTAATTATTGGCTTTTGACCTTTTTGATACTTATATTGCTTCCTGGAAACATGTTATATTCCCAAGAGAATACTCCTTTGCAAAAATCTTGGACTCTGGAAGAATGTATTCGTTATGCCCTGGAAAATAATATAGACTTAAAATCAGAAAGGCTTTCTGTGGAAGAAAGCAAAATATCTTTATCTGACAGCAAATGGGCTTTTGCTCCAAATGTTTCAGCCAGTACTTCATATAATCTTTCAATAGGTCGTGTTCTTGATGAAACTACTTATGAATTTGTAACTAATCAGATGATGGAAAGCTCCAGTTCATCCGTCTCTGCAAGTATATTGCTTTTCGATGGTTTAAAAAGTTTACGACAACTGCAATACTCTAAATTAAATAAGGAAGCTGCTGTATTGAAATACAAAAAGGCTGAAAATGATTTGTATCTAAACATCACTGCTTATTTCTTGGAAACTCTTTGTGCACAAGAGAATATTAAGAATTGTACAAATATTGTAGAATCATTAAAAGAACAAGAAGAATTAGTATCTGTAAAGGTCAATCATGGCAAAGTCACGGTTGCTGATTTATTGCAGATTCAATCAAAACTTGCAGATGCAGAAAATACACTTTTATCCGCAGAACATAGTTATGATTTGTCTAGAATGAACTTATGTCAGCTTTTGGAGATTAAGGATTATACATCTTTTATTCCTAGCATAGTAAATACAGATAGTATAGGACTTTACCATTATAGTCGTACGGATATTTTAGAAGGAATTGATTGTTTACCAGAAATAGCTTTAGCAAAAAAGAATGTTGAATTATCTAGAAAGAACATACAAATTTCAAAATCACAATATTATCCGACTTTATCTCTGAGTTTTGGATATGGGTCAAGCTTTTCTAATGCGAGACAAAAGGTTTTACAGAATGAAGATGGTTCGCATACATATAATCCATATTCGTTTTGGGAGCAATACAAGGACAATGCCAGTCAGTATATTTCATTAGATTTAAGTATTCCCTTGTTTTCTAATTCAAGTATTAACTCTGTGAAAAAAGCTAAGTTGGAACTTAAACGTAATGAGTATGCTTTTTACACAGCAAAAAAACAGGCAGAAAAGGAAATAACTCAGGCTATGATGGATACAGAAACAGCATGGAAGAAATTTCAAGGATCTAAAAAATATCTTGCTTCGGCCCAAGAGGTTATGCGCCAAATAACATTAAAATTTGAAACAGGTGCTGTTGGAGTTGTTGACTATAGAGAGGCTGTTTCTTCACTAGTTGAAGCCCAAGCTCAATTTCTTTCTGCTAAATATGAGTACATTTTTAAAATGAGCGTTCTTAAGTTTTATCAAAATGATTTTTTATCTTAGATAACAGTGTTGTTTTGGGATATTAAGTAAATACCACAAAATTAGTCAACTAATTCATATACAAACTATTGTAAATGAGTTGTTTTTTGTATCTTTAAGTATTTCCTTGCAAATAAGGCTTGACGGCTAAAACGAGGGAAATTCAGTCCACTTTGAGCTTTACAGTAAGCATTCGAAGAAATGCACCTTTTACACTTTGAGGTTTGGTTGTAGCGTAAGCATTCGAAGAAATGCACCTTTTACACTTTGAGGTTTGGTTGTAGCTTTG
>OKSB01003665.1_pt1 | contig 11950 bp, 6 predicted proteins | sample 1601171 | NCBI WGS metagenome assembly OKSB01 (sample SAMEA3541496, study PRJEB24748) | human gut metagenome | biome: human gut; feature: human-associated habitat; material: faeces | place: China | collected 2012 | reverse complement strand
CCCGCAAGGTGCTGCCGGAAGGGTTCGGCGAAGTCAAAGCACGTTGGGAGCGCGGCGAGCTGTCCGCACGGGCAGCAGGAAAACTGCTGGGCGTCACCCACCGGAGCTTTTTGCTCTGGGCTCAGGATGACGGGTGTAAAGAAATCGTTAAGAAAACGCAGACGAAGAAGAAGACTGGATAAAAAAGTACGTTTTTTTAGTCGGATTTAAGCCGTTGGCCTATTGCTGTTCTGTTGGGGGAGTGCTATGATAGATGTATAAGATTTTGTGTATATCGCTGTGGTCGGCAACCTGTACTTTTTTAGCCACTGTGCCGGATACACGATCAGCTAAAAAAGGCCCTTCCGCCTGTGTTGCAGGCGGCCAACTATTCTGCGGGAGGTGAGCGGCAATCCGTCCGTCTCTGTACGATTTCTGCGCCGGGCATGAACAAGCTCACCTGCTGGCACAATGGGACGATGAACGCAATGCTCCGCTCACGCCGAAGGATGTGACCTACGGAAGCCACCAAAAGGTATGGTGGCGATGCCCCCAAGGCCATTCCTATCGTTCCGAAGTCAGAATCCGCGTGCGGGGAACGGGCTGTCCCGTCTGCGCGGGCCGCGCTGTTCTGCCGGAGGAAAACTCTCTGGCGGCAAAATTTCCTGATCTGCTTTCGGAGTGGGACACGGAAAAGAATTCTCCGCTGCTGCCGACGCAGGTCATGCCGGGAGCACACCAGAAGGTCTGGTGGAGGTGTCCGAAAGGACATAGCTGGCAGGCGAGCGTTGCCAGCCGCGTCACATCAAACGCAGGCTGTCCGTTCTGCGCGGGACAAAAGGTCCTGTCCGGATTCAATGATCTCGCTTCGCTGCATCCGCAGCTTGCTGAACAGTGGGATCGGAAAAAGAACGGTGCGCTGACGCCGGAGGCGGTGAGCGCATATTCCAATCGCCGCGTGTGGTGGCTCTGTGACAAGGGGCATTCCTTCTGTGCGGTTATCGCCCACCGTGTGAACAGGGAAAGCGATTGTCCGTACTGCACCAACCGCAAGGTCCTGCCGGGATTTAATGATCTGGAGACCAAGGAGCCGGTGATCGCATCGCAGTGGCATCCGACCCTTAACGGCAGTTTCACGCCGCAGCAGGTAACGCCCGGCAGCAGCCGGAAGGCATGGTGGCTGTGTGAAAACGGCCATGCGTGGAAATCGGTCATCAGCAGCCGTACAGGAAAACAGCGCTGCGGCTGCCCTGTTTGCGCAGGCAGGCCGCTGAGCCAATGTACGGCGATCTTAGCCGGGCAGCCGGAGAAACCGACACACTAATATAATAGGTGCTCAACTGCGGGGAGCCGCAGAAAACATATACTGTAGGAGGAGATCACATGAAAAGATTGCTTTCGCTGCTGCTGACATTCTGTTTGACGGCATCACTGCTACCGGCACAGGTTCAGGCAGCGGAGAACGCAAGCAGCGGCGGACTTGACCGACTGGGTATCCGGCAGATATCCGAAAAGGAATATGCCATGACACCCGATGTCAAGGAATACGAATGGATCTTGAACAATGGCGCACTGACCCAGCAGATGATGGGTCATGTGATGGAGGTCAAAGTGGGCAAAGGCTCCACAGCTTCCATTGCGGCCGGTTACAGTGATGATGATATCGAAACCATCAAAACCGGCAGAAACTGGGCCATGACGGAAACGACCAAGCAGGCGCAGAGCATGCAGACCCGTCGCGCAACCAATGTTGTCGGCGCGATCAACGCCGGCGGCTATGACATGAGCAACGGTCGCCCAAGCGGCGCGTTTATCATGAGCGGCACGCAGATCAATGCGCCGACCAATACGACCTTCTGGATCGATGCGAGCGGCAACGCGCACATCACCAGCGCACAGGAATGCAGCACCGCCTTTGCGGCAGGCAATGTTCTGGAAGCTGTCGCCAGCTTTGGCGATATCTTTGTGGACGGCCACGCCCGCAGCGATCTTGACAATTCTACCCGTGCTTCCCGCACTGCCATCGGCATCAAGGCTGACGGCACGGTGGTGATGTTCATGGTGGATGGCCGTCAGGCACCCTATTCTGTCGGCATGACCATGGCAGAGGTTGCGGCCTCCATGGAAGATCTGGGCTGCGTGCAGGCCATCAATCTGGATGGCGGCGGCTCCTCGACCTTCGCCACCCAGCGCGAAGGCGAGTCGGAAAGCAGTACCGCCGGTCTGACCCTGCGCTGCCGTCCGTCCGACGGCTACGAGCGTAAGGTGTCCAACACCATCATGGTGCTCTCCACGGCGAAGCCCACAGGTCAGTTCGACCACGCGGTGGTGACGCCCAATGACGAAGTCTATACCCCCGGCAGCACTGTGCAGTTTGAAGCGACCGGCATTGACGCCGCCGGCGGCAAGGCGGAAATTCCCGCAGGTGCGTCCTGGGCGGTTCTCTCCGGCGATGGCAGCATCGATGCGAATGGCCTTTACACGGCTGCCGGTACCTGCGGCGAGGTCAAAGTCGGTCTGGAGACCGGCGGCAAGATCATTGGCCAGACCAGAATTCAGGTGCAGTGGCCGGATAAGCTGGACTTCACCAACAACAGCGTCTCCATTGATTTTGGCCAGACGAGCGACCTGACCTTCAAGCCTACCTGGCAGGGCAGAGCGGTTCATTATAAGGATGGAGACTTTGTCTGGACGCTGGATGAGGGCAAGTCTATCAGTTATAAGTATAATGCACTGGTGGAAGAGAAAGGCTATGGTTTCTCGAAAAAATGGAGCGGAGGCAAGCCTTTCAAATGGACGGGTCCGGGACTGGAACAACCGCTGACGCCGTGGCAAGTTGCTCCGAAGATATATATGTCTTTGACGGGCAACACAAGTGAAACTCAAACTATTGAGTGGGGCGCTGGTGATGCCATTACATATAAGACTTACTTCACAGAGCGGAATATAAGATGCTCAATCGAAGATGATGGACAGATTCTAATTTCTACTACATTGACACACGATAAGGCCGAAATACTGACCGATGATGGCTGGGCTCCGTGTACCGCTGAATATAATGCCAAACTTGTACACTTAGAACATCAGTTCTCTGTTGGTGCATTCAGCGACAATCGGTTTACCGCAGATAGTAATAACTCTCTGCGAGCTACAGCTAAGGTTTCCTTGGCAAACAATACTGCTGTGACCGGCGAGGTTGAATTGGTTGTAGGCTTGGAGCCGTTTGTCCTGATGAACTTTGAGGATCATGCCATCAAAAATGCTGATGGCAGCACCAAAGAGACTATCCCTGCCCAGACATACTGGTCTTGCTATGTTGGTACCTCCACTGGCAGCGGTAAAAATGGCTATCTCACTACGGATGAGGTCAAAAAAGATCGGCTGTGGATTCGCGACACAACCAGTAAGGGTGTGGTCTTCCCCGAAGGATATAACAGAATTGTCAGTGCCGAAGAGGATGAAAATGTTCGCTTTGGGCAGTATGCGTTCAAGCTTGGCTATGATTTTACCAATGTTACGGCTGCATCGGCGGTCGCCGCAGCGGACTTCGGTTTCTCCGGTGACCTTCTGGTAAATACGATCCAACCCACCAAAATCGGTATGTGGGTCAATGTGCCAAAGGAGAGCGCTGGAGATACTTCCATCCTCAAGGCTGTATTGAAGGGTGACGCATCAAAACAGATAAATAATCTTACCGCGACATCTCATATAACAATAAGTGATGATGGCACGACTTCGTATTATGATGGCGAGTTGAACGGAACAACCGCGTATGTTCAGTACTACGGTACTGTTCAAGAGCGGGACGAGGAAACAGGTAAACTCAACACCAAAATACTGACAACTCTTAGTGATTTGGCAGGTAGGGGATGGGTTTGGATGGAAGCAGATATTTCTTCCTTCCAAATGCCCGTTGATGTGTGCCGCGGTTATACGGTGCGTGTTACCTCCCCCCAGAACTGCACCAGACGTGCCGGTTATCTTTACATCGATAATCTTCAGTTCATTTACGGCACGAATACCAACGACGTGACCCGCCCGGTGCTGGAATCGGTCACCGAGACCTCCTCTGGCACGGAACTGTCGAGCGACGGTTCTACCGTGCTGAACAGCGGTAATCTCACCTTTAACGCCGTCTATTCCGACAGCGAGCTGACCGATAAATACGCCACCGGCATCGATACCAGCGGTATCCGCGTGCTGCTGGACGGTACGGACTATACCGGCAAGCTGGAGATCAATGACGGTTCCCTCTACCTCAAGGGCGTGGCGCTCCGTAACGGCACGCATACGCTCACTGTCCGGCTCAAGGACTTCTACGGCAACGTGACCACCGAAACACGCACCTTCCGTGTGGAGGACGCAAAGGGGATGCAGTCTGCCATTGATATCCTGCCCCAGCCCGAGCCGCCGGAGATCGGCAAGGAATACGTCTTTGCTATCGTAAATAACACTGGCGAGCCTGTCACGAAGGCAGAGCTGACGGTGGATTTCAGCGCCATGGGCAACGCTGCGAAGTATCTTGCGGGCGCAACGGTCGAGCCACTCAGCAGCGACTATACGCTGACACTGGATCAAAACGCTTTGGCAAAGGGACTTGCCAAAATCACGGTCACAAAGCCGCAAGCTACGCAGGCGCGGCGGGCGATGCGTACCGGTGTGCAGGACACGGATTACAACTATGTTTCCGAGTTGGGTTATCTCATCATCACGATTCCCGCAAATGCCGCATCGGACAGCGTGCTGAAATGCACGGTGACGCAGGGCAGCTACACCGTCGCGGACGGTACCGAAACCGGAACGGCTTATACCTTCTCCGGCACAGAAAAGGTTGTCCCCATGACGGCAAGCTATCAGCTCACCTGCGAGCAGGCCATTGCTGGGATGCCTGCCGAACTGACCGTAACGGATGCCGACGGCAAGCCTATTTCCCGTGCGGTTATCTATCAGGTGAACAGCGACGGCAGCCAGAAGTTGGGCAGCACCAACATGAAGGGCACATTTACCAAAACCTTTGACACGGCGGGCGAATACACCTTCTATGCCGAAAAGGCCGGCAGCGGCCGCTCCTGGAACCAGCGCGTGATCGTCTGTGAAAGAACGGCTGAGAACGGCGGCAAGCCCTTCGGCATTCTCACCAACGGTGTGACGAAAGCTGGAACCAAGAGCATTACCTGGCTTACCCAGATCGATGACTCTGCGGCAAAGGCACAGGTAAAGTATTCCACCGATACCACACTCAACGGTGCCGCTACGGTGAATGGAACCTCCGCGATCCAGACCTTTGTGCAGAGCACCCGCGGCGATGCGCTGCGGAGCAACAAAGTAACGCTTACCGATCTGACACCCAACACCACCTACTACTATCAGGTGGGTGATGGCACTACTTGGTCTGATACGCAGAGCTTTAAAATGCCTGCTGCGGACGCGAAAGCCACCAACTTCTTCATCCTGGGCGACATTCAAACAAGCAACACAGCAAATCTGGCCGCAGCGCTGGAAAAGCTGAGAGTAGGAAGCTATGACTTCGGTGTTCAGACCGGCGATGCCATCGACAATGTGACAATGTATGAAACGCATTGCCGTCCGTTCCTGAATACGGTCAACAGCGGTACGCTGGGCGGCGTGGATCTGATCCATGTGCTTGGCAACCATGAGTATTACGGCGATGCGGATGGCAAGATCAGCAAGGCAATCTATGATCTGCCTGAGAGCGCGCAGAACAGCTGGTACAAAATGGAATACGGCAAGGTCTGTGTAGTCGTCGTGAACCATGGCACGAAGCTCTCTGAGACGTTGGCGGACATTGCCGAAAATCTGACCACCGACTGCGTCTGGAAGGTACTCGTGTCGCACGAGCCCATCTATGGCACCGAGTCCGTTTCCGCAACACCGGAGATCCTTGCCAGTATTGAGAAGGCAGGCTTCAGCTTCGTCTTCGGCGGTGATGACCATGCCTACGCCCGTACCTATCCCATGCTCGGCGGCGTGAAGCAGGCGGAAAACAGCCGGAACGGCGTTGTGTACTTTGTCTGCGGCGATTTGAGCGGCAAGAGCAACAAGTTTGAAAATCGAGAGTACTATGCGTGCGCCAAGCCTCATACCGAATACGGCGGCATGTATCTCACAGTGCAGGCAACGGAAGCGTCTTTCACAGTCAAGGCTATCAAGTACGATGGCACTGAGCTGGATTCCTACGCCAAAACGCGCACCGACTGCGAGTTGGGCAAGCACACGGTGAATGGCACCAGCAAGTACGATATGACCGCTGGAACGATCACCTGCACAGTCTGCGGTACGGCACTGAAACCTGAAGGCGACTATGCTTTCAGTGGCCTGCTCTCTACCACAGACAGCAAACAGGTCATCCTCGCAAGCGGCAGCGTCAAGAAGAACGAGTTCTCTTCTCAGGGGGAGGACAGATACCACTCCTGCACGGACGGCTATGCCCATCTTACCACGCAGAGCGACAGCCGTACCTGCGTAACCGGCGGCTATATTACCTATACCTGTCCCGCTTGTCAGCAAACGGATACCTCGGCATTTAAGATGCCCGAGAAACACAAGTGGGACGCAGACCACATCTGCACCGTCTGCGGCTTCCACGGCATCGATATCAACAGCGAAGATGTCGTCTTCAAATTCGGAAGCCCTGAAAAGCCTCGCGATATCGAACCGGCCCCCAAATATTATTACACCGGCACCGGTGTTCGTCCCGGCAGCTTTGCCAAACGCGGTGACTATGTGCTGACGCAGAACAATGACGCCAACCTCATCAACGGACAGATCCCCGATCTGTTTGTGGAATGGCCGGACAGCAAGAATGTCGGCAAGGCCGAGATCAAATGCACAGGCCGAGGGAATTACTACGGCGATAAAACGCTGACCTACTACATTGTTCCGAACAATGTGGAGAATTTGAGATGCACCTCTGCTACGGTAGATTCCCTGACCCTTGCCTGGAACGCGGCCCCCGGTGCGGGGTATTATGAGGTCTTCCAATGCGACGAGAAGGGCCAAAACCGTACATCGTTGGGAACCACTGAGAATACCACTTTTGAAGTCACGGGGCTGAGTGCGGACACAGCGTATTATTTCGTAGCGGCTGGCCGGACTAAGGTTCCGACAGAAAACGAGGTCTACTACAGTATAGAATGGTCCAATATCCTCTGTGCAACAACGTCTCCTCTTTCGGCAGATGTAACGGCTATGACTGCCACGGTAGACGGCATGCAGATTCCGGCGGTCGATGTGGACGGTACAAATTACCTGTTCCTGCCTGCCTCGGCAGATCTTGCGAACCTGAATGTCACCATCACGCGTTCGGCTAATGACGGCAGTCTGGTGGTTGCGGGCAATCAAAGCAGCCAGCCTGTTACCGGCAATGCTGCTGCACTGAATGTTTCCGCTCTGGCTTCTGAGACGGACGGCTATCGCCTCCTGACTGCAAAAGTCGGAAACGGTACAGCGTTCACCGTCCGCATCATGCAGGCGACGAGCTTGCCGACCATCTATCTGACCAGCACAGATGCAAACACGCAGGGACGCAGCTATGTGGATAGCAGCAAGCAGAACACCACGACGGCGGCGCTCAAGATGATCGACGCAGACGGCCGCGAGATCAGTACGGGCATCAAAGAACTCAAGGCACGCGGCAATTCCACCTTTACCTACGCTGCGAAGAAGTCCTATCAGATGAAGCTGGAAACGGCCTCCGATCTGCTGCAAAACGACGAGAACGTGAAGACGTGGGTGCTGCTGGCAAGCTACTTTGACGCTACGCTGATGCACGACAAGCTGTTCAAGGACATGGCGGCTGCTTTGGGAATGCCCTATACAGCGAGCTGCGATTGGGTGAACCTGTACTACGATGGTGAGTATCGCGGCGTGTATCTGCTGAGCGAAAAGAATGCGGTCAAGGATACCGGCATCAATATCACCGATCTGGAAGCGGCGTACAAGGATCTGAATCCGGCGTATGGTACGAATATGAGCACCTCAACCGGCACCAATGCCTATGGCGGGAGCTATACCTATACGACCGGCCTTACTGACCCGGCCGACATCACGGGCGGATACCTGCTGGAGCTGAACCACGACGCACCGGATGAGGTCAACGGATTTGTGACCAAGAAGGGTAAGGGCGTCAATGTCAAGAGCCCCGAATGGTGCGGTGATGCAGCTATGAAGTACATCAGCGAGTATTATCAGGCGTTTGAGAATGCGGTCTATGCCACGGACGGAAACGGCAATTACACCGGCATCAACGAGGACGGCAAGCACTATTACGACTATGTTGACCGTGATTCGCTCGTGAAGATCTTCCTGCTGCAGGAACTGGCGCTGAGTCCGGACGGCTTTATTTCCTCGCTCTATTTCTACAAGGATGCCAACGGGATCATGTATGCCGGTCCCATCTGGGATCAGGACATGACGCTCGGCACCGGCTGGACCAAGTATATCTCACCGGACACGACCGACTATCACTATCTGGCGGATGCGCTGATCCAGATCCCCGACTTCCGGGAGGCCGTCATCGCATACTATAACGAGACATTTGCCCCGCGAGCCAATGCTCTGATTGCGGAGAACGGTACGATCCGTGGTTATGCGGACCGCCTGACAGATAGTGCGGAAATGAACTTCGTCCTCTGGCCGTATATCCGAGTGGGAGATCCGAATAATGCCGAACACATTTGGAAGAACACCACCTATGCTTCGGTTCTTGCAGATATGCAGAATTGGCTCACGCAGCGTATCGCAAAATTGGACGTGGCCTTTGCAGAAACTGTCTTTGTGACAGGCGATGTGAACGGCGACGGCGATATTGACATTTTCGATGTCTATGCATTGTGCCGTTATCTTGCGGGGTATGAGGTCGAAGGCTTTATTTACGCCAATAGCGATGTGAACGGTGACGGTGATGTTGACATTTTCGATGCGTGGACACTCCAGAGACGTTTGGCTGGCTACGACGATTGAGGTTCTCTTTTCTGCCGAAGGATGCTGGATAGGGCATCCTTCGGTAGAAGCACCAACCCTTTGTGTATCATGTGATACAACATTTTTTATAAAAGGAAGGAACAGAAAAACATGAAGAATGCAAAACGCTGGTTATCGGTGCTTCTTTCCGTAGCGGTAGTGCTCACAATGGCAATCACTCCTGCTATGGCAGCTGGCGCCGATAACGACAGTGCGGCCACAATCACCGTCGAGACTGCAAAGCAAGCAGTCAAAGAGGGTGACGAAGTTGCGCTGAAGGTTTCCATTGCGAACAATCCCGGCTTTGCGGCATTTGATTTTACTGTCCAGTACGATGCCAGCAAATTGAACCTGAAAAAGATTGAAAAAGCAAGCATTGACGGAAATTTTACTGGTAACGTAAATACTGGAAAGGTGAATTTCGTTGCTGCTGCTGATCAAGGAGAGTGTACGGGGGACGGTATGCTGTTTACTCTGACATTCACCGTGAAGGCAGACTGTTCAAGCGGCGCGAATGTGACTCTTCAAACGACCACCTTTAAGAATGCATCAAATGGTAAGATCAATGTATCTGTCGTGCCTGGTGGCATTAGTGAGACTATCACCGCAGGCGGCGACAACACCGGCAGCACCACCTACAGCAGTCTTAATAACCTCCTTGTAAGCATTCTCCTGCCCCTTCACCTTTACAGAAGGTTCAAGTGTCATTGTGCAGAGCCAATAGTTAGAATCATAACGAGGATCGTTAGGCTGCTTATTGATCTTCACGCCAGGAATGTCCTTCATCAAGTCCTCATACAAAGCCTGAACATGCTTGTGGTGAGCGATATGCTGATCAAGTACTGTCATCTGACCGCAACCTATACCTGCACATACATTACTCATACGGTAGTTGAAACCGATAGCCGTATGCTGATAGTATGGATATGCATCACGAGCCTGAGTAGCATACCACATAATCTGGTTTACATCCTCTGCATTGCGGCAGATGAGGGCACCACCACCAGAAGTAGTAATCATCTTATTTCCATTGAATGAAAGTACACCGAACTTACCGAAAGTGCCTAGTACTTGGCCGTTGAAACGTGAGCCCATACCCTCAGCAGCATCCTCGATAACAGCAATGCCATACTTATCAGCAATCTCCATAATACGATCAATCCGATAAGGCATGCCATAAAGAGCTACTGGTACGATAGCCTTTGGGTACTTACCAGTTTTCTCCTTACGATCCAAAATCGCCTTCTCAAGCAATTCTGGATCCATGTTCCATGTATCCTTCTCAGAACCAATGAACACAGGTTTTGCACCTAGATATGTAATTGGGTGAGACGAAGCACAGAATGTGAAACTCTGAACGCACACTTCATCGCCTACCTGTACACCACAAGCGATCAGCGCTAAGTGTACTGCAGCTGTACCAGCTGACAAACATACTACCTTTCGATCAAGAGGCTCTGTATTATCAGTCTTGCTATTAGCAAAGTTAGAAAGATCTTGTTCGAATGCATTAACGTTAGGCCCTATTGGTACGACCCAATTAGTATCAAAGGCTTCTTTTACATACTTCTGCTCCATACCGTCTTCACTCATGTGAGCAAGACATAAATAAATTGTCTTTCTTTCTTCAGACATAATATCTTCAAATAAAAAATTAATTTTAGAACCAGATTGATGACAACACTTCAATCAAACATCAAAGACTCAACAATATATCACTTGGAACATTGGTACCAAGATGACTGCTTACGCATGGTCTTGCAGAAGTTCTTTCCGAACTCTGAATGCAACCAAGCTGTACGAATGATAACTTGCTTACAGCCTTTAACAATGATTTCCTGTTTGCCAACTTACGAATAGCATCAATATCCAAATATGTGGTATCAAGACCTTCTACCTCGTTCATATTCGTAAAAATATAATCATCTATAGTATTCTTGCTAGCAATTCTCACTTCTTTTCCTAGCTGACCATTAACACCTGTTACTAGAATATTCATATCAATAAATATCGAATTGGAGATTTATTTAAATTCTGGATACAAATCCATGTCAATGGAGAATGGAGAATTGAAATCCTTGAGTAGAGCGTGTTTGGCATCCTTCTCTGAAAGCAATGCCTTGTCTGCATCAATCTTCCAATCGATACTGAGGCTGCTGTCCACAATAGAGACACCTCCATCGGCTTCAGGAACGTAGAAATTATCACACTTATACTGGAAAACTGCTGTTTGCGAAAGAACGGCGAAACCATGTGCAAAACCTCTTGGAACGAAAAACTGACGATGATTATCTTCCGTCAACTCTACTGCTACATGCTCACCGTATGTTGATGAACCTTTACGGATATCAAGAGCGACATCAAGTACAGCACCTTTCACACAACGAACCAACTTGCTTTGTGTAAATGGAGGACGCTGGAAGTGTAATCCACGCATAACACCGTAAACACTCATACTTTCATTATCCTGTACAAAGCTTACTTTACGGACTTTCTCATCAAACTCACGCTGAGAGAATGACTCAAAGAAATAGCCTCGACCATCCTTAAACACTCGTGGTACTATGATTACAACGCCTTCAATGGCAGTCTTAATAACATTCATGTCAAATATTACAAATTATAATTTCCTGTTTCTTTTAATTCATCAATCACCTTAAGAAGATACTGACCACTTGGTTCCTTAAAATAGATTGAGCGAGCTCACGCATTCGTTTTTCCGTGATCCAACCTTCAAGTCTTGACGTTTCTCTGAAACTTCAATGTACGTTGAAGTTTCAGAGAAACTGTCATGCCCCCTCTAGCGAGCCATGCAAAATCTCAATCCAAAGTTTGAACCTTTAATTCACCATCCTCAAGGAATTACTGATTGACTGTAGTAATTTCATATTCTCCTTGAGCAGAAGGCTTGATGTTCTTAGTCACCTCTACTAGCACCTTATTGGGATAGAAATATAATCCTACAACTGCATAGTTGCTTTTCGGATCC
>OKSB01003647.1_pt1 | contig 11994 bp, 10 predicted proteins | sample 1601171 | NCBI WGS metagenome assembly OKSB01 (sample SAMEA3541496, study PRJEB24748) | human gut metagenome | biome: human gut; feature: human-associated habitat; material: faeces | place: China | collected 2012 | reverse complement strand
ACACGTACCAAGTGGACCAGATCTCAGTGGTGCTGCCGAGCGAAATCAGCAAACTCAACATCGAGCCGGGCGCCGACTACGCGACACTGATCACCTGCACGCCATACGGAGTGAACTCACACCGGCTGCTGGTGCGCGGCCACAGGATTCCGAACCCGAAGGTCCCGGACACCACGCAATACGACGAGCCGGGGGAGATGACGGCTGTGGCGGCTGCTGTTGTGGGGTTGCTTGTATTTGTGGCGGGCTGTGCTCTCGTGCGGCTCGCTGGGCTGTGGCGGCGGTCGTGGCTCGTGCGGCACGGTCGCGTGGCCGGTGCCGCACTGACCGGTGGGCGAGAGGGTGCTGGTGCTGGTGGCCCGCGCCACTCCTCCGGCGTGCGGGGCTAGTCATAGACCCGCCGTGCCGCATTGCTTCTTCCGGACAACGTGGCTGGTATGCGTGCGGGTGGATGCCGCGTGGGCACATATACGGGGCGGCCGTGGCGTCGTGCATGACGACGGATGCCGCGTGGGCGGAATATGAAACCAACGGGCGGCGACGTGCCGCGAATAGCTAGTATCGGGCGTGGAAATACGCGGAAAGGAATCGGCTGTGGGCGGCAAGGTGAGCGGCGATTGGAGAAAAGCGGATCGGCTGTTCGGCAACGACCCGGCAGGGCTGGACGAATCGGCGCGCGGAATCGTGGTGCTGGTCGCCGTCGGACTGCTGGTGGGTGTGCTGTCCGGCATGTTCGGCATTGGCGGCGGCACGGTGATCGGCCGGGACAGCGTCATCGGCTCCAACGTCTTTATCACCCATTCCATCCCCCCCTGCACCACAGTGAGCGTCAAGAGTCAGGAGCTGCAGTTCAAGCCCCGGAACTGCGAAGGAAACTGCGCCTCATGCACCAAGCCGGAACCCTTCTGGGAAGGGCAGAAATAATGTGAGGGCACACCCCAAATGAACCGCACCGGTTCGTGCGGATGGTAAAAAACGGGGCCATGAGCGGGAATGTTTCGTTTCAAATGGAGTGGCGCAGCGCTGGCGGCGCCACTCCGGTTTTTATCCGGATGCGCTCACAGGAAAGCTTTTTCAAAGATTTTGCCGGAGTGTCTTGACTTCCCGGACAAACGTGGTATAATCCCCATATGTAATGAATGTAATAAACATGTGGGGGAGTAGCAAGCACGGTTTCCGCCGCGCAGCAAGTCAACAGTACGGCGAAAGCCTGGCTTGCTTTAATTTGCCAGACTCATGTATATCCGTCCTTTCGGTTATGCATGATCTGTCTCTTTTTCAGACCTGACATATCCGTTCGGATATGGGCAGGTTTTTTATTTTGGGAATCTTTGATTCAGAGCTTCCCCGCTGTCCTACGGATATACCATTATGATTCGGGAAAAATCCCCAAAAACGAAAAGGAGAGTCATTATGCTTGTACCCGTTTTATTGTTCGCAGTCGGCCTCGTGCTGCTCATCAAGGGCGGCGATTGGTTCGTGGACGGTGCCACCGGCCTTGCCCGGCGGTTCCACATCCCCGAGATCATCGTGGGTGCCACCGTGGTGTCCATCGGAACCACATTGCCGGAGGTGATGGTGTCCGCCACCGGCGCACTGAATGGACAGGGCGCCATGTCCTACGGCAACGCCATCGGCTCCATTATCTGCAATACGTCTCTCATAGCCGCCATCACCCTGGCCGTCCGTCCCGCCCCCGTGGATGTGCAGTCCATGAAGAAGCCGGTGATTTTCTTCTTCGTCGCCGCCGCTGTCTACTGCTTCGCCGCCTACGGGATGGGGGAGTTCACCCGGCCGCTGGGCATCGTGCTGCTGGCGATGTTTGTCTTCTACATGGTCGTCACCGTCCGTCAGGGCATCAAAACCCCCGCTCCCCAGGACGAGGAACCCCACGGGGACGGCACGTCCGTCCCTCTGTGGAAGGAGCTGCTGCTCCTGGTGGTTGGCGCGGCGGTCATTGCCGTGGGCGCGAACCTGCTGGTGGACAACGGCACCATCATCGCCAAGGAGCTGGGCGTGCCGGAGACGGTCATTGCCCTGACCTTCGTCGCTCTTGGCACCAGTCTGCCTGAGCTGGTCACGGCCATCACCTCTCTGGTCAAGGGTCACGGTTCTCTCTCCATCGGCAACATCATCGGCGCGAACCTCTTTAATCTGGTGCTGGTTTCCGGCGTTTCCGTCACACTGGCTCCTTTCGAGGTTCCGGTGGGAAAGACCTTCTTCGGCATCAATTCCTCCCTGATTCTGGACATGCCGCTGATGATCGTCGTCATGGCGTTGCTGACGATCCCGGCACTGACCACCAAAAAGCTCCACCGCTGGCAGGGCATCCTGCTGCTGTGCATTTATGCGGCCTTCTGTGCGATTCAGTTCGGGCTGTAAAAGAAAATAACGCACCGGCGGCATCGGAGAGAAGCTTCTCTCTGACGCCGCCGTTGATTTTCTTCCGGGCATGTAGTATAGTTAGAAGGAGATAACAACGCCCGCTTCGGCAGAAAGGATCCGGTAACATGACGCGATATGAATTTGAGGTGCTTTCCCATCTGGAGCGGAACGGGGCGGGACAATATTCCCTGCGGACGCTGTCGGACACCCTGACGATCTCCGGTGGGGAAATTTCCCGGTGTCTGGAGCAGCTGGCGGCGAGACATTGGATCACCCGCGACGGGGATACCCTCGCCGTCATGGACGCCGGCTTGGCCGCGCTGGAGCCTTACCGGGTGAAACGCGCCATCATTCTCGCCGCCGGGTTCGGCTCCCGGATGATGCCTGCCACCGCTGACCGTCCCAAGCCTCTGGTGACGGTGAACGGCGTGCGCATTCTGGAAACGCTGCTGGACGCACTGGTGGCGGTTGGGATTCGGGACATCACCGTTGTGCGGGGCTACCGGAAGGAATGCTTTGACGCGCTGCTGGAAAAGTACCCCTTCCTGACGCTGGTAGACAACGACATTTACAGTAAGACCAACAATATTTCCTCCGTCATGGCCGTGCTTGATAAGCTGGACGGCTGCTACCTGTGCGAAGCGGACTTATATATCACCAATCCCGGCATCATCACCAAGTACCAGTACGCCAGCAACATCCTCGGCGCATACTGCCTCGAAACCGACGACTGGAGCTTCCAGATGGACGCAGCCGGTCACATCATCAACTACCAGAAGGGAAACACCTTCTGCTACAACTACTATGGCATTTCCTACTGGACGCAAGCGGACAGTGCCCGCCTGCGGGAGGACTTCCGGCAGGTCTACGGGGAAGCCGGAGGGAAAGACTATTTCTGGGAATTCATCCCTCTGGTGCTCCGGAAGGAGCGCTATGCCGTGGAAATTCGCCAGTGCCGGAAGTCGGACATCATGGAGATCGACAACTATTACGAGCTTGCCCAGCTGGACCCCACCTACCGAACGGAGGGCACGCTATGAAATGCTACGAAGGTCACATTCTGACGGTCAACCAAAATAACGACGTTGCCCGTTATCTCGTGGAAGACGGGGGAGAAATCGTGTACGTGGGAAACGACCTGCCAGAACAGTACCACTCCGCCGAGGTCGTTCAACTGGGTGAAAAAGCCCTTATTCCCGCCTTTGTGGACGCACACCAGCACTTTGCGTCCTTCTCCACCTTCCACGCGGGTCTGAACGTCATGGACGCGGCGTCCAACGCCGAGATCATGGAGATGGTGAAGCAGTTCGCGGCGCAGTCTCCTAAGAAAACGCTGATCGCCTTCGGCGCGTCCCCCTACTGTGTAAAGGAGGGGCGGCTCATCAGCCGCCGGGAACTGGACGCCGTGTGTCCCGACAAGGAAATTATGGTGGTAAAATACGACGGCCACGCCTGCATTGTCAATTCCAGACTCCTGAACGCCATGGAAAGCAAGGTAAAGCACCTTCGCGGCTACCACCCGGACACAGGGGAAATGAATCAGGAGGCGTTTTTCGCCTTCTCCAACGCGCTGACCAATTCTCTGTCCATCCCCGAGTTGATTCACAATATGCAATCGGCGGTGGATTTTCAGGCAAGCCGGGGAATCGGCTGTGTCCACACCGTCAGCGGCGTGGGCTTCGCGGGTGATCTGGACATCACACTGGAAAAGCTCTTTGCCAAGGGGCTGAAAAACGGGTTCCAAATCCGGGTATTCCCCCAGAGCATGAACGTGAAAACGGCCACCAGCCGGAATCTTCCCCGCATCGGCGGCTGCTTCGCCTGCGCGCTGGACGGCTGCTTCGGTTCCCACGACGCGGCGCTGAACGCCCCCTACGCCGACGAAACCGGCGGCGAGGGCGTGCTGTACTACGACGATCAGAAGGTCATGGATTTCTGCAAAGAAGCCAACCGGGCGGGATTGCAGATCGAGCTGCACGCCATCGGCGATAAGGCATTTGACCAGGCCTGCCGCGCAATAAAAGCGGCGCTGGACGATTACCCAAGAGAAGACCACCGCCACGGCATCATCCACGACTGCCTGCCCACCCCGGAGGGCATTGAAGTTTGCCGGGACTATCATATCCAGATGCCCATGCAGAGTGCGTTCATCGGCTGGAAGCAGGAGCCGGACGAGTATCTCGAACACATTCTGGGTCACGACCGTCTGGAAAAGCTGAACCCCATCAAAACGTTCCGGGATAACAATATTGTGGTTTCCTTCGGTTCCGACGCTCCCTGTACCACCCCCGACCCCATCGTCTGGATGGACAGAGCGGTGAACAATGATAACGCCGGTCAGGCGGTCTCCGTTCAGGACGCTCTGCGGATGTGTACCTACAACGGCGCGTGGGCGGCCTTTGACGAGCAGGAGCGGGGCAGTCTGGAAGCCGGGAAAATCGCGGACATGGCTGTGCTGTCGGAAAACCCGTACACCGTCCCCAAGGACAAACTCAGTGGTCTTCGGGTGGAGCGGCTGTACCTCGGCGGGAAGCCCTACGAAAGCTGCCGGGAAAGCATTCTTCCCATGATGCTCCGGGGATTGACCTCCCGGAACAAGGCGTAAAGGCGGATTCCTATGACAAAACACGAATTTTACATTCTCAACGACCTGTATAACGGCAGACAGGGCCGGGGCGGCTGCACGTCGGACATCGACCGCACCCGCGCGCTGGACGATCAGGCCGCCATCAACGCCCTGACGGACGCGGGGCTGATTGCCCGGGACACCGGCGCTCTGACCGGGGCGGGTCTTGCGGCGCTGGAACCCTACCGGGTGGACAACGCGGTCATTCTGGCGGCGGGCGCTTCCACCCGATTCATCCCCCTCTCCTTAGAGCAGCCAAAGGGATTGTTCGAGGTGAAGGGTGAAAAGCTGATCGAGCGCCAGATCCAGCAGCTGAAGGCCGCCGGAATTGACGACATCACGGTGGTTCTGGGCTATAAAAAGGAAATGTTCTTCTACCTGAAGGAGAAGTACGGCGTTAAATTCATCATCAACGACGCGTTCAACATCAAGAACAACATTGAAAGCCTGTACCTCGCCCGAAGCGAGCTGAAAAACACCTACGTCTGCGTCAGTGACAGCTATTTTGTGGAGAATCCCTTTAGCCGCTTTGAATACCAGACCTTTTACGCGGGACTGTCCGTCAGCGAAGCGGTGAACGAGCTGTACGTGGATACGGACAGCGACGGCAGAATCATTCGGATGGCAGAAAACCGGGACGCGGGACGCGTGCTGCTGGGGCATTCCTTCTGGCGAAAAGAATTCTCCGACGCCTTTATCGCCCTTGCCGAAGCTGACCGGGAGGTCGGCCGCTATCACGCCTGCTTCTGGGAGTGGCTGGTGAAGGACTACCTTGCCCAGCTGCCGCCCATGTACTATAAGGAATACACCCCCGGCACGATCTTCGAGTTTGACTATTTTGAGGAGCTTCGCCAGTTCGACACCCAATACCTGAGCCACACCCACAGCGGCATTATCCGGAACATCAAGCTGGTTTTCCGCTGCGACGAGGAAGACATTGTGGACTTCCGGAACGTCAGCGAGGGCATGACCAACACATCCTTTATTTTTAAGATCGACGGTGTGGACTACATCTACCGCCACCCGGGGGACGGCACCGACAGCATCATCAACCGCCGCAACGAGAAGACTTCCCTCATAAAGGCGAAGCAGCTGGGCATCGACCCGACATACATCTACGCCGATGTCAACGAGGGATGGAAGATCTCCCGGTTTGTCCCCCAATTCCGGGAGCCGGACTACGGAAGCTTTGCGGATTCCAAAAAGGTGCTGTCCGTCCTGCGGAAGCTCCATGCTTCGGACGTGAAAGTGGACTACGGGATGCGCCCATGGGAGGACGCGCTGAGTATGCAGAAGCTGCTTACCGGAAAAGACCCCAACTGCTTCGCTCCCCACGAAGCGCTGAAAGCAAAAATCGGCAGGCTCTATCAGATGACGCTGGGCGACGGGGTGGAAAAATGCTTCTGCCACGGCGATACCTACCGCCCCAACTGGATGCTCCTGCCTGACGGGGATGTAATTCTCATCGACTGGGAGTACGCAGGCTTTTCCGACCCCGGAATTGACGTTGGCTATTACATTGTAGACGCCATGTACGACTTCCCGGACGCGGAACGGTTCATCAAAGAGTATCTGGGAAGCGGATACGACGCGTCCGGCCGCTTCCACTACATGGCCTATACTGCCATCATTGCCTATTACTGGTTCGTCTGGGCGCTGTACCGGGAATCCTGCGGCGCGGACATGGGGCAGTCGCTGGAAAACTGGCGCGCCATGGCGGAAAAGTACGCGGATTATCTGCTGAAAGAATAAACTGAGCGCAGAAAGCCTCGATTCGTGGGGCTTTCTGCGCTTCTTTTACAAACATTCTGCGGCTCGGGAAAGTGGCGGAAACGGCCGTTTCTGCTGCTTTTTGAGACCCTCCGCTCGAGCGGAGACATTTCCAAAATAGTGGAAAAAAGTATGCATTTCGTCTATTTATATCGATACAATTGGAGCTTTATACAAATTTTTTGTTTAAAATGACAAATTCGCTGTGGACAAATGGCTCCGGATGAAGTAAAATAAGGGGCGTACAGTGCGGTGTGTGCCGCGAAATTTGAAAGAGGTGAAGTAATATGGCGTTTTCTTTTTTCGGCGGGGTCCATCCCAAAGAAAATAAGTGGTATGCCTGCGACAAGGAGACTCAGGTTTTCCCCGAGCCGGATATCGTTGTGATCCCCATGTCCCAGCATATCGGCGCCCCCTGCAACCCCCTCGTGAAGAAGGGCGACCCGGTGACCGTGGGTCAGAAGATCGGTGATAATCAGGGACTGTGCGTGCCTGTCCACGCTTCCGTCTCCGGTAAGGTCAAGGCTGTGGAAATGCGCGCCCACACCAGCGGTACCACCGTGATGAGTGTGGTGATCGAGAATGACCATCTGGATACCCTGTGTGAGGACATCAAGCCCCGCACGCAGGAAGAGGTGGACGCACTCAGCCCGGAAGAGCTGATCGGCATTATCCGGGAGGGCGGCATCGTCGGCATGGGCGGTGCGACTTTCCCCACCCACGTCAAGCTCTCCGGCGGCATCGGCAAGGTGGATACCGTCATCATCAACGCGGGCGAGTGCGAGCCTTACATAACGGCTGACGACCGGCTGTGCCGGGAGCATCCGGCGGAGCTGATGAAGGGCCTGAAGATCATCATGAAGATCTTCGGCCTGGCAGAGGGACACATTGCCATCGAGGACAACAAGCCAGAAGCCATTCAGTCGCTGAAGGATCACCAGCTGGACGGCATTGTGCTGGACGTGCTGCCCGCCAAGTACCCCCAGGGCGCTGAAAAACAGCTGATCTACGCCGTCACCGGCCGGGAAGTTCCCTCCGGCGGTCTGCCCGCTGCCGTGGGCTGCGCGGTATTCAACGCCGCGACCACCCGCGCCATCCACGATGTGGTGTACGACGGAATGCCACTCATCAAGAGAATCGTCACCGTGTCCGGCGACATCCTTATGGAGCCGAAGAACCTGCTGGTTCCCATCGGCACCAGCTTCAACGACCTGATCGACGCCTGCGGCCACTCCGAGAACCCCTACAAGGTCCTCTCCGGCGGCCCCATGATGGGCGTTGCGCAGTACGACCTGAACGTCCCCACCATCAAGGGCGTCAACGCCGTTACCGTGCTGGGCAAGAAGAACAACTTCTTCGTGGAGGAGCCTCACTGCCTGCGCTGCGGCAAGTGCATCGAGGTCTGCCCCATGCATCTGATGCCCGTTCTCATGTATCAGGCTACGCAGGACGGTGCTGTGGACGGAATGAAGTCCGTGAACCTGCTGGACTGCATCGAATGCGGCTGCTGCGCCTACACCTGTCCCGCCAGCGTGCCTCTGGTGCTGGGCTTCCGTGCCGGCAAGCAGATGATCCGCAACGCTGCCGCCCGGGAAAAGGCAAAGGCTTAAGGAGGTGGAGATCAAATGGCACAGATGAAATACTTTTATGAGCTGACGATTTCCAGCTCGCCCCACGCCCATTCCCCCGTCACCACCCAGACCATCATGCGGGACGTGCTGATCGCGCTGGTTCCCGCGCTGCTGGGTTCCATCTACTTCTTCGGTTTCCGCGCGCTGCTGGTGACGCTGGTCAGCGCCGCTGCCTGCGTGTTCTTTGAGTGGGGCTTCTGCAAGGTAAGGAAGCTACACTGCAAGACCTATGACCTGTCCGCCGTCGTTACCGGCGTGCTGCTGGCTTTCGTCTGCCCTGTCACCATTCCTTACTGGACGATCATTCTGGGCGACTTCTTTGCAATCGTCTTGGTGAAGATGCTTTTCGGCGGCCTGGGCAAGAACATCGTCAACCCCGCCCTTGCCGGACGTGCCTTCCTGTTCAGCTGGCCGGTTCTCATGAGCAACTGGGTCAAGGTCGGCTTCAGCAACGCCGCGGGGCTGCTGTCCACCGCCGACGCCGTCACGGCCGCGACCCCCTTGGCTGTCATGCACCAGCAGAAGATGCTGCCGGAGGAGTCCATTCTCGATATGTTCCTTGGCAATATCGGCGGCTGCATCGGCGAGACCTCCGCGCTGCTGCTGATCGTCGGCTTTATTTACCTACTGTACCGCAAGGTCATCACCGCCCGGATTCCTTTGGCTTACATTGGCACCGTGGCGATTCTGGCGTTCCTGTTCCCCCAGGGCAATGACCGCATCGCATGGATGGCCGCGCAGGTGTTCGGCGGCGGATTGATGCTGGGCGCTATCTTCATGGCCACCGACTACGTGACTTCCCCGCTGACCAAGCTGGGACAGATCGTCTACGGCATCGGCTGCGGCGTCATCACCATTCTGATCCGCTACTTCGGCGGCTACAGCGAGGGCGTGACCTATGCCATCCTGTGCATGAACGCCTGCGCGGTGCTGCTGGATAAGATCGGCCGTCCCGTGAAGTTCGGCGCACCCAAGAAGGAGGCGGCAAAGAAATGAAAACCGAATCCACCGTGAAATATGTTCTTCGCATTGCGCTGACCCTGCTTGCCATCACTGCTGTTGTGGCCGTGATCCTCGCCGCGGTCAACTCCGTTACCGCGCCCCGCATCGCGGCGCAGAACGAGCAGAAGACCCAGAACGCCATTGAAGCTGTGCTTCCCGGCGGCGGTCAGGAAGTGACCTTCACCGACGACACCGGCCTGGTCACTGCCGCCTACAAGGGCGATAGTGGCTGCGCCGTTCAGGTGACCCCCGCCGGCTTTAACGGCGCCGTTACCATGATGGTCGGCGTGGACAATGACGGCAAGGTGACCGGCATTTCCATCATTTCCCATACGGAGACCGCCGGCCTTGGCGCTACCGCCGCTGCCAAGACAGACGCGGGCAGAGCCTTCCGCGACCAGTTTATCGGCATGAGCGGCACCGTGTCCGTCACCAAGGACGGCGGTGAAGTGGATGCCCTCACCGGCGCCACCATCACGTCCCGCGCAGTCTGCACCGGCGTCTCCGCCGCGCTGGCCTGCGCCGCCAATCTGGGTTAAGGAGGCTGCGTCATGGATTTCAAAAAGCAATTTAAGGAAGGCCTGCTGACCAAGAACCCGGTTCTGGTGCAGCTGCTGGGTATGTGCTCCACGCTGGCCATCACCACCAGCCTGTTCAACGGCATCGGCATGGGTCTGGCCGTCACCGTCATTCTCATCTGCTCCAACATTCTGATCTCCGCTCTGCGGAAGGTCATTCCCAACCAGATCCGCATTGCGGCCTACATCACCATCATCGCGGGCTTTGTCACCGTGGTTGATCTGTCCATTCAGGCGTTTGTCCCCAAACTGTCCCAGAATCTGGGCGTGTTCATCCCGCTGATCGTCGTGAACTGTATCGTCCTTGGCCGGGCGGAGGCGTTTGCCTCCAAGAATGGCGTTCTGGCGTCCGCCGTGGACGGCCTGTGTCAGGGCATCGGCTACACGCTGGCGCTGATCACCGTCTGCGTCATCCGGGAACTGCTGGGCAGCGGCACCTTCGGCGGCGGCATCCTCAACGGCGGCGAGGGCATCCGCATCATCCCCGCTCCGTATCCCGCCATGCAGATGGTCATGCCTGTGGGCGGCTTCCTCGTGCTGGGCTGTGTCATTGCCGCGTCCCAGTGGCTTGTAAAGCATCTGGAAATGAAGAATAAGAAGAAGGAGGCGGCGAAATAATGCAAGCGATTCTCGGTATTATTCTCAGCGCCATTCTCAGTGAGAACTTCATTCTGGTCAAGTTCTACGGCATCTGCCCCTTCATGGGCGTCTCCAAGAAGATCGACACCGCGCTGGGCATGGGCATGGCCGTTACCTTCGTTATGGCGATCGCCTCTGCTGCCTGCTACGCGGTCAACGTGCTGCTGGTGAAGCTGAGCCTGGACTACATGCAGACCGTCGCCTTCATTCTGGTCATTGCCGCCATCGTGCAGGTGGTGGAGATGTTCCTGAAGAAGAGCGTCCCCGCGCTGTACAAGGCGCTGGGCGTGTACCTGCCCCTGATCACCACCAACTGCGCCGTTCTGGGCGTGGTGCTGGTCAACGTGCAGAAGGGCTACAACTTCCTGCTGAGCGTGGTCAACGGCGCTGCCGGCGGACTGGGCTTTACCGTGGCCATCGTGCTGTTCGCTTCCGTCCGGGAGCGGGTGAACCGTGCCGACTGTCCCGCGTGCTTCAAGGGCTTCCCCATCGCGCTGATTTCCGCCGGACTGCTGGCGCTTGCCTTCATGGGCTTCTCCGGCCTGAAGGTTTTCTAAGGAGGGCGAAGATATGGAAATTGTGATTGCGATTGCGATTCTCGGCGGTTTGGGACTGGTGTTCGGTCTGGTGCTGGCTGCCGCGTCCAAGATTTTCTATGTGGAATCCGACCCCCGGCTGGATCAGCTGAACGAATGTCTCCCCGGTGCCAACTGCGGCGGCTGTGGCTATGCCGGCTGCGGCGCTTACGCCGAAGCCGTTCTCAAGGGCGAAGCACCCATCGGAAAGTGCGCCTCCGGCGGCAACGAAGCTGCGCAGGCCATGGCGGCCATCATGGGCGTCAAGGCGGAAGCCGTCACCCGTAAGGTCGCGCTGGTGCGCTGCTCCGGCGAGAAGATCTATGACGCGGACGGCAATCTGACCAAGGGCGCGAAGATCAAGGGCAACTACGAGGGCCTGAAGGACTGTCTGGCCGCCTCCAAGATCGGCGGCAACGGCCCTGTGTCCTGCAAGTTCGGCTGTCTGGGCTACGGCACCTGCGTCAAGGCGTGTAAATACGGCGCGATGAAGGTCGTCAACGGCGTTGCCCATGTGGACGAAGACCTGTGCGTCGGCTGCATGGCCTGTGCCAACGTATGCCCCCGTCATCTGATCGTCCCCGTGGAGCCTGACCGAAACGTGGTCATCGCCTGTGCGTCTCTGGCCAAGGGCGCTGTCACCACCCGCGGCTGCACCGTGGGCTGCATCGGCTGCGGCCTGTGCAAGAAGGTCTGCCCCAAGGACGCCATTACTGTGGAAAAGAATCTTGCCCGCATCGATTACTCCAAATGTGACAACTGCGGCCTGTGCGCCACGGTCTGCCCCA
>OKSB01003639.1_pt1 | contig 12025 bp, 8 predicted proteins | sample 1601171 | NCBI WGS metagenome assembly OKSB01 (sample SAMEA3541496, study PRJEB24748) | human gut metagenome | biome: human gut; feature: human-associated habitat; material: faeces | place: China | collected 2012 | reverse complement strand
CCAGGTCGTCATCGACACCATCACCCCGGCGTATGCAGGCGTGGTCGCGGTCGCCTCCGGCCATCCGAACGTGCACGAGGCCGGCGCCATCGAGTTCTCCGGGCACAAGGTGCTCACGATTCCCCAGCACAACGGCAAAATGGACCCGACCGAACTGGACGAGTTCTGCAAGACCTTCTATGCGGACGGCAACTACGAGCACATGGTGTTCCCGGGCTCCGTGTACGTCTCGCAAAGCACCGAATATGGCACCATCTACTCCAAGGCCGAGTTGCAGGCCATCGCCGATGTGGCGCACAAGTACGACATGCCGCTGTTCGTGGATGGCGCGCGACTCGGCTACGCGCTGACCGCCACCGGTTCAGACATGACGCTCGCGGATCTGGCGACCATCGCCGACGTGTTCTACATCGGCGGTACCAAGGTGGGTGCCCTGTTCGGCGAGGCCGTGGTGTTTACCAAGCACAACACGCCGAAGCACTTCTTGACCCTCATCAAGCAGCACGGTGCCTTGCTGGCCAAGGGCTTTGTGCTGGGCGCGCAGTTTGACGCTTTGTTCACCGACAACCTGTATTTCAAGATCGCCCGCAACGCCAATGAGGCGGCCGATCGTATTCGCGAGGCCCTGCGCGCCAAGGGCTACACGCTCACTTTCGAAGCGCCCACCAACCAGATTTTCGTGACGATGGATCAGCCGACCATCGACCGTCTGGAGCGCGAGGTCAAGCTCGGCTTTACCGAGAAGGCCGACGACACGCATACCGTGATGCGCATCTGCACCAGCTGGGCCACCACGCATGAAGAGGTCGATCAGCTTATTGAGTTGTTGTAAAACCCTTCGCTAATCTCTCCCTCCGTCATCGCTTCGCGATGCCACCTCCCTCATCAGAGGGAGGTTTTTTCGTAGCTCCCTCTGATGAGGGAGCTGGCCGCCGCAGGCGGACTGAGGGAAAGACCTCTCCGCAAACGAGAAGGCTCCTACTCCCCTATCGCCTTGCGTTCCATATCCACGAACTTGTGGACCGAGGCTTCCACGGAATAATGCGCCTTGGTGTATTCGGCGTATTTTTCGCCCCATTCGGCGCGCTCGGCCTGATGTGCAATCCACCAATCGATGCGTCGGGCCAGCAGGGCCGCGTCCCGCACGGGGAACAACGACTCGTCGATCAGCGCGAACTGGCTGGCCGCCGACAGTTCGGACGCGGCGATCACCGGCACCAATCCGCACGCCATCGCCTCGATCACGCTCACCGATTCGATGTCGGCAATCGAACAATGCACGAACAAATCGCCCGAACGCAACAAATCGGGCATATCGGCGTGCTTGTGGAATCCGATATCGGCCTTGCGCGCCAGCAAACGCCCGGCGCGGAACTTGAGATACTGCTTGAGCGGCCCAGTACCGGCGATCACCAGCTGAATATCGCCGGCGTGCCGGGACATCGACACCGCCTTGATCAGCGTAATCTGATCTTTCTCGCTAGCCAGTCGGCCGGAAGCGATGACGCGGAACGGCACGGGAGCCGAGGCATCCGGATCGGCCGGCTTCTTCGGCGAATACACCGGTGAATAACCATTGGAAATCACGTGCAACTTGGCTTTATACCCGTGCGCGCGCAACAGGCTCGCGGTCATTTCGGTGGGCACATGGATGTGGTCAATGTGCTTGTACAGCCAGTGCTTGAACAGCCAGTACAGGAAGCTGGAAATACCGGGAATGCGACGTAGAGGGCCGGCCGAATACAGCACGTTCTCCGGCTGCAGGTGGAATCCGGCAGTCACGGGAATGCCCATTTGGTGGGCGACTTTAGCGGCACGACGGCCGAATTTGAACGGCATATAGATATGCACCACATCCACGCCTTGAAAGGCGGTGCGGAACAACGTGTCGCTGGGTTCGGCGAATTGCATGAGCTGCTTGGCGGCCACCCACGAGACGAGCGGCACCCTATTCACGCGCGCCGGATATTCGGGCGCCCCTATACCGACAAGCCTCACATGATGGCCTTGCCGCTCCAATTCTGCAGCCCATTGCAAGGCCGAATTGGAGGTGCCGTTGCCCTGATTGCCCACCGTATCGACCACAAGAGCGATAGTCAGAGGACGATCAATGCTCTCTTCAATCCCGTTTTCGCGCATTGCCCCATCCTAAACCACCGCGCTGCAATGGCGTCGGCCGCGCTGCATGAACGCGTGTGAAATGGTATGGGCTGCCGCATTTTGCCCAATATTGAATCACGCGCTCCGCAGCGCACGTCGCCGAATCCGAGCCCCGCATAGGCGAAATCATCGCGGCATGGCAGAATGTGGGTATGACTGAGAACGCCGTAAATACTGCCGTGACTTCCACCTCCTCTCCCGCAATTCCCGCCGAGACTTCCGCCGTCTCCCCCGCAACTCGCGCAGCCAACCGCCCGCTGGGCACACCGCTGGGCAAGCACCCCACCCGCGTGCTGTTTTTGGGCGCTGGTGAGCTGGGCAAGGAAGTGGCCATCGAGCTCATGCGACTGGGCGCGTGGGTGTGCGCCGCTGACTCGTATGCCGGCGCTCCGGCCCAGCAGGTGGCGCATGAATATCGCGCGTTGGATATGGCGAATGCCGCCGAATTGCAGGCATTGTTCGATGAAATCAAGCCGGACATCATCGTGCCCGAGGTAGAGGCCATCGCCACCGATGTGCTGGCCGGTACTGCGGCCGCGGGCGCCCAGGTGGTGCCGAGCGCCGAAATCGCCGCGATTTGCATGGACCGCGAGCGCCTGCGCGTACTGGCCCACGAAGAATTGGGCTTGCCGACTACACCGTATCGTTTTGCCGGCTCGCTGGAAGAGCTGCGCGCCGGAGCTTCGGAAGTCGGCTATCCGTGCGTGGTCAAGCCGGTGATGAGCTCGTCTGGTCACGGCCAGTCGGTGGTGCGTTCCGCCGACGCCATCGATGCCGCTTGGACCGAAGCGCAGGAGGGCCGCCGCGCCGCCGATGAGGGCGATGTGTCGCGCGTGATCGTTGAGGCGCTTGCCCCGCTGGAGCGTGAGCTGACGGTACTGACTGTTTCTTCGTCCGCCGGCATTGTGACGTGCGCGCCGATCGGCCAACGTCAGGAGTCCGGCGATTACCGCGAGTCCTGGCAGCCGGCTACCGAACCCGATGGTGAGGCCGAGCGGGCGCGCGACATCGCACGTACCGCCGTTGAAGGCTTGGTGGCCAAGGCTCAGGCGGCCGGCGAAACCGGTTGGGGCGTATTCGGCGTGGAACTGTTCGTGCTCACCGACGGCTCGATTCTGTTCAACGAGGTCTCCCCCCGTCCGCACGATACCGGTATGGTGACAATGGCCTCCCAGCGTCTGAGCGAGTTCGCGCTGCACGCCCGCGCGATTCTCGGCCTGCCGATCACCCCCGAGCATGTGTCGCTCACGATTCCGGCCGGCTCGGTGGCGGCAAGCCATGCGATTGTGGTGGCCGGCGACGGTGAGGTCGAGTTCACCGATGTGGCCGCTGCTCTGGCCGAACCCGGCACGGACCTGCGCATTTTTGCCAAGCCCGAAGTGCATGGCCACCGCCGCATGGCCGTGGCACTGGCCGTCGGCGAGTCCGAAGCCGACGCCCGTGCCAAGGCCGGCCTCGTGGCCGATGCGTTGACGATTACCGTGGAGTAGTCCACGGCCTGATCAGCTCAGCATGGCCTCAATATTATTGCCGTCCGGGTCGTGGATGAACGATCATGACGAACCTCCTTGTACCATTTCGTCACTCCCATTATCGTGTGTATATGGCCGAAGAGTCATGTTTCGTCTATTGACGAACATCTGAGTATTCACACGCGCTTCTGCAGATACCTTCATGCCGGAAGGCTACACGACCGGAGACGAGCTGATCGTACTGGCCAATGACGGCCGCCTCCGCCATCCCAACAGCGTATGGCCGTTCGATGCAGCGACGTATGATGCGCCGGCCGCATCGTAGCGTCATGCTGAGTGTTGTTGTAGCCCTCGATTGGTACCCTTTTACCGTTAGTTCACCCAGAAATTCCACTCCTGAAAGGTGAGTCATGGAGAAGCTGGAAAAGCTCTACGAGGGCAAGGCCAAGCAACTGTACGCAACCGACGATCCCGAGGTTCTGTGGGTCGAATACAAGAACACCGCCACCGCTGGCGATGGTGAAAAGAAGGAAGACTTCACCGGCAAGGGCCGTCTGAACAACCTCATCACCACCATCATCTTCGACCTGCTCAAGAAGCGCGGCATCGACAGCCACCTTATCAAGCGAGTGGACGACACCGGCCAGCTGGTGCGCAAGGTGAACATGTTCCCGTTGGAGATCGTGCTGCGCAACGTGGCCGCCGGCCACTTCTGCTCCCGTCTGGGCGTGGAGGAAGGCCTGCCGCTCAAGGAGCCGGTACTTGAGTACTTCCTGAAGAACGATGATCTGCACGATCCGTTCGTCAACGACGATGACCTGGTGGCCCTCGGCGTATGCACTCGCGAGGATCTCGCCGAGATCGCCCCGCTGGCCCGCAAGATTAACGAGGCCCTGATCGAGATCTTCGCCAAGATCGACGTCAAGCTGGTCGACTTCAAGATCGAAATGGGCCGCGCCACCGACGGCACGCTGCTGTTGGCCGACGAGATCACCCCGGATTCCTGCCGTCTGTGGGACCAGAAGGACCACTCCGGCAAGGTCGAGCACCTTGACAAGGACCTGTTCCGCCGTGGTCTCGGCAGCATCATCCCGGCCTACGAAGAGATCGAGGAGCGCCTCGCCGAACTCGCCAAGTCCGAAGGCATCGAAGTCGCCGAGTAATGCATTATATGGCTACCCTCTCGAGGGGAGCCAATTGTCTTTAATTTCAAGAAAGGATTTCCATGGTTTTTCGCGTGTACGTGGAAAAGAAGCCCGGCTTTGATGTCGAAGCCCAGCAGCTTGCGGGCGAACTGCGCACGATCCTCGGACTGACCGGCCTCAAGGCCCTGCGCATCGTGAACCGCTATGACGTCGAAGGCATCTCCCAGGAGCTGTTCGACCAGACCGTGCCCACCGTGTTCAGCGAGCCTCAGGTGGACAATGTGGCCTACGACCTGCCCGACTTCGCCGGCGCCAAGGTCTTCGCCACCGAGTTCCTGCCCGGCCAGTTCGACCAGCGCGCCGACTCCGCCGCCGAATGCATCCAGCTCATCTCCCAGGGCGAGCGCCCGACCGTCCGCTCCGCCAAGCTGTACGCGCTGGAAGGCGACCTGACCGACGCCGACGTGGACACCATCAAGCATTACGTGATCAACCCGGTCGAGGCCCGCGAGGCCAGCCTGGAGACCAAGGAAACCCTGAAGACCCAGGTGCCGGTGCCCGGCAAGGTCGAGACCATCGCCGGTTTCAACGAGATGGACGCCGAAGCCGGCCAGAAGTTCATCGACGAGCGCGGTCTGGCCATGGATCTGGCCGACCTCGAATTCTGCCAGAAGTACTTCAGCGAGGAGAGCCGCGAGCCCACCATCACCGAAATCAAGGTGATCGACACCTACTGGTCCGACCACTGCCGTCACACCACGTTCGGCACCGAGCTGGACGAAGTGACCATCGATGACGCCACCGTCAAGGCCGCCTTCGAGCGTTACCTGGCGATGCGCCACGAGCTCGGCCGTGACGCCAAGCCCGTCTGCCTCATGGACATGGGCACCATCGGCGCCAAGTGGCTCAAGAAGAACGGTGTCCTGACCGGCCTTGACGAGTCCGAGGAAATCAACGCCTGCACCGTCAAGGTCAAGGTTGACGTGAACGGCCACGACGAGGACTGGCTGTTCCTGTTCAAGAACGAGACCCACAACCACCCCACCGAGATCGAGCCCTTCGGCGGCGCGGCCACCTGCATCGGCGGCTGCATCCGCGACCCGCTCTCCGGCCGCGCCTATGTCCATCAGGCAATGCGTGTGACGGGCGGCGGCGACCCGAGAAAGGCGCTTGCCGAAACGCTTTCAGGCAAGCTCCCGCAGCGCAAGCTCGCCCAGACCGCCGCGGCGGGCTACTCCTCCTACGGCAACCAGATCGGCCTTGCCACCGGTCATGTCGCAGAGCTGTACCACGAGGGCTATGTCGCAAAGCGCCTTGAATGCGGCGCAGTCGTCGCCGCCGCGCCCGCGGACAACGTTGTGCGCGAGCGTCCCGCGCCGGGTGATGTGGTCATCCTGCTCGGCGGGCGCACGGGGCGCGACGGCATCGGCGGCGCGACCGGCTCCTCCAAGAGCCACGATATGAAATCGCTTTCCACGATGGCGAGCGAGGTGCAAAAGGGCAATGCGCCCGAGGAGCGCAAGATCCAGCGTCTGTTCCGCGACGGCGCGGTCACGCGCCTCATCAAGCGCTGCAACGACTTCGGCGCGGGCGGCGTGTCCGTCGCGGTCGGCGAGCTGGCGGACGGACTCATCATCGACCTCGACGCCGTGCGCAAGAAGTACGAGGGCCTCGACGGCACGGAGCTGGCGATCTCCGAATCGCAGGAGCGCATGGCGGTCGTCGTCGCACCGGAGAACGAGGCGAAATTCATCGCCGCTGCCGCGGCGGAAAACTTAGAGGCCTACCGCGTGGCGGTCGTGACCGAAAGCCCCCGCATGGTCATGCGCTGGCGCGGACAGACGATCGCCGACCTCTCCCGCGCCTTCCTCGACACCAACGGCGCGACGAAGCACGCCTCCGTCGCCGTCCCCGCGAGGGAATGTGCCGCTCCCGCCGCAGCTCAAACGCTGCGCGGCATGGCGGGCAGCCTCAAGAGCGCGTCCCGCCGTGGCCTTGTCGAGCGCTTCGACTCCACCGTCGGCGCGGGGACGCTCCTCATGCCCTTTGGCGGCAGGACGCAGCGCAGCCCCGCGCAGGCGATGGCGGCGCTCCTGCCCGTCCTCCCCGGCGAGAAGACCGCGCAGGGCAGCGTGATGGCCTGGGGCTGCGACCCCGACGCGCTGAGCGCCGACCCCTATCGCGGTGCGCACGACGCGGTCTATACCTCGGTCGCCAAGCTCGTCGCCGCAGGCGCAGACTATCATAAGGCATATCTTTCCCTGCAAGAATTTTTTGAAAAGCTCCGCAACGAGCCCGCGCGTTGGGGCAAGCCCTTCGCGGCGCTGCTCGGCGCGCTGGACGCGCAGCTGGAGCTGAGCGCCGCCGCCATCGGCGGCAAGGACTCCATGTCCGGCAGCTTTCTTGACCGCGATGTGCCGCCGACGCTCATCTCCTTCGCCATCGCGCCGCTGCTCGAAGGCGAGCTGCTGACGACCGACCTGAAGGCGGTGGGCCACGGCGTCTACCTCTTCGCAGGCAAAACGCCCGAGCAGCAGGCCGCCGCGTGGGAGCGTTTCACCGCGCTTGCGCGCGCGGGCAAGGTCGTGAGTGCGTGGGCGGTCGAAAACGGCCTTGCCGAGGCGGTGATGAAGATGTCCTTCGGCAACGAGATCGGCTTCGCCGCGGAAAATACGGTGCTTGACTGGTTCGCCCCCATGCCAGGCGCGATTGTCGCCGAGCTGAGCGATGAAGTCTCCGACGCCGTGCGCATCGGCGTCACCACAGCGGAAAAGGCCATTGCCCTCGGCGCGGACAGTACCTCCATCGAAGAGCTTGCCGCGCTGAACGACGCCGTGCTCGAAGCCGTCTACCCGACAAAGACGCGGGTCAGCGGCACGGTCGAGAGCTTTTCCCATGAAACGAAGACGCGCGTCGCCCCCGCCGTCAAGCAGGCGCGCCCCAAAGCGCTCATCCCCGTTTTCCCCGGCACGAACTGCGAGTACGACACGCAGCGCGCGCTTTCGGAGGCAGGCGCGGACGCCGAGCAATTCATCGTCCGCAACCTCACGAGCGCCGATGTCGCAGACAGCGTCGAGCGCTTTGCAGCTGCCGTCAGGACCGCACAGATGATCGTCATTCCCGGCGGCTTCTCCGGCGGCGACGAGCCGGACGGCAGCGCCAAGCTCATCACCGCGTTTTTCCGCAACGCCGCCGTCCGCGAGCAGGTGACGGCGCTGCTCGAGCAGCGCGACGGCTTGATGCTCGGCATCTGCAACGGCTTTCAGGCGCTCATCAAGCTCGGCCTCGTGCCCTACGGAAGGATCATGGATACCGACGAGTCCTTCCCGACACTCACCTACAATGTCATCGGCCGCCACCAGTCCAAGCTCGTGCGCACGCGCGTTTGCTCGACGCTCTCCCCGTGGCTCGCGGGAACAGAGGTGGGAGATATTTACACCGTTCCCATTTCGCACGGCGAGGGGCGTTTTCTCGCCTCGCAGGAGCTGATCGAACAGCTTGCCGCAAACGGCCAGATCGCCACGCAGTATGCAGGCCTTGACGGATATGCTACAATGGATACTGCTTTCAATCCCAACGGCTCCGTCTGTGCCATCGAGGGCATCACCTCCCCTGACGGGCGGGTGTTTGGCAAAATGGGGCACAGCGAGCGCATCGGCCCCGCGCTTTACCGAAACGTGCCGGGGACTTACGATATGCACCTGTTCGCCTCGGCGGTGCGTTACTTCAAAAAATAGGAGGGCAAGTCATGGCCTATTACTATCCCGATCCGTCTCATACCTTCAGCGAGTACCTGCTCGTACCGGGCTACACCTCGGAGGAGTGCGTGCCCGACCGCGTTTCGCTCAAAACGCCGCTGGTCAAATACCGCAAGGGGCAGGAGGACTGCCCCATCAGCCTGAATATCCCGATGGTCTCGGCGATCATGCAGTCGGTGTCGAACGACACGCTTGCCGTCGCGCTGGCCAAGGAGGGCGGGCTTTCGTTCATCTTCGGCTCGCAGTCCATCGAAAGCGAGGCGGAGATGGTGCGCCGCGTGAAGAGCAGCAAGGCGGGCTTCGTCGTCAGCGCCTCGAATCTCACGCCTGAGCACACGCTGGCCGATGTGCTCGCGCTCAAGGAGAAAAACGGCTTCTCCACCGTCGCCATCACTGAGGACGCCATGCCCAACGGGAAACTCCTCGGCATCGTCACGAGCCGTGACTACCGCGTCAGCCGCATGAGCACAGACCTCAAGGTGCGCGATTTTATGACGCCGCGCGAAAAGCTCATCACTGCTCCCTCCTCCACCACGCTCAAGGAGGCCAACGACATCATTTGGGAGCACAAGCTCAACGCCCTGCCCATTGTGGATGAGAACGACTGCCTGCGCTACTTCGTTTTCCGCAAGGACTACGCCGAGCACAAGGAGCACCCCCTCGCCCTCCAGGACGCGCAGAAGCGCTATCTGGTCGGCGCGGGCATCAACTCCCGCGACTACCACGAGCGCATCCCCGCGCTCGTTGAGGCGGGCGCGGATATTCTCTGCATCGACTCGTCCGAGGGCTACTCTGTCTGGCAGAAGAAGGTCATTGACTTCGTGCGTGAGAACTACGGCAATACCGTGAAGATCGGCGCGGGCAATGTGGTCGACCGCGACGGCTTCCGCTTCCTCGCCGAGTGCGGCGCAGACTTTGTCAAGGTCGGCATCGGCGGCGGTTCCATCTGCATCACGCGCGAGACCAAGGGCATCGGCCGCGGTCAGGCGACCTCTCTCATCGAGGTCTCCGCCGCGCGCGACGAATATTTCCGCGAAACGGGCGTCTATGTTCCCATCTGCTCCGACGGCGGCATCGTCCACGACTATCACATGACGCTCGCCCTCGCCATGGGCGCGGACTTTCTGATGCTCGGCCGCTACTTCGCCCGCTTTGACGAGTCGCCCACGAATAAGCTCCTTGTCAACGGCGTGTATGTCAAGGAATACTGGGGCGAGGGCTCGAACCGCGCGCGCAACTGGCAGCGCTACGACCTCGGCGGCAAGACGGGTCTTGCCTTTGAGGAGGGCGTGGATTCCTATGTCACCTACGCAGGCTCTTTGCAGGATAATGTCGCGCGTAGCCTTTATAAGGTCAAATCCACCATGTGCAACTGCGGCGTGACCACGATCCCCGATCTTCAGAAGAACGCGAAGCTCACGCTCGTCTCCGCCACCAGCATCGTCGAGGGCGGCTATCACGATGTGATGCTCCGCTCCACCGGCAAGGGGAATGACTGAGCAGGGGCGCGCCAATTGACAACGCAAAGCGCATCCAGCTTATCGCTTATTGGGCGTAGATTTTCAGAAATTCGCGGATCTGCGCCGCGTTCAGCTTTTTTCACAGGGTCGTCCCCCTCCCCCGCCGCCCGCGCGGGGCGGCGGACGCGGCAGGGCAAAAAAAACGGCGGCTCGAAAGCCGCTGCACATAACGCTTATCAAAAACAACGATGACCCTTGGCCGATCTCCTGCGTTTCACGGCCAAGGGTCATCCATGGTTCTTAATATCTAACATCATTGACTACCTCTCTTTCTGCGGAGTCACGGCATACAAGATCTTTCCTGTGCTGGGGTACTCTCTGCTATGCAATGCACCGTTGCGCGGTTCTCATGATGCGGGGAACATTGGAGTGTTTTTCTCAGATCCCTTGCAGCCGTCTTCCCCGTGCCGCCACGGCTCGGGGGTATCCTCACTGTACATTGGACTCACCTTTTTTGTACTTAAAGGATAGCATCTTTTTGTGGGGACTGCAATTCGCAAAACAGCAGAAAAAAGCAGCGAAAAACTGTTTGAGCTAATGAAATTCCGCACGATCCCGAATTTTCACTTGACCGATTTATCGCTTTATCGTATGATAGTATTGTTGGGGCACAGAGCCTTTGTTCTCCTCGCACGGACGCCATCCCTCCATCAGCGTGTCGTTCTCCATGATAAAGGGCCGGGCGGTGTCCTGCCTCCACGAGATGTCATACTTGCCCATGAGATAATCGCTCAGCGCCGTTCGGTCAGTAAAGCGCAGCAGTCGGTAAGGCTCCTGGAACGCCACCTTTTTGATGAAATAGAGCGTCCCGTCCTCCGCGCACAGCAGCACGCCCACATGCCCGACAAACAGCAGAGATCCCTCCTCGGTCGACTTATCATGGAAGAATACCGTGATGAGGTGTATCCTCTCGCTGTCGCGGAAGCTCACGCCGCGTTTTCTCCACTGCGCCTGCACGGTACGCACATGGCGCCTGACCTCCGTGCTGTCCTCCGCTTTCATGGAGGCATACAGCGCGCGGAAATCGTTCAGACTGCTCCCGCCCAGCGCCTTCGGATCGGCCTTCAGCGTTTCCTCGTCCACGGACAGCACATCCTCGCCCGCGTCGAAGTCGGTGTTCTAACCATATAATTCCTATATTTCTCTTTGACAATCACTGTTGATTTCTTAAATACCGACGCAGGCGCCGTGTGTATCCGAAAAGAGTTGTCCCTTGCTTCCGTGCGGGATCGCTCGACAAAAACATATTGCCAAATTCTGTTGTATCCTCTATAATAACAGCATTCCATACATAATACAACAACAGGAGAGTACACACGATGAACAAAACCGAATTGATTGCCGCCATGGCTGAAATCAGCAGTCTTTCTAAGAAGGACTGTGAAGCCGCATTGACCGCTTTTGTCGCCGCTACGGAGAATGCCTTAAAAGCGGGCGACAAGGTGCAACTGGTGGGCTTTGGCACCTTTGAGGCCAAGGTACGCGCTGCCCATATTGGGCGTAATCCCGCTACCGGTGCCGAGATCAAAATTCCCGCTTCCAAAGCTCCCGCCTTTAAGGCTGGCAAGACCTTCAAGGATTCTGTCCAGTAAATCAAGGATATGTCCACGAGAGCGAAACGCTCCGCGAGGACTTCATCTGCCCGATCTGCCGCGCCACGGCGGACAAATTCATCCGGCAGGGCTGAAGCAATCAGAGAGCGCCTGCCGTTCCAGCTAAGGACGCGCGTCCGGGAGCATTGCCATCACCGACGCGGAAACGCAGATATTTCAAAAAACGGTCTTGCAACCCAAGCGGGCTGCAAGACCGTTTTTTGATTCCCGTGCGGCAAGGTCACCGCCGCGAAGGCTCACCTCAAAGGTCGTCCGTCAGTGCAGTGCTCTTGGCGTAGGCGGTACTGCGTGCCTCAAAGAAGTCGGTCTTGACCATGTTGGCGTCGGCGTACTGGCTGACCCATTCCATGCTCTCCG
>OKSB01003632.1_pt1 | contig 12045 bp, 9 predicted proteins | sample 1601171 | NCBI WGS metagenome assembly OKSB01 (sample SAMEA3541496, study PRJEB24748) | human gut metagenome | biome: human gut; feature: human-associated habitat; material: faeces | place: China | collected 2012 | reverse complement strand
TTTTGACTAAAACACTGCCCAGTAGGGCTATGGCACCGTTTTGCAGGTCCAGCGCGGGTATGACGGCGGCGGCCATGGCGGCCAGCTCGTTGGCGGCATCGATGAAGCTCTGCATCTTGTTCTCGCTGTTGAGCTTGGCGATAGCGGCGTTGATGCCGGGCAGCAGACCCTTGGGATCGCCCTTGGCCACGGCCACGCAGTAGGCAGATGCCTCGCCCAGTTCGCTGGAGGCACCGGCAATGACCAGATCGGGGTTGGATTCGGCATATTGCTGCGCCACGCCGCCGTCCACCACGATGGCGTCCACCTTGTCGTAGGTCAGGTCATTGATCAGATCCAGCACGGACTGGAGAGACACGGCGTTGGCACCGGGCATGGAGTCGGCGATGATATCCAGCTTGGTGGTGGCAGCCTGTGCGCCCACGGACTTGCCGGCGAAATCGGCCAGCGTCTTGAACTGGTCGGCCTTGTCAGCCTTCACCAGAATGGCCGGGGGAATATCGTTATAGTAGGGGTCGGAGAAATCGGCGTTCTCCAGACGGTCGGGGGTGGCCTCCATGGCGGCCAGCACCATGTCGAAGTCGCCCTTGCCCAGAGAGGTCAGCAGGTACTCGAAGGCCATGTTCTCCACCTGAAGGGAAAGACCCATGTCGTCGGCAATGTACTGAGCCACGGACACGTCGATGCCGGCGTAGGTCAGTTCACCCTTGTCATCGGGATACATGAATTCGAAGGGGGCGTAGTCGGCACTGGTCCCCAGGATCAGGGCGGTTTTCTTGTCGTTGCTATCGTCGTTGCTATCGGGGTTCTTGTTGCCGCAGGCGGCCAGAGACAGGATCATGGCGGCGGCCATCAGAAGGGCCAATACTTTTTTCATTTCTCATACCTCACTTTGTATTCGTTGTGCCGCCTGTGCAGGCGGCCTTGTGGATGGAAGGCTCCGGGCGTTCCGGAGGATGTGGTTATGATACAACGGAGATGAATAAAAGTCAAGTGCAAAATGAATAAAATTACAGCAAAAACGAGAGAATCATGCAAACTGCTCGCTTCCAAACTGAATATTGCGGAAGAAAGAAGCGAATTGCACAAAGGAAATGCGGCGAAAATGAATAAAAATACGAATATACGGAGGCGAAAGAAAAAGTAAGAGAGCCGCCCGCAGGCGGCTCTCTTAGGATGTCTCTATGTGACGCTTCAGGGGAGGATGCGTCCGGCCCCCAGATAGCAGGCAGCGTAGTAGCTTTCGTAAAGGGAGTTGACCTTCACACCGCCGGAGGAGCTGGCGTGGATGAACTGACCGCCGCCCAAATAGATGCCCACGTGGCTGATGCCGCCGAAGGTATCGAAAAACACCAGATCACCAGCCTGCCGCTCCTCGGAGGAGACAGATGTGGCGGTGTAATACTGGTCGCTGGCCCCGTGGGACAGGGAGTAGCCGAACTTGGCGAATACAGCCATGGTGAAGCCGGAGCAGTCGGTACCGGAGTAGCTGGAGCCGCCGTAGACATAGGGCGTTCCCAAATAGGTGTAGGCGTAGGCGATGAGCTCCTCCCGCACGGTGTTGGTGGCGGAGGTACCCTCATAGTCGGCATAGTGGACCGGCTGGGCATACTCGGCGGGGATGTAGCCGGTGGACTGGCCGAAGGTGACCTGGTACCAGCCGTCCTGATAGTCGTTGAGGCGGGCCACCTTGCCGCTGTCGATGGTGAGGGAGGTGGCGGTGTCGTTATCGGCAGCACTGCGAAGCCGAACGGCCTCGGTGAGCTGCACGCCGTCGTACTCGCTTAGCAGGCTCTGACGGGCGGCCTCCTTGGCGGCGGCGTCAGCGGCGGCTGCGGCGGTGTCCGCCTGCTTGCGGCGGGCGGCGTCCTCCTGGGCCTGACTGGTCTTGAGGGCCTCGGTGGGCAGCTGGGAGAGGGAGATGGTCTCCTCCTCCGGCAGGCCCAACTCCAGCGCCAGAGCCAGACCCTCGCCGCTGGGCAGGACATTGCTGGAGCGGCTGGTGAGCCCGGCGGCATCCAGCGCCTCCACAGCGGCGCTGTACTGCACCTCCTGTTGTACGGTATCACGTTCATCGGCGCTGGCGATCCAGATGCTGGACACCAGCAGCGCAACGGCCAGATAGAGACAGGCAAATTTTCTGGACATATGCTTTTGCCATCCTTTCTGCGTTGGTTTTGGAAAACTACGAGAGATATCATACCACAACTCTATCAAAAAAGCTACACAAAAATTACAAATTGATAACAAAATTTTCAGAATGGTAAAAAACGCCCGGAAATTTTGGGCAGGATGCACAAGGCACTGTGACGGAAATGGGACATATAGATGGGAAAGTGTCGGGAAAAGCAAAGGGGAGCCTACGGCGGAAACGACCGTTGACTCCCATATTCTGTGAAAAAGAGGCCCGGCGGCGGGCGAAAAGGTTACAAGAGACGGCGCTGCCCCTCAGACCTTGGCGGGCCAGCGGGCCATAAGACGGCCCAGCAGCACATCATAGACGAAGAACAGGGCGACGCCCATGGCGATGGTGGCGGCCAGCAGCCAGCGGCCGGTGGCTGCAAATTCTTCCACCACGGCGGGCAGGCAGAATACATAGAGGATCAGGGCGTACAGTGCCGCCATGGAGACGGCGGCCCACAGAAGCTTCAGCGTCAGGGAGAGAAGGCGGCTGCGGAGGGCGTCCAGTCGGGGCTTCAGCAGCGGATAGTAGCCGGTGAAGCAGAACAGCAGCGATACCTCCTTATCCGGGCACAGCAGCAGACCCAGCAGGGCGATGGCCCCATAGCAGCACCATGCGTACCGTGGGCGGGAGCGCACCGGCAGCAGGGCGATGGAGGCCAGAATGGGGCAGATATACAGGGCAAAGGGGACGATGCCCCCCAGACACAGCAGCACCACGCCCAAGGCGGTCAGTACGCCGCACAGGGCCAGCAGGCGGGTGGTTCCTTTCATGGCTTCACGTCCTTTCCCCTCTACTATAACATAGGAGCGGGCGGGGCTGCAACGGAGAAAAACGGGGGAGGTGTCCTAAAAGCTGGCGCTTCACTGCGGAAAATTTTTCCTGCGGCGCAAAAGCGGCGGCGTGACAGTCGTGCGGGATGATTGCCATGTCTGGCGGAATTTAACGCCGATGAAACCGGCGGCTGCGGCGCAAAGTAATGGTGTCGCCGGCGACGAAAACAAAAAATAAGAGGTGATCCGATGCATGAAACGCAAGCAAGGCGAGGCGTGCGGCGGGGCGCTGCCGTACTGCTGGCGATGGTGCTGGCCCTGTCGTTGGGATGGCAGCGGACGTGGGCTGATGAGGGGCGGCAGTTGATCCCCGTGGGCAAGGCCGTGGGCATCAAGCTGTTTGCCGACGGTGTACTGGTGGTATCCGTGTCGCCGGTGCAGGGAACGGAGGAGACTCGCTCCCCGGCCAAGGAGTGCGGCCTGAAAGAAGGAGATATCCTGCTGACCTTCAATGGTGAGAAGATCCGCTCCACAGAGCATTTACAGGCCATGCTGGCGGAAAACGGCGAAACGGCGGCGGAGCTGACGGTGCAGCGGGACGGGAAAACGCTGGAGGTGACGGCCAGTCCAGTGGTTTGCGAGGACGGCGGCATCCGGTTGGGTGCGTGGATCCGGGACAGCATGGCGGGTGTCGGCACGCTGACCTACTATGATCCCGCCACCGGTAGTTACGGCGCTCTGGGCCACGGTATCACGGATGTGGACACGGCGGAGCTGATGCCGCTGGCCAGCGGCTCTATTATGGAGACTATGGTGAAGGCGGTGAAGAAGGGCCAGCGGGGCGACCCCGGCGAGCTGAAGGGGGACTTTACCGTGCAGCGGGATGTAGGCACGGTGACGGTCAACAGCAACGAGGGCATCTTTGGCACGGTGGAGGATGCGGGTTTTATCTCCGGCGAGGCGGTATCGGTGGCAGAGCCGGAGGAGGTACACGCCGGGGAGGCGTCTATATTATGTACCATTTCCGGCAGCGATACCCGTGCCTATGAGGTGGAGATCCTGCGAGTGAACCCCCGGAGTCGGGACGGCCGGGATCTGTTGCTGCGGGTGACGGACCCGGAGCTGCTGGAGACCACTGGAGGCATCGTGCAGGGGATGAGCGGCAGCCCCATTTTGCAGGACGGACGGTTGGTGGGAGCCGTGACTCATGTGCTGGTGGCAAACCCGGCGGAGGGATACGGTATCTTCCTGGAGAATATGCTGACCACGGCGGGATAAGCGCCCTGTGAGACAGGAGGCCTGGAGCATCGGCTCCGGGCCTCCTGCGCCGGGTTTACCGGGATTTTCTCTGCAAAACGATTGACAGGCGGGGCGGTGGAGCTTATATTGTACCGTAAAGGATCCATAGAAGCTAAGACATAGCGGACAGAAAACACTCGATAGAAAGAGAAAAGGACGGGGAGAGCGATGAAATACGCATTTTGTGGTGGCAAGCTGCTGGACGGTACACGGGAGATGCAGCCCCGTGAGGGACTGGTGCTGCGGACCGACGGCGACCGTATCACGGACATCGTACCGGAGGGGACGGATCTGACGGGCTATGAGGTGGTGGACCTGAAGGGCGGCTATCTGATGCCGGGACTCATCAATATGCACGTCCATCTGGCGGGCAGCGGCAAGCCCCAGAAGAAGCAGCGGGACAACGAGAAGCTGGTAAAGACCATCCTCTCCACGGGCCTGACCCGGAAGGTGGCCTACGGCATGGTGGCGGGCTTTGCCAAGGACGAACTGTTCTCCGGCGTCACCACCATCCGTACGGTGGGCGGTCTGGCGGACTTCGACACCCGGCTGCGGGACGATATTCGGGCCGGACGGAGGGTGGGACCCCGCATCCTGGCGGCCAACGAGGGCATCTCCGTCCCCGGCGGCCACATGGCCGGGTCTGTGGCGGTGGCGGCCCACACCATCGACGAGGCACTGGCCCAGTTGGAGAAGGGACGGCAGCAGGGCGTGGATCTGGTGAAGCTGATGATCACCGGCGGTGTGCTGGACGCCAAGGAGAAGGGCGTGCCGGGCGAGCTGAAGATGCCGCCGGAGATGGTGAAGGTGGTGTGCGAGAGGGCGCATGAGATGGGCTACACCGTGGCGGCCCATGTGGAGTCGCCGGAGGGCGTACGGGTGGCACTGGAGAACGGCGTGGACTCCATTGAGCACGGCGCCAAGCCCGATGCGGATATCCTGCGGCTGTTCCGGGAGCGGGGGGCGTTTTTGTGTACCACCATCTCCCCGGCCCTGCCCTATGCGCTGTTTGACCGGTCCGTCTCCAACGCCTCGGAGGTGGAGCAGTACAACGGCAACGTGGTGTTCGAGGGCATCATCGAATGCGCCAAGGCGGCGCTGGAGCAGGATATCCCGGTGGTGCTGGGCAACGACGTGGGCTGTCCGTGGATCACCCAGTACGACTTCTGGCGGGAACTGTACTACTTCCACAAGTATGTGGGGGTGTCCAACGCCTTCGCTCTGTACACCGCCACCGGCCGCAGCGCCCATCTGGCGGGTATCGGTCAGGAGACCGGCACGCTGGAGCCGGGAAAGGCGGCGGACCTCATCGTTACGGCGGCGGACCCACTGGCCGACCTACGGGCGCTGCGCCATGTAGAGCTGGTCATGTCCCACGGGCAGCTGCACCGTGCGCCGCAGGTGAAGCACCGGAAGAACGTGGAGGCGGAGCTGGATCGGTTCCTGTAAGGGGAGATATCTGACAGACCGTCGAAAATTGAATGAAGCGTGAGTTACAATATCGCCCGGCATTGAAAGCACGCCGGGCGATATTTTTGTTGTATTTTTCATCGGCTTTAACGGGTTTTTGATATGAGATGCGTTTTTAAGAGGATTTTTCGACACAATAATCTTGAAACTATCAGATAAATATGATAAATTATACACAAGCTGCACGACAAATGGGAATGGCTGGAGAACATTTGGGGGCGGCGGAGCAAACTGTGGAAAAGGATTGGATGCGATGGAAAAAAGGACGAGAGTGCTGCTGGCGGATGCGAATGAGGAGTTTCGCATTTTGCTGAGGCAGCTGCTGGAGGAAACCGGCGAATTTGAGGTGGCGGCGTCCACCGGCGACGGGCCGATGGTCATGGAGCTGGTGCGCCGCACAAAACCGGAACTGATCCTGATGGACGTGGTACTGCCGGGGCTGGATGGCTTCGGCATCCTGCGCCAGCTGGCAGAGGAGCCGGGAGAAAGGAAGGTGATCGTCATATCCGCATTTTGCAGCCAGCAGGCCGTGAGCCGGGCGGTGGAACTGGGCGTGTATTTCTTCTTGCCCAAGCCCGTCAACGAGGAGTCTCTGCTGGAGCTGATGCGGCAGGCGGTACATCCGGAACAAGAGGAGCCCTACCACTCCCCGGCTTTAGAGGGGATGGTAACGGCCATCATTCACGAGATCGGCGTACCGGCCCATATCAAGGGCTATCAGTATCTGCGGGAGGCCATTTTGCTGGCGGTGGACGACATGGACGTCATCAACGCCGTCACCAAGGTACTGTACCCGGAGGTGGCACGGCGCTTTTCCACCACTCCCAGCCGGGTGGAGCGGGCCATTCGCCACGCCATTGAGGTAGCATGGGATCGGGGCGACCTGGAAACCCTGCAGAAGTACTTTGGATACACGGTGAATTCCGCCAAGGGCAAGCCAACCAATTCGGAGTTCATCGCCATGATCGCTGACCGGCTGCAGCTGCAGCGCAAGAAGAAGCGGGCATGAGGGGCGCATAGGATAAGGAAAACAGAGTGTCCGCCTCCTGCGGTCTGCATGGGGCGGGGCTTGAGAGGGAGAGGCGCTGCCTCTCCCTCTTTTGTGGCGGCGGGGCTGTTGAAATTTCCCGAAAGCTGTGCTATATCGAGCCATCAAGTCGCATTTAGCTGCGAAGGAGTTTTTTCAATGAGCCGCATAGCTGCCGGGTCTGCGGAGGGTGCGGAGCAGGGGTACCGTCCCTACCTCTAGCCGCTCTGCTGATGAAAAGCCGTCGGGCCTACGGTAGAGAGACGAAGCAGCGGCAGTGATCCATCCGCTGCAAAAAACCGTCCCCTGTGCAAAGACAGCACAGGGGACGGTTCTTTGATATGGAAGGGGTCAGGCGGCCAGAATTTCAAACTTCAGCACGCCCTCGGCGGCGGTGATCTCGGTCATCATCTCCTCCAGCGACTCGTGCATCTCGCTGGTCTCGGCGGTGACGGTGACACCGGCGCAGCCGTTGGTGGGAATGGTCTGGTTGATGGTCAGTATATTTGCCCCGGAATTGGCAAAAATAGACAGTATGTTGGACAGTACACCCGGCGTATCCTTCAAGAGAGTATAGAAGGTGATGATGCGCCCGGCCTTCATGTTCTGGAAGGGCTGCACCGCATCCTTATATTTATAGAAGGCGCTGCGGCTGATGCCGGCCTTGCAGGCGGCCTCGCCCACGGTGTCGGCCTCGCCTACCTGAAGCATCCGCCGGGCCTCCGCCACCCGCAGGAATACCTCCGGCAGGGCGTCCGCCGCTACGATGTAAAACTTTTCATTTGCCATGATCTTACACTCCTTTTGCCGGTCCGGGGACGGGCGGGATTTCTCTCCTCTGCATCATACCATGTATTTGGAGAAAATACAACTGTTTTTATAAGAAAGAGGGGACGGTTTTGCGGGATCCGAAGCTGACGTTTCTCATCCGATGCGCCTATGGGGCGGTCTGGCTGGCGCTTATATGGCTGATGGTGCGGTATGTGCTGGTGTGGCTGCTGCCGTTCTTCATTGCACTGGCGCTGGCGGCGCTGCTGGAGCCGGCGGTGGTACTGTGCCGGAGACGGCTGCATCTGCGGCGGGGCTTTACAGCCACGGTGCTGAGTCTGGTGGTGCTGGGAACGGTGGCGGCGGGACTGGTGCTGCTGGCCATGGTGCTGCTGCGGCAGGTCTGTGAGCTGTCGGGTCGGCTGCCGGGGTATCTGGAGGCTCTGCCCCGGTGGACGGAGCTGGTACGGGGCAGGGCGCAGCAGCTGTGCGCTGCCTGCCCGGAGGGACTGCGGAGCTGGCTGGAGGCTCTGCTGGATGGGCTGTCGGCTCAGCTGGCGGAGCTGCTGGAGAGCATGGGCCAGCGGTGCCTGCGGGCGGTGACGGCGGCAGCGGCGGCGCTGCCGCAGGCGGTGCTGTTCTGCGCTACCACGCTGCTGGCGGTGCTGTTCACCGCCGGAAGCTATCCCCGTATCCGGGCGTTCCTCCGGCGGCAGCTGCCGGAGGACAGGCTGCGGCAGGCCAGGGGCGTCAAGGCGGACCTGCTGGCCACCTTGGGAAAGTGGTGCAAGGCCCAGTGCATCCTGCTGGGGGTCACCTTCTGTGAACTGCTGACGGGATTTCTCCTGCTGCGGCAGGGATATGCCCTGTTGCTGGCGGCACTGATCGCCGTCATCGACGCCCTGCCGGTGTTCGGCACGGGGACGGTGCTGGTGCCGTGGGGGGCGCTGTGCCTGCTGACAGGGAACGTCCCCAAGGGGCTGGGGCTGCTGGCCCTGTACGGCGTCATCTCGCTGGTGCGGAGCGTGCTGGAGCCTAAGATCATGGCGGCGCAGGTGGACCTGCCGCCGCTGGCGGCGCTGGCGGCCATGTATGTGGGCTTCTGCGCCTTCGGCGTGGCTGGGATGGTGCTGTGTCCCATGGCGCTGCTGTTTGTCAAGCAGCTCCATGACAGCGGGTGGCTGCGGCTATGGAAATAGTGCTTTTCACTGGGGAAAAGGTGTGATATAATGTCCCGTAAGCGATATGCTGTACGGGAGGGATGAGATATGAGCAGGCAGCGTAAAGCGGATCTGTTGCTGGTACTGGCCACCGGATTCTGGGGAGTGTCCTACTACCTGCTGGACCTGTGCCTGACGGAGCTGCCGCCGCTGACCCTGAACGCCTTTCGTTTTTTGACGGCGTTTTTCGTGCTGGGGGCCATCTTCTTCCGGAAGCTGCGGAGCATCTCCCGGCGGACGCTGCTTGCCAGCATCCCCATCGGGCTGTGCCTGGTGCTGACGTACATCGGCTGCACCTATGGTGTGCTGTATACCTCTCTCTCCAACGCAGGCTTTATCTGCGCTCTGCCGGTGGTGGTGACGCCGCTGCTGGAGTGGCTGTTTCTGCGGAAGCGGCCGGATCGGCGGCTGGCGGTGGCGCTGGTGCTGTGTACCGTGGGCATGGGGCTCATGACCCTCAACGGGGCGCTGCGCCCGGCGATAGGAGATATCATCTGCCTGCTATGCGCCGTAGCCTACGCCGGGGATCTGGTGCTGACGGACCGGGCGGTCCACGATCCGCAGGTCAACGCCCTGCAGCTGGGCATTTTGCAGCTGGGGGTGGTGGGCTTCGTGATGCTGGGACTGGCCTTCCTGCTGGAGAAGCCCTGCCTGCCCCAGACCCCTGCCGTGTGGGGAGCGGCCCTGTTTCTGGGGGTGTTCTGCTCCGGCGTGGGCTTCGTCATCCAGACGGTGCAGCAGCAGTACACCTCCGCCAGCCATGTGGGGCTGATCTTCACGCTGGAGCCGGTGTTCTCTGCCATCGTGGCGTATTTCTTTGCCCATGAGGTTTTGCAGCTGCGGGGCTACATCGGGGCGGCGCTGATGATGGTGAGCCTGCTGGTGATGGAGCTGGACTGGAAGAGCCTGCTGCGCCGGAGGGAGTAAGGGGCTTGCATCCGCCGCAGCGGCGTATTATAATGACGGGGCGCAGCATACAGCTCCGCAAGCGCTTGCCGAAAAGCAGGTTTTCGGCGGGAAATGAAGGAGGAATCTGAATATGATCCATCCCACTGTGGATATCCATACGTATCTCAAGCCCGGTGTCCGGGTCCATCTGGCGGGCATCGGCGGCGTGTCCATGTGTCCGCTGGCGGAGGTGCTGCGGGGCATGGGACTGACGGTGCAGGGCTCGGATATGTCCGAGAGCAACACCGTCCGGCACCTGCGCTCACTGGGCATCGACGTGGCCATCGGCCACTCGGCGGAGAATCTCAAGGACTGCGATCTGGTGATCCGCACCGCCGCCATCCACGACGAGAATCCGGAGATCTCCGGGGCCATCGCACGGGGCATCCCCGTATATGAGCGGGCGCAGGCCTGGGGCGCCATCATGCAGAAATACGCAAATGCCGTGTGCTTTTCCGGTACCCACGGCAAGACCACCACCACCTCCATGGCCACCCACATCTTCATGGAGGCCGGAACTGATCCCACGGTGATGATCGGCGGTACGCTGCCGCTGCTGCACTCCGGCTATCGGGTGGGGCAGGGGGACACCATCATTCTGGAGTCCTGCGAGTACTGCAACTCCTTCCTGAACTTCTTCCCCACGGTGGCGGTGATCCTTAACGTGGAGGAGGACCATCTGGACTTTTTCAAGGATCTGGCGGATATCGAGCACTCCTTCCATGCCTTTGCCGATCTGGTACCCCAGCGGGGCTACATCATCTCCAATGCCGACGACGCCGGCGCACGGGACTCTGTGAAGGGACTGCGGCACCCGGTGTTCACCTTCGCCGTGCAGGATCGGACGGCGGACTGCGTGGCGGACAACGTGTCCTTCTTCGACGGCTGCCCGGTGTTCGATGTGGTGATCCACGGGGAGGTCTATGCCCATGTGGAGCTGAAGATCCCCGGCAAGCACAACATCCTCAACACGCTGGCAGCGGCGTCGGCCGCGTATGTGCTGGGTCTGCCCGGCGAGGCGGTATCCCGTGGGCTGGAGACCTTCCACGGCGCAGGCCGCCGCATGGAGCACAAGGGGATATATCACGGGGCGGAGGTCTACGATGACTACGCCCACCATCCCGGTGAGCTCCATGCTCTGCTGACCACCGCCCGCACCATGGGCTATCAGCGGGTCATCTGCGCCTTCCAGCCCCACACCTACTCTCGCACCAAGGCGCTGTTTTCCCAGTTCGTGGAGGAGCTGAAGCTGCCGGATGTGACGGTGCTGGCGGAAATTTACGCCGCACGGGAGCAGAACGACATCGGCATCTCCTCGCAGGATCTGGCACGGGAGATCCCCGGCGCCATCTACTGCTCCAGTCTGGAGAAGGTGACGGATACGCTGGCCTCTTTGGCCCAGCCCGGCGACCTGATCCTGACGGTGGGGGCCGGAGACATTTTCCGGGCCGGGGAAAAGCTGCTGGAAAGGGCGTGAGAGCATGAACGTATCGCCTGTGTATCACGGCGCCCCGGCAGAGAGCCGGACGCCGGTGGAGGACCGCACCTATGCGGCGCTGACGGCGCTGGGCATCCCCTTTGACCGGGTGGATCACGATCCGGCGGAGGACATGGCGGACTGCGCCGTTATCTCTCAGGCGCTGGGGGCGGACATCTGCAAGAATCTGCTGCTGACGCCCCGGAACCGGTCGGCTTTTTACCTGCTGGCCATGCCGGGGGACAAGCCCTTTGTGACTAAGGACCTGTCCAAGCAGATCGGCTCCTCCCGGTTGAGCTTTGCCACGGCGGAGGAACTGATGGACATGCTGCGCACGCTGCCCGGGGCGATCAGCCCGCTGGGGCTGCTGTTTGATGGGGAGAGGAAGGTGCGCCTGGCCATTGACCGCACGCTGCGCGGCGAGGAGAGGCTGTTGTTCCATCCCTGCGTCAATACCGCTACGCTGGCACTGTCCGGAAAGGACTTTTTTGAGCGGCTTTTGCCATCGCTTCAGCATGAGGCCGTGTATGTAGACATGCAAGAGGAGGACAATGCATGAAGTTTGACTGGAAGCGCGATTTGCGCAGGCTTTTGCTGGTCATCGTCGGCTCTGTGATTATTGCGGTCAATCTGAAAATGTTTGTGCGCCCGGCGGGGCTGTATCCCGGCGGCGCGAACGGCCTTTCCATGTTGATGCAGACGATCTTTTCCACCTATCTGGGCGTATCGGTTCCCTTCACGGTGTTCAACGTACTGTTCAACTCCATCCCTGCATACATTGGCCTGCGCTTCCTGGGCCGCAAGTTCACGATCCTGTCGATTATCACCATCGTGCTTTCCAGGGTTCTCACCGCCCTTTTGCCTGACTTGAGCCTGACCAG
>OKSB01003614.1_pt1 | contig 12077 bp, 10 predicted proteins | sample 1601171 | NCBI WGS metagenome assembly OKSB01 (sample SAMEA3541496, study PRJEB24748) | human gut metagenome | biome: human gut; feature: human-associated habitat; material: faeces | place: China | collected 2012 | reverse complement strand
CGTGGCAAAGATCGTGCCTGCTGACAACCGGGAATGGGAAGGCAGTCCCACCGAGCTGGCCCAAGCGATTCAAACGGACATGGCAGTAAAACGGCTCACCAAGCATTTGAATGTGAATGCCAGCCGCCTGCTGGAAGAACATCAGGTGAAGTATGAGAACAAAACCAAACACGCCGGACGGCGTATCCGGCTGACCTACATGGTGGTGGAAGCACCTGCGTTTGAAGTAATCGAGTAAAGCGCGACGCTCGCAACGGTCGCGACGGTGTTTTGAGGGGTACTCCCAGCACCGTTGCGACCGTCGCCATCGTCGCGGAAAGGAACAACTGGGATGGTATTTTACCACCTCATCTTCCTGGAGGAAGCCCCATTTTAGGGCGCCCTAAAAGTACCAGAGGATGTCGCGATTCACGACACCCTATGCCTCGAAACAGGGCACCGGGTACAGGGTCAAAAAGCGTTCGGAGAACGCGCAGCCACAGAATGAAATTCTGTGTTCAAAAGGGGCTTGGGGGCGTTGCCCTCAACAAGCAGACGGCAGGAAATGTGAGTGTGTATTAACACTCGCATTGCTTGCCAGTCGTGTGTGGCTATCCACACGCATTGCTTGCCGGTGTCAAAATAACCGAAACGGCCCTTGTGCCGCTGCGGAAGATCAACTGAAATTCAAGCATTGGGAGGTAACGAGTATGAGAAAAATTTTGTCCTGTGCGTTCAACCTGGACACCGCCTGCGTGGAGCTGCATTTGGAGGACGGAACACTGTTGTCCATCGACTGCACCGCCGTGGAAAACGAGGTGGCAAACAGTATGTACCAGCGGTCAGAACTAGACTGGCTGATCTACAATGATCCGCTAGCCTATGTCGAGCTGATTTTCAATGGTGAGCCGGAACTATATCTAAAGGTTGTGACAGAGCATACGCTCTTGGAGTGATTCTAATAGCAGAAAAGAAACCCGTCTGCATTCATACCATCTGTATGGATGCGGGCGGGTTGTTTCTATTGAATTTCCTGTTCCAAATTCCGGAACAGCTCAGAATTGAAGAAGTCCTCGATTGTGATTCCCAGACCATCGCAGAGTTTCTTGATTGTAGAAACTGTTGCGCTGCGGTTCCGACCGCTGATAATGTTGTTTACTGTGGATTGGGTCACACCGCTCATGCTACAGAGCTTGTTGATAGAAATATCGCGCTCGCTGCACAATTCCAAAATGCGCTCCTTAACAGCTTCGCCGATGTTCATGGGTATCACCTCTCTTCACTGATGATAATACCCGCTTCCTCTTGAAAAGATTAACCCTTTTGAGTTAAAATAACTCAAAAGGGTTAACGAATGTTTAGCGGAGGAAATATAGATGGGGATCTATCAGCTTTGCTATTTGAAAATGCACAGCGGTATGCTGTTTTTGGCCGGACATACGGAGGATAAGGAGAAGGAAACACTGCTAAAGGCGTTGTCTGATGTGATGGACGCGGCCCGCAAGGCGATGGCAGGCAAAAGCTTTGCGCGATCTCCCTATCGCGCTCCCATTGCGGCGCTGGCCGCGGGCGCGGCTGCCGCGCTCGCTTATCTGGAGCAGGGAGAACGGGAAAAAATGCGCGAGGAAATCCTGACGGCTTTGAACGCCGCCGCAAAATAAATTGTCCGTAACCCCGCCGCAGCAGCGGCTGAGCGGACATAGGCGCAGACCAAATCGAAAGCCGATAAAGAAGCCGCACACACTCCTTTGCGCAGCGCGTGCAGTTGTTCTATAGAAAAACCTCCAATGGCAGGTCAAGGACGCAGTCCTTGCGCTCTCCGGGGGTTCCAAAGGGGGTATTCTCTACGGTAGAGAATACCCCCTTTGATATGTATGCCGCACGATGCGCGGCGGTTTTTTGATGCAAGCGCTATGAATACGCCGCGACGTGCTCGCGGTAATACTGCACAGCGAGCCAGCTGCGGTAGAAGCTGCGGTCGGTGTCGCTGAGGACGGAGGTCAGGACGCCGTCGTGCAGGAAGAGCCCGTTCGTGTGCAGCAGCGGCGAGATGCCCCGCATGGCGCGGGAGAGCTGCATATAGCCGGGGCCGGCCCAGCCGCACGCGTCGAACAGCCGCGTCATCAGGAAGCAGGGCGAAAAGTCGCCGCCGTCGCCGGTGAAGTCCGCGCCGAGGACCTCCTTCGCCGCGCGGTTCGCCCAGATGAGATAGGGCGTGGCGTAATAGTTCCGGAAGCCGGCAAGCGTGGACGTGTCAAAATCAATGCCCATCTCCTCATAGACCGAGCCGCCGTTGCCCATCCACGGCTTGTGGTCGCCGAAGAGCACGAGTACCACGGGGGTATCGCGCGCGTCCAGCTCCTGCGTCAGACGGACATATTCGCGGACCGTTTCATTCACGCCGAAGAGGTAGTTGTTGAGCATATTGCAGCTCTCCTGCGACCAGCCGCTTGCTTCGGGCGAAACATAGGGAACGGTGCTCTCCGTTTCGGCGTAGGGGCCGTGATTCTGATAGCTCACCGCGAAGGAGAACAGGGGCGAGCCGTCCGCCGCGTCGAGGTCGGCGAGCAGGTAGTCCGCGAGCTGTTGGTCGGAATGCCACATGGCGACGTAGGGGTCGACCAGCTCGCCGAAGCCGTTTTCCGTGAAAACGCTCCGGTCAAAGCCGAGGTAGTCGTTCACGCGCTCGCGGTCATAGAACCAGCTGTAGCCGGGGTGCGCGTAGTGCGCCGCGTAGCCTTGTGCCGTGAAGTAGCGGACGTAGGAGCCGGTCGCGCCGCGGTATTCGTCGTGCTCGCTCGCGCCGGTGAGGAAGCCCCACTCGGTATCCACGGTGCCGCCCGCGAAGATGTTCGTGAGCAGACGGCCGGAGAGGCTTTGCTCCTCGAGCGCGTGCCAGGGGGCATAGACCTCCTGCACCGTGTCGAAGCCGGCGAGGGCGTCGAAGTCGGTCAGGTCGCAGAACGCCTCGAGCATCACGCCCATGACGGCGACCTTCTCCCCCTCCGGAATGTCTTCATCGGGGAAGGACTCAAGCAGCGTCTGCGCCGCGCGGGCATCGTAGCCCTCCGGCTTTTCGGGGAACAGCTCCGGCACCGAGTGCAGGAAGGAAAGCGCAAAGCCGCGGGAAAGATAGACCTCGTTGTCCGACCAGATATTGATGAGCGCGTCGTTCGCCGTCCTTTCGTAGACGGCTTCGTCGGTGTAAGCGCCGAGGTACGCGCCGACGCCCAGCAGCACGCAGGCTGCCGCGCCCAGCGCGCGGGCGCGCCGGCGCTTATCGCCGCGCGGCATGAGGAGCACGGCAAAGGCCAGCATCGCGCCGAGGAGCGCGACCGCCGTGTTGACCTCGGCGGTCCGTTCAAATTCGTATTGACTCATGATGCCGCCCGCCGTGCGCAGGAGCAGGATATCGCTCGCGCGCATCGGATCGCCGCGCAGCATGACCTTATAATAGTTGATGAGCGGGAGGCCCACACCGAAAAGGCCGCTGAGCAGCACGCCGCACCAGCAGCGTCCGGACAGAAAATAGCCCAGCCATGCGAGCAGCAGCGGCGGGAAAAGGTTCAGCGCCAGCAGCAGCGGATGATCGAGATAGGACCGGTACAGCTCTGCCTGCGGGAGGGCGGCATCCGCGCAGGCCGTGAGCCACAGGCCGAGAAAGCCGATGCCGACGCCGAGGAGCGTGAGCAGCACGGCGAGGTAGGCGCGGTGGGCGCGGAGCGTCCCGCGGCTCGCGCCGTCGGGCGGAAAAATAAGGCGAGAAAGCTTCAAATCGGGTTCCCCTTCAAAAAGAATAACAGGATTATAACAGATTTTTCGGCAAAAACAACCGCCATTTCCCACCATTCCGCCAAATCCCGCTCAATGTGAGAAAAAAGACGGTGAAACGGGGGTGAGGGTATTGCATTTTCATGGCAAAACCTTTATAATTATACTAAATCTTCGTCATGCGGCCTGAAAATATTTTAGGTGTTATGACGAAACAAAAGAAAGGGAGAACATCATGGAAAAGCTCTTTAAGCTCCAGGAGAACGGCACCACGGTAAAAACCGAGCTGCTTGCCGGTCTCACGACGTTCATGACGATGGCTTACATCATCGCCCTGAACCCCAACCTGCTGACCAACTTCGCGGTCGGCACCCCGCTGTGGAACGGTGTGTTCCTGGCGACCTGCATCGCCTCCGCCATCGGCACCATCTGCATGGCCTTCATGGCCAACAAGCCCTTCGTCATGGCTCCCGGCATGGGTCTGAACAGCTTCTTTGCCGTGGTCGTGGCCAACATCGCCGTCATCAACAACTGCGAGTATGAGTCCGCGTTCCAGGCCGGTCTGGTCATCATCCTCGTCGAGGGCATCGTGTTCCTCGTCCTCACCCTCCTGAAGGTCCGTGAGAAGATCGTCGAGGCCATTCCTCTCGGTGTGCGCTACGGCATCGCCCCCGCCATCGGCCTGATGCTGATGAACATCGGTCTCGGCTCCAACGTCGGCATCTATGCCGAGGGCAACGGCTTCACCAGCCCCTTCTACATCATGCGCGACTTCTTCGGCGCCCTGACCCCCAGCATCATCAAGGGCAGCATGGGCGACATCGGCTATCACACCATGGTCCTCACCGCCATCACCGCCTTCCTCGGCGTGTTCATGATGGTCGTTCTGGCCAAGAAGGGCATCAAGGCCGCCGTGCTGCTTGGTATGCTCTTTTCCTCCGTCCTTTATTGGATCGGCAGCTTCGCATTCCTCGGCGTGAATCCGTTCGCCAGCCTTGAGACCGCGAGCTTCGTGCCCCCCTTCGCCGACATGGTCTCCACCACTCTCTTCAAGTTTGACTTCGCCGGCTTTGTGAACATCGGCTGGTTCACCGCCATCACCCTGATCATCACCTTCTGCATGATCGATATGTTCGACACCATCGGCACCCTCGTCGGCACGGCCTCCCGCGCCGGCATGGTCGACAAGGACGGCAATATGCCCAAGATGAAGGAAGCCCTGCTCTCCGATGCCATCGGCACCATCGCGGGCGCTGCCACCGGTACCTCCACCGTCACCACCTTCATCGAGTCCGCTTCCGGCGTTGAGGCCGGCGGCCGCACCGGTCTGACCGCGCTGACCACCGCCGTTCTCTTCCTCGCCTGCATGTTCCTCGCCCCCATCGCCGCCATCATCCCCGGCGCTGCGACCTCCGCCGCGCTCATCTACGTCGGCGTGCTGATGCTCCAGGGCCTCAAGAACGTCAACTTCGACGATATGGATCAGATGCTGCCGGTGTCCATCATGCTCATCGGTATGCCCGTGTCCGGCTCCATCGGCCACGCCATCGGTCTGGGCCTGATCTCCTACACCGTGGTCAAGGTCTTCTCCGGCAAGGCCAAGGACGTCAGCGTTCTGACCTATGTCATCTCCCTCCTCTTCCTCATCAAGTTCTTCGTGGTGGTGTAAGACCCATACAGCGGCATAAGAAAGAGCGCCCGTTCAGGCGCTCTTTCCTTTTGGCTTTTTACTTGTAGAAATCCGTGCCGTCCTCAATGACGATGGGGAGCCCGTTGTGGTAGACAGGAATGGTTTGAAATTTGAAGCGGCTGACGTGGTGCTTATGGTCGATCTGCTCTTTAATGGCGGGATCGGCGACGCCCTTGCGGACGTATTCGTTCACCGCGTGGTAGGAAAAGCCGAGGTTGTCCTCGTCGGTCTTGCCGGTCAGGCCGTCGGACGGGGGCTTGATGAGGAAGCGCTCGGGCAGGCCCAGCGCGCGGCCGATGGCGATGACCTCCTCGGTGGTGTACATCCCGATGGGCGAGAACGCGCCCGCGCTGTCGCCGTAGATGGTGCAGTAGCCGACCCAGTCCTCGGAAAGGTTGGAGGTGTTGACCACGATGCCCGCGTCCACGCTCTGGGCGATGGCGTACAGCGTCGCCATGCGGATGCGGGAGGGGAGGTTGACGGTGGTCTGGCGGCTGGCCTCGATGCCGAGGCGGGCCATCTCGCCCAGAATGCCGCTCGTGCCGCCGTGGATGTTGAAGGTGTAGTGCTTGATGCCGAGGAAGTCCACGATGCCGTTGGAGTAGTCGATGTCGGGCTGGACGCCGTCGGGCATGAGGACGCCGACCACGTTCTCGCGGCCATACGCCTCGACGCACAGCGCGGCGATCACCGAGCTGTCCTTGCCGCCGGAGATACCGACGACGGCGGTTTTGCCGCCGCAGCTTTTCATCTGCGCGCGCATCCAGTCGAGCAGGGCGGGAATGTGGTCCGCGGCCTTGAAATCCTTGAGATCGTACATAGCTTGCGCTCCTTTTTTGAAATTTGCTGTCATTGTAGCGCAAAAAAGCGCAGATTGCAATGGAGGGAGCGCAGAAATTCTCATTTCATCGGTCTTTTCCGCGCACGGATGTGACAAAATCAGTCGATCATGGCGCGCAGCTCGTCGAGCGAGAGCGAAGGCTGGAGGGCAAGGCCGACGCCAAAGCCGACAACGCGGGCAAGCTGCCCGGCGCGCGCGTCGATGTCGCGCGGCGTGACCATGACGCTCCCCTGTCCGCGCAGGGCGGCGGGATCGGGGAGGTCCGCCCCGGCCTCGTCTAAAAGGTCGAGCGCGAGCGTGGCGGCGTCCACCACGGTGGGGACGCCGACGGCGAGGACGGGAACGCCGAGCGTCTCGCGCGTGAGGGCGCGGCGGTGGTTGCCGACGCCCGAGCCGGGGACGATGCCGGCATCCGTGAGCTGGACGGTGGTGCAGACGCGCCCGAGGCTCTGCGACGCCAGCGCGTCGACGGCAACGACAAGGTCGGGGCGCACGGTCTCCACCGCGCCGCGCACGAGCTCGGCGGCCTCCAATCCCGTTGTGCCGAGGACGCCGGGCGTCAGCACGCTGACATCCGCGAGCGCACCGAAGGCGGCGCAGTCCTTCAGGTGGCGCGTGGCGGGCACATGATCGGCGGCGCGGGGACCGATGACGTCGGGCGTCATGGCGCGGTTGCCGAGTCCGACCACGAGGGCGGTATCGACCGTTCCTTCGAGGAGAGCGCACAGCTCGTCGCGGAGCGCGAGCGCCGCGCGCTCCGTGTACGCGGGGTCCTCGGGAGAAAGCGCGCGCAGGTCGAGCGTGACGTAGGTCCCGCGCGGCTTGCCGAGGGCGCGCGAGGCCGCCTCGCCCTCCACCGTCACCGTGGTCACGGCGCAGCCGCGGCGCGTCCGCTCGGTGAGCGTGAGGCCGTCGATGGCGTCGTCCCTTTGCGCCGCGCGGAACAGCGCGTGCGCCTCCAGCGCCAGGTCCGTCCGCCGTGCGTTCATAAAACCGCCTGCCTTCCACTAAATCTTGTATATTGCTCTCATTATGTCCCCTAAATTTTGAAGCATACAAAAAAGTGGAGAAAATCTGAAAAAAGTGCTTGCAATTCCTCGAAAACTTTGTTAAAATACCATTCTGCACGGTGGATTTTTTATGTTCGCCGTCAAATCCCAACCGGAGGAGGTGTTTGGTTTGCCGAATATTAAGTCTGCCAAGAAGCGCGTCCAGCTCGCTGAGGTGCGTAACGCCCGCAACAAGGCTGACAAGTCCGCACTGAAGACCGCACTCAAGAAGTTCGAGGCGGCTGCCGCTGAAGGCAATCGCACCGAGGCCGAGGGTGCTTACAAGGTCGCAGTGAAGATCGTGGACAAGTCTGCCGCGAAGGGTCTGCTGCATAAGAACAACGCTGCTCACAAGAAGAGCGCCATGACCGTCAAGCTCAACAGCATTGGCTGATCGAACCAAACAGCGAGAGACGTCCGCGAGGACGTCTCTTTTTTTCGATAAAACCGCTTTTGGGCTGCTTATTTACAATTTGTTCACACGGTTTTCAAGCTTTAGCCATAAATCGCTGGTATCTTAATACTTGCAAAGGGGTTACGTGATCCCCGATGTGATTTTCTCCCTCCTAAAAATACACACAACACACAGCCAAAAGCCCCCGTCGAAAGACGGGGGCTTTTGGTGTCTTATCGGGGGCAGGAGCTCAGACGCGCGGCAGAGCGGGAACGCGGGTTGCGTTTGCGCGCGCGGCATGGTAAAATCAGGAAAGGCCGCTGGGTGCGGCAACAGGAGCACACGACAGCAATGCACGAAGGAGGAAAACAGCATGAAACAGAAAATTTTTGCGCTGCTTGCGGCGCTGTGCCTGCTCGCGGGCTGCGCGGGCAAAACGGAGCCGGACGCGCCGGTCATTGACCCCGCGCCGCCGACGGTCGACCCGACGCCGGTCACGCCGACGGAGCCGAGCGAGGCCGAGCAGGCTGAGGCGCGGCTGCGCGAGCGCATCGCGGGGATGTCGATCGAGGAAAAGGTCGGGCAGATGTTCTTTGTCCGCTGTCCCGAAATGGGCGCGGCGGAGGATGTAGCCGCCTACCACCTCGGGGGGCTGCTGCTCTTCGGGCGGGACTACAAGGACGCGGACGGCGGCTGGCTGAGCGCGGAGGAGCTGACGGCGAAGCTCGAGAGCTATCAGGCCGCGGCGGACATTCCGCTCTTCATCGGCAGCGACGAGGAGGGCGGCACGGTGACGCGCGCGAGCCGCGACCCGAAGCTCTTCGCGCAGCCGCTGCCCTCGCCGCAGGAGCTGTATGCCGCGCGCGGCATGGACGGTCTTGCCGCGAAGACGCTGGACTATAACAAGCAGCTTCTGGCGCTCGGCATCAACGTGAATCTTGCGCCGGTGTGCGACGTATCCACCGACGCGGGTGACTTCATCTACGCGCGCTCGTTCGGCGGAGACGCCGCGGCGACGAGCGAATTTGTGACGGCGGCGGTCGGCGCGATCCGGGACGCGGGGGTGGCGGCGGTCCTCAAGCACTTCCCCGGCTATGGGAACAACGCCGACACGCACACGGGCGTCGCCATCGACAAGCGGCCGTATGAGACGTTCGAGCAGAGCGACTTCTTGCCGTTCCGGGCGGGCATGGAAGCGGGCGCGCCGTTCGTGCTCGTGAGCCACAACGTGGCGGAGTGCATGGACGCTGCGCTGCCGGCGTCCCTCTCCCCCGCCGTACATGAGGTGCTGCGGGAGACGTTGGGCTTCGACGGCATCGTGATCACGGACGACCTCGCGATGGACGCGGTGAAGCAGTACGCGAACGGCGAGGCCGCGGTGCTGGCGGTGCTCGCAGGAAACGATATGCTCATCACGAGCGACTATCAAAGCGACATTCCCGCCGTCCTCGCGGCGGTGGCGGACGGGCGCATCGCGGAGCGTGAGATCGACGCGCACGTGCTGCGTATTCTGCGCTATAAGCAGGCACAGGGGTGGATCGAATAGGATTTTTTGGAATTTCGGAACAAAACGGCGCGGCTTTGCGTCAAAAGATGCAAAGGTCCTGCTTTTGGAAGAGGCAGGACGGAAACAGAAAGGAGCGAAAGAAATGAAAATGTCTCTGCGAAACAGTATTCTCTTGCTGCTGACGGCGATGCTGCTGACAGTATCGGCCCTTGCCGACTCGGGGCCGAAGGCCCAGCTGACGGTGAAGGTCGAAAACGCGCCGAGCGAGCCGTACTACCTCGATCTTTTGGAAAAGGGGGATTATCAGGGGCACACCTATGGCTCCGGAGACGGGGATGACACATACAGCGGGCTGGATTGGAGCTACTCCGAGGAGGAAATCGCTGCGCTGGATGACGAGCTGCTGGACGCGCTGCGCGCCGCTGTGCCGGAGGGCTGGCACGCCTGCACCGCGCAGGGGACAAACGGCGCGCCGATGTGGGGCGACCTGATCGGCAGCGACGCAGGCGGGGTGCGGCTCCACTCCTTCCGCTACCATGGCGTACCGGATACATATCGGATCATTCTGGTAACAAAAAGCGGCGAAAGCTGGGTATCCGGAGTCCTACACCGGGCAACGCTGCAATCCAGCGCGACGGTGGACTGGGCGGCGAAGACCGCCGCCGCGCCGAGCGCGGGCGTGGCGTATGCGCTGCAATTTCTCTGTATGCTGCTTCCCACGCTGCTCATCGAGGGCGCGCTGCTGTTCTCCTTCGGCTACCGCAGCCGCCGGAGCTGGCTGGTATTTCTGCTCGTGAACCTTGTGACGCAGGGCGGCTTCGCGCTCTACCTTGCCGTGACGGTGCTCAACCACGGCGTGAGTGGGTGGTCGCTGCTCTTCTATCTCCCCATTGAGCTGATCATCACGGTGGTCGAGAGCCTGCTCTACCGCCGGCTGCTGACGGAGCGGAGCTGGGAGCGCGCGGTGGGCTATGCCATCGTCGCAAATGTGTGCTCCGCGACGGTGGGGCTGCTGCTCATCGACCCGCTGTGGCGGTTCATCGTGAGCATCTCTTAAAAGCGATTATGCGCGCCGAACGCAGGCGCGGGAACGAAAGGAATTTTTTGCATGGAAACCGAAAAGCTATTCTACGCCGACCCCTTTCTGACGGAATTTGACGCGCGGGTGCTTGCCTGCGAGGAGGAAAAGGGCGGCTATGCCGTGGTGCTCGACCGCACGGCGTTTTATCCCGAGGGCGGCGGGCAGCCGTATGACACCGGTATGCTCGGCGGCGCCGAGGTGCTGGACGTGCACGAAAGGGCGGGCGTCATCACGCACAAATGCGCCGCTCCCCTGCCCGTCGGCGCGGCCGTACACGGGAAGATCGACCGGGCGCGGCGCTTCGACCATATGCAGCAGCACTCCGGCGAGCACATCTGCTCGGGGCTGATCTGCGCGCGCTACGGCTGCGACAACGTGGGCTTTCACATGGGCGCGGAGAGCGTGACCATCGACTTCAACGCCGACATTCCGTGGGAGGAGCTGCTGGAGATCGAAGCGGCGGCGAACCGGTACATCTATGAGGATCACGCCATCGACATCCAGCTCCACCGCGGCGCGGAGCTGGACGCGATCGACTACCGCAGCAAAAAGCCGCTCGAGGGCGACGTGCGCATCGTGACCTTCCCCGGCGCGGACTGCTGCGCGTGCTGCGGCACGCACGTCGTGCGGAGCGGACAGGTCGGCATCGTGAAGTTTCTCTCCGTGCAGAAGTTCCGCGAGGGCGTGCGCATCGAGCTGCTGTGCGGCGGGCGGGCATACCGCTATCTTTCCGCCTGTTGGGCGCAGGACGTGGCGGCCGCGCAGGCGCTCTCCGTCAAGCCGACGGCTGCCGCCGCGGCGGTCGAACGGGTGCTGGGCGAGCTCGGCGCGCTCAGGCAGCGCTGCGCGAAATTAGAGGAGAGCGTGTTTGCGGGCGTCGCGGCGCGGTATGCGGGCAGCGGCGACGTGCTGCTCTTTGAGGACGAGATGAGCGGCGACAGCGTGCGCAGGCTCTGCGACGCGGTGGCGGAGACCTGCGGCGGGCGCTGCGCGGTGTTCGCGGGCGAGGGCAGCGCGTGGAAATACGCCATCGGACAGCGCGGCGGCGATCTGCGCGCGCTGACAAAGGAGCTGAACGCGGCGCTCTCGGGGCGCGGCGGCGGCAAGCCGGAGTTCGTGCAGGGCAGCGTCGGCGCGGAGCGCGAAGCCATCGAAGCGTTCTTTGCGGAAAAGTGACTTGACAAGCGCGCGGCGGCGTGCTATGCTACGCACAACAAAAGGCTGTGAGAAAGAAGCCTTTTCCCTTCGGCGCAGCAGAGAGAGGACGGTCGGTGCGAGTCCTCGCGGCAGGGAAAGGGCGGCGCTTTTGAGCCGCGCGGCGGAAATGCCGCGCCGGTCCCCGCCGTTATCGGGAATGAAGTGCCCCGCCTCCAACGGGGAATTCAGGTGGAACCACGGACAATGCTTTGTTCGCCCTGAGCCGAATACCGGCTCAGGGCGTTTTTTGCTGCGCAAAAACGCAAGGTTTTGAGCTTCGTCCCTCGCCGCCATCGCGGCAATCGGGGCGCATGGCGTCAAAATTGCGTACACGCAATTTTGAAAACGCTCCGGGCCACCAAACGAAAAGGAGAAGAAACCATGAAAAACACCGAAAAGACGATGGACAAGATCGTTGCCCTGTGCAAGAACCGTGGCTTTGTGTTCCCCGGCAGCGAGATCTACGGCGGCCTTGCCAACACTTGGGACTACGGCCCGCTCGGCGCGGAGCTGAAGAAGAACATCAAGAACGCCTGGTGGAAGAAGTTCGTGCAGGAGAATCCCTACA
>OKSB01003608.1_pt1 | contig 12088 bp, 7 predicted proteins | sample 1601171 | NCBI WGS metagenome assembly OKSB01 (sample SAMEA3541496, study PRJEB24748) | human gut metagenome | biome: human gut; feature: human-associated habitat; material: faeces | place: China | collected 2012 | reverse complement strand
GCAAAAATATAAGAATGAAAAATGGGCGACAAGATAGAATCGCGGAGACGCTTACGGATAGTTATAATTCCGTTCGTGTATTTCGTAATGCGACTTTATTGGCGGCAATTGCCATCTTGTTTATTACTTTGATGGGACTGATAGGCTATATTAATGATGAATTACAGCGACGTTCGAAAGAAATTGCTATTCGTAAAGTGAATGGAGCTGAGTCATTTGCGATATTGGAAATGTTGGTGCAAGATGTTCTTTGGATTTCTTTCCCGGCTGTAGTCGCAGGTACATTAGGGGCATGGTATGTAGGTGGTTTATGGATGGAACAGTTTGCTGTGACTGTAGGTTCGCTTGTTCCTTATTATGTATGTGTAGCTATTGTGGTCTTGATATTGATTGTCAGTTGTGTCATTTCCAAAACATGGCGCATTGCCAATGAGAATCCAGTAAAGAGTATTAAATCAGAATAAAGATCAATAGAACAAACAATTAAAATTTATTATTATGATACAGATTGAAAATTTAAGTAAGGTATTTCGTACTTCAGAAGTAGAAACAATTGCGTTGAATCATGTAAACATAGAGGTGAAAGAAGGAGAGTTTGTAGCTATTATGGGACCATCAGGTTGTGGAAAATCCACCTTATTGAATATCCTTGGTCTGCTGGACAATCCTACTGAAGGCAGTTACAAGTTGCTGGGCAATGAAGTAGCCAATCTGAAAGAAAAAGAACGCACCCGCCTGCGTAAAGGTGTAATAGGTTTTGTATTTCAAAGCTTTAATCTGATAGACGAACTGAATGTTTTTGAAAATGTGGAATTGCCGTTGACTTATCTTGGAATCAAGGCCAGTGAACGTAAGGAGCGTGTTCTGGAAATTTTAAAGCGAATGAATTTGAGTCATCGTGCCAAGCATTTTCCGCAACAGCTTTCCGGTGGTCAGCAACAGCGTGTGGCTATTGCCCGTGCTGTGGTTACTAACCCTAAATTGATCCTCGCCGATGAGCCTACCGGTAATTTGGACTCAAAGAACGGTGCTGAAGTAATGAATCTATTGACCGAACTTAACAAGGAGGGGACTAGTATTGTCATGGTAACTCACTCTCAGCATGATGCCGGATTTGCTCATCGTGTCATTCATTTGTTTGACGGTAGTGTAGTGGCGAACATTAAAGAATAATAATGAAAGGGTGGTTGTAATGAAACAAATCTATTATGCAATACAATCGACATTACACGGCCGTGGAAGCAATGTGACAAAAGTCATATCGCTTTCATTAGGCTTGACTATTGGTGTTCTGCTTTTTTCACAAATAGCATTTGAACTCAATTATGAAAAATGTTACCCTGATGCCGACCGATTGGTGTTGGTACGTGGAGGAGGAGAGAATGTAAAGACTGGAGAGAAAGGAGAAGGATATGATGATAGCTTGTTTGCTCCGATGGCAGAAGCATTCCGCAGTGATTTGTCACAATGGATTGAAAATGCTACAGTCATTTTCAATTTTGAGACATTAAATGTATTCAAGGATGGTCATAAGCTGAAAGACGTAAACTACGCTTATGTAGATACTTGCTATTTCCGTACTTTCGGCATCAAAGTATTGAAAGGGAATCCTGAGGAATTGCAAAGGGCAGGGAGCATATTCGTTTCTGAAACTTTTGTTCGTGATGTCTTTGGTGGACAGGACCCTGTGGGACAAAAATTATCTTTGGATAAACAGCATGAACTGACAGTCCGTGGTGTTTATCAGGATACTCCGGAAAATACTGCCTATCATTTTGATTTTGTAGCTCCCATTTATGCCGGAGGTGGCTATATAGGGGGTGGAACATGGGGACGTAATGACATTTATTATACTATTCTCCGTTTGCGCGATGGGGTGGACAGGGAAGAAATCAATCGTCAGATATACAAGGCTATGCAAAAATATTATCCTGATTCTGCTGATGATGAATGGAGAAATTTTTATGATGCACAGCCATTGCCCGAAATTCATCTGGATGACTCAAATACCCGCACTCGCCTTTACATTTATGGTTTTTTGGGCTTTGCCATATTTTTTGTGGCAATCATGAACTATGTATTAGTAGCTATTGCTACCATGAGCCGCAGGGCAAAAAGTATAGGTGTGCATAAGTGTAGTGGTGCCAGTGCAATCAATATTTTCAGTATGTTCCTTTTTGAGACGGGGATTGTGGTATTGATGTCCGTTATAGTGGCCCTCTTTATTATTTTCAATACCAAAGATCTGATAGAAGATTTACTTTCGGTGCAGTTATCCTCACTCTTTACATTGGAAACTTTATGGGTTCCGATGCTCATTGTTTTTGTACTGTTCATAGTAGCCGGAGTGCTGCCGGGAAGATTGTTTTCACGCATTCCTGTCACTCAAGTTTTTCGTCGTTACACAGATGGGAAAAAGGGGTGGAAGCGTTCTCTTTTATTTGTACAATTTATGGGGGTATCTTTTGTGATGGGGATTTTGTTAGTATCTTTGATGCAGTATCATCATCTGATTAATAGTGATATGGGTATCCGTACTCCAGGATTGGTGGAGGCGGAGACATGGATGTCACCCGAAGAAGCTGAGAATATGGTTAGCGATCTTCGTCGTCAACCCATGGTGGAAAATGCCACCCGTTCTATGCATGGGGTTCTGGGAGAGTATTGGACTCGTGGGCTGATTGATAATAGTGGCAAGAGAATAGAAACCTTGATGTATAATCCTTGTGATAAAAATTATGCTGAAACCATGGGGATTACTATTATTGAAGGGAAAGATATGCAGAATGAGGGAGATGTATTGGTCAACGAAGAAGTAGTGCGGCTGATGAAATGGACAGATGGGGCAGTAGGCAAACGGTTGAATGATTTTGATAAAGCCGGAACCATTGTTGGTGTATTCCGTAATGTGCGCAATACGTCTTTTCTTTATAAGCAGTTTCCCGTGGCTTTGGTTTATAGTCATAATACCAGTCACACTTTTGATGTACGTTTAAAACAGCCATACGATGAGAGTTTGAAAAAACTGAACGAATACATGGAGCAGGTGCATTCCACTAAGGCATTGGAATTTATTCCGATAGATACCATGCTGAAGGAAATCTATCGCAATGTATATCGTTTTCGTAATTCTGTATGGATTACTTCTACTTTTATTTTGCTTATTGTTGTTATGGGGTTGATAGGTTACGTGAATGATGAAACACAACGTCGCAGTAAGGAAATAGCTATCCGTAAGGTGAATGGTGCTGAAGCTTCGACTATTCTTCGGTTGCTGTCCCGTGATATATTATATGTTGCTGTCCCATCGGTCTTGATAGGAATTGTAGTATCGTACTTTACAGGAAAGGCTTGGTTGGATCAATTTGCCGAAACGATAGATATGAATGCGTTGTATTTTGTCGGAACAGCATTGGTGATTATCGCTCTGATAGTGGTGTGTGTCGTTGTTAGAGCTTGGCGTATTGCTAATGAGAATCCGGTAAAGAGTATTAAAGTTGAGTAACTAAATAGATAGCGATGAAGCAATTATATTATGCAATACAAACGATATTACACGGTCGTGGAAGTAATGTGACGAAAGTCATATCGCTTTCATTGGGGCTGACTGTTGGCATCCTGTTGTTCTCGCAGATTGCATTTGAGTTAAGTTATGAAAAATGTTATCCTGAAGCTGGAAATCTAGGAATAGTCCGCGCATATTACCATAATTTGGAAACAGGTGAGTCGATGGGGGACGATGGGGATATCTATGATTATTCCGTTTTTGCTCCGATAGCGGCGGCTTTGGCTGAGAATATGCCAATAGAAGTGGAAAAAGCTACTTGTATAAATTCTTACACAGCCAACGGTAATTATTATTATGAAAATCAATTGTTGTCGGATGACGAACAGTGTCTTATGGTGGATACTTGTTTTTTCCAAACCTTTGGCATTCCGGTTTTAAAGGGAAATCCTAACGATTTGATTAACTCCAATACTTTGTTTGTGTCCGAGAGTTTTGCACGCCGTTTTTTTGGTGATGCAGATCCTATAGGTAAAGTGTTAATATTGGAGCGGAAAACTGAAATGATTGTCCGTGGTGTTTATCGTGATATTCCGGAGAATACCATGTTTAAGGCAGACTTTGTAGTAAGTGTACATAAAGAAGGAGGTTATAAGGATGGAGCCGGATGGGGAGGAAATGATATTTTTTATGCAGTGTTCCGGACCGGAGAAGCTTCGGATATAGAGGTGGTAAACGATAACATCCAGCGGATGGTGGAGAAATACATGCCGACTGAACATAACGGTTGGAAACTGGAACTCAGTGTCATTCCATTGGCAACAAAGCATCAGACTTCTTCAGAAACAACAAAGCGTCTAGTTATCTATGGCTTTTTGGGTTTCTCTATCTTCTTTGTCGCTATTATGAACTATATGCTTATTGTAATTGCTACTTTGGGACGTCGTGCCAAGAGTGTCGGTGTCCATAAGTGCAATGGTGCCAATAATGGGAATATCTTCAGTATGTTTATGATGGAAACGGGCATTATTGTTCTGGTATCCATTCTGGTCTGTGCATTTATCATTTTCAATGCGCGGGATTTGATAGAAGATTTGCTGTCGGTGCGACTTGCATCACTCTTTACATGGGGAACTTTGTGGGTACCGCTGCTGGTTGTTGTACTTTTATTTTTGTTGGCAGGTGTATTGCCCGGACGTATTTTTTCACATATTCCTGTCACACAGGTATTCCGTCGTTATACTGATGGTAAAAAAGGATGGAAACGGTCACTGTTGTTTATACAGTTTACCGGTGTGTCTTTTGTCTTGGGATTATTACTGGTTACGTTAATGCAGTATAGTCATTTGATGAACAGGGATATGGGGATCAATACTGCCGGACTGGTAGAAGCCGAAAGTTGGCTGGACATTGAAATTGTTCCTCATATGCGCGATGAGATCCGGCGTCAGCCTATGGTAGAGAGCGTGGCTACAGCCAGCCATAGTGTATTGGGCCAATATTGGACAAAAGGATTGATGGGCAGTGACGGCAAGCGTATAGGTGTTCTTAATATGAACTATGTGGATTTTAATTATCCGGATGTGGTAGGCATTACGATTATAGAAGGAAAGCCGATGACCCATGCCAAAGATCTGCTGGTGAATGAAGAGATAGTCCGGCTTAAGAAATGGACGGATGGAGCCGTAGGAAAACCTTTTGATGAGATTAAGGAAGGAACTATAGTAGGTGTGTTCCGTGATGTGCGCAATCAAAGTTTCTATCAGGCGCAGCAACCCATTGTGCTGATAGGTGGTAATGCGTTTAATCATACCTTCAATGTACGGTTGAAAGAACCCTACGATGAAAATTTGAAGCGCCTGAATGAATTCATGGACAAAACTTTTCCACAAGTGGCTTTAACATTCCATACAGTGGATGATATGCTGTCCGAAATCTATAAAGATGTATATCGTTTCCGCAATTCTGTCCTTATCACTTCCGGTTTTATCCTGCTTATAGTGATTATGGGGCTGATAGGTTATGTAAACGATGAAACGCAACGTCGCAGTAAGGAGATAGCTATTCGTAAAGTGAATGGTGCGGAAGCATCAAACATTCTCCGTCTGCTGGTATGTGATATTCTATATGTTTCTATTCCTTCTATTTTACTCGGAATTGTTATAGCTTATTTTATTGGGAAAGCATGGTTGGAACAGTTTGCGGAACAGGTTGATCTTAATCCGTTACTCTTTTTGGCTACGGCTTTAGTTGTAGCGATTATTATTGTGGCTTGTGTGGTGCTTAAGGCATGGCATATCGCTAATGAGAATCCGGTAAATAGCATTAAGAGTGAGTAGTATATTGGGAAAAAGGAGAGCGGGATGATATGTGTTGGGTGTCATCCCGCTTTTTTCTTTTTACCTGATTCCTGTGAAATTTACATTGACACCATCCAATGTGCCTTTTAAGAAGTTTCCGGCCAACCATACATTTTCAAAATATGAAATGTCACTGGGACCGTAAACCATACGGATGCATGTCTGTGCGCTGTTATCCCATCTCCATTCAAAATTGTACCTGTCTTCGGTTACATAGCCGTTCCGATGTTCTATTCGTATGATGTCTGTGCCTGTTCTATTTTCGTAAAAGTCTAGTCGTTGTGTGTAGTATTCACCGTCTTGTACCCAAGTTTCCTGCCAAGTTCGGCTACATAGTTCCCGAGTGGTTCTGTAATATATTTCGCTGTAATCATCATCATCGTACCAACTTTCTATGGATACTTCACAGGAGGTTAGGTTAACCATTATTATCAGTACAACTACCATTCCGAAGTATTTCAGTATTTTTGTTCTCATATCCGTTAATTTTAAAGTTTGCTTTTCTTATGTCACAAAGATAAGTGGAGAGAATGATACAATAAACGGAATATTCCTATTTGTAAAGGAGAATTTCCCTATTTGTAATAGGAAAATTCCTATAGTGAGGAGAGGGGAATAAGGGTCTGTCTTATTTCTTTTACTATTAAACTGTAAGTTACAAAAAGAGGCTGTCCATTGGTGAAACAGCCCCGATAATTTCTGAAAAATGATAATAGGATATTTCTATATATTTTTTGATTATCCTTGTTTGGGTATTATCTACGTTTTTTCAACGAAAAAAGTGGTGCTTCCTGTACTTGCTTCATTACTCTCAAGAGATTACCTCCCCAAATCTTCCTTAAGTCTTCTTCTGTATATCCTTTTTCAATCATTTTTATGGTCAGATTAATCAAGTCATTATCTCCATTGCATCCTTGCAAACCACCACCGCCGTCAAAGTCCGTACCTATTCCCACATGGTCTATGCCGGCTACCTTAATCATGTGGTCCAAATGTTCGGCAGCATCACAAACGGATGCGGCTTTTGGGTTTTTATTGATATAGGCATCAAGGAGACATAACTGTGCCACTCCGCCATTTTTCGCTAAGGCACGGAGTTGTTCGTCTGTCAGATTACGATCATGGTCGCATAACGCCTTTGACGAGGAATGAGAGGCGATGATAGGTTGTGTACTATATTTTATCACATCCCAGAAAGTACCTTCACTGGCATGCGATACATCTATCATAATTCCTAGGCGGTTCATTTCCTTCACCACCTCACGTCCGAACCGGGTCAGTCCTTCGGTCGCATCTTCCGTGTGAGTGGATGAATGGCAGATATCATTGTCATAAGAATGGCAGAGAGTAATATAATTGACTCCCATCTGTTTGTATTTTGCTATATTCTTTAGGTCTTTGCCTATGGCGTAACCATTCTCGATACCTATAAAAAAAGCTTTTTTACCTTCACGCTTCAGGCGTATCAAGTCTTCTTCCGTAAGGGCGATGCCACAAAAATCTTTGTATTGCTCTACTTCGTCATAAATGGATTGAATTAATCGGGTGGTGCTTTCTACGGCTTTTTGTGAAGATGCGTCATCCCGTTTCCCCTGCCATATAAATGCGGCTAGGAACTGTGCGTCCAATTTGCCTTCCTCCATTTTGGGGATGCTGACCATGTTGTCTTTTCTCAGGCCTACACTGTAACCGTTTTTAAACCAAAGAGGAGTGTCTGTATGAGTGTCAATGGATAGAATGCGGCTGTGAATTTTTTTAGCTAGGTTGAATGTATCAGCCTTGTTCACCAGGAATTTAAATAATTTATGCATGGTGGTATCTCCGGCAGCTGTAAATATTTCCGGATGAAATTGCACACCTATCATTTGTCGTATGGGATAAGCTTCTATAGCTTCCGCTATACTGTCGGGTGCCCAAGCCGTGATTTTGAATCCCGGTGCCAATTTCCGGATAGCCTGATGATGGAATGTATTGACTTGCAGCACTTCTTGTCCTGTAATTTCTGCCAACTTGCTTTCCTTTATGATGGATATCGGATGGGTGGGGGTAGTGCCGGATTCTTTTTGGCGATGGTTGACACTTGAAGGATGTTGCGTGGGCAGATCTTGATATAAAGTTCCACCGAAAGCTACATTCATTAATTGTAGCCCCCTGCAAATTCCTAATATGGGAATATTCCGATCTGCGGCCATTTTCAGCACCATCAAGTCGAAGGTATCCCGGGCGGGGCTTACTTCTTCCAGTTTTTCATAAGGAAGGTCGCCATAATACATTGGTTGGATGTCTTCTCCACCTGTAAAGACAATTCCGTCCAGCCGGGATACAATTTGACGCAGTATTTCTACATTATCCGTTACAGGTATCATGTAAGGAATTCCTCCAGAGAGAATGACTGACTGTACATATGCCGTGTTTACGGCTGTCCGTTTCGGACTTATATCTGTGGAAATTCCAATGAGGGGAAACCTTTTTATTCCGGGAATCAATTCGGAATCCACTTTTTGATTCAACCGGACGAGTGCTTCGGACAAAGGATCCTTTTGACTTTTTTGTGCTTGTACATGGCAACATCCCAAAGCTAACAGTAATACTAAGAGGCATTTGTTTTTCATATGAATATAGATTTTGTCTTGCAGGCAAATGTATAAACTATGTTTTTATTGAAAAAATAAAATGCCATAAAAATAGAGTAGGAGGTACTTATTCCAAGCACCTCCCACCTTTATATTCAGAAAATATTCAATTTACTTCATATCTTCCACAGCAGCCTGCGCCGCGGCCAGTCTGGCAATAGGCACGCGGAACGGAGAACAAGACACATAGTTCAAACCAACTTTGTGACAGAATTTCACTGATGAAGGCTCACCACCATGCTCACCGCAGATACCGCATTTCAAATCAGGACGAACTGAACGGCCTTTATCTACAGCCATTTCAATCAGCTGGCCCACACCATTTTGGTCGAGTACTTGGAACGGGTCTACTTTCAGAATCTTCTTTTCCAGATATACCGGCAAGAAAGAAGCAATATCGTCACGGGAATAACCGAAGGTCATCTGAGTCAAGTCATTGGTACCGAATGAGAAGTATTCTGCACGGCTGGCAATGCGGTTGGCTGTCAATGCAGCACGCGGAATTTCAATCATGGTACCTACCTTGAACGGAATTTCCATACCTTCTTTTTCAAATAATGCTGCTGCTGCATCACGGATCACCTTTTCCTGAGCTTCGAATTCATACAGGATACCGGTCAAGGGAACCATAATTTCGGGATGCGGATCATATCCTTCTTTCTTCAGTTCAATTGCAGCACCTAGAATCGCTTGAGTCTGCATCTCTGTGATTTCGGGATAGGTGTTACCCAAACGACAGCCGCGGTGACCTAACATCGGATTGTGTTCACACAGGCTTTCCACACGTTTTTTGATTTCCTGTACGGTTACGCCCATTGCCTTAGCCATTTCTTCCTGACCTTTTGCATCATGGGGAACGAACTCATGCAAAGGAGGATCGAGCAGACGAACATTTACCGGACATCCGTCCATAGCCTTGAAGATACCTTTGAAGTCGGCTTTTTGGAAGGGGAGCAATTTAGCCAATGCTTTTCTACGTCCTTCTACATCCGGTGACAGGATCATCTCACGCATAGCGACAATCTTTTCAGCATCAAAGAACATGTGTTCCGTACGGCAAAGACCGATACCTGAAGCACCAAAAGCGCGGGCCACTTCCGCATCATGCGGAGTATCAGCGTTAGTGCGGACATTCAGCTTGGTGTATTTGTTGCAAAGATCCATCAATGCAGCGAAATTGCCTGAAACTTCGGCTGCTTTGGTTTCCACTTTACCTTTATATACTTCACCGGTAGTACCGTTCAGAGAGATGAAGTCACCTTCTTTTAAAGTAATACCTTCAATTTCTACGGTACGTGTCTTATAATCTACATTGATAGCACCAGCACCCGATACGCAGCACTTACCCATACCACGGGCCACAACCGCAGCGTGAGATGTCATACCGCCACGTGCAGTCAGGATACCTTCGGCAACTGCCATACCTGCCAAGTCTTCCGGCGAAGTTTCGATACGTACCATGACCACCTTTTTGCCATCGGCAGCCCATTTAGCAGCATCATCGGCGAAGAACACAATCTGACCGGTAGCGGCACCCGGAGAAGCGGGCAAACCACGAGTCAAAACTTTCGCTTCTTTCAACGCTTTCTTGTCGAACACAGGGTGAAGCAGTTCGTCTAATTTATTAGGTTCGCAACGCTCCAATGCTGTTTTTTCATCAATCATTCCCTGGCGCAACAAGTCCATGGCGATTTTTACCATAGCAGCTCCGGTACGTTTACCGTTACGGGTCTGCAAGAACCATAATTTACCTTCCTGTACGGTAAATTCCATATCCTGCATGTCGGCATAATGGTCCTCTAAAGTTTGCGCAATTGTGGAAAATTGTTCGTAAATTTCAGGCATGGTGTCTTTTAGATGGGAGATAGGTTCAGGAGTACGAATGCCGGCAACAACGTCTTCTCCTTGTGCATTCATTAAGTATTCGCCAAACAGTTTCTTTTCACCTGTGGCAGGATCGCGGGTAAATGCTACGCCGGTACCGGATGTATTGCCTGCATTGCCGAATACCATTGCCTGTACGTTTACAGCGGTTCCCCAGCTGTAAGGAATTTCATTCATACGGCGATACACGTTTGCTCTTGGATTATCCCAAGAGCGAAATACAGCTTTGATGGCTTCCAGAAGCTGAGTGCGAGGTTCGTTGGGAAATGGTTCGCCTTTTTGTTTATGATAAAAGGCTTTAAATTGTGCGACCAAATCTTTTAAATCATCTGCGGTAAGCTCTGTGTCATGAATAACGCCCTTTTCTTTTTTCTTAGCGTCAATCATGTCTTCAAAAGCACTTTTGGGTAATTCCATTACAACATCGGAGAACATTTGAATAAAACGACGGTAGGAATCATATGCAAAACGAGGATTTTCCGTAAAAGCGGCCAATCCTTCCACTACAGTATCGTTTAAACCTAAATTTAGGATGGTGTCCATCATTCCTGGCATAGAAGCTCTTGCTCCCGAGCGAACAGATACCAATAAAGGATTGGATGGGTCACCGAATTTTTTTTCGCAAATGGTTTCCATTTTAGATAAGTACTCATAGATTTGAGCTTGAATTTCATCGTTAATTTGACGACCGTCTTCATAATATTGCGTACATGCTTCGGTTGAAATGGTAAAGCCTTGAGGAACCGGCATTCCAAGTACGGTCATTTCTGCAAGATTTGCACCTTTTCCTCCCAGTAAAGATCTCATATCTTTATTTCCTTCTTTGAATGAGTAAACATATTGTTTCATTTCAATCAATCCTCCTAATTAATCAACTAATATAATTATACACATGATAGCCCTTACATTCAAGTGTAAATTGATACCGCTTTCATAATTTTTATTAATTATGTTGATTCTATCGCCTTTAATTTTTTTTAAAAAAATAGAACAAGAAACAGCCTAACGGCTATTTGCTTGCTCTATTTCTACTTTTCGTCCATTTAATTTTTCTTTTTGACAATGTCTCATTACTTTTTTTACAGCTTTATCATTAATATTTACAAACGTAAACTTTCTTTTAATATCAATTCCTTGAATATCACTTTCTCTAATATTTGCCTTTGAAACCAAGAAATGAATAATATCTTTTTTCTTTGCTTTATCCATAGATCCTACCGTTAAAAATAAACGTGTATAACCTTCACTTGCACCTTTTTTACGTTTTGATGAAGATTCAAGTTTTTCTTTCGTATAAGGAAAACCAATCTGTTGATTTAAAGATAATTCTATTAAAGCTGCCGTTACATCTTTTAACATATGATTTTCAATTTGATTTACCAAATCTTTCATTGGTTTATGTTCTCCATGTAAAATCATATCTTCTAATTTATACATTAATTCTGTTACTTTATGTTGGTGAATTTGTGTTAATGTTGGTACTTCTAATTTTTCAATATGAGATTTTGTTTTTCTTTCAATCTCTTTTAAATAGCGTTCTTCTTTCCCTACAACAATTGTATAGGCTTTTCCTTCACGATTCGCACGACCTGTACGACCAATACGATGTACATAAAGATCTACTTCTTGAGGTAATTCATAATTGATAACATGGCTAATATTTTCTACATCAATCCCTCTAGCGGCAACATCTGTGGCAATTAAAT
>OKSB01003602.1_pt1 | contig 12112 bp, 10 predicted proteins | sample 1601171 | NCBI WGS metagenome assembly OKSB01 (sample SAMEA3541496, study PRJEB24748) | human gut metagenome | biome: human gut; feature: human-associated habitat; material: faeces | place: China | collected 2012 | reverse complement strand
AGGGCGTGGACGTGGACCTTTACGCGGGCTTTCGGGACGAGCCGTACCGTGTTGACGCGTTCAGCGCTGCGTGCCGTTCGGTACACATCGCCACGGATTCCGGCCGCCACGGCCACCATGGCTTTGTGACGGACCTGCTGGACCCTGCGAAGTACACCGCCGTGTGTACCTGCGGGCCGGAGATCATGATGGAAAAGGTGGCCAAAATGTGTCTGCGTGCGGGCGTGCGCGTATATGTGAGCAGGGAGGCCAAGATGGCCTGCGGCGTGGGCGCGTGTCTGGGCTGCACCTGCAAGAGCAAAAACGGCGGCGTGTCTGTCTGCAAGGATGGGCCGGTGTTTGAAGGGAGCGTGCTGTATGAGCTTGACTGACGTTACCCTGTGCGGCAAAACGATGTGCAGCCCGGTCATCGCCGCGTCCGGTACCTTCGGCTTCGGCGGCGAGTACGCGGGCATCGTGGACATGAAAAAGCTGGGCGGTATCTCCGGCAAGGGGCTGACGCTGGAGGGCAAGTACGGAAACGAGGGCGAGCGTCTGTGGGAGACACCTGCCGGGCTCATCAACTCCATCGGTCTGCAGAATCCCGGCGTGCGGCATTTCATTGAGTATGAGCTGCCCGGCATGAAAAAGCTTGGCCCCGCGGTGTTGGCGAATCTGGGCGGCAGCACCATCGAGACTTACGAGGAGGGCGCGCGGCTGCTGGATGAAACGAATGTGGACTTCATCGAACTGAACATCAGCTGCCCCAACGTGAAGGCGGGCGGAATCGCCTATGGCGTGAAAGCGGAAAGCGCGCGGGAAGTAGTGTCCCGCGTGCGGGCCTGCACGAAAAAGCCCCTTATCGTGAAGCTCTCTCCCAACGCGGAGAACATCACCGAAATGGCCCTTGCCTGCGAGGCGGCGGGCGCGGATGGGCTTTCCCTCGTCAACACGTTCCAGGCCATGGCCATTGACCTGGAAAAACGCCGCCCTGTATTCAACAATGTGTTTGCAGGGCTGTCCGGCCCGGCCATCCGCCCCATCGCCCTGCGCATGGTGTATCAGGTGTGCAGGGCCGTGCAGGTGCCCGTGGTGGGGCTGGGCGGCATTGCCACAGCCGGGGACGCGCTGGAGTTCATCATGGCCGGCGCGGCGGCCGTGCAGGTGGGCACCGCCAATTTCAGCGACCCGCGCGCCTGCGAAAAGATCACCGACGGCATCGCCGCCTGGATGCAGGGCCACGGTGTGCGCTCCCTTGCGGAGATCCGCGGCTGCGCGCAGGTCTAAGCCGAAAATACACAGATCTGATTGGAATAAAAAGGAGAATCCACATGAACGATGTGCTTGAAATATTGAAGTCCTGCGACGCGTTTCTGGAGGGCCACTTCCTGCTGTCCTCCGGCCGCCATTCCTCGGCCTACTGCCAGATGGCGTATCTGCAGCAGTACCCCGAAAAATGCGCCGCGGCCATGAAGCCCGTGGCCGAAAAGCTGCGGGAACTGGACGTGGACGTCATCGTCGGTCCGGCCATGGGCGGCATCGTTTACGCCTACGAGCTGGCCCGCCAGACGGGCAAACGCGCTATCTTCACCGAGCGTGTGGACAATGTGATGACGCTCAAGCGCTTTTCCATCCGGCCGGGCGAAAAGTGTATCATCGCCGAGGATGTGGTGACCACGGGCGTGTCTTCTCTGGAGACGAAGCGCGTCATCGAGGAGGCCGGCGGCGAATGCCTGGGCATCGTGTGCGTGGTGGACCGCACCAAAGCGGACGCGCCCTCGCCCATTCCCATCCTGGCCAGCGCCGCCAAGCTGGACCTCCCCAACTATGCGCCGGAGGAATGCCCCATCTGCAAAGAGGGAAAGCTGCCGCTGGTGCATCTGGGCAGCCGTAAGATGAAAGAACAGGCCAGGCAGACGCTGTGAGCGCGCAGAGCTTGAAAAAAGGGGGAGCGCATATGAAAGCATATTTGCTGCTGGCGAACGGCATGGTGTTCGAAGGCCGGGCCTTCGGCGCAGCCGGTACCAGTGTGGGCGAGGTCGTGTTCAACACGGGCATGGTCGGCTACGAGGAAACCCTCACCGACCCCAGCTATTACGGCCAGATCATCACACAGACCTATCCGCTGGTGGGGAACTACGGCGTGAACGGCGAGGATGCCGAATCCGCGCGCATTTGGGCCTTCGGCTACATCGTGCGGGAGTTGTGCGGCACGCCGTCCAATTTCCGCTGCCAAAAAACGCTGGACGAATTTTTGAAGGAGCAGGGGATCATCGGCATCGCGGGCGTGGACACCCGCCGCCTGACGCGCATCATCCGCGAGAGCGGCGTGATGAACGGCGCGCTCACCACCGAATATAAGAGCGCGGACGCCGTGCGCGCCGACGCCGCTTTGATGGAAAAGATCAAAGCCTATACGGTGAAGGACGCGGTGGACAGCGTTACTACAAAATGTATGGAAACATTTAACGAAAACGGAAAGTACCATGTTGCGCTGTTCGATTTCGGCTATAAACGCAACATCCTGCGCAATCTTGTAAAACGCGGCTGCAAGGTGACGCTGGTGCCCGGACGCACCACCGCGGCCGAGCTTGCGGCGCTGGAGGTGGACGGCGTGATGCTCTCCAACGGCCCGGGCGACCCGGCCGAAAATGTGAAGATCATTGAAAACCTGAAGGAGATTGCGGCGCTGGGCCGGCCTGTTTTCGGCATCTGTCTGGGCCACCAGCTCATGGCTCTTGCCACGGGCGCAAAAACGGAAAAGCTGAAATACGGCCACCGCGGTGTGAACCAGCCGGTGACGGATTTTGCCAAGGACCGCACGTTCATAACCAGCCAGAACCACGGCTATGCCGTTGTGGCCGGTACCGTGGACCCCGCCGTGGCCGAGGTGAGCCATGTAAACGCCAACGACGGTACCACCGAGGGCATCCGCTATAAAAACATCCCCTGCTTTACGGTGCAGTTCCACCCGGAGGCCTGCGGCGGCCCCAGGGACACCGAATACCTGTTCGACGATTTTGTCGCCATGATGAAAGGAGGCTGCTGAAATGCCAAAGGACCCGTCTATCAAAAAGGTACTCGTCATCGGCAGCGGCCCCATCATCATCGGCCAGGCCGCCGAGTTCGACTACTCCGGCACGCAGGCGTGCCGCGCGCTGAAAAGCGAGGGCATCGAGGTGGTGCTCGTCAACTCCAACCCCGCCACCATTATGACGGACCCGGACATCGCGGACCGCGTGTATGTGGAGCCGATGACCCTGACGGTGCTGAGGCGCATCATTGAAAAGGAAAAGCCGGATTCCATCCTGCCGAACCTGGGCGGCCAGACGGGCCTGAACCTGGCCATGGAGCTGGCCCGCAGCGGTTATCTGGAGCAGGCCGGCGTGCGCCTGCTGGGCGCGAAGCCCGACACCATCGACCGCGCCGAGGACCGCCAGCTCTTCAAGGACACCATGGAGAAGCTGGGCGAGCCGGTTATCCCTTCCAAGGTGGTGGAGAGCCTGTCCGACGCGCTTGCGTTCGCGGGCGAGATCGGTTACCCGGTCATCGTGCGCCCGGCGTTCACCATGGGCGGCACGGGCGGCGGCATCTGTGAGACCGTGGAGGAGCTGCACGAGATCGGCACCAACGGTCTGCGCCTTTCGCCCATCCATCAGGTGCTCATTGAAAAATGCATCTCCGGCTGGAAGGAGATTGAATACGAGGTCATGCGCGACGGAAAGGGCAACGTCATTACCGTCTGCAATATGGAAAACTTTGACCCCGTGGGCGTTCACACCGGCGATTCCATCGTCGTGGCGCCCAGCCAGACGCTCTCCGACAAGGAATACCAGATGCTGCGCACCTCGGCGCTGAATATCATCACCGAGCTTGGCATTGAGGGCGGCTGCAACTGTCAGTTTGCCTTAAAGCCCGACAGCTTCGAATACGCCGTCATCGAGGTGAACCCCCGCGTGTCCCGTTCCTCGGCGCTGGCCAGCAAGGCCACGGGCTATCCCATCGCCAAGGTGGCCGCGAAGATCGCTATCGGCTATTCGCTGGACGAGATCACCAACGACGTCACGGGGCAGACCTGCGCCTGCTTCGAGCCCGCGCTGGATTACTGTGTGGTCAAGTTCCCGAAATGGCCGTTCGACAAATTCGTATACGCCAAGAAATCCCTGGGCACGCAGATGATGGCCACGGGCGAGGTGATGGCCATTGCCAACAGCTTCGAACACGCCTTCATGAAAGCGGTGCAGAGCATCGAGCTGGGGCTGGAAACGCCCACGCTGGAAACGCTGTCTGCGCTGACGGACGAAGAAGTGGTGGAAAAACTGCATGTGTGCGATTCCGACCGCTCTTTTGTTGTGTACGAGGCCATCAAGCGCGGCGTGTCGTTTGAGACGATTTACAATATCACTAAAATTGACCCGTGGTTTTTGGCAAAGCTGCAAGGGTTGGCCGAAACAGAGCTTGCGCTGGCCGGGCTGCGAGGCGGCATACTGACGGAAGAGCTGTACCGCACCGCAAAAATGCAGGGCTTCCTGGACAAGACCGTGCTGCGTCTGACGGGACTGGATGCGCTGCCCTTTGAAAAGCTGCGCGCGTCCTATAAGATGGTGGACACCTGCGCGGCCGAGTTCAGTGCGAAAACGCCGTATTTCTATTCCACTTTTGACGAGGAGAACGAAGCGGCGCAGTTTATCGCGGAACACCCCTCCGACAGGAAAAAGGTGCTGGTGTTCGGCAGCGGCCCCATCCGCATCGGGCAGGGCATCGAGTTCGATTATTGCAGCGTGCACTGCACATGGGTGCTGAAAAGCCACGGATGCGAGGCTGTCATCGTCAACAACAACCCCGAGACCGTCTCCACGGACTTCGATACCGGCGACCGTTTGTATTTCGACCCGCTCACGGAAGAAAGCGTGGAGCATATCATCGCCACGGAAAAGCCATGGGCCTGTGTGGTGCAGTTCGGCGGCCAGACGGCCATCAAGCTGACAAAACACCTGACAAAGCTGGGTGTGAAGATTCTGGGCACCAGTGCGGACGCCATCGACGAGGCGGAGGACCGGGAGCGTTTCGACGCGCTGCTGGAAAAGTGCGGCATTCCGCGCCCGCAGGGCCACACGGTGTTCACCTGTGAGGAGGCACTGGCCGCCGGCGCACAGCTGGGCTACCCGGTGCTGCTGCGTCCGTCCTACGTGCTGGGCGGACAGAATATGATCATCGCCTACAATGAGAACGATGTGAGGGAATACATGGCCATCATCACCAGCCATGTGGATATGTCGAACCCGGTGCTGGTGGACAAATACCTGATGGGTACCGAGTGCGAGGTGGACGCCATCTGCGACGGCGAGGACTTCCTCATTCCGGGTATGATGGAACACATCGAGCGTGCGGGCATCCATTCGGGCGACTCCATCTCGGTGTATCCGCCGCAGAACCTCAAGCAGAAGATCAAGGGCACCATTGTGGATTATACGGGCCGTCTGGCCCGCGCGCTGAACGTGGTGGGCCTGATGAATATCCAGTTCGTGGTATACAACAACGAGGTGTTCATCATTGAGGTGAACCCCCGTTCCAGCCGCACGGTGCCGTACATCAGCAAGGTGACGGGCGTGCCCATGGTGGAGCTGGCCGTGCGCTGTATGCTGGGCGAAAAGCTGCGGGACATGGGCTATGGCACGGGCCTGTATCCCACGGGCGATTACTGCGCCGTAAAGGTACCGGTGTTCAGCTTCGAAAAGCTGCACGATGTGGACACCCAGCTGGGGCCGGAAATGAAATCCACCGGCGAGGTGCTGGGCATCGACAAAACCTTTGAGGACGCGCTGCTCAAGGGCCTTGTGGGCGCGGGCTACAGCCTGCGGCAGCCCACGCCGGGCAAATGCGTTATCCTGACGGTAAAGGACGCGGACAAGCGCGAGCTGGTGGACATCGCCTGGCAGCTCAAGGACATGGGGTACAAGCTGTACGGCACGTCCGGCACGGCGTACTATCTGGGCCAGAACATGGTGGCCTGCAACGAGGTGCGCAAGCTCAGCGAGGCGCGGCCCAATATCATGGACCTGTTTGAAAGCGGGCTGGTGGACTATGTGATCTCCACGTCCTCAAAGGGCCGCATTCCCTCCCACGACAGTGTAAAGATGCGCCGCAAGGCGGTGGAGCTTTCCATTCCGTGCCTGACGGCCATCGACACGGCGCAGGTGCTGGTGAAATGCCTGCGCAGCGGCAAAACGCTGGCGGATGTGGACCTGGTGGATATTTCGACCATTTGAAAAAGAAAAAGGACCCGCGTCAGCGGGTCCTTTTTTTGTGTTTTATAAAACTGCACCGAAAACAGGCTGCTCAAAATGGGCAAGTATTTCATTGACATCGTGCAGGTCATAAATCTGATGTTCAATGCAGAACAAAATGATAATATCTCGAACCATGCTCTGGGAAAGGGCGTGCCCGGCGGAAGCAAGCATTTCTTCAGTTTGCTCTTTGGATAAATGAAGCGCCAATGATAATGCCAGCGCTGTTTGCTTGGAAGGATGATAATTCGGGTTGGAACGGATTTTGGAGAACAGACGGCGGTCGATACCGGCGCGGCGGTAAACATCCGTATCGGCAAGTTCCATATTGTCGATATACCCGAACAGAAGGGTGTGGAAACTGGGTTTCAGCTCGTTGGCGACAAACTGTTCCAGTTTCCGTCCCTCGTCCGCTTCGCGATTGTTAAGAAGACCGAGGATGTCGTCAAAATATGAAGTGTTATCATCTTCTTCGCAGTTTGGACAGGCCAGAGGCATTGATGGGGCTGCACCTCTAAAGACAGGGGCCTTTGGAACAATTTCGGACTGCGGGTCATTTTCCAGCAGCCCTTTTTGCCTCAACAGTTCTTCTAGCTCGGATAGGAGCTGGGGGTGCAGCATATGGATTCCTCCAATTTGTCGCCGTAGCAGCGACCAAATTTTTTTATGGGAAGCTAAAATAAAAACAGAAAGCTGTTTGGGGGAGATACATGGCAATGAGTAGAGAAATTATTTTTTTGCTTGACAGGAGCAGCAACATGGCAGGAAAAGAAGCAGAAGTTATCGCGGAATATAATGCATTTCTTTTACAGAATGGGCGGGGAGATTACAATGTTACGACAGTATTGTTTGACGACCAATATGTACTGTTGTATTATTGCCTTCCCATCGGTTATGCACAGCTTTATCCCGAGCAGTATTACGTGCGGGGTGCTTGTGCGTTGTACGATGCGATTGGCCGCACTATAACAACCGTCAATGCCTGCCATGCGCAGCTTGCAGAGAGCAAGCGCCCCAAGACCTATCTGTTCATCAGGACGAATGGAGGGGACAATGCCAGCCTGACCTATACGAAAAAAATGATTTGGGAGATGCTGGAGCGGCAGCAGCAAAAGTGTGGATGGGAGATATTTTTCGTTGGCTGCGATGTACAGACGGCGTTGGCGGCGGCACCCACACACAAAGGCATCAACGGTGCGGAGGACAGCCAGGATGATGATTACTTTGATATACTGCGAAGGCTGCTGGAAAGAAGAAATTTTTCGAAGGAGGAATAATTTCAGTATACAAGAAATATAAAAAATTTCAATATGAGACCCGTCGCGTTGATACGTGCGGGTTTCTTTTTTCAACAGGATATGATATACTGAATTTTGTATGAAAAAGAACGGAATTGAAAATATGTGTTGCAGGAGCGAAGCATGAATTACAGCGAACTGAACGTGCCCGAGCAGATCCACAAGGCTGTGGAGCGCATGGGCTTTACCGAAATGACCGAAGTACAGGAAAAGGCGATCCCCCCTATGATGGAGGGCAAGGACATCATCGCCAAAGCGCCCACGGGCACGGGTAAAACCTGCGCTTTCGGCATCCCGCTCATTCTCGGGCTGGACCAAAGCCGGAATTACCCGCAGGCCGTCGTCATGGCGCCCACGCGGGAGCTGGCGCAGCAGATCACCGAAGACCTGCAGGACCTGGCGCATTTTTATCCGGACATCCGCGTCGTCACCGTCTACGGCGGCGCGAATATTCAAAAGCAGATCGAAAAGCTGAAAAAGGGCGCGCAGATCGTCGTGGCCACACCCGGTCGCCTGCAGGACCACATGAACCGCCGCACCGTGGACCTTTCCCACGTTACCACCGTGGTGCTGGACGAGGCCGACGAGATGCTCAACATGGGCTTTTACAAGGATGTGCGCAAAATTCTGGACCAAATCAAATCCCGCCAGCGTTTGGCAATGTTCAGCGCCACCATCAGCCGCGAGGTGATGGACATCGGCTGGCTGTATCAGCGGGACGCCGAAGAAATCACCGTGCAGCCTGTGGAGGATTCCGCGCCCAGGATCGACCAGTACCTGGTACTGACGACAGGCCGCAACAAGCTGGCGGACATGGCGGAGATCATCGTACAGAAGGGTTACAAGCGCGTGATGGTGTTCTGCAACCAGAAATACACCACCGCTATGCTGGCGAACCAGATGGCCCGGCTGAATTTTGTGGTGGACTGCCTGCACGGAGACCTTTCCCAGGCGGAACGCAACAAAATTATGGGCGAATTCAAAGCGGGCAATATCGCTGTGCTGGTGGCGACAGACGTGGCCGCCCGCGGCATCGACGTGTCCGAGGTGGACGCCGTGTTCAACTACGATGTGCCGGACTCCAACGAATATTACACGCACCGCATCGGCCGCACAGGGCGCGCGAAGCATACGGGCGAGGCCTATGTGCTGTACACGAAGGAAGAGCACAAGCGCGTGCGCGACATGCTGCGCTACACCCGCAACACCGCCACACCCATTGCTTTCGATGAGAACCGCAGCATCATCCCGGGCACGTTTTAAGCCCGGAAAACAGATTATAAAAGCCGCCCCCATATCTCATGGGACGGCTTTTATTTTACTGAAAACAATGCGCTGATCTCTACTTCAAGACTTCGGGCGAGCGCATAAACCTCTCTGTCAGAAACCGAACGGGTCTGGCCCTCCAACTTTGATAAACTGGAATAGCTGATATCAGCACCAAAGGTCTGCATTTTAGCCATCAACGCTTTTTGTGTAATACCCTGTTCAAGGCGGAGCCGGGTGACGGTCGCGCCGACAATATTTTTATCACCCAGTGGTGCCACACGTTCCCGCATCTGCCGCTCTCCTCTTTTTGATTCTTTAACAGAATTATAAGGAGAAAACAACTTGATATAATTCCAAAAAAGAATGATGCTGAAATAAAAAGAAACGGAGTGAAAACGATGGAGCGACAGATGGATGCGTTGGGGAGGATCGTACTGCCTGCAGGTTATCGCAAACAAAAAAATCTTCAAGCGGGAGATGTTCTCTGCGTGGATGAGCAAGAGGGAAAACGGATGATTTATCCCAGAAAAGCGCGGTGCGCACTATGTGGTGGAAAAAAGAGCTTCTTTCCCATGGGAGACATACTTTATGTTAAGCCTGTTGGAAAGAACTGCATACATAATTGTATATCTGCCCCAAAATTGACAAAAGGCGCTGCCGCTTGCGCGGCAACGCCCTTTGCCAGTATAGGAGAATAAGGAAAAGGTTCCGTGCCCCGTACCGGACGGAACCGGTACGGGTTCAGTTTACGCCGAACAGAAGATCTGCGTAAGTGGGGAAGGGCCAGTAGTCTTTCCCCGTGGCAAGCTCCAGCGCATCAGCCACCGCGCGCAGCTCGGCCATCTTCGGCAGCACCCTGTCTTTGTAGCAGGCGGCCTCCTGCAGGCTGTCGCCGCGGGAAGCGCCGTCCACGGCGGCCTGCAGCTCGTCGATTTTTTCCACCAGCATGTCGGCCCCGGCTGAGAGCTTGGCCAGCAGCGTTTCCTCAGCGCGGGTGGAAAGGGCAGAGGACAGTGCCTTTTTGCTGCAGGCGGTATCGGCAAGGTCGCCCATGTAGGCGGCTACCGCCGGGACGATCTGTTTTTTGGCCATATCCAGCATGGTCAGCGCTTCAATGTGCAGCGCTTTGGTGTAGTTTTCCAGGCTCACTTCATAACGGGCGCGCACCTCAGCCTCGCTGAAAATGCCGAATTCCTCAAACAGTTCGATATTTTTTCGTTCCAACACACAGGGCAGCGCGTCTACGGTGGATTTCAGGTTGCACAGGCCGCGCTTTTCCGCCTCTTGTTCCCATTCATGGCTGTAACCGTTGCCGTTGAAGATGATGCGCTTGTGGTCGCGGATGGTGCGCTTCACCAGTTTGATAACGGCGGTGTCGAAATCCTCCGCATTCTCCAGCTCGTCGGCATAGCCTTTCAGCTCTTTGGCAACTGCGGTGTTCAGCACGATGTTTGCGTCAGCGATGCTCATGGCGCTTCCCGGCATGCGGAATTCGAATTTATTGCCGGTGAACGCAAACGGAGAGGTGCGGTTGCGGTCGGTCGTATCCTTGGAGAACGTGGGCAGGATATCCACACCCAGCTCCATGCGCGTTTTGGCCGGGGCAATGTAGTCCGCGCCGGAGGCGATGGATTCAATGATGGCTTCCAGCTCCTCGCCCACAAAAATAGAGATGATGGCCGGCGGCGCTTCATTGGCGCCCAGACGATGGTCGTTGCCCGCGGAGGCGACGGTCACACGGAGCAGGTCCTGATACTGGTCCACAGCCTTGATTACGGCCGCGAGGAACAGCAGGAACTGCAGGTTTTCCATGGGCGTTTTGCCTGGGTCCAGCAGATTTTCCGTGGGTGTGGAGATGCTCCAGTTGTTGTGCTTGCCGCTGCCGTTCACGCCGTCGAAGGGCTTTTCATGCAATAAGCAGGCCATGCCGTGGCGTGTGGCAACGCGCTTCATCATCTCCATAGTGAGCTGATTGTGATCCACGGCGATATTGGTGGTCGAGAAAATGGGCGCCAGCTCATGCTGGGCGGGGGCCACCTCATTGTGCTTCGTTTTGGCTGCGACGCCCAGCTTCCACAGTTCGTCGTCCAGCTCCTTCATATAGCCTGAAACACGGGGCTTGATGACACCGAAGTAGTGGTCGTCCAGCTCCTGCCCCTTGGGGGGCATCGCGCCGAACAGTGTGCGGCCGCACAGGCGCAGATCCTCGCGCTGGAGGTACTGCTCCCTGTCCACAAGGAAATACTCCTGCTCCGGCCCTACGGTGGTGGAGACCTGAGGCACCGTTTTGCCGAACAGCTTTAAGATGCGGCAGGCCTGCGTGCTGATGGCGGACATGCTGCGCAGCAGCGGCGTCTTTTCGTCCAGCACCTCGCCGGAATAGCTGCAGAACGCGGTGGGGATGCACAGCACCTCGTCCTTGACAAAGGCGTAGGAGGTGGGGTCCCAGGCGGTGTAGCCGCGGGCCTCGGCCGTAGCGCGCAGGCCGCCGGAAGGGAAGCTGGACGCGTCCGGCTCGCCCTTCACAAGCTCCTTGCCGGAAAACTCCATAATAACGCGGCCGTCTTTGGTGGGGCTGATGAAGCTGTCGTGCTTTTCACTGGTCACGCCCGTCAGCGGCTGGAACCAGTGGGTATAGTGCGTGGCGCCGTGCTCAATGGCCCAGTCCTTCATGGCGTTGGCCACCACGTTGGCTACTTCCACGTCCAGCGGCGCACCGCGCCGGATCGTCTCATGCAAAGATTTATAAGTCGCGCTCGGCAGGCGCTCTTTCATCACGTGGTCGTTGAATACCATGCTGCCGAAAATTTCCGTAGTCGTCGCTGCCATACTCCCTTACTCCTTTTCTCCGGTGTATTTTGTATACTTTCCCTGCGGACAGCCTCTGCCTGCCTGAATGCAGACAAAAAAGGCGCTGTGGACAAAACCGTCCACAGCGCCTTTGCTGTTCTATGGCCCAAATCATACACCTCCGGGCGGCGGCTGTCAACGCTTTTTCCGAAATTTCTGTCCGCACCGGACATTTCTGTTGCTTTTTACCATCGCGTCCGCCGTTCAAAAACAGCTTTTGTGAAAACAGACAAAGTCGTACGCGGCACGTTGACATTCTGCATAAAGTTTTCACGCATCAAGTTCCATCCCAAAGCAACTGAGGGGAATGCATGCCACTTGTTGCCTTTGGCCAAGCGGGATGAGCCGTCGTATCTCACGGTTGCCGTCAACAGGTACTTCTCTTTGTAATTATAGTTCAGACGTCCCATATAAGAGAGCAAGCCCCAT
>OKSB01003594.1_pt1 | contig 12131 bp, 15 predicted proteins | sample 1601171 | NCBI WGS metagenome assembly OKSB01 (sample SAMEA3541496, study PRJEB24748) | human gut metagenome | biome: human gut; feature: human-associated habitat; material: faeces | place: China | collected 2012 | reverse complement strand
ACAGTGCGGGCATGAATCTGCCCATTAAGGTGTTAAGCCCCGGAAATAATCATCATATGGCAGAAGCGATGTTTAAGGCATTTGCCAGAGCTTTGGATGAAGCGGTTTCCCATGATCCGAGAGTAAAAGGAATTCTGTCAACGAAAGGAAGTTTGTAATACATGAAACAAAAAAACATTGTCGCGACGCTTTATTTAAAAGATGGTCATGCAGTAAGATCCATGACCGATTTTACGCCGGTAGATGCGAATGTTTCGACTGTGCCAGTTATACAACGACAGTGGAGTTGACAAGATCATTATTTTTGACCTGTCTACCAGCGATGATGAGCATGAAAAGAATGTCAATACGATTCGAAACATCAATCGCAACATTGATATTAAAGTATGCGCAGGAGGAAACATTAACCGTCTGGAAGACATCAAAAAACTTTTGTTTGCAGGATGCCTTCAGGTGATTTTGAATGCTTCTAAGCCTTCGAGCATCGGACTGGCGGAGGAAGCCAGTGCACGTTTTGGCAAAGACCGGATTCTGCTCTCTATCAACAATGTGGATTTTATTTTTAAGAATCAGGATTCGATTGAAAATACATTCCATGAAGCACTGGTGTTAAATCCGGAAATTCTGGATGCACTGGAAAATCTGACCAACATTCCGTATGTGGTGGAACTTCCGGATTATAATTTTGACGAGATCGTAAGGCTGCTGAAGCGGGAAAAAATCCGAGGAATTGCGGGTCCGTTCATCAATGATACTTCAACGGATATTATGAAGTTAAAGTCTTCTCTGCTTCAGGAAGGCATCAATATGTATAATTTTGCACCGGATCTGTCCTGGGAGGATCTGAAACTGAATTCGGACGGAATGGTTCCGGTCATTGTGCAGGATTACCGTACAGATGAAGTGCTGATGCTTGCGTATATGAACAAAGAAGCGTTTGATACGACAATTAATCTCGGGAAAATGACTTACTGGAGCAGAAGCCGTGATGAACTCTGGACCAAAGGCCTGACTTCCGGGCATTTCCAGTATGTGAAATCCCTGACGGCTGACTGCGACTTTGATACGATTCTGGCAAAAGTCTCCCAGGTAGGGGCTGCCTGTCACACCGGAAACCGTACCTGTTTTTTCAATAGCATCGTACAAAAAGAGTATGTTGAGAAAAATCCGCTGAAGGTACTTGAGAGCGTGTATGATATTATCAAGGAACGTAAAGCACATCCGCAGGATGGTTCCTATACCAATTATCTGTTTGGGAAAGGAACCGATAAGATTTTGCAGAAACTTGGGGAAGAGTGTACGGAAATTGTAATTGCAGCGAAAAATCCGGAACCGGAAAACATCAAATACGAGATTTCCGATTTTCTGTATCACTGTATGGTGCTTATGGTGGAAAAAGGCATTACCTGGGAAGAGATTGCCAATGAACTTGCCCAGCGATAAAAAATAAATGTTAAGAGGTATCTATGAGAAAACTAGCTTTAAGTGACGAGATTCTGATGCAGATTGAAAAACCTGCACGCTATATCGGTAATGAGCTGAATTCTGTAGTAAAAGATGACACATCGCAGATTCGTTTTGCGATGTGTTTTCCTGATGTATACGAAATTGGTATGTCACATCTTGGAATTCAGATCCTATACGACATGTTTAACCGCAGAGAGGACACCTGGTGTGAACGTGTCTATTCTCCATGGCCGGATCTGCATAAAATTATGAAGGAGCAGAATATTCCGCTGTTCGGACTTGAGTCCCAGGAACCGATCAAAAACTTTGATTTTGTCGGTCTGACTCTGCAGTATGAGATGTGCTACACCAATATTTTACAGATTCTGGATCTGGCACAGATTCCGCTTCTTTCGGCTGACCGTGGGGACGAAGACCCGATTATTTTAGGTGGAGGACCATGTTCTTATAATCCGGAACCGATTGCAGACTTTTTTGATTGTTTTTATATTGGAGAAGGGGAGACACAGTATGATACATTTTTAAATCTCTATAAGTCGATGCGGGCATCCGGACAGTATTCAAGAAAGGCATTTCTGCATGAGGCGGCAAAAATAGAGGGCATTTATGTCCCGTCGCTGTATGAAGTCCGTTACAAAGAAGATGGCACGATAGCGGCATTTACTCCTGTTTATGATGATATTCCGGCAACCATCAAAAAGCAGGTGGATATGGATCTGACCGGCTCGGTTTATCCGGAAAAACCGGTGGTTCCATTTATCAAAGCAACACAGGATCGCGTGGTGCTTGAAATACAGAGGGGCTGTATCCGCGGATGCCGTTTCTGTCAGGCCGGCATGATTTACCGGCCAAACCGGGAAAAGGGCGTAAAACGACTGAAAGAACTTGCACAAACCATGCTTGCATCGACCGGCTATGAAGAGATTTCCTTAAGTTCTCTCAGTTCATCGGATTATTCCGATCTGGAGGAACTGATCAATTTCCTGATTGAGGAGTGTGACAAAAAACATGTCAATATTTCCCTGCCATCCCTTCGTATTGATGCCTTTTCCCTTGATATTATGCAGAAAGTGCAGGACATCAAAAAAAGCAGTCTGACATTTGCCCCGGAGGCAGGTTCCCAGAGACTGCGAAATGTCATCAATAAAGGCCTGACGGTTGACAATATTCTGACCGGTTCCCATGATGCGTTTGTCGGCGGCTGGAATAAGGTCAAGCTTTATTTTATGCTTGGACTTCCAACGGAAACAGAAGAAGATATGCGGGCGATCCCGGAACTGGCAAACGAGATTGCCGCTTTGTATTATGACACCGTGCCAAAGGAACAGAGAAACGGAAAATGCCAGATTACGATCAGTACTTCCTTTTTTGTACCGAAACCTTTTACCCCGTTCCAGTGGGCTACCATGTTAGACCCATCAGATTATCTGGCGCGTGCAAAGATTGTCAATGATCATGTAAAGGAACAGTTAAACCACAAGAGTATCCGTTACAACTGGCATGAAGCCGATGTGACGGTATTGGAAGGAATCCTTGCGCGCGGAGACCGTAAGATTTCAAAAGCTATTCTTTATGTGTATGAACACGGCGGATTTTTCGATGCGTGGTCGGAATTTTTTCACTATGATCTGTGGCTGGAGGCATTTGCTGCATGTGGCATTGATATTGATTTTTATACCAAGAGAGCACGAAGCGACGATGAAATTTTCCCGTGGGATTTTATTGATGTCGGTGTGACAAAGGCATTTATGCTGCGTGAATGGAAAACCGCGCTCAGTGAGACGGTGACACCAAACTGCCGGGTGCGCTGCTCCGGATGTGGTGCAAGACAATTTGGAGGAGGTGTCTGCTTTGAAAATCAGAATTAAATTTCGAAAATGGGGTGTCATGAAATTCATCGGACACCTGGATATGATGCGCTATTTTCAGAAAGCGGTCCGGCGTGCAAAGATTGATATCCGTTATTCGGAAGGATATTCTCCGCATCAGATTATGTCCTTTGCGGCGCCGCTTGGAGTCGGAATCACAAGCGATGGCGAATATTTTGATATTGAAGTCAATGAATCCATGACATCTAAGGAGGCAGTCGCTGCACTGAATGAAACCATGGTAGATGGTGTGGAGGTTACTTCCTATGTGAAACTGCCGGATAAAGCGAAAACCGCGATGTCAATTGTGGCAGCAGCGGATTACCGGCTGAGCTATAAAGAAGGGTACGAAAGTCCGTTTTCAACGGAAGAATGGAAAAGAATCGTCAAAGAACGGTTTTTGGACAGCCCACAGTTTACCATTATCAAAAAGACGAAAAAAAGTGAACGGGAAGTGGACCTAAAACCATTGGTATACGCGTTTTCCGTTGAAGAGGAGCAGGGACGCCCGGCATTTTTCCTGCAGGTTTCTACGGGCAGTGTGGATAATATCAAACCGGAACTGGTACTTTCATCGGTTTATCAGCTTTGCGGACTGGAATACTGCGAATCCGCAATCCAGATCCACCGGCTCGAAGTTTATGCGAGGGATGAACAGGGGCAGCTGGTTGGGCTTTCCGGCATGGGAGAGGAAATTGTTTAAATGAATCGGATCGTTGTCACAAAACTGGAACATCATCAGACAGAGTATCTTGCTTATCTGGTTTTGGATGAGAACCGGAAGCTGCAGGAACTTCAGGTTTTTGAACCGGAAGAAAATACTCTGCTGGATCATATTTATGTAGGATATGTAGAGAAGATTGTGCCCAATATTCATGCCGCTTTTGTGCGCATTGCGGATGGACAGAAATGCTATCTTCCGCTGAATGATGTGAAAAACCCGGTGTATACCAGAAAATTATCCAAAAAAGAAGCGCTCTGTGAAGGGGATGAGTTGCTGGTGCAGGTTGTAAAAGATGCGGTAAAAACCAAAGATCCGGTCGTAAGCACCAAGCTTGTAGTGCATGGACATTACTGTTTCCTTTCGACAGAGAATACCTGTCTTGGCGTTTCTAAAAAATTATCCCAGGAGGAATCAAAAAGACTGTCGGCTCTTTTAGAGAACACGTGTAAGGATCATGAAGCAGAAGGGTACGGGCTGGTATTCAGAACCAATGCAGGGGCGGTTCTGGAAACCGAATTATGCGAAGATATCGAGCTGGTGCAGAAAGAATACCGGGCTTTAAAGAAGACCGGTACACATCAGAATGCCGGAGATCTGCTGTGAAAAACCAGACGGCCCTTATATGTACGCAGACATGATCGAATCGGACCGGAAATATCTGGACCGGATCGTAAAAGCAGAAAATTTTGAAAAAACAGATCTGGTTCTTACGGATGGTCAGGATCTGTATCAGGAGATCTGTGCATACCTTCCCCATCTTGTGGAAGAAAAGAAAGTGCAGCTTTACCGGGATGATGCGGTCAGTCTTTCGACTTTATATCATCTGCGGGGTAATATGCAGGAACTGCTTTCTTCCAAAGTATGGCTTGATTCCGGAGCCAATATTATCATTGAATCTCTTGAAACCCTGACGGTCATTGATGTCAACAGCGGAAAAAACCGGTCCCGCCGGGAAGAGGCTTTATTTGCGATCAATGTTGAAGCGGCAAAAGAGATTGCACGGCAGCTTCGTCTGCGCAACATTTCAGGGATGATCCTCGTGGATTTCATCAATCTGAAAAAGAAAGAACAGCAGCAGAAGCTGATTTCCGTTATTCGGGAGGAATTACAAAAAGATTCGGTTCCCGCAAATTTTATCGATATTACCAGACTTGGTCTGGTGGAACTGACCCGGAAAAAAGTATACAAATCTTTGCGTGAAATTTTATCATAAACAGCTTGACGAACAGGTGGTCATGTGCTATTATACACTAGTATGCCGCACAGTGAGGTAAAAGTTTGCTTATTGGCAACACCGTAACTGGCGAGTAATGATAAATAGGAGGTGCCATATGTACGCAATTATAGCAACAGGTGGTAAACAGTACAAAGTATCCGAAGGCGATATCATTACCATTGAAAAGCTTGGAGTTGATGCTGGTGAGAAGGTTACTTTTGATCAGGTATTAGCAGTATCCGGAGACGATATGAAGGTTGGAAACCCAACAGTAGCCGGAGCAACTGTTGAAGCTTCTGTCATCAAAGAAGGCAGAGCAAAGAAAGTAATCGTTTACAAGTACAAGAGAAAAACCGGTTATCACAAGAAGAACGGACACAGACAGTCGTTCACCCAGGTTAAGATTGAAAAGATTAATGGATAATCGATAGGAATTGTTATATGATTACTATAACGATTTTACAGGATCATGAAGATGCAGTGGGATTTCACTGCATCGGTCATTCCGGATATGCGGAAGCAGGAAGTGATATTATCTGCGCAGGTGTTTCGGCACTTGTGATAAATACGATCAATTCCATAGAGACTTTCACAGAGGATTCTTATCATATTGATACAGAAGAGACATCCGGGCTGATTGATTTCAGACTTGATCAGAAAGCCGGTCATGATACACAGCTTCTGATGAAGTCCATGGTTCTGGGCTTACAAGGAATACAAAATGATTATGGGAATGAGTATATCATTCTTGATTTCAAGGAGGTGTAGGACATGTTGAATATGAACCTTCAGTTTTTTGCTCATAAAAAGGGAGTTGGTTCTACAAAGAACGGCCGTGATTCCGAGTCCAAGAGATTAGGAGCAAAGAGAGCAGACGGACAGTTCGTAAAGGCTGGCAATATTCTCTATAGACAGCGTGGTACAAGAATTCATCCAGGTGTGAATGTTGGTATCGGTGGAGACGACACATTATTTGCTAAAGTAGATGGTGTTCTTCGTTTCGAGAGAGTAGGAAGAGATAAGAAGCAGGCTTCTGTATATCCAGTAGACAACGAGTAGTTTACAAAACCCCGACTTTTTGAGCCGGGGTTTTATCGTTATGTAGGAGAGAGATTATGTTTGCAGACCGTGCAAAAATTATTATCAAATCAGGAAAGGGCGGAGACGGACATGTGTCCTTCCGTCGTGAAAAATATGTGCCGAACGGTGGTCCGGACGGTGGCGATGGAGGAAAAGGCGGAGATGTCATTTTCTTAGTAGACGAGGGAATCAATACGCTTGCAGACTATCGGCACAGACGAAAATTCGCAGCAGAACCGGGCGAAGAAGGTGGCAAGAAAAACTGCCATGGAAAAAATGGTGCAGATCTGATATTAAAAGTTCCGGAGGGAACAATTATAAGAGATGCGGCATCCGGAAAAGTAATTGCCGATATGTCAGGGGAAAATAAGCGTTCTGTCATTTTGCATGGCGGCCGTGGAGGACTTGGCAATCAGCACTTTGCAACTTCCACCATGCAGGCTCCAAAATATGCGCAGCCGGGACAGGAAGCCATCGAGATTGAAGTTCAGCTGGAACTTAAAGTGATCGCGGATGTGGGACTGGTTGGTTTCCCGAATGTCGGAAAATCCACCTTTTTATCGCGTGTGACCAATGCACAGCCAAAGATCGCCAATTACCATTTTACGACATTACAGCCAAATCTGGGTGTTGTTGACATGGAAGACGGAAACGGTTTTGTGATTGCGGATATTCCGGGACTGATTGAAGGTGCTTCCGATGGTGTCGGTCTGGGACATGAATTTCTCCGGCATATTGAAAGAACCAAAGTCATTATCCATATTGTGGATGCGGCCGGAACCGAAGGACGTGATCCAATTGCGGATATTCATGCCATTAACCGGGAACTGGATGCATATAATCCGGACTTGTTGAAGAAACCACAGGTAATTGCAGCAAACAAGATTGATGCAATTTATGGCAATGAAAACGAAATTATTTCTGCGCTTCGTGCAGAATTTGAGGAAAAAGAAGGCATTAAAGTGTATCCGATTTCTGCGGTGAGCGGTCAGGGTGTTCGGGAATTACTGTTTCATGTACGTGAACTTCTGGCAAAATGTCCGAAGGAGGCCGTTGTCTATGAGCAGGAATTTGATCCGGCACTTGGCTTCTTTAAGGATGAACCATATACAATTACCCGTGCAGAAGACGGTGCCTTTGTTGTAGAGGGTCCAAAGATTGAAAAAATGCTTGGATATACAAACATGGATTCCGAAAAAGGATTTTTATTCTTCCAGAAATTCCTTCGGGAACAGGGCATCTTAAAGGAACTGGAAGAACAGGGCATACAGGATGGAGATACTGTCCGTATGTATTATAACGAATTTGATTATTATAAGTAACAGGAGGAAACGCTATGAACAGCAGACAGCGCGCCTATCTGGGAAGCCTTGCCAACAATATAGATCCGATCTTTCAGATTGGAAAAGCATCTCTGACACCAGAGATCATTGAAGCACTTGATGCCGCATTGGAAAAGAGAGAACTGATTAAAGTCTCTGTATTGAAAAACTGTATTGATGATCCGAAGGAGATCGCTTCTGTCATTGCAGAGCGTACACATTCCAATGTCGTAAAAATAATCGGAAAGAAAATGATCTTTTACCGCAAGGCAAAGAAGAATCCAAAGATTAAACTTCCGGAATAAGACACATGAATATCGGAATATTAGGAGGGTCTTTTGATCCAATTCATAACGGACATCTTCATATGGCAAAATGTGCATACGAATCTTATGCACTGGATCAGGTATGGCTTATTCCCGCCGGACACTCTCCAAATAAGGATGAGCATGGGATGACCGATGCCAAAGACCGGTTTCAAATGTGTAAACTGGCCGCACAGCCGTATCCCTGGATGACGGTCAGCCGGTTGGAGCTTGACAGTGCCGAGAGAAGCTACACATACCGCACCATGGAGAAATTGTCGGAGCAGTTTCCGATGCATCGTTTCTTCTTTATTATGGGTGGAGATTCTCTGGACTATTTTGAACAATGGAAACAACCGGAACGAATTGCCAAACTGGCTACCATTCTGGTGATCCCGAGGGATCTTTTTACCATCGCTGCACTAGAGAAGAAGATCCGTTTGTTGCAGGAACAATTTCCCTGTGATATCCGGATCGTTCCCTGTGAACGTTTTTTGATGTCTTCCACAAAGATCCGCCAGGCACTGATGAAAGGAGAACATCCGGAACATGCGTTTCCGGAAGAAGTATCTGCGTATATTCGCAGGCATCATCTGTATCAATCGTAAAGAAGTGGAGCAAAACGTATGGAACGAGAAGAAATACAAAAGAGATTGAAAAAAGAACTGGATAAAAACCGCTATGAGCATACGCTTGGGGTCATGTATACGGCAGGAAGCCTTGCCATGGCATATGGATATGATTATGAGAAGGCGATGATCGCAGGACTTCTGCATGATTGCGCCAAATGCCTCCCGACAGAAAAAAAGATTTCTCTCTGTGAAAAAAACGATATCCTGATTTCTAAAGTAGAGCGTGAAAATCCAGGACTTCTCCATGCAAAAGCAGGTATGGTTTTGGCAGAGGAAGCATATGGAGTAAAGGACCCGCAGATCCTTCATGCCATCAAGGTGCATACAACCGGAGAGCCGGATATGAATACATTGGATAAGATTATCTACATTGCCGATTATATTGAACCTTTAAGATGTGAAGCTCCCCATCTTTCGATCATAAGACAGATTGCCTTTTCGGATCTGAATCAGTGTATGGCAGAAATCTTATATGATACGCTGCATTATTTAAGCGGGAGAAAAGGCAGTGTAGACCCAACGACCCAGTTAACCTATCAATTTTATGAACCGTATGGAAAGGATCAGCCATGGAAACATTAGAAATCGTAAAGACCGCCGTAGAAGCGCTCAGAGATAAAAAGGCAGAGGATGTAACCGTTATTGATATTACAGGAGTTTCCTCTATCGCCGATTATTTTATTATTGCAAACGGAAACAACCAGAATCAGCTGACTGCAATGCAGGATGCTGTAGATGAAGCATTATACAAAGCAGGGCTGCATGCAAAGCAGATTGAAGGAAATAATAAGTCGACATGGATTCTGATGGACTATGAGGATATCATTGTGCATCTGTTTTCCAAAGAAGACCGTCTGTTCTATGATCTCGAACGCATCTGGAGAGATGGAAAGATCATTGAGATGTAATTCCAACAGGTATTTTGTGTAACAGACATGATTGATTATAAAGAGTGATTATAAATGAAAAGCGAGAGAATAACTTCTTTCCTACGGATATGAAAGGGAAGAAGGTTATTCTCTTTTTTTGTGACAAAATAATATAGCAGGTTATAAATATTAATAGAACAGATAATTAGCTACCGAATTTCCGGAGAGTAATAGGAAACTACGAGATACTCGCCGCTGTGCAGTGTATTATCTTCCGAGATTCCGTTCAGTTCGCACACCTCATCGATAAACTGCGCACGGGAGGTACGGTCAGAGGCAGCATATTGATCGGCAAGAGACCACAAAGAATCTCCCTTTTGTAATTGGACACTTGTGTAATATTTATGAATCGGCTGTTCGGCTCTGGAACCGGCAAATGTAATAATACTGTTTCCAATCAGAATAACGGCGAAGATGACAAGAACACAGACCAGAACAATCACGCGTTTCTGGGTCTGAACGGTATGTTCTCTTCGGGTGAGACTTTCATTTGCACGAGGTGAGATTTTTTCATTATATACCCTTTTCATAATAAATTCCTCCTGTTTTATCCGAAATCGAACATTTGTTTGCATGAGATAAATATAATACACGAACATGTGTTTGTCAATAGAAAATACGAACAAATTTTCGGAATATACGTTTGCGTTCTATGTTGTAGTATGATAAACTAAGATCATAAAGAAATACGCCCGGAGGTAACGCATTATGGCATATGGAAAAATCTCAGATAAACAGAGAGAAATTCTGGAATATATAAAAAAAGAAATCTTAAACAAAGGATATCCGCCAACAGTCCGTGACATTTGTGAAGCGGTCCATTTAAAGTCCACATCATCCGTCCATTCCCACCTGGAGACACTTGAGAAAAACGGATATATCCGTCGTGATCCGACAAAGCCGCGTGCAATCGAAATCGTGGATGATAACTTCAATCTGACACGGCGTGAAGTGGTGAATGTCCCTATGATCGGGCAGGTAGCCGCCGGTCAGCCGATGCTTGCCGTTGAGAATATTGATGCCTATTTCCCGATTCCTGCAGAGTATATGCCAAATGCAGAGTCCTTTATGCTGAAGGTAAAGGGCGAGAGCATGATCAATGCAGGTATTTTTGACGGGGACAATATCATTGTGGAGCGCTGCAGTACTGCACAGAATGGGGAAATGGTTGTTGCTTTAGTCGATGATTCCGCAACGGTCAAGACTTTTTACAAAGAAGACGGGCATATCCGGCTGCAGCCGGAAAATGATGCGATGGACCCGATCATAGTTCCGGACTGTAAGATTCTCGGAAAAGTGTTTGGGGTTTTCCGGTTATTACGGTAAAAATAAGCGTGCAAGTCAGTAGGTAGCGCATCTTTAGATTGATTCAATTGCCATTCAGCAGGATAGCATTAGTAAGCAAACAGCCGACTTTGCTCTAGTAACGTTTGTGCAGTCATTAAAATTAACAGAAAATCAAAAGAAAGAGTTAATTGAGCTTTTGAATGAGAAATATATGGTTTCAGATATTAAGTCTATTGATGACATTTTATATCGTATAAAGTCAGCTATGTATGCTACCAATGAAGATGCCAATTATTTTAAGGAGCTTGACACTTTAGATTCACCACAATCAATGAAATTAGATTGAGAATATGTCTCCCAGGCAATTTAAGTTCCTTTTTGAAATTATAGAATAATTTAGCAATTTTGAGAGAATACAGCAAAATCTCTAAAAATCAGTGAAAATTTGTGTCATTTCAAGACACGCAGAACCAGAAAATCCGTATTATTTGCTAGAATATATATATCAAACCTTTAAAATATGATTGAATACCGAATAAGGGATACAAGTACCATGTTAAAATTATTTTATGTTATATTTATGAATCTGCATCGTGCACCATATATGATTCCTAGAATGCGGGCAGAAGCAGATCATCCGCAGCGCTATACGGAAGAACAGCGTTATTCGCTCGTGCAGCATGCCATTTATCTGATGAATAAAACAGGAAAAATCAATACGGTAGAGACAGGCATTGAAAACCTCCCAAAACAGGGAGGATATATGATGTATCCGAACCATCAGGGCAAATATGATGTGCTGGGTATTATGTATACCCATAAGTCTCCATGTTCTTTTGTGATGGACAAACGCAAGTCACATACGATACTTGTACGTGAGTTCTGTGATCTTGTGCAGGCCAAGCGCCTGGAAAAAGATAATCCGAGGCAGGGAATCACCATTATCAATCAGGTGGCAAAAGAGGTGGCTGCCGGAAAAAAGTATATTCTTTTCCCAGAGGGCGGATACCGGTTTAACAATAAAAATAAGGTATGCGATTTCAAGGCAGGAAGTTTTAAGATCGCTTTAAAATCACATGCACCGATCGTTCCTATTGCACTGATTGATTCGTATAAGGTGTTTAACAGTTTTCATATCGGACCAATCACAACATATGTGCATTATTTAAAACCGATCTGTTACGAAGAGTATAAGGGAATGAAAACGCAGGAGATTGCCGATCTGGTAAAAATCCGGATTGAAGAAATCGCCCCAGTCGCCCAGAATGCGGGTCAGGTCCTCCGCGGTGTAGTCGTTCACC
>OKSB01003580.1_pt1 | contig 12168 bp, 7 predicted proteins | sample 1601171 | NCBI WGS metagenome assembly OKSB01 (sample SAMEA3541496, study PRJEB24748) | human gut metagenome | biome: human gut; feature: human-associated habitat; material: faeces | place: China | collected 2012 | reverse complement strand
CCGTGGTGCCGATGGCGGCCATGGAGTTCATGCCCACGCCCACGTTGCCGTTGATGCTCAGATCAGGCGTGGTGTTCCCGTCGGTAAAGGAGCCCACGGCCACGTTGGAGGAGGCCTTGCCCCAGGCCGGGTCAATGAGCAGGGAGCCGCCATTGAGGTTCAGCCCGCCGACCGTCAGCGTCGTGCCGCCCACGGTGTCACTGCCATCGCCAACATAGATGGTGTTGGCGCCCGTCAGGCTGAGAGTTTTCATGCTGCCCCGAGCGCCGTCCAGGAAGCTGACGTTACCGCCCACAACCACGTTCGCACCCGTGAAGCTACCGCCCGTGACTTCAGTATAGTAGCCCACGCTCAGGTCGCCCACCCAAGCGGTGGCATCGCTCAGCTTCAGATTGCCGCCCACGGAGCTGGTGTCCGCGCCGGTACCCGTGGCAATCAGAACGCCGTCGGTCACGGTCACATTGCCGGAGACGGTCAGGGTTTTGGCCTGCACCTTGGTGGCCGTCACAGCAGCGGCGGTGATAGCCTCGCCCGCCGTCACGCTGGTGGCCGAGATGGCACCCGTACCGACATTGATGTTCCCGCCCGCCGACAGGGTTAGTTCGCTGTAGGGAGCCTCCGTGATGCCCGCATCGGTAGTCGTGATATTACCCTCAGCCGTAATGGAACCGCTGGCGTTCTGCGCGCCCTGCGTCAGCATGAGGTCCATCGCATCGGAAATGGTGCCGTTCGACATGGCGACTTCGCCTGTGACGGTCATATTTGATCCCTTCAGCCCGCCATCGTTGAGGTCCAGATCCTTGAAGGAGGAATCCTGGGCGCTAATCCAGAGCAGACCATGGTCGCTGACCCGCAGATCGACGTCGGTCACCGGCTTAAAGGTAGTCAGCGTACCGTTGCTGACGACGATGTCTCCCTCGGCGCCCTGTACGCCTGCAACCCCATTCCAGATGGTGAAGTCGCCATTGACGACGTTCAGCGTATCGCCAGCGGTTGTCAGCGTTACGGAACCGTCCAGGTCGCCGTAGGTCTTGTCTCCGGCCACGGTGCCCAGATTCAGGATGCTGCCGTTGTTCATCGCAAGATTGGCCGTGCCGCCCGCGTCCAGATCAAACTCCCTATCCGTCGCGTCGCCCTTGAGGGTCAGCGTTGCGGCTGTGGTAGTGCCCAAAGTGATGGTCGTTCCGCCTTGGGCTACAGCCAGGCCCTTGAGGTCGGTGCGGCTGTTGTCAAGCGCCACTGTGGGATCGGAGACCGAGGCCACCACATCCGCCAGGCCTAGGCCCTGAACATTGGTGCCTCCGGATGGAGATGAATCCAGCGTAGCCCCCTCGGTGCCGGTGATCGTCAGGTTATCCACGCTGACGCCGACACCTTTGCCGTTGGAACCCTGAAGCGCCGTGGTCATGGTTTTATAGTCGGCCAGCGACATTTCAGTCGTGCCGGTGTCATTGCGCAGGGTCAGCAGACCGCTGCCCTTCACCGTGCCGAAACCAGCCGCCAATGACTGCCCGTTGACATCGTAGGCCGTGTTCAGATCAGTGACCACCTGGCCGAGGTCGTCGATGTTCAGGCTGTCCGCAGCGGTTGCGACCGTGCCGTCCAGGGTCAAGGTGCCGTTGACAATATCAGCGACGCCTGTGGCGCCGGTAGCGGTGTCAAACGTGCCAGTGACGGTCAGTCCGGCTTGGCCGGTATTTTCAGTAGTGCCGCCCACGGTCAGCGTGCCGCCCGCGCCCACGGTCAGGCCGGTCGCCTGCCAGTTGCCGTGCTGCACGTTCATCTTGCCCGCGGCCACGTCAATCTTGTTCGCGGCCACCTTGCTGGTGCGTGTGGCGGACTGATAGAGATTCAGGGAGCTGTCCGCGGTCAGGCTCAGCGTGCCCGTGCCGCCGCCCACCGTGATGCCCGGAGTGTAGCCTGTCACTGTGTAGCCGTCGGGGCCAAATATCGAATTGCCCCCCAGGCTCATCAGTGTGCCCTTGGTCATGGTGAAGTCGCCCCCGGGAGCTGTATTCAGCACGAGCTCGCCGCCCTGAAGCGTGCCGGCCGCGTCGCCCAGCTCAAGGCTGTTCCCTGTGTAGGTCAGGGTCTTATTGACGCTCAGCACTCCCGCCTTTCCACTTCCCGAATCGTCGTGCTTGAAGAAGATTTTGCCGTCAGCGGCGGTGGAGCTCATCAAGTTGCTGATATCCGCATCCCCATTGAACTTCAGCGTACCGTCGGTGAGCGTTACCCCTCCCTCGATTTTGCCTGTACCAAACGCGTCCGTGCCGTACAGCACGAAGTTGCCGTCGGCTTCAGTTCTGGCGGATCCAAAATCAGCCCCGCCTACGGTGATTGTCTTGCTTGGGGCCAGTTTCAGCGTACCGCCGTCTTTCACTTCAAGGCTGCTCAGGCCAGTGATACTGATATTCCGGGAGCCCATGTCCAGCGTGCCGCCGTTGCGGACAGTCATTTCCGCCCCACGCACCTCCCTGGACTCGACGGTATCGTTTTTCAAGGTCAGATCGCCGCCCATGGTCAGCGTACCGCCTACATTGAAGATGCCGTTACTGAGCGTGGAGGCATTGGCGACGGTGGCGTCACCGTTCAGGGTGACATACGCGCCGTAGTGGAGGGCATCAGCGGCAGTAGCGTATGGGCTGCTCGCCAGCGAATCTGCCGCCAGCGCGGCGCCCTTGGCCAGGGTGAAGCTGGTGCCTTTTGTCGGGCCCAGGGTCAGAGCGTTGGTCACATTCAACTTGCCGGATGTTACATCCACGACGCCGCCGTTCACCGTCAGCGAATCCAGAGTGGAGACCACGCTGGAGTCATTCCCTCTGACAACAAGCGTGCCGCCGTCCATGACGGCAGCGCCGCCGTTGCCGTTGTCCATGAGCACGTTGCCGGCAGTGATGTTCAGCGTGCCGTCCAGTGTGCCTTCATCAGTAATGGAAAGGCTGGTGGGGGTATCGGAGAGGACGTCATCCACCACGAGATTGCCGGTATACGTGGTATCGGCGCCCGTGATATTCAGGGAAGCGAAAGACTGACCGTCATCACTGCCGATGCCGTCAATGGTCCCGGTATTGCCGTTGGTCAGCTTGACCCCGCCATCCAGAGACAACGCGCCGCCGCAGATCAGATGGCCGTTATTCGCTGTGACATTGATGCCCAGCGGGCCGGTAAGGTTCAGGTTATCATCACCGGTCGTGCCCAGCGAGCCGTTGATGACATTGATGGTGGCGACGCCGCTTGTTCCGGCTACCCCTGTAATGGTAGCGGAACCGTCTGAGCCCGCCACCATATGCACCTCGGCGTCAGTGCCGTTGATCACCAGCGTCGCGTCGTTGGTGGTGGCGGTATTACCGGCGGCGAGCTTCAGGCCGTTGTTAACGGTTATGCCCTGGCTGTCGCCCACGCTGAGCTTGCCCGCGCTGGAAACACCGTTGATTTCCAGACCCTTCGCGGCGTCAATGGTCACTGTGCCCGTGCCCGTGATTGCGCCGTCGGCTTTGGTGACGACAACCGTATCAGAGGCTCCGCCGGAGGTGGCATCATAGCTTGTACCGGCCGTGAAATTCCCCATCTGGTCATAGGGGACGGCCCCGGCCATGCCCGCCGCGCCCACAGTCAAAGCCCCGGCCAGGGCCAGGCTGCCGAAAATGTTAAGCAGGCCGCATTTTTTGAGTACGGCACGATATTTATTGACAAGGTTACCGATAGCGCCCTTCGTAAGCATAGCATACCTCCCGGGAGCTTTCGCTCCCCCTGAATTTATACGGAACCCAAGGCTCCAGGCATCGCTGACAGATGCACTGTCGGCTTTTGGGGGAAACAGGTGGATTTGGAGGAAGGCTATCTCGATGAAATAATAAAGACTTTTATAGAGCAAAAAATTTTGAAAAACTTTACATAAAAAATTATATTGCACATTTATCATGTTGACAGTATTCTGTGCCAAGTGTTCATTGACAGTGCATCTGTCAATGAACACTTGGCATACGGCGCGCCAGCACCAATTTAAGCGTCCATCAAAGTCGGACGGACAAATGGAAAAAGTCTTTTTTTCTGTTTTTTGTCTGTCCGCATCGTTTATTTCGTGTTCTTTCTCCCTTTGTCCGGGACCAGAAAGCAACTGACGCTCTGGGCCGCCGCCAGCAGGGAGGCCTGCCCCAAATGGGCGTAGCGCATGGTTGTTCTGGGATCGCTGTGACCCAGCAGTTTTTGCACCTCATAGAGCGAGTGCCCGGCATTGACCAGAAAGCTGGCAAAGGTGTGCCGCAGGTCATGGATGCGCACATCGGCAAGGCCCAGCCCGCGCCGCAGCCCGTCCCAGAAAAGATAGACGTCGCTGAGCGGCTTGCCCGGCGCATGGCCGGGAAAAAGCCACGGGCAGCCCGGCCCGCGCGGCAGGTCGCGGATGACGGCCACGGCCGCGTCGGACAAGGGGAGGTGGCGCGGCTTGCCGGACTTGGACAACGGCACGGTGAGCAGGCGCAGGTCCAGACGCACATTTTCCCAGCGGGCTTTGAGAATTTCGCTCTTGCGCGCGCCGGTGAGCAGAAGCAGCCGGATGGCTGCGGCCTCGGGCCGCGCGGAGCGCTCAAGCTCCCGCATGAGCCGTTGGGCTTCGTCCGGCGCGAGATAGCGTTCCCGTTGCAGATGAATTCTGAAGGGCGGCACGTCCGCGCAGGGCGATTGCCCGGCGGGCAGGACGCCATGCAGCATCGCCAGAGAGCAGACGCTCTTGAAGACGGCCAGAATACGGTTGCAGGTGGCCGGGCACAGCCCCTCCTCCGCCAGATCGCGCAGCCAGTCTTCCACTTCGCCGCGCCGGATGCGGTCCAGCCTCCGAGCGCCGAAGGCCGGGGAAAGGCGTTGCCGGGCAATGCGCTCGTCCACCCGCCAGCTCCGCTTGCGAAGCCGGACGTGCGGCAGGTAGACGGCGGCGACAAAGGCATCGAGCCGCAGTATGGCGGCCCGCGCGCCATCGCGCCGCCGGGAGTTTCCGGACGGGCGGCTTGTGGCGGAGTGCTGCGGACGGTGCTGGGCCATGCTGTTTTCTCCTGCAAAAGAGTTATGGGAAACGGGAGTATAGACAAAGAGCCCCCGCGAGAGAGCGGGGGCTCTATATACATGGTCTTATCTAACTATTGGAAAGGTTTTCAGAACAGATGCACGTGGGGAAGAATACGCGCAAACGGCCAGCCGCAAAGTCGGATTTTTCCGCGTGGGCGCGTTATACCATGAAATTTGCTTTGCTGTATTGAAATACAGATTAGCCTAATTTCCCCGTGTCTCGCCGTCAGAAAAAAATTTTATTTTTTGCGGATGACGTCGCGATGGGTCCGGGGGGACCTCAGGGCAGGCGCGGACCCTGCCTATCCAGGTTGAAGAAATTGCGGCCCGTGCGGCCCGCGCTGTTGAGCAGGGTGGTGGTCAGGCCCAGATAATCGGTGTTGCCGCGCCCGCGCAGGTATTGCGCCTCAAGGCTCGCGCTCTCGGCCTGGTTGCGCAGGCCCCAGGCCCGCAATTGCTGGTTGTAGGCCGCGTCCGCGCCCTGTTGTTGCAGGGAGAGCGCGTCCATCTCGCCTTTTTCCGCCGTGTCCAGCACGCGGTCCAGATTGCCGCCCGCGTCCACCCGCGCGCCCGAGGCTCCGGCTCCGGCCCGTTGCATCCCTATGATCCGGGCCGTTTCCTGCCGTTTGCGGGCGGCGTCCTCGGTGCCCTCCTTGCGGGCCGCGCGGGCTTCCTCGTCGGCGACCCGGGCGTTCTGCTCCGCGATTGCGGCATTGCGGGCCGCCAGTTGTGATTGATAGCGGGCCTGCTGTTTCTGGTTCAGCGTCTGCCGGGCGGCGCTTGCCGCGCCCGCCGCCGTTCCCGCCAGGGCCATGGCCGCGCCGATGATGGCGGCGGTGCCGGTTGCAATGGCCATTTATCGCCCCTCCTTTGAAATGTGTAATATTTCAGACTTAAAATGCTGTAAGGGTCTTGTGCCAGACGCTCTCGGTGTGCCGCGCGCCCAGGCGGCGGTAGAGCGCGTCACAGGGGCGCGAAGCCGGGGAACTGTATTGGATGAGCCCCACGCCCCGCTCTGCCAGGCATTGTTCGGCGCGGCGCAGCAGGCTGAGGGCGGCCAGGCCGCGCCGGGCCTCCGGCGCGAGATAGAGCCCGTCCAGGGCCGCCAGCGTGATGCCCGCCCGGTGTGGGCAGGGCAGCACCGTAAAGGCGGCATACCCGGCCAGCCCGCCGTCTTCATGCCTGGCCGTGATCACGGCCAGCATGCCCAGACGTTCCAGGGCGGCATAGCGTTCCTTGTCCAGCCTGTAGGCCTGATCGCCGTGCAGGGCGGCTTCCACCTCGTCCCAGTGGGCCTGGGTCAGGGCCTGGACGTCGTCACGCACCCGGGTGAAGGTTTCTTCCTGAAAATGGAGCATGGCGTACCTCCGTCATTTTTCGCCGAAATCCACATCCAGCACCAGGGCCGCCAGCCGGAAGGGCAGGGGCCTGTCCTGCACCAGCCAGATCGTGGCCGAACTGTCCTGGCCGCCGCCGGGGATGCAGTCCACGTCGCCGGAAAAAGGGGCCACGGCCTCGCCCCAGTGTTCGGGCAGAAAGGGCAGATCGTAGAGTTCGTCGCGGTTGGGGCCGTATTTGCCGCCCACGCTGCGGTGCAGGCGCAGGGTGCAGCGCCCGTGGGAGCGGTTGCGGCCCAGGGTGGAGCCGGACCGGGTGTCGCTTTCCAGCGGCAGGGGCGAGAGGGCCGAGACAAAACCCAGCCCGGCCTGGACCACTTTGGCCGGATAGGGCAATTCAATACGCCCGTTCCGCGCCACACAGCCCTCCACTGGGCTGCCGTCGGCCAGCACCGAGAGTTCCCGGCCTTCCAGGTGGTCCAGGCCTTCCACCAGGGTGGAAGGATTTTCCCGCCGGATGGTCAGACCGCAGTCCACGAAAAAGGCCTCGGACACGGGCGCGTCGTCCCGCCACTGGCCGCCCAGACGCTCCAGGAAAAAACGCGTTTCGCCCTGGATCCGCCGCTCCACGACCAGGAGCAGCACGTCGCTGTCCCGGCCGGAAAGCGCGGCCACGGAGCGCACGCGTCCGTCCGTGATCTGGCGCGACCAGCCCCAGATGTCGTGTTCCTTCATATAGGTGAAGGCCAGCAGCAGGCCGTCGTCGCGCGCGATCCAGATGGTGGAGCCCGGCGTCTGCTGGTAGGCCCATTGCTTCAGGCTGTGTCCCTCGAAAAGATGCGGGGCCAGAATGGAAAGATCGTTGCCCGCGTAGCCGTCTTTTTCCAGAGAGTAGAAAAGGTCGCGCACGCGGCCGCCGTGGCGTTGCACATGCAGAATGGAATTGCCGATGATGATGGGCGCGAGCCCGGCGCTGCCCCAGTAGGACTGGGCCGTGATGCTCACGCTGTTGGGGGTGATGGCCGCGCCGTCGCCGCCTCCCCCGGCCTTGTACTCGCTGCCGGAGGTGCCCAGCAGCAGATCCCCGAAGCTGGCCGCCCAGGTGATGGCGTCAATGGAGCCCGAGGCGATCAGGTATTCCACGGGATCGTCGTCCTGAAGCGGCCGGGACTTGCGGAAATTTTCGAAATCGCCGGTACGCGACATGTAAAAGGCCTGGGGCGCGGCGGGCGTGGCGGCCAGGACCATGCGCTGCTGGTGGAAGGCCACCACGCCGGGATTGTTGTTTTCGGCAAAGGGGTTCCAGTCTTCGCGCGGCGTGTCGGCGGTGTCGGCCTGGTAGTTCTGGTCGCTGAACGTGGTGCCTTGCGAGATGCCGATAAAGCCGAAATACCCGGCCTCTTCCCGGTAGATGTTGTATTCTGTCGCGCCCTCCACGGCCTGCCAGGAAACGGCGGCGCTGTTGCCCTGCACCCAGTCCGAGGGGTGGCGCGCGCCAGCGCCCTCGCCGGCGGCCGAAGGCAGGGACTGGCGGCCCTTGTCGTCCACGGCGGCCACCTTGTAGCGCAGGGCGTAGGAGCCGCCGCTGCCGGAAAAGGCCACCGAGGGCGCGGCCGGGGCGGGCAGGGACGTGTTCAGGACCACTTCCTCCAGGCTCCAGGCATAGCCGCCGGTTTCGCTGTCGGCGGCGTCCCGGCGCACCACCTTATGCAGGGGGTAGCGGCGGTGGGCCAGGTAAATCACGTCGCCCGCCTGGGCGTGGGAGAGCTCCAGGAGGTCTTCGGCCGCGTATGGCGCGGCAATGGGCGGCTGACTGCCCACAAGGCCGTCGGCGTCGGCGATGCGCAGGCTTTTTTCGCCGAAAACAAGCGCGAAATTCTGTCCTGCCTCGGCGCTGAAACTGAACGGGATCAGCACCGCACGGCCGCCCAGATCCGCCAGAAAGCGGGTGCCGGGGCGGCGGCTCACGTCGCCGTGCAGGCCGGGCAGCATGTTTTCCATGCAGGCCACGCAATTGTGGTAGCGGGACAGATCATAGCGGGCGGAAAGGGTGGGGGCCACCTCGCCGCCGGTGAAGTTTTGCAGGGCTATGCGCATGAAATTCTCCTGTTGGCAACCGACCGGGTTATGGCTACATTCAGACCATCGGAGGCCGCATGCTGTTGTTTGACGACGGGAAGAAGCTGGAAAAGGTCGTGGGCGAGGAAGCCGCCCAGATTATCGTGTCCATGTTCGAGCGCATGAGCGAGGAACAGAAGAAGGAACTGGCGACCAAGGGCGACTTGCGCGAAGAGAGCAATGCCATTCGTGCCGATGTCCGCGAAACCGAGCTGCGCCTGCAGAAAGAAATCAAGGACGTGGAATACCGTCTGCTCAAATGGCAGCTCGGCATCGGCTTCGCCATTATTCTGATCATGGCCAAGGGTTTCGGCTGGCTGGGTTTTTGATCAGGCATCTTTCCCCCATCTCAAAGTGGCTCCGACGGCAAGGTTTTGCGGGCTTGCGCGCATAGCGACCTCTTACAGCCCCAAAGCCTTGAGAATGATGCCCGCCATGCCCTCGCCCTGGGCTTCGGCCCAGGCCCACAGCCGTTCAGCTTCGCCCAGGCTGATGTCTTGCGGTCCGGGCTCCTCGTAGACCCGTTCCCACTGCCCGCTTTCCCGGTTGTAGCGGCCCCGCGGCATGCCCGCCGGTCTGTCGGCCACGGCCGTGTCTCCGGCCCCGCGCGGCGTCGCGGCGCAATACACTTCATTCTCGGGCGTCAGCCAGGTAAGAATTTGCATTACACGCCCCTCCGTCGCAGGCTGAGATAGTAGTTGGCCTTGTTGCTTTGCGTATTCACGGACGGCGAGTTCCAGGACGCGCCGTTGTAGTGGCTGACGGCGCTGTTTCCCGTGACCAGCACCACGGCGTCACTCTTCTGATAGACAATTTCACCGTGCACGCTGTGCCCGTCTGAATACCAGCCGGACAACTCGCCCAGCCTGCGCTTTTTGACCTGGTAGTCCTGCTCTTCCTCCACACAGCCGTCCACGGAAAAGGGCAGATTGCCGAAGGGCACCGGGATTTCGGCCTCCGTGCCCACTCCCAGCGGAATGGGGCCGATGCTCCACACCTCGCCCGCGGCATAGCTGGAGATGCCCAGCACTTCGGGCCTGGCGTCACGGAAGGTGAACAGGGCGGCTGTGGCCGTGTGGCCGTAATCCCTGTACAAGGGTACGTCGTTTTTGGCCGGGAAATCCAACCTGTACATGCTGAATGCCGTGGGATTATCGTAGCTGAAGGACTTGTATGCCCGCAGGTTGGGGCTGGAGCCGTTGGGGCTGACGCCCTCAAACATCATGCCCCCGTCATCCGCAAAAGCCGTGCGGTCTATCAACATCACCCAGGGCTGCCCGTCCTCATTGCCGCCGGACAGCCTGAATTTACAGGGGAAGGCGTTCCACAAAAACGTGCCCACGCCGGGCGTGAGCATCAGGCGCTCAAAAGCCATGGGGCGTTCCAGCGCGATATGGATAAAATGTTCGGTTGCGGCGTTGTTGGGCGAACCATAGACATTGGCCCCGCCGTCACCGAAATTGAACAGGCTGGCGGCTGTGGTGTTGCCTGTGTATGCACCGTCAGACCCGTAACCTTCGGGCAGCACATATTTGGTCGGCTGGTTGAGCCAGGTGCCCCTGGGCTGGTCGGTCATCAGATGCTCTTTTCGCCCGGTGTCCACATGTCCCACGGGCAGCATGGGCGTTTTCAGCCATACGCCCGTATCCGCTTGCCATTCCTTGACCACGCCCTCCGCAGCGTCGTACCACAGCGTCCTGTCCGGAATCAGGCCGGAGTTGAAACGCGGGGACACGGCATAATCCCGCCCCTGGTACAGGGCCGTGCCCAGGGTGACGCGCAGATTATTGAGATGCCCGTACCATTGGTGGCTGCCCGAGTGTATCCAGCGGCCCAGAAACCAGTAGCGGTAATTGGGATTGCACAGGGAGACGTTGTTGAACGCGCCGAGGCAAACGCCGTCCACATGGATGAACAGGCTGGAATCGCGTTGGCTCACGGAAACCGTATGCCATGTGCCGTCAACGGCATTGAACGGCACATGGTAGCACCAGTTGTTGATGCTTTTGCTGCCCCAAAGCAGGGCCAGGCATTTTTTGCGGTTGTGATAGGCCAGCGCCCAGCCCCGGCTTGTATAGTATCCGTTATCATAGAGGATAAAATAATCGTCGGTCGTTTCCGGGGCCGGGCCGTTCCACTTGAAATCCAGCTCCACGGTGCATTCGTTGCTGTAGGGATGGGCGTTTTTGCCGAGCAGGGATGCCGTCAGGTCGGCATTGGGGCCGATAAAGCTGTCGCCGCCCGCAAACCTGTAGCTGGAGGCCGCGCCCCGTGGCTTTTCCGTGGGGTCCACCCGCATGTTCTGGAAGTACAGCGGATGGTTCCAGGCCCCCTGGTTCATCTCGAACATGCCGTTGGGCACCGGATCGTAGGCCACGGTGTGCCGGGATTGCAGCAGGGCGAAACACTCTTTTTCAATGTCGCCGCGCGTGCCGTAGTGCAGTTTGCGGGTGTCCGCGTACAGAAAGGCCGCATTGCCGGGCAGGGGCACGGCCCTGTCCGCGTCCAGATTGTCCGGAAGTCGGCCGGTGCCTGCATCGGCCGGGACGACGTAGATGTAGTTGCGGCTCATTTCCGCCAGCTTGCGCCCGTCAAAAACGACGTGCTCCGTGACCATCACGGGCCGGTCCAGGGTGCGGGCCGTGCCGTCCGCGCTCAGGCCGCAGGCCACGGAGGCCGCAAAGGGCGTCTCGGGCGTGGCGTACAGGGCCGGGTCGTATTTGTGCAGGCCGGGAATGACCGCCTCGTACAGGCGGATGACGGAAAGCTGCGAGTACGCGCCGCCGTGGTTGCTTTCGATGTTGATGCGCACGCGCCGGTAGGCCGTGGCATTTTCCGTGAACCAGTACATCCGCCCGTTGTCCTTGAGATTGTCCGGGCTGCCGCGCAGGGCCTGATCATTGTCGCGGCGGTAGATGTCCTCCCAGAGACCGCTGCTTTCATTCCAGCCCTGAAGCTGCCATTTCCGGGGAAAATACTGCGGCGAGTTGTCGAAATTCTGGAGATAGAGGCCCGTGAGCACGTGCGCCCGGTCGGCAAAGGCGTATTCCCACTGTCCGCTGGTCACGGTGTTGGGCGTCAGCCAGCCTGCGGACTGGTAGACAAGCTGATTGCGCAGGGGCTTGGTGGCCCGGTATGAGGTGCTGTATTCCCCGCCGGCGCTGACCGTGCCGCGCTTGCTGATGTACACGCCGTCCTCGTGCTGCATGTCAATGAATTCCTGGCCGACGAGGCAGGCCGGATAGCCGTCCTTTTCCCGACCGGAGAGGATGACATTGCGCAGGCGTTGGGGATTGCTGCTTTCCATGCCTTTCTACCAGGCGGCAAGGCCCAGGTTTTCCAGCGCGCCCCGTGCGGTGCCGGAGCCGGTGCCGCCGTGCGCCACGGCCAGGATGCCGTGCCGGATGCCGGACGCGTTGACGAGCGGGGCATTTTTTGCCGCGTCGATTTCCAGGCCGTCGCCCGTATTGAGGTCCAGGGTGCCGTCCTCCATGACAGACAGGCCGTGACGGGGTTTGACGCCGCCGATGTGCCCGGGCGTGGCCGGGCCGTTGTTGCTGGCGTCCTCGGCGCGCCCGGCCCAGTACTCGGCCTCGGCGGCTTCGGCCGCCGAGCGGTCGGCGCTGTCCGCCGCGTTTGCCGCGCTCCG
>OKSB01003572.1_pt1 | contig 12202 bp, 13 predicted proteins | sample 1601171 | NCBI WGS metagenome assembly OKSB01 (sample SAMEA3541496, study PRJEB24748) | human gut metagenome | biome: human gut; feature: human-associated habitat; material: faeces | place: China | collected 2012 | reverse complement strand
ACGAGGTCGAGATCCTCCGCCGCATGGAAGAGGGCATCTACGACCATGAGGCCTATGAAAAGGCACTGGCCTGGACGAAGGAGCACTGCAAGGAAGGCCGCGACGACAACCCCGAATACGTCGACTTCCTCGGCGAAAAGCGCCGCATCAAGTTTACAAAGGAAGAAAAAGAGAAGCAGTGGGAATTCACGATCAAGATGTACTGCATCATCAAGGATCTGATCCAGGGCAACAAGAACCTGCCTGCAGGCTTCATTGAAGAATCCGTCGGCCATAACGCCATCGCTGCCGGCTTCCAGGGCCAGAGACAGTGGACGGACCATTGGCCCAACTGCGATTATCCTGAGGCTGTCCTCAACTCGTCTTTCGACTTCGAAGGCCCGAAGGAGCCGATGGTCTTCGCAACGGAAAACGACGTGCTCAACGGCCTTGGCATGCTGTTCATGGAGCTGTTGACGAACCGCGCGCAGATCTTCGCCGACGTGCGTACCTACTGGTCGCCTGAGGCGACGAAGCGCGTCACCGGCTACGATCTCGAAGGCAAGGCGAAGGAGAACGGCGGCATTATCCATCTGCTGAACTCCGGCGCAGCCTGCCTCGACGCCTGCGGCGAATGCAGAGACGAGAATGGCAACGCTGTCATGAAGAAGTGGTGGGAGGTCACCGACGAGGACATCAAGAAGATGACCGACGCGACCGTCTGGTGCGAGGCCGGCTTCGACAACTTCCGCGGAGGCGGCTTCTCCAGCCACTTTGTCACCCGCGCGGAAATGCCCGCGACCATGATCCGTCTGAACCTTGTCAAGGGTCTCGGCCCTGTGCTGCAGATCGCCGAGGGCTGGACGGTCAAGCTGCCTGAGGAAGTCACCGACACGCTCATGGAGCGCACGAACCCCACGTGGCCGTGCACCTGGTTCACGCCGCGCTGCGACGGCAAGGCCGACAGCCCGTTTGAAAGCGCCTACTCCGTCATGCAGAACTGGGGCGCCAACCACGGCGCGATCTCCTATGGCCATGTCGGCGCGGATCTCATCACGCTCTGCTCGATGCTGCGCATCCCCGTCTGCATGCACAACGTCGCCGATCAGGACATCTTCCGTCCGGCAGCGTGGAACGCGTTCGGCATGGACAAGGAGGGCCAGGACTACCGCGCCTGCGCCGCCTACGGCCCGATGTACAAGAACATCCGCTGAGCCTTCCAAAGGGCGGGCGGCAGAATAGACTCCCTGAAGACTGACGCAATGCTTCAGCGGGAGCAATCATGGATGTCTGTGATTGCTCCCGCTGTTTTCGGCAATACAGGAGCATTTCATCTGCCGCCTTGAGTTTCTTCGCGGATTCGTATATACTGTATGGCAGATAAATGGAAAGCAGAGGAGGGCGCAGGATGTCCGGCGACGAGGCATTGTATCGGCAATATCTGTCCGGCGACAACACAGGGCTGGAGGCTCTGATGAAACAATACGGCGACCCTCTGACGATGTACATTGACGGCTATCTGCACGATGTCCATGAGGCGGAGGAGCTGATGCTCGACGTTTTCGCCTATCTTTTCACAAAGAAGCCGAGGATCCGGGATGGAGGCTTTAAGGCGTATCTGTATAAGGCGGCGCGACACATGGCGCTGCGCTGCAAAAGCAGGCGGAAGCGCCTGTTCAGCCTCGATGAGCTGGCGGACGAGCCGGACGGCAGGCTTCTGGCGGAGGAGGTCGTCCGGACGAAGGAGCGCAGCCGCATCCTGCACGTCTGCATGGACGAAATGAACCCGGACTACCGCGAGGCCCTCTATCTCACCTATTTTGAGGGCATGAGCTACGCACAGGCCGCGCAGGTCATGGGCAAAACGGTGAAGCAGATCACAAACATGGTATATCGCGGAAAGAAAAGCCTGCGCAGGCTGCTGGAACGGGAGGGGATCACAAATGCGGAGCTATGAGGAACGGTGCGCGGAGGTGAAACGGCGAATTGCCGCAGAAAAGCGGAAGAAACGGCTCCGGCGCGGCAGGCTCGTTATGGCAGCAGCTGCGGCGGCGTGCCTTGCGCTGCTCGCTGGCGTCTTGATCGCCATGCCCGGCATGACCGCGCAGCTTCAACCCGACAGCTGCACCGGCTTTGAGACGGCGGCCAGTATGTATGGCGGCAGCGACGCGTTGGGATATATTATCGTCGGACTTCTGGCTTTCCTTTTGGGTGTGTGCATGACCATCCTGTGCTTCCGTCTGCGGCAGATGGAGCGGGACGAGAAAGACGAGGGACAGCATGGAGCTGATTGAAAATCTGCTGCAATTACTGGTCACGTTCGCCGGGGCGTGCCTTGCCGGCTTTGCGTATTGGAAAAGCAGAGCGCAGAAGTATTTTCTGCTGTTCTGCTTCTACGGCTGCTTCGCGCTGGGCGCGCTTTACTGGACGCTGTATCTGCTGCTGTTTGGCGCGACGCCGCGTGTGTTTTATGTGTCGGAATTCGGCTGGGTGGCCAGCATGATCTTCCTGCGCATTTTGCAGGCAACGCTCTCTGGCCCGGACGAACGTGCCTTCCGCTGCCGGGTGGTATGGCTGGCACCGCTGGTCGGCGTGCCGCTGATGGTGTTTTACTGCACCTATGGGGATATCCTCTCCAACCTGATCTGGTGCGGCATGATGATCGCGCTCTCCTTCTGCTCCATACGAGGCCTCGCTTATGCGCGTCGTCAGACCGGTGCGGCGCGGGATATGCGGCACTTTCATACCGCCGTGCTGTGCTTTGCTGCGTCTGAATATCTCCTTTGGACGGCCGGCTGCTTCTGGCAGAACGATTCGCTGGCAAGCCCGGCCTTCTGGTGCGATATTCTGCTGACGCTCGCCATTCTGGGCCTGCTGCCCGCTACGAGAAAGGCGGTGCGCACATGACCTACATTGAAAACATTTTCATCTGCATGGCCTCGCCGCTGCTGGTCGCCGCCTTGTGCATGGGCAGGCGGCGGCTGCGCTTCTTCCTGTTCGGCGTTGCCGGGATGGGGGTGTGTCTGCTCTCGGCCTACATCAATACCTTCCTTGCGGCGGTGTATCAGGCGGACGCGCTTGCCGCCACCGTGGAGATCGCCCCGGTGGTGGAGGAGGTGATGAAGCTGCTGCCGCTGGTGTTTTACCTGCTGGTATTCGAGCCGGAGGCGGAGCGGATCAAGCCCGCCGCGATCACAGCGGCGCTTTCCTTCGCCACCTTTGAAAATGTGTGCTATCTGATCCAGAACGGAGCCGGCCGTTTTTCCTTTATCTTTTTCCGGGGCTTCGGGACGGGGGCCATGCACGTGCTCTGCGGCCTGATCGTCGGCGGAGGGCTGACGTATGCGTGGCAGCGGACGTGGCTGAAAATCGCCGGAACCTGCGGCCTTTTGGGCGCGGCCATCACCCTCCATGCGATCTATAATCTTCTCATCACCTACGGCGGCACGGCGCAGTACATCGCCTATGTTCTGCCGGTTCTGCTGATCACCGCAGGCAAGCTGCGCATTTTTCGCTCACTGGGAGGCAGCAGGCTTGCCTGAGCGTCCGCAGCTTTTTGCAATGCACGAAAAAAGCTTTTAGCGTCAGCTGCCAAGCGCATATGTGCGCCTGGCAGCTGACGCTAATGCTACGGCGTATTACGAACCGCTATGGAGATCTGCGCCGTCGCCATCCCCGGAGGCGAGGGTATAAAGGCCGCTCAGATAGGCCCATGTCGTCTGGTCGATCTCGCCGGTCTGCGGGAGTGCGGCCAGCCGTTGCAGCCATTTGACCGCCGCGACCGAGGGCGCGTCGTGAACCCCGGTCACGGTCAGCACCGGGGCGTTGACGTAAAAGCGCGCAAGCGCCTGAAGCATGGATTGGATCAAAAACAGGTGCGAGTTCCGGCTGCCTGCGGCAAGCGTGCGGTTCGGCGTCCAGCGGACCGTGACCGGCGCGGCGGGCAGGACGGACGGGCTTTGGACGGTATAGACCGCGACGAGTTTGTTCCACGTCGCGTTGTCCGTTTCACCGGTGACGGGCAGAGCGTTCTGCCGCTGGAATTCCCGGACGGCCTGCACGGTGTTCGGCCCGTAAATGCCGTCCGGTACGAGCTTTAAAAGCGTCTCGTCCACGTGCGCGATGGTGCGGAGCATTGTTTGAAGGCTCCGGATGGGCTGACCGACGTAGTTGGCGGGTGTGTTCATACGATGCGCACCTCCCTGTCCTGCATACCCGACTTGAGCGTTATCCCCGGAAACTGCACGAAGCGCGTGGACTGCGCGTGCTGCAATAAAAACTGCATCCCCGCCAGATCGGACGCGCTCTGCGCGTCCGGTGTGCCGGTCGGGGCGCTTCCGGTCAGACGCTGGAAGACCGCGAGACTTTTTTTCGTCTGTGCGTCCAGCTTCCTGGTCTTTTTCGGCGCGTCCAGCTCCGGGAAGGCCGCCGCTGCGGCGATCAGCTGCTCCTGCAAATCAGCCTCCGTCACGGCCATCGGCGGACGTGTGAAAGGGAAGAGCGCTTCGTCTTCGAAAACGGTCGTTTCGATGCCTGCAAACTGCGAATAGATGCTGTCCCAAGTCGCACGGTCAACTGTGCCCGTTTCCGACAGGCTGTAGGCGCGCTGGAAGGTCGTGACGGCTTGTGTAGTCGTGTCACCGAATACGCCGTTGACCGGCGGCTCCTGCACGGCGGAATTAAACTGTGAGATCACAGACAGCATATATTGAAGATGCGTCACCTTCGCGCCCTGCTCGCCGGGCAGGATCTGCTCGGGATATTCCCACGAATAGCCGTAGAACGTCTGCCCCAGCGATTGCAGCTCGCCCAGCTTCAGAACCGCTGTATAGAGCAGCACGATTGTGTACCACGTCGCGCGGCCCACAATGCCGTCGACTGTCAGAGAAAAAATGGACTGGAACGCGCGCACGGCGTTTTCCGTCGCCTCGCCGAAGATGGCGTCGACAGGAACCTTGGGAATGGCGGGGTAGTTCTGCGAAATGCGGTTGAGCGCGACCTGCAAAAACGACACGTTCACGCCGATATCGCCCCGCCGCACGGGGCTGCCGGGGTAGGATTCCTGCAGATTCTGTACGGGCGCGTTCGTCACAAGCTCCACATCTTCCCCGTAATATGTACGCAGAATATCGATGGAGTTTGCGCCGTCCTGCGCCAGATACTGTGATCCCCACTGACTCAGGCCCTGACAGGTGACTGTCACGCCGTTGCAGAATTTTGCCGCCAGCGGCTCGACAAAGCCTTGCTTCCGCAGATAATCCGTGAACAGCTCGTCGACCAGCTCGGAGATATTTTCATAGATGTTGCGGCCATTGATAAATTTCTGGTCAATGGCCGTCGAGGACGTGATATCGAAGGAATACCCCCGGCTGCGGTAATACTCGGTGTAGATCCGATTGAGCGCGAACGAGATGATCGCCAGCGCGTTGGCCCGCAGCGCGGCAGGCTCCCACGTCGGGTAGACCTCGCTGGACAGGACGTTTTTCACATAGTCGGAAAACGACACGGTAACATTTTCCGCGTTCGAATCCGGCGAACCGAGATGAACGGTGATGCTTTCGGGGATGTACGGGGCGATCGTCGCCAAAAAGCTCCCTCCTTTACAGATCCTGCGCCTGCGATGGGATGTCGAATTCCTGCGTCTGCGCGTAGCTGTCCGGCAGCGTCGGCGTCGGGATAAGCACGATCTGCTGTAGCGTCTGGATACCGGGGAAGATCTGCGCGTTGTGGATGAACACGCGGTCATAGCCCGCACGCTCTCCGCGCAGGTCGACAAGGGCATAGGGCATCTCGGCGGTCTGCCGCGTCTGGCTGTCGGACGCCGGGGGCGTGGGAACGTCAAAGGGCTCGGTAAAGCCGTCATAATTTGTCATGCGCACGGCCAGCAGCTCCTGCCTGCCGTCCGGCAGCTCCTGCGTGATGGTGAGCGTCGCGCCCGGAATGGGGATCTGCGCGGCGGATGTCACGATCTGCGCGGTCACGGTTCCGTATTCCTGCATTATACCGCCTCCTTTTTGCTTTCAGCCGTTAGCATATGCGGCAAACACAAAATTTGTGCATGAACAGAGACTGACCTGCGGATACTAGATAAAAAAGCAAGGGAGCGGAGCAGTATGAACATGACCCCGAAGGAATATAACCGCTATGTGGCGCGGCTGGCTAAAAAATCGCCGCTGGGAAAGGATCTGCTGAACAGCTTTCTCATCGGCGGCCTGATCTGCGTGGTCGGCCAGCTGATTCTGAACGGCTACACCGCGCTGGAGCTTTCTGAGCAGGACGCGGCGGCGGCCACCTCGGTCAGCCTCGTGTTTTTGAGCGCTGTCCTGACGGCCCTGAGCGTCTATGACGATCTGGCGAAGATCGCGGGCGCGGGAACACTCGTGCCGATCACGGGCTTTGCCAACGCGGTCGTCTCGCCTGCAATTGAATTCAAGGCCGAGGGCTTCGTCACCGGCATGGCGGCCAAAATGTTCATCATCGCCGGCCCCGTCATCGTCTACGGCACAGTCGCCAGCGTTCTTTACGGCGTGATCCTCGTGATTTTCGGCGGTTAGACTTCCCTTTGGGCGGAAGATCGGGTATAATCAGGTTGTAATTCGATTCCTCTCAAATTCTGGCTGGAGCGGGACGCTGCTCCGCCCGACGGGCTGCAGTGATTTTTGGGGAATTTACGGCGAATGCGAAGACTCTTGCCCGTTTTAGCGTAGGGGCAGACGACTCTGTCCGCCCGCAAAATACTGCGTTTTCGCGGAAATCTGCGGTGAATTTGCGACATTTTCGGGCCGACAGAGTCGTCGGCCCCTACAGGGTGCGTTAAAAAACGCAATAGAAAACCACTCACGCTCATTACATAAAGGAGACACCTCATGTCCAACAGAACCATCTGCCTCATCAACGATTCCTTCCCGCCCGTAACAGACGGTGTTGCGAACGCGGTCGTCAATTATGGCCGCGCGATCACCGAGAGCGGGAGCAGGGCCGTCGTCGCAACGCCGGCCTATCCCGGTGCGGATGACAGCGGCTTCTCATTCCCGGTCGTGCGCTATCCCAGCATCGACATGACGAAGCTCGTCGGCTATCACGCGGGCTTCCCGTTCTCGGAGAAGACCATGCAGACGCTTATGGAACACCCGTTCGATCTTATCCACTGCCACTGCCCGATCACCTCCGCCGTCCTCGCGCGCGAGCTGCGCGCCCGCATCCACGTCCCGGCGGTCTTTACGTACCACACCAAGTTTGACATTGACATTGCCAACGCCATCCACGCAAAGCTTTTGCAGGAGGGCGCAAAAAAGCTGCTCGTCGACAACATCAGCGCCTTCGACGAGGTCTGGACGGTCAGCCATGGGGCAGGGGAGAACCTGCGCTCGCTCGGCTATCAGGGCGACTGGCGCGTGATGCCGAACGGCGTCGACTTCGCACGCGGCCGCGTACCGGAGGAGGACGTGCGCGCGGTCTGCCGGGACATTGATCTGCCGGAGGGCGTGCCGGTTTTCCTGTTCGTGGGCCGCATGATGTGGTACAAGGGACTGCGCATCACGCTGGACGCGCTCAAAAAGCTCAAGGACGCGGGGCACCCGTTCCGCATGGTCTTCGTCGGCAGCGGCGGGGATAAGGACGAGGTCGTCGCCTACGCAAACGAGCTTGGGCTTTCGGACTGCGTGTTCTTTACCTCGCCCCAATATGACCGCAGCGTCATCCGCGCGTGGTACTGCAGGGGCGATCTGTTCCTGTTCCCGTCGACGTTCGATACGAACGGCCTTGTCGTGCGCGAAGCGGCGGCCTGTGAGCTGGCAAGCGTGCTGGTGCGCGGCAGCTGTGCCGCAGAGGATATCACGGACGGCAGAAACGGCTTCCTGATCGAGGAAAACGCAGACTCCATGGCAGCGCTGCTCGCAAAGCTCTGCCATGAACCGGAGGTCCTGAAGCGCGTGGGCAGGCAGGCGCAGGAGGAGATTTATATTTCCTGGGACGACGCTGTCCACCGCGCGCAGCAGCGCTATGAGATCGTGATCGAGCAGTACCGCTCCGGCGGCCATTCCGCCCGCCGCCGCTTCTCCGACGAGTATTACCAGTCGCTCGGCCTGTGCGTCGACGTGCTCAAACGCAGCCGCGAACACCTGCGCGAGCAATGGGACGCTTTCGCGGAGCACTTTCAGTAACGATATGCAAAACGCCGGAGGGCGCTCCTTTGGAGGCCTCCGGCGTTTTTATGCCCTGATTCAGTTTTTCAGCTTCCACGCAAGGTCGTTCAGGAACAGCTCCTGCTCCAAGCCCTCGACCGTGGTGTCCTTCGTGATGTGGACAAATTCGATTTCCATCATTCTCGCCCAGTCGCGCAGCTGCTCGGCAGTCACGTCGTAGGAAAGAACGGTGTGGTGTGCGCCGCCAGCGGTGATCCAGCATTCGACGCCCGTGGTGAGATCGGGCATCGCGCGCCACATAACGCGGGCAACCGGCAGGTTCGGCATGGGCATGATAGGCTTGACGGCCTCAATATCCTGCACGATCAGGCGGAGTCTGCCGCCCATGTCGATGAGGCTCGTGACAACGCCCTTGCCAGCCTTGCCTTCAAAGACGAGACGGGCGGGATCCTTTTCGTTCATGCCGATGCCGAGGAAGTGCGTCTCGATGCGCGGACGGCCCGATGCAACGGACGGGCAGACCTCGAGCATATGCGCGCCGAGGCTGTATTCCTGACCTTTTACAAGGTGATAGGTATAGTCCTCCATGAACGCGGATGCGCCGTTGCCGTTTTCGCCCATGGCCTTCAGAATGGCGGTCATGGCCGCGACCTTCCAGTCGCCCTCGCCGCCGTAACCGTAGCCCTGCGCCATGAGGTGCTGGGAGGCAAGGCCCGGCAGCTGCTCCATGCCGTAGAGATCCTGGAACGTATTCGAGAACGCCTTGCAGCCCTCCGCGTCCATCATCTTCTTCATGGCAATTTCTTCGCGCGCCTGATAGCGGATGGCATTGATATCGTCGGTCGCAAAGTCATACTTTTCGCGGTAAACGGCCATGAGTTCGTCAATTTCAGCCTCAGAAACGGCATTCATCTCCTTCACGAGATCGCCGACGGCCCAGGTGTTGACCTCCCAGCCGAGCTTCTTCTGTACCTCTACCTTATCGCCCTCGGTGACGGCGACGTTGCGCATATTGTCGCCGAAACGCATGACCTTCATGTCCTTCGAGACGGCCACGCCGATGGCCGCCTTCATCCAGCTGCCGATGCGCGCCTGCACGTCCTCATCCTGCCAGTACCCGGCGATGATCTTGCGCGGCTTGCGAAGTCTCGCGCCGATGAAGCCGTGCTCGCGGTCGCCGTGCGCTGCCTGATTGAGGTTCATGAAGTCCATGTCGATCTCTTCATTGGGAATTTCGCGGTTATACTGCGTGGCGAAATGCAGCCACGGCTTCTGGAGCAGATCCAGACCGTTGATCCACATCTTCGACGGGCTGAACGTGTGGCACCACGTGACGATACCGGCGCAGGAATCATCATAATTGGCCTCTTTCAGGACCTGTGTGATCTCGGCGCTGGATTTAGCCGTGACCTTGTATTTGAGCGGATACGGCAGCACGGCGGACAGCTTCTGCGCCATTTCCTCCGCGCGATTGGCGACGGTGGTCAGAACGTCCTCGCCATAGAGCGTCTGCGAGCCGACGATGAACCAGAATTCATAGTGTTTCATAGTATCTCTCCTATCAAAATTACAGATTGCGGTGCTTATTCGTCCTTGTTTTTGCGCGAGAGCACCAGACTCTGGATCACAAGGAACAGACATATCATAGCAGAAACCGTGATATTTGTCCACCATGCCTCGTCAAGTCCCAGCGAGGAGACGATATTCTTGATCGTGCTCAGGGACAAAACACCAAAGAGCGTGCCGATGATATTGCCGACGCCGCCGGTCAGCATTGTGCCGCCGATGATGGAGGACGCGATGGCGTTCATTTCCGCGCCGCTTGCGTGCGACGGGGAGCCGGAGCCGACGTGCAGGAAATACACGAAGCCGCCGATGCCTGCGAGAATGCCGCAGATGAGGTGCGCGAGGAATTTTGTGCGCTTGACGTTGATGGCCAGCATATTGGCGCTGTAGCTGTTGCCGCCGACCGCAACAGCCAGGATCGCATCCATTTCAATGTCCTTGGCGACGACGGAATAGTTGATGGTGGAGAAACGGCTGACCTTGATAAAGCCCGCAACGGCCACGCACAGGCCGAGGATGACATAGGTCATTGCCGCAATGCTGGTCTGCATCGCGGCGGACGCGTTTTTGTATCTTGCCGTGCGCGGCATGGCGCAGCGCAGTGCGCTCAAGGCGAAAAACGACCTTCTCTCCGCGCAGATCGACCGGCAGAAGGAGCATTATGCCGCGCTCACCGCGCAATACGCGAACATCCGACGTATGCGGCACGATATTGCCAAGCATCTTGACACCATGCAGGCGCTGCTGCAGTCCGGACAGTATCAGGCTGCCGCGGCGTATTCAAACGAGGTTTCCGCGCAGGCGCAGGTGCAGGCGCATCTGGGGATCTGCGAGAATCCGATCGTTGACGCGTATCTGTTTTCCCGCTCACAGGAGCTGGAGCGGCAGGGCTTCCGCGTTCAGCTTCGCGTGCTGCTGCCGGGCGGCCTGCGCGTTCCCATCAGCCGCATTTCCGGTGTATAATAAATGGATTGTCTGAGTTTGTAGATCAGATTGCAATTGCCGTTACAACCATCATTTTTAACCGTACAGCACTTTCCTTTGCAGGAGAGAATGGAATAGCTGTCGTATCCATCATTATGTATCTCCAGTTCCTGTTTACAGGCATTTACTTTGGTTTTTCCATGGGGATTGCCACTCCGCTGGGCTATGCCTATGGCAATAAAAAAGTTGATGTTTGCAGAATTTTAGAGTGTTATGCCTATCGTTTTTTTATGGTTGCTCCAATCGTAATCTATATATTAACTTATAGTCTTGCACCACTGGGAGTATCCTTTTTTTCAGATTCAACCAGTCCGGTATTCTCTCTTGCTGTTTCCGGCATGAGAATTTATGGTTTTGGTTTCCTGTTTAGCGGAATCAATATTTTTTCTGCAATCCGGCTTATGTCCTATGGAAAAGGCCATTTATCAGGGCTAATAACATTTTTACGTTCATTTGCATTGTTGATTTTATTTCTTACTGTTTTACCAGTCAAGTTTGGGCTATACGGTCTTTGGTCTGCAATGCCTGTTGCCGAATTTCTGACACTTTTTATTTCCATACCTCTTTTGAAATGGAAACCATCTCTATTTTGTCAAAAATAGAATACGATACAACATCATATCGTTAAAAAAGTAGAGCATTCAATGCATTATTGCACTGAATGCTTTACCTAATATCCAACCTATTCTACAGTTACTGATTCGTCTTCTATATCATCTGAAAATATCTCAGTGCCACTACGATTGCATTCTCCTTCTCCTTCGGACACTTAGGCTGTCTGGCATCATCTGACTTTGCTTTATTGTAATTCTCACGCTCTATGATTCCATACTTAGCTTTAACCTGTGCAATATACAGATTAGACACCTTCGTCCCGTCATAATGCTCAGCCACATATTTCTTAATCTCCTCATAAGTAGCCTTACTTTCAGCAACTGTCAAATCCATCTCATCCATATCCAGTCTCTCATTCACATGATGCTTCGCCTCGTGAAGTTTGGAAAGCAAGACAACCGTCTCTGCGGTTCGCTGTTTCCGCTCTGTCTGCGTGCTCCGCACTTGCCACTCGCGGACAGCTATCGCATGGTCCTCCGTAATCTGCTCTCGCTTCGCTTACACTCGTGACAGCAGAACTACGGACTCAAGTGTTGGAAACTTTTCCAAGGTAACAGTATGCGCATCAGACTGCTCTTTATCCAAAGAAATACCATCAACTCGAACTACTTCCTTGCCATCTCTAAGAATCGGTACCGGAAATTGAAACTTGATATTCCTAATCCAATCACCATCTTCTCGTCTTTCTGGAAATATATCAATACGCTCAATAAATGCCTGCATAAACTGTTTCTTTTCAGCATCCGTACATTCTGCATATAATTCATTAAATGCGTTCAAAAAGCCGTATATGCTGTCAGCATCAATCTGATTTTTCTTAAGTTCATATACCTGAGACTTCAAATCTGCGATTGCCTCTTCCACTTCATCTATTTTATCATATTGGGTATCTAATCGTCTCTGCAAATCTGAAA
>OKSB01003567.1_pt1 | contig 12220 bp, 10 predicted proteins | sample 1601171 | NCBI WGS metagenome assembly OKSB01 (sample SAMEA3541496, study PRJEB24748) | human gut metagenome | biome: human gut; feature: human-associated habitat; material: faeces | place: China | collected 2012 | reverse complement strand
GTACGGTGCTAAGAGCGAAAAGAAGTAATTTCGCAATAATTAAGTGATTAACAAACAATTTTTTTAGGAGGATACTTGTATGCCGAGAAAAGGTGCTGTACAGAGACGTGACGTGCTCCCGGATCCAGTATACGGTTCCAAGGTAGTAACACGTTTCATTAATAAGGTTATGCTGGATGGCAAGCGCTCCCTTGCGGAACGCATTGTTTATGCCGCCATCGACATGGCTAACGAAGGCACGGACAGCATTGATCCCCTGGAAGTGATCACCCGCGCCATTGAAAATGCCAAGCCCCGTGTGGAAGTGAAGAGCCGCCGCGTAGGTGGCGCCACCTACCAGGTGCCTCTGGAAGTGGACCCGGCCCGTTCCGAATCCCTGGCCATGCGCTGGATTGTGAACTACGCCCGCAACCGCAAGGGCGTGCCGATGCACAAGGCTCTTGCCAACGAAATCAAGGAAGCCGCCAACAACCAGGGTTCCTCCGTCCGCAAGCGCGACGACGTTCACAAGATGGCCCAGGCCAACCGCGCCTTTGCCCACTTCCGCTGGTAATCCCTTCAGCGACTGTCAGCCGAACCATTCACTTTCGATCATTACAGATACTTTCCAGACACTATGTCCGATCACGTAAACAATCCCAATCGCAAGGCTCCCCTTGAGCGCTACCGCAACATCGGTATCTCCGCTCACATTGACGCCGGCAAAACTACTTTGTCCGAGCGTATTCTTTTCTACACCGGCATGATTCACAAGATCGGTGAAACCCACGACGGTTCCACCACTACCGACTGGATGGAGCAGGAACGCGAACGCGGTATCACCATTACCTCCGCTGCCGTTACCACCAACTGGAAGCAGGTGAAAAATGAAGGTATCAGCAAAATGTTCGAAGGCGAAAACTTCCAGCTGAACATTATTGACACCCCCGGGCACGTTGACTTCACCGCTGAAGTGGAACGTTCCCTCCGCGTGCTTGACGGCGCCATCGTGGTATTCTGCGGTGTGGCCGGCGTGCAGCCCCAGACGGAAACCGTATGGCGCCAGGCCACCAAGTACAGCGTTCCCCGCATGTGCTTCGTGAACAAGATGGACCGTACCGGCGCCAACTTCAACAACGTGCTGGACGACATCCACAACAAGCTGGGTGCGAACGCCGCCGCCATTCTGATCCCCATCGGCGCTGAAGACCAGCTCCGCGGCCAGATTGACGTGGTGAACCAGAAGGCTGTCATGTATGCCGACAACGACCGTCTGGGCTCCACCTACACGGTTGAGGAAATCCCCGCTGAACTCAAGGAAGAAGCCGAACTGGCCTACCATGAACTGGTGAGCCGCGTGGCCGACGTGGACGACGAACTTGCTGAAAAGGTTCTCATGGAAGAACCCTTCACCCCCAAGGAACTCAAGGAAGCCATCCGCCGCGCCACCATCACCAACAAGTTCATCCCTGTTGCCGGTGGTTCCGCCTTCAAGAACAAGGGCGTCCAGTTCCTGCTTGACGCCGTGGTGGATTACCTCCCCTCTCCGGTGGAAACCGTTCCCGCCCACGCTGAAAGCACGCTGGATGCGGAAGAAACCTTCAAGATTACCGCTACGGACGACGCCAAGCCCATGGTTCTGGCATTCAAGCTCTGGGCTGACAAGTTCGTCGGCAAGCTGGTGTTCATCCGCGTGTACGCCGGCGTCCTCAAGAAGGGTGACACCGTGTACAACCCCCGCACCCGCAAGACGGAACGCGTGGGCCGCATCATCCAGATCCAGGCTGACCAGCACACGGACATTGACGCCGTATACTCCGGCGACATCGCCGCCGTGGTGGGCCTGAAGAACTCCACCACCGGCGACACCCTCTGCGACGACAAGCACCCCATCATCCTGGAGTCCATGGAGTTCCCCGAGCCCGTCATCCGCGTGGCCATCGAGCCCAAGACCAAGGCCGGCCAGGAGAAGATGACCATGGGCCTCATCAAGCTGGCCGAGGAGGATCCCACCTTCAAGACCTACACGGATGAGGAGACCGGCCAGACCATCATCGCCGGCATGGGCGAGCTGCACCTGGAGATCATCGTGGACCGCCTGCTGCGCGAGTTCAAGGTGGAGGCCAACGTGGGCGCACCTCAGGTCGCCTACAAGGAGACCATCAAGAAGGCCGTGGACCAGGACACCAAGTATGCCCGTCAGTCCGGCGGCAAGGGCCAGTACGGCCATGTCAAGATCCACGTGGAGCCCAACGAGTCCGGCAAGGGCTACGAGTTTGTCAACGCCATCGTGGGCGGCGCCGTTCCCAAGGAGTATATCCCGGCTGTCGACGCCGGTATCCAGGGCGCCATGAACGCCGGCGTGGTGGCCGGCTTCCCCGTGGTGGATGTGAAGGTCACCCTGTACGACGGCTCCTATCATGAGGTGGACTCCTCTGAAATGGCGTTCAAGATCGCTGGCTCCATGGCCTTCAAGGAGGCCTGCCGCAAGGCCGATCCCACGCTGCTGGAGCCCATCATGAAGGTCAGTGTCATCGTGCCCGATGAGTATATGGGCGATGTCATCGGCGACCTGAACAGCCGCCGCGGCCAGATCATCCAGCTGGAGGCCCGTCCCGGCGCCCAGCAGATCGACGCCTACGTGCCCCTGGCCGAGATGTTCGGCTATGCCACCGATCTGCGCTCCCGCACCCAGGGCCGCGGCCAGTACACCATGGAGCCCAGCCACTACGTGGAGATCCCGAAGAATATCCGGGATAAGATCGTGGAGACCCGCAATAAGCCCCAGGCGTAAGGAAAAAGGGATTGATTTTCCCTCCATTATACGGTAAAATAAGCAATGCTGAGAAAAACCGCATTGCACCCAACAGATTTTGAAAATTGACAGGAGGATTTTCAAATGGCTAAGCAGAAATTTGAAAGAACCAAGCCCCATGTTAACATCGGCACCATTGGTCACGTCGACCATGGCAAGACCACGCTGACTGCCGCCATTACCAAGTGGCTGTCTCTGCAGGGCAAGGCTCAGTTCGAGGCTTATGACTCCATCGACAAGGCCCCCGAGGAGAAGGAGCGCGGCATTACCATCAACACCGCTCACGTGGAGTATGAGACCGAGAAGCGTCACTATGCCCACGTGGACTGCCCGGGCCACGCCGACTATATCAAGAACATGATTACCGGCGCTGCCCAGATGGACGGTGCTATCCTGGTTATCGCCGCTTCCGACGGCCCCATGGCTCAGACTCGTGAGCACATCCTGCTGGCCCGTCAGGTGGGCGTGCCCGCCATCGTCGTGTTCCTGAACAAGTGCGATCAGGTCGACGACCCCGAGCTGCTGGAGCTGGTGGAGATGGAGGTCCGTGAGCTGCTCTCCAAGTATGAGTTCCCCGGCGACGACATCCCCATCATCAAGGGTTCCGCTCTGAACGCTCTGATTTCCGAGTCCAGCGATCCCGCCGCTCCCGAGTATGCCTGCATCAAGGAGCTGATGGATGCTGTTGACGACTATATCCCCACCCCCGACCGCAAGGAGGATATGCCTTTCCTGATGCCCGTCGAGGACGTGTTCACCATCTCCGGCCGCGGCACCGTGGCTACCGGCCGTGTGGAGCGTGGTGTCCTGAAGCTGAGCGAGGAAGTCGAGATTGTTGGCCTGACCGACGAGAAGAAGAAGACCGTCGTCACCGGCATCGAGATGTTCCACAAGCTGCTGGACTACGCTGAGGCCGGCGACAACATCGGCGCCCTGCTGCGTGGCGTGGACCGCAACGGCATCGAGCGCGGCCAGGTTCTGGCGAAGCCCGGTTCCATTCATCCCCACACCAAGTTCAAGGGCCAGGTTTACGTCCTGACCAAGGACGAGGGCGGCCGTCACACCCCCTTCTTCAACAACTATCGTCCTCAGTTCTACTTCCGCACCACCGACGTGACCGGCGTCATCACCCTGCCCGAGGGCACTGAGATGTGCATGCCCGGCGATAACGTCGAGATGAGCGTGGAGCTGATTACCCCCATCGCCATTGAGAAGGGCCTGCGTTTCGCTATCCGTGAGGGTGGCCGCACTGTGGGTTCCGGCGCTGTTACCGAGATCACCGAGGCCTGATTTTTCAGCCAAGAAAAAGAACTGCCGCAATGCGGCAGTTCTTTTTTTGCCCGCAGGCCATTCCGAACGGGCTCAGTCCTGCTCCGGATAGACCAGTGTGTCCTGGAATCCGTCTGCCCCGGCGCAGAGGATATCCCCGGCCACCGGCTGCCCCTCGCAGACGTAGAGGTTGGCCTGGACACCCTCCGGCCGTCCGGGATAGTTGGTGACGGTGTAGGTGTACCGGGCCACTTGCTTGCCGCAGCACGCAGAAAGGTCGAAGCCCTGGGAATCCTGCAGCTCGTTGTAGGTGAGGTAGGGCTCCTCCAGTTTCTCCGGCAGCAGAAACTGCAGCGTCTCCACCGGTTCCTCCTCCACCTGCCAGCCCATGGACTCCAGATAGGCGATGCGGTCGGCATTGCCGGTCAGCTGCCAAGCTGCCGCGTCCTGACCGCCACCGGAGCGGCCCACCAGCAGCAGGACGGCGGCCGCCAGGATGCCGGCCAGGATCACAGCCACAACGGCCTTTGTCTTCTTGGAAACCCGCGCGGTCCAAATCAGCATATCGATCCCTCCTGCATCTTCCTATTCATTTTTTTCCGGATTTATGATAAGATGAAGCAGAACAAGCCGTCGGAAGAGAGTCTGCCGTGTTCGTCCCGGGGGAAGAGAAGCGGTAAAAAGAGGCAGAGGTCAGCAAGGAGGAGGCCGGCATGGAGAAAGCGCGTCTGGACAAGATCATCGCCGGGGAGGGGACATACTCCCGGCGGGAAGTGAGGCTCCTGGTCCGCCAGGGCCGGGTGCTGGTGAACGGTGTGCCTGCCCGGTCTCCGGAGGACAAGGTGGTGCCGGAGGCAGTGGAGATTATGGTGGACGGGACCGTGCTGCACTGCCGCCGCTACACCTGGATCATGCTTCATAAGCCTGCGGGGGTCCTCTCCGCCACGGAGGACGGCCGGGGGGCCACAGTGCTGGACTTGCTGCCGCCGGAGCTCCGGCGGCGGGGACTGTTTCCGGTGGGGCGGCTGGACAAGGATACGGAGGGATTGCTGCTGCTGACCAACGAAGGAGGACTGGCCCACGACATCCTCTCTCCCAAGCATCATGTGGACAAGGTCTACTATGCCCGCACTGCCGGCTGTCTGACGGAGGAGGACTGCAGGGCGTTTGCGGCAGGCATGACCCTGGGAGGCGGCCTGGAATGCCTGCCGGCGGGGCTGGAGATCCTCTCCGCCGGGCCGGAGGGCAGCGAGGGGCTGGTCACCCTGCGGGAGGGGAAGTTCCATCAGGTGAAGCGGATGCTGGCGGCTCGGGGAAAGCCGGTCCTCTATCTGAAGCGGGTCCGCATGGGCAATTTGCCACTAGATCCGGCCCTGGAACCCGGCACATACCGATATTTGACGGAGGATGAGGTAGAGAGCCTGCGAAATTTCTAACGGCCACATCAGAAAATTCAAATCTTGCCCAAAAAAGAAGCCGTTTTTTTGTTGAAAAAAGAAAATATATCTTGCATTTTGACAAATTCAACGATATAATATATCCATTGACAATTTGCACAACGCCCCCACGTGTGATTTTAGAGGAGGAGGACGACCATGTCTGGAAGAATTTTTCAAAATGTGGTGCTGCAGCTGAAGGAAAATACGGACCGGACGGTTGGCGTCATTGACGGTGAGGGCATCGTCATCGCCTGCAGCGAACTGGCGATGATCGGCCAGCGGTGGGCGGAGCATGTGCCTGCCATCAATGCTGCCGGCGGCGCCATCGTCACGTCGGAGGGAAAGACATTCAAGGCCCTGAACGGCTGGGGAACCCAGTTTGACTATGCAGCCTTCGCCTTTGGCGACAACGAGATCAGCAAGACCGTTTGCGCCATGGCCACGGTGGCGCTGAATGCAGCCAAATCCTACTACGAGGAGAAACATGACCGGGGGTCCTTCATCAAGGACATCATCTCCGATAACATCATGCTGGGGGATATCTATGTGCGGGCCAAGGAGCTGCGGGTCACAGCGGACGTGCCCCGGGGCGTATTCGTGGTCCGCACCCTGAAGAAGGGGGAGTCTGTCCCCACGGACGTGATCCAGTCCCTGTTCCCGGACCGGCAAAACGATTTCGTCCTCAGCATCGGCGAGGGCGACGTGGTCCTCATCCGCCAGATGCCGGAGGGCTCCGGCATCAAGGAGCTGAACAAGATCGCCTCCTCTATTGAGGAGGCCCTCCGCGCCGGCGGGGAGCCCACGGTGGTGGTGGGCATCGGCACCGTGGCCACCCACCTGCGGGACTTGGCCAAGAGCTATAAGGAGGCACAGATCGCCATTGAGGTGGGCAAGGTCTTTGACACGGAGAAGTACGTCATCAACTATGAGAATTTGGGCATCGGCCGGTTGATCTATCAGCTGCCCACCACCCTGTGCGAGATGTTCCTCCAGGAGGTGTTCAAAAAGAACCCCATCGACGCACTGGACAAGGAGACGCTCTTCACCATCCACAAGTTCTTTGAGAACAACCTGAACGTGTCCGAGACCGCCCGGAAGCTGTTCGTCCACCGGAACACTCTGGTGTACCGGCTGGAGAAGATCAAGAAGCTGACGGGCCTGGACCTGCGGGAGTTCGACGACGCCATTACCTTCAAGGTGGCTCTGATGGTCAAGAAATATCTGACCTCCCGGGGCATCGACTCCTGAGCCTGGATGGATCACACAAGCGCCCCGGCCGGAATTCCGGCCGGGGTTTTTCGCGCCCGGCGGAGACGGACCGCCGGGGAGGAAAACGGAATCGGAAGATTTGAAAAAGGCGGTTGCATTGCGGCGGAAAACCAGATATAATGAAAAAAGCTCTTACATTATGTCGACTGGCGGGGAACCTTTCGGCCGCGCCCGGCGTGTATAAAATAGGGAACACGAGGTACAGACATGATTCGATTAAAAGACGTGGAGATGGAGTACGACAACGGCACCCGGGCCATCAAGGGCATTACCCTGACGATCGAGGACGGGGAATTCGTGTTTCTGGTGGGCCCTTCGGGGTCCGGCAAGTCCACCATCATCAAGCTGCTGACCGGCGAGGTGGAACCCTGCGCCGGACGCATTATGATCAACGGTTTTTCCGTCAGCAACATCTCAGAAAAGCAGATCCCCCTGATGCGCCGCACTCTGGGAGTGATTTTTCAGGATTTCCGGCTGATCGAGAAGAAGACTGTCTATGACAACCTGGCCTTTGTCATGCGGGCAGTGGGCGCCAGCCCCAAGGAGATCCGCAAGCGCATCCCCTATGTGCTGGAGCTGGTGGGCCTGGGGAAAAAGGCGGACAGCTATCCCACGGAGCTCTCCGGCGGCGAGCAGCAGCGGGTAGCCATTGCCCGGGCCCTGGTGAACAACCCCAACACCATCATCGCCGACGAGCCCACCGGAAACCTGGACCCGGAGCGGTCCCTGGAGCTGATGAGCCTGCTGGTGAAGATCAACGAGCTGGGCACCACCGTGGTGGTGGTGACCCACGAGAAGGACCTGGTGGACCGCTTCGGCAAGCGGGTGGTCACCATCGATTCCGGCCATGTCGTCAACGACAGCGTGGGCGGCTATGTGGGGGGGCATATCCATGGCTAAACGTCACGATTTCAGCTATTTTTTCCACGAGGGACTGAGCAATATGTTCAGCCACGGCTTCATGTCCTTTGCCGCCATCGGCATCACGGTGGCCTGCCTGCTGATTATGGGTACCTTTACCCTGGTGGCGGTAAACGCCAATGAGCTGCTGACCACCCTGGAACAGGAGAATGAGATCCTGGCCTATGTGGATGACAGCTACACCGAGACCCAGGCCCGGGCCCTCAAGTCCCGGCTGGAGGCCATTCCCAATGTGGCCTCCGTCACCTTCATTTCCAGGGATGAGGCCATGGAGGACTTCAAGGCCCAGTACCCGGATGAGGAGCTGTTCCAGGACCTGGACCCGGAGATTCTGGAGGACCGCTACGCCATCAAGCTGGTGGATCTGGAGGCGCAGAGCGAGACCGTGGAGGCGGTGCAGGCCCTCACCGGCATCTCCGATGTCAGCCACTACGAGGAGATCGCCGGTGGTTTTGTCACTGTGCGGAACGTAGCCACGGTGGTATGCGTGGCACTGATCGCCATCTTGTTCGTAGTGTCGGTGTTCATCATCTCCAACACCATCAAGCTCACCACCTTTGACCGGCGGGAGGAGATCGCCATCATGCGGATGGTGGGCGCCACCAACGGCTTCATCCGCTGGCCCTTTGTGTATGAGGGCTTCATGCTGGGCCTGCTGGGCGCGGTGATCGCCTTCTTCCTCCAGTGGGCGCTGTATGCGGCAGTGGCCCGGGGTGTGGACAGCAACGACACGCTGCAGCTGATCCAGGTGATGCCCTTCTCGGAGCTCTGGGCGCCAGTGGCGGCGGTGTTCGCTCTAGCGGGCATTGTGATCGGCGTGGGAGGCAGCCTCTCCGCTATCCGGAAATTTTTGCAGGTGTGAGGTGACGGGCATGAAGAAAGCTGGCAGGCGATTCCACCGCATCTTCCGCGCCGTGTTCGTAGCGGCGCTGGCCTTGGCTATCACCGGCGCCAATCTGGCTCCGGCGGCGGCCGTCACCTGGGCGGACGTGAATGAATTGAAGGATGAGGCCAACGGCCTGGACGCGGAGAAAAAGGAGCTCCAGGCCAAGCTGGATGCCCTGGCGGACGACAAGAGCCAGGCTGTGGCCCGGAAAGAGCTGCTGGACCAGCAGATCGCCAATACGGAGGCACAGATCGCCAATACGCAGGCCCAGATCGACCGGTATGCCGCCCTCATCACCCAGACGGAGGCGGAGCTGGTAGAGGCTGAGGAAAAAGAGGCGGCCCAGTACGAGCTGTTCTGCAGCCGGGTCCGAGAGATGGAGAAGCAGGACGAGGTCAGCTACTGGGCGGTGCTGTTCCGGGCCAGCAGCTTTACCGACCTGTTGGGCCGGCTGGACGCCATCAACGAGATCATGAAGTACGACCAGGGCGTCATCGACGACCTCAAGGCCCTTCAGGCGGAGATCGAGGAGAAGAAGGCCACGCTGGAGAGCAGCAAGGCTGAGACCGAGGCTGCCAAGGCGGAGCTGGTCAGCAAGGAGAATGAGCTGAACACCCAGCGCAGCCAGGCCAACGCCGTCATCCAGCAGCTGTCCGCCAACGAGAACGAGACGGAGGCCGCACTGGCAGATCTGGAGGCGGAGCAGGACGCCCTGTGGGCGGAGGCCCAGCGCCTCAGCGACCAGCTGGTGGCCCAGCAGGCCGCCAACGGCCAGTCCACAGAGTCCAATCCAGGCGGCTACATCTGGCCGGTGAACAGCCGGTACATCACCTCCACCATGGGCGGACGGAACTCTCCCGGCGGTATCGGCTCCACCAACCACAAGGGTACGGACATCGGCCGGGTGGGTTACACCAGCTCCATCTACGCAGCCAAGTCCGGCACGGTCATCGTGTCCCAGTACAGCAGCTCCTACGGCAACTATGTGGTCATCTCCCACGGCAGCGGCAATACCACACTGTATGCCCACATGTCCAGCCGGAAGGTGTCTGTGGGCCAGTATGTGAACCAGGGAGACGTGATCGGCATCACCGGCTCCACCGGCAACTCCACCGGACCGCACCTGCACTTTGAGGTGACGGAGAACGGCGTCCGGGTGAATCCACTGAACGACGGCGCAGAGCCCAAGATGGGATATCTCACCGGCTATACCCTTTCAAAAAGTGCATAAACACCGCTCCCGCCCCGTAGGATGGGGCGGGAGTGATTTTATGATCGGTATGATGACTTGGACGCCCCCTGCGGGCGGCGTCCGGCAAAAGAGCGTGGTTCTGGAGACGCGGGCCCTGCTCCACCTGCGGGTGGCCTGGGCGTCGGTGGCCAGGGGCCCCCGGACACCGGAGGCCCTGGTGCGGCGGCGGGTGCTGACGGCCGCCAAGCGGCTGCGGAAGGCCGGTGTCACCCGTCTGGTGGTGCCGGAGGCGTTTGCCTATGGGGAACAGCTGGAGAAGGTCGGTGTGGCGCCGGTGTCCACGCTGCCTCTGCGGCGGGCGCTGGCGGCGGATCTGGCACGGGCGGTCATGGCAGGGCGGAACCTCTCCGGCGGCAGCGCACGGCTGGCGGTGGCGGGAGACCAGCTCTCCGGCGAGCTGGTGCGGACCGTGACGGAGCTGGCGCTGGGAAACCGTTACGTGCTGCTGGATGTGCCCTACGGCGGCGACACTCTGGCCAATCAGCTGCGGCGGGAGTACGGCGTTTCCCTGCTGCTGTCCCCCACCCGGCAGCAGATGGAAGAGGCGGATGTGCTGGTGCTGTTCGCGGCCCGGACGGACCTGCGACGGCGGGACCCGGCAGTGCTGCGGCTGTATGATGAGGCGGCGCCTCTGCCGCCGCTGCTGCTGCCGCCGGTGCTGGAGGGCCAGATGCCCCCGGGCCTCTGCCGCCCTCAGCTGCTGGCCGTACTGGTGGAGAGCGGCGTCCTGCGGCCGGGGCAGATCACCGTGGGCACGGCGGAGAGCTGACACCGCAGAGAATTTTGCAAAACCGCAGGCGGCATCGCTTGACATTCTCAAATCCACACACTATAATACTACTCTATGATAATATAGCATCATTATGTGCAGGGGCGGCCGCATCGGCCGCCCTGCCAAAGGATAGGAGAGATACGGTCCACATGGAAAGAGAGTACAAGATGAGCGCGGCCCGCGCCCAGGAACTGCAGGAAGAGCTGAACTATTTGAAGACCACCCGGTCTGACGAGGTGGCGGAGCAGATCAAGGTGGCCCGGGGCTTCGGCGATTTGAGCGAGAACAGCGAGTACGACGAGGCAAAGAACGAGCAGGGCAAGCTGTATTCCCGCATCGCAGAGCTGGAGGAGATCCTGCAGCACGTGGTGATCGTGGACGAGAGCAACGCCCCCACCAACGTGGTGACCATCGGCTGCAAGGTGACGGTGGCGGACAAGAACGGCAACACCATGCCCGCCTACCGCATCGTGGGCTCTCAGGAGTCCGACCCCATGAACGGCATCATTTCCGAGGAGTCTCCCTTCGGCAAGGCCCTGGTCGGAGCCAAGGAGGGGGACACCGTTACGGTGGAGGCCCCCAGCGGCGCCATCGTCTACACGGTGCAGAAGATCGAGCGGTAAAGGAGAGCGGACATGTCTGAACAGAAGACAACCCAGCAGCCGGAGCAGGAGCTGAGTGAGCAGCGCCGCGTCCGGCGGGAGAAGCTGGCGGCCCTTCAGGCCGCAGGCGAGGATCCCTTCCAGCAGACCCGGTTCGACTGGGACGCCACCTCTGCACAGATCAAGGAGCACTTTGACCAGATGGAGGGCAGGGCCGTGAAGGTGGCCGGCCGCCTGATGAGCAAGCGGGGCATGGGCAAGGTCAGCTTCTGTGACCTGCAGGACCGGGACGGCCGCATCCAGCTGTACGCCCGCCAGGACGAGATGGATGAGGCGGTCTATAAGAAGTTCAAGAAGTTCGACATCGGTGACATCGTGGGCGTCGAGGGTGAGGTGTTCCGCACCCAGCGGGGCGAGATGAGTGTCCGGGCCAAGAACATCACGCTGTTGAGCAAGGCGCTGCTGCCCCTGCCGGAGAAGTTCCACGGCCTGACAGATCTGGAGCTCCGGTACCGCCAGCGGTATGTGGATTTGATCGTGAACCCGGAGGTGAAGCGAAACTTCGTCATCCGGTCCAAGTTCATCAAGCACGTCCGGGACTTCCTGGATGAACGGGGCTATATGGAGGTAGAGACGCCGGTGCTGAACACCATTTCCGGCGGCGCCACTGCCCGGCCCTTCATCACCCACCACAACACTCTGGACATCGATATGTATATGCGTATCGCCACAGAGCTGCCCCTGAAGCGGCTGATTGTGGGCGGCCTGGACCGGGTGTATGAGATCGGCCGCATCTTCCGCAACGAGGGTATGGACCCCAAGCACAACCCGGAGTTTACCACTGTGGAGCTGTATCAGGCCTACACGGACTTCAACGGCATGATGGATCTGTTTGAGGACCTGCTGTCCTCTGCCGCCCAGAAGATCCTGGGCACCTATCAGGTGGAGTGGCAGGGCGAGCAGATCGACCTGACCCCCGGCTGGCCCCGGCTGACCATGCATGAGGCCGTGAAACA
>OKSB01003565.1_pt1 | contig 12235 bp, 27 predicted proteins | sample 1601171 | NCBI WGS metagenome assembly OKSB01 (sample SAMEA3541496, study PRJEB24748) | human gut metagenome | biome: human gut; feature: human-associated habitat; material: faeces | place: China | collected 2012 | reverse complement strand
ATCTCGGCGCTCATGTCCGCGAGCCGTTTCGTCAATGACGCGAGGTCGCGTGAGCTTATCGACCCTTCGTCGAGCTTTTCGGCGATCAGGTTGCGCATCGCCACCAGGAGGCGGCGACGATCCCCGGAAGCGGCGGCATTGCTGACCCTATGGGACTTCGACGCGCTCTTCGAGCGAGGGGTCTTCGACGTTCTGGACACCAAGACGGCCTCCGTTCAAGTGTGGAAAAAAGCCCGGGGGAAAAACGGCGCTTTGCCCGTGGTCGCCCCGGCGGGGCCGGGGGGGGTCTACTCCCCACCCCCGAACCAGTCCGAGCAGCGGATCGGCCCGGATTGGGTTGGCTCTGTGCGCTGTGGGGCCTTGCCCTGGGCGATGAGCTGGGCGACGCGCTCGCGCGCCCATGCCAGACTGTGCGTGCCTTTGATGGCGTTGCACCATCGGTGCGCGGGCCCGCTGTTGTCGTGCGTGAGCGTGCCGCCGCGCGCCAGGGCGATGGTCTCGTCCACGACGAAGCTGTATGGATGCGGTGCCTTGAGCTCGTAGTCGATGGGCCGATGGCAGATGTAGCAGTCGGCCCGCATGTGCCGCCACCGCTCGCGCTCGCGCCGGCGGCGATAGCCATTGCTGTACCGCGGATTGCCCACGCACGCCTCCAATCGAACGCCTGTACGGATCGACAGACTGCGCTCGCCGGCGGGAAGAAGAGGAAAGAACCGCCGGCGAGGCGTCTGTCTGTGGTGGTTTCTCGGGTGCCGCATACGCCGGTTGCGCACGGTGCCGGCGGCGGATGGCGGATGGTGCGGGATTCGAACCCGCGAAGCATGAGGTCGGTTGTCATGCCTGCCCGCCTAGCAAGCGGGTGCCTTCGACCGCTCGGCCAACCATCCAAGGGGATCGGATACGAAAAAAGCCCATCCCCGATGGGACAGGCTTTTCCGATACTCCGATTACACGCGACAGCGTAACACGAAACCGTCTCACGTTCAAACGTCGCCGCCGTCGCGCGCGGCGCGATCCTGCGCGCAGGCCAACAGCTCCATGATGTCCCACTCCCAATAATGCCGGTCGATGCGCCGCGTGGACGGCATCTTGCCCCGGCTGCGCCAGTTCGCCAAGTCCTTGCCCGTCACGCTCACACCCGTGTTCTCCCGCACCCATCGGGCGGCGTCGGCCTGCGTGCGCGTGATGTGCATGAGCCCCGCGCTGCGCAGGTACTCCAACCGCACGCGCTTCAAGTCGAGCCATGCGCCGCATTCGGGGCACACCGTATACCGCGCGGAGCGGGCGGCGTAGATCGGCGTGCGTATCGGCTCGTCGTCGTCCCCCTTCGTGTTCAGGCAGTTGGGGCATACGCCGACAAGACGGCGCTCGCCGGCGTGCGTGGTGGCGGTTTCGACCTTTTCCGATAGGCGGATCAGGTCGGCGTATAGGTCGCCGGCCGTGTCGAGTCGTGCGAGGTCGGGCATGTGGTGCAGCAGCAGGCGGGTGATGTCGGCCCATTGCATGAGGGTGCGGGGCCGGTCGTATCGGTCGTGGCCGATCGGTTTGACGCCGAGCATGCCGCCGGTGAGTTGCAGGTGCGTTTCCACTGCGGAGTACAGGGCTTGGGCGGCTTCGTTGACCGGCGGGGCCGCGTATGCCCTGTTGCCGTGGCGTGGCGAGCGTTCGCGGGTGGTGGCTTGTTTGTAGGCGATCTGTTGGAGGGCTGGCATGCCGGCCTTCAGGAGCCATGCGAGGCGTTTCGCCCAGTCCTTGACGCATTCCTTGCACAGGTTCGCGTCGCCGGCCGCTTTGCCGCAGGCCGCGCATGTTCGTTGTTCCATCATCCCCGCCCTTTCGCTGGTGCTATACTCGCTTGTTGGACAATGCGAGCCTCTGCCGAAAGGTGGGGGCTTTTACTTTCCCGAAGCCGTTCCCGACGTGGTGGATTGGCCGGGAACGGCTTGTTTTCAACGGTTTGCTGACTTTCCTTAACTTTCTCTTCTATTGTCGCCGATGCCGGCGGGTTTTTCCGGCGCGGGTGCCGGGTGGGCTTGCAGGATGATGGCCTTCACCTCATCGATGGGGATGCGCAGGGATCGCGCGGTCTCTTCCGGCGGCACGCCCTTGCCGTGCCATTCCACGATGATCTTCCTGACGCCTTCGGTGACTCTCACGCCCGTGCCTCCTGCCGGTCGAGCTGTTCGCATGCGGAGTGCTTGGCGCACATTTGGGCGACGCGGCGCATGCACTTGCGGATCGCGCCGCCGTAGGAGAGGGCGACGACGGTGAACCGGCCGAAGCATTCCGGGTGCGTCACGTCACGGCCGGGCGTGGCGGTGCCTCGCATGATGGTGACGGGGCCTAGCTGCCAGGCGGTGATTTTGGCGTCGATGTTGTTCATTGTTGGTCCTTTCTTGGGTCGTCATTTGACCCCGTATCGGCGGCCGCCCCAGATGCCCTGCAACTGGTAGCCGTCGATCCGGTTGTGCTCGTCGGCGAACCGGCGGCACTCGCCGATGACCGGGCATGACCGGCATATGGCGAGCGCGGCCGCCTGTTCGTATGGTTTGCCGCTGAACCAGAGTTCGGGGTCGTGGTCGCGGCATGCGGCCTGATGTCGCCAGTCCATGGGTTATCGGCCGTCCTTTCGGTAGGGGTTGGCGCGTTCCACGATGGCGAGTTCGTCGAAGTGGTTCATGGCGTCGAATACGGCCTGTTTGCCTTGTTCGTAGGCTTCGGCGAGTTCGTCGGACTGTTCGGCGTCCATGATCGAACCGGCCTGCGGCCTTTTGAAGCCCGCCGTCCTGAGCCTGCGTTCGATCTCGTAGAGGCCGATTGGTTCGCTGTCGCAGGTGAAGACGATGCTCAGGCGTTTCATGACAAGTCCTTTTGCAGCGCGCGACGGCCGGCCTCGGTGATGGCATAGCGTCCGTATCCGACGTCTTGCGTGTATCCGCGTTCCTCCAGGGATTGGAAGGTGCGTTTGTGGTTGCCGTCGGCGGGCTGCATGTCGCCGTGGTTGACGAGCTGGAGCAGCACACTCTTCTGCGCGTAAGTGAGTCGTGGTCTCATTTGACGCCTCCGCTCAGCGGGTCGATGAGCTCGCAGCTCATGGCGTCGATGCGCTCGCCGGTCTTGACGGTCATGCACAGGCGTTTGACGTCGCCGGTCTGCCGCACCTCCTGCGTGACGGTCTGCACATCCCGTTCGCCGAGCTGCGCCTGTTCACCGAGCTGCGCCTGTTCACCGAGCCCGTAACCGACGGCGAGCGCCGCGAAGGCGATCACCGCAGCGGGCGCGATCTTGATGGCGTATGGTCTGCCGTTCCTCATTGTTCCTTCTCCGTTCCGTTGATAAAACCCCATGCGCTCACCGCGACCTGCTTCCACCATTCGAGCTCACGGTCGGCGATGCGCTTGCCGCTCTCATACACGATCGGGCGCTCGCCGTTATGCTCCCAGAGGACGAGGGCGAGTCGTTCGATCTCGTCGGGAGTGAGGGGCGTGGCGCTTATGGCTTGCTCGATGCCGATGGCGAGCGCGAGCGCGTCGTCATGGCCTTGGGCGTATCCGATCACGTAGGCTTCGGCCGGACTGTCGTTGCCGAGTCCGGCGTCGGCGAGCGCGTTCAACGCCTGTTGCGTCAGGTCGATGCTCATGCGTCTTCCTTGGTTTGGTTGGTGATTTGGCTGAATTGTTCGAGGTGGGTTATCCAGCGCAGCAGGGCGAGGGTGGCGGTGTACCGGTACATGTCGTCCTGCGTGAGGCTGCGGTGCGCCGAGTAGATCGTGTTGCCGGTCTTGTCGGTTTCGATGTCGCCGAGTTTGATGGTGGTGCCGTCCGTCCGATCGCACATGATCCGAATGCGCGTCATATGCCCGCCTTTCTGTGTTTGCGTTCCGCCTTCCATTTCACGTGGTAGAACAGGAACGCTTTGAGCGTGCTCATAGGCTCCCAGAAGTCGCCGTCCGGTAGGTCGAGTTGCCACCATTGACCGCAGACCGGGCAACGCCATACCGGATCGGAACCCGTGGGCTTGCAATACTGACTACTCACTCCCCCGCCTCCAGTTCGCTGATGTCGGTCGGAATGCCGTATTGGTCGCAGTGGATGCGTGTGCTCATTGCTTGTCTCTTTCCCGTTTGATGAGTTCGTCGATGAGGACGAGGGCGAGGTCGGGGTAGCCTTGCTTGAGTTTTGCCCATGTTCTGGCTTCGACGCCGACGGTGTGGGCGACGAGTGCCGTGAGTATGTCGTACTGTTGGCGCGTCCACGCGATCTTTTCGCCGTAGTCGATGACTCGGCATAGGTACCATCGGGCTTTTTCGAGGTCTTCCAAGGGCCGGCCCTTGCTGTGGTAGCGCCACAGGTACTTGCAGCAGTTCCCAAGGCAGAAGGTGGTGTCGGCGGTCAGGTCGATGCATTCCATGCCGGGGTGTGAGTCGGTGTAATGCTTCGGGCTGTTGACGGGGTCGTTGATCCAGCTCATTGCCTGTCTCCTTGGGTGCCGGTTCGGATGATGTCGAGGTAGGCGGTGTAGTCGTTGATGTCCCGACGGATGCAGTCCTGGACTCGGTGGGTGCCTGCGTGGTTTTGGTAGGGGTTGCCGCCGATGGCTTGGTCGGCGAGGCGGAAGCTGGTGAGGTCGAGTTTTCGGTGGTGGAGTCCTTGGGTGATGGGGTGTTCGAGGTGGCGGCTGAGGTGCACGTCGAGCTGGCGCAGGTCGAAGTCCACGTTGGTTCCTGCGGGGTGGAGTGTGTATTGGCTGAGTTGGTCGTTGAGGAATTCGTGGATGTTGAGCGCGGTGTGCTTGTAGTCGTAGCCGGTCTTGGGTGCTTCGGCGCAGGCGAGCATGAGCCCGTTGGCGAGGTGCATTTCGTAGGCTTTGAGCATTTCGGGGTGCATGGTCCAGTTGCGCACGTTGTCGGGGTGGACGATCAGGTGCAGGCTGTCGCCTCGGGTTTCGGCTTTCAGGTCGGTGACCTGCATGCCGACTTCCAGGAGTTCGCACTGCTGGGGGTCGATGCCGGTGGTTTCGGTGTCGATCCAGAGCAGCATGTGTGGTTTGGCTGGCGGTTTTGGCGGGTTGAGGGGTTTGCCGCTGACGGTGATGTCGTGTTGGGTGTTCATTCGTTGCCTTTCTTGATGTCGATATGGGCGGGGAGGTCTTCGGGTGGCGGGCAGGGATGGCGTGTGCCGTCCGCGTTGAGCTGCTGCCAGCCGCCTGTGCGGTAGTAGACGGGGATGGTGGCGGGGTCTTTGCCCATGTGGACGAGGTAGCCGAGCCGGTAGGCGCGCTTGGGGTGGGCGTGTACCCATCCGTGGCATCCTGTGGTGCCGCTGCCGCAGAGTTGGAGCAGGTTTTCGGGTTGGTGGAGCCGGTCGAAGGGGTGGCTTCGCGGTTCCCTGTGGTGGATGCTGTCGCCGCTCCAGTGGCTGCCGGTTTCCCGGTCGCATATGGCGCATCGGTATCGGTCTCGCCGTTGTACGGTGCGGCGGGTTTCGTCGGTGGGTTTGGTGCTCATCTCTGGGCCTTTCGTTGGCATTCGTTGATGATTTCCTTGGCTTTTTGTTCCGGGTTGATGCCGGTTTTTACGCAGGCCCAGAAGTCGGTTCTCATCGCGTCGGTGAAGGTGCCTACGGGCACGTGGTCTCGGATGTGGCCGGTGATCCACCGGTCGTCGATGACGGTGCCGTCGGGCAGTGCGTGCCGGTAGGGTTTCGGCTGGCTGGGCATGGTGTCCATGTATGCGCCTTGGCGCAGCCATCGGCTCATGTTGGGCGCGTATCTGGGGTCGTCCACGGTTTTGGCGTAGGCGATGACGGCTCCGATGAGCTGCGCTTCCGTCACGGCGGACGTGCCGTCGTGCCCGGCCACGGCTGCGGCCCACGCTTTCTCGGCTTCCCGTCGCGAGCCGGTGTGGCGTGGGTAGGCGTTCCACGCCGTGGCGAACGGGTCGGCCAACGCCCTGGCCTCGGCCTCGGCGACCGACGCGGTTTGCTTCGATCCCGGCCCGGAGGGGTCAGGGGAGGAAGAAGGCATGGTTTTGGTTTGGTTAGGTACGGTAGTGCTTCCTGTTTGCTTTGTTGAAGTTGAAGCAGTCTGCTTCGCGTCTGCTTCGTTTTGCTTCCTGTTTGCTTCGGCTTTCGCCCTGCGGGACTCGCCCGACGCCTTGCCTCCGGCGTGGCCGGCGACGACCTTCTTCTCGTGCAGTTCGGCGGCTTCTTCGGGCGTAAGCGGTTTCTTCTGGTTCTTGAAGCTGCCGAACACGGCGAGGCCGCGACGGGTCACGACCCTGTACACGCCTTCGCCGGCCTCCTCGAAGAGCCCGTTTTCAACGAGTTCGCGCACGAGTCTGACGGTGCCGCCCACGCTTCTGACGCGCTTGAGGTCGAAGGTGCCGTCGAACGAGTCCGGCCGCGTGTATATCTGGTGGTCGCACCACGTCACCATCGTCGCGTACAGTCCGCGCGCGGCCATGCTGCTGTCCTGCACCGCAGGATCGAAACCGAAGGTGCTGTCGAAGTTCACAGACATGGCGCGCCGCCTTCACGACATGCGATAATCGACTTATGAGCAACGACAAGAAGACCCAGCGCTGCATGTGTGTGACGATTGATTTCGAGCAGCTTACGTTCGGTGAGCTGCGCAAGTTCGTCGAACTGACGGCAGATCGTGAGGACGATGAATTTGTGTGCGTCAACGACAATGACGGAGTGCCGGACGGCTTTATGGCGTATGTGGACGCAGAAACCATAGACGTCGTGCCAACCGATGAGACGTCGGAGCGCTGATATCGACCACATCTTTTCCTGAGCCACCCCGTCGCGGGTGGCTTTTTTGTTTGCCTGCTGCATATAAGCCTCTCTCAATGTGTGGTTACTTGATCTCGCCGGTGGTCGGATCGACGGCCTCTCCTCTGTCGGTCTCGTCAGCATCGTCGTCGGGATCGGGATAGTCGGGCGCGCTTTCCTCGAACGTGGCGAGGCTGTCGTGGAGGTTGTCGTACAGGACCGCGCGGCGTGCGTCCTTCGGATAGGTGAGCAGCCGGTTGATGACCTCGGCGCAGTCGATGATGTGCTGCGCGAGCGCGTCCGTGTCGTACACGGCCTCGGTGTACGGGTCGATCTGGTGGAACTTGTCGAGGTAGGCGTCTTTGGTTTCGAGCTGCATCTTGTGGTTGACCGCGCGGCGGAAGTCCACGGCCGCCTGCTTGATCTTCGCGCACGAGCTGTTGAAGTCCAGCAGGCTCAGCGGGCTCATTTCGTCGGGTATGAGCGCGTCCTGGACAAGGTTCGAGTCTTTTTTCTTTGCCATGAGGGTGTCCTTTCTAGAATTCCGGGTCGCCGGTGTCGGCGGCGAACATGTCCGGCGTGTGGCCGCTGCCGCCGTTGGCCCACGGGTCGGACGCCGGCGGCGGTGTCGTCTGCTGCGGGGGCTGCGGGGGCTGGCCGTTCGGGTTGCCGTAGGTGCCGCCGCCCTGACAGCCGTCGTGGCCGCCCTGTTTCGTGACCTGCGCGGTCGCGTAGCGCAGGCTGGGGCCGATCTCGTCCACGGTCATTTCGACCACGGTGCGGTTGGTGCCGTCCTGCGCCTGATACGAGCGTTGCGAGAGGCGGCCCTGGGCGATCACGCGCATGCCCTTCGAGCATGATTGGCTGATGTGCCGGGCGAGGTCGTTCCACGCCGAGCAGCGCAGGAACAACGCCGCGCCGTCCTCGTACTGCTGCGTCTGCCGGTTGTAGGTGCGGGGCGTGCTGGCGATCGTGAACGACGCGACCGGATTGCCGTTGGACAGGGTGCGCAGCTCGGGGTCGGCGGTGAGGTTGCCGACGATCGTGAGAATGGTTTCGCCGGCCACTAGTCCTCGTCCTCCATGTCCTCGATCCAGTCGCCGACGAACGTGGCGAGGACGTGCGCGTCCTCGGCCGCGCCGCTCGCGATGCCCCATGCCACGTCTTCGCGGCGGTCGTGGCAGTGCAGGGCGAGGTCGGAGAGCGCCATATAGGCCATGTCGGCCACGTCGCGCATGTGCTCCAGCTCGGCCAGGGTCTCGTCGTCTTCCTCGTCTTCCTCGTCTTCCTCGGCGATGACGCGGCCTATCGGCTGAGCGTTCTTGAACGCCTCTTCGAGGAACTTGGGCAGCCCGCCAGTATCGGGGGCGACATACACGCTCGCCTTGACCGGCTCGCACAGGCGCACGCCGGCGTCCTTGAGCGCGCATTCGAGCGCAACCCTCACGACGGCGGTGTCGGCGCGGCCATCGTCGTAGTTGGGCAGACGGACGGCGAGTCTCTTCGCCAAGCGTTCCTCAAGCGAGATATCGGTCTTTTCTTCGGTCATTTCTTGGTTCCTTTCATCTGGTAGTCGGCCTTGATCTTCCACATGCAGCGCACGGACACCTGCCGGCGGTCGCGGTCAACGACCACGTCGCCGAAGCGGGGGAAGATCAGCGTGCGATCCCATTGCGGGTCGCTGTTGAGTCTGCGGGTTGCGGTCGCGCTGGACTCGGTGGTGCGGCCTCAGGAGTCGAAGCCTGCCGTGTCCATCGCTCCCCGCTCGCACGGGCATTCCGCGTGTCCTGTCAGTGGCGTGCGAGGGGGCGACGTTGACGCGATCGCAGTGGACGGTGGCCGAATCGAACGGCTTCCCGGTCTTTGCCCGCGCCCGCCTGACGCGAATCTCGACCGGGGGCGAACCTGCCCGCCCTTGGCGCGCCGCCGGTGGAGAGAACCGGCGGCGCGATCATTGAGAGAGGTGGTGTTAACGACTTGTTCCTTGTCGCCGCCCGCCGCATCGGAAGGAAGGTCGCAATGGCGGCGGGCAAGCCTTAAATGGTCAGCACGAGCGCGCAGAGAATGACGAGCCTGAGCGACTGGTACACAAGCGCTCCCGGCTTGGCCTTCGTTTCGCGCAGCGTGCCGATGAGTATGAAGTGTTCGAGCAGCGCGTATCCGAGGATCACCCACTGCTGCCAGACGAGTGCATCGAAGTTCATTCCTCTCCTCCTGCTTCCTCGACGATGGTGACGAGCAGGATGGGCACGACGATGAACGCCCACCACGCGGCCAGACCGTTGCCGAGCGGGTGCATGCACGCCTCATGGGTGAACAGCCACACAATGCAGACGACGAACGATATGACGGTCAACAGGGCGATGGTGTACGGATAGCGCTTGAACATGACCGCCGCCTTATTTGGTCTGGACGAGCGTGTCCGCACCGTCGGGGACGACGACGAGCTGATCCGCGTTGGACAATGCGTCGATGTAGTGCTGTTTGAGCACGTTGTCGGTCAGGCTCTCGTTGAGCACGGCGTTGGCGTCGGCCTCGCCCTGCGCCTTGATCTTCTTCGTCTCGGCCTCGGTCTTGGCGACCTGCTGCTCGTTGAGCGCCTTCTGCTTGTCGATCTCGGCGGCCTGCGCCTCCGTGTACTTCTTGGTGATGGCCTCGCCGTAGCGCACGTCCTGCACGCTGACCTGTTCGACGGTCAGGCCGATCTTCTTCCACTTCGCCGCCAGCGCATCCTGCACGTCCTTCGTGTACTCGCCTCGGTTGGTGAGCATCGTCAGGGTGTCGAACCGGCCGGACTGTTCGCGGGCCACTGAACGCAGGTCGTTGCTGATGTAGTTCTGCGTGAACGTCTGCTGTTTGCCGTACTCCGAGTACAGGTATTCGGCCGCGCTCGGATCAAGGCTGTAGTTGACTTGGATGTCGATGTCTGCAGAAGCGCCGCTCTTGTCGTTGACGGTGACCTGCTTGCCGACCGCGCTGCCGCCGTCGTACTTGTAATCGGTGTCCTTGTAGAAGTTGATGAGGTTGTTACGGGTGTCGTATTTGATGACGCTCTGCCACGGCGTCTTCCAATGGAAGCCCGCGTCTTCGGAATGGCCGGCCAGACTGCCGCCCATGTTGCGGATGACCGCGACCTCGCCCACGTCCACGGAATACAGGCATGCGGGAATGAGCAGCAGCAATCCGACGAGGCCCGGAATGAGGCCGATGCCGGCCCCCTTGGCGTTGTTGGACAGCGCGACGCCGGTGACGGCGGCGCTGAAGAGCAGCAGGATGATGGAGATGACGAACCAGATCATGAGGGTTCCTTTCGGAAGATAAGGTCCTTTCCCCGTGCCGCGTAGGCTTGAAGCTGCAACACAAACAATCCGCTGCATGCGGGGAAAGGAAGTATTCAAATGGGTGGAGCTGCAAGCTGGGCGAGCTCAGCGGAAACGAAGTTCAAGCAGGCTCAGGCAAGCACTAGAAATGCCTATGAGTCACGGATGACCGAAGGCCTAGCGGACATCGCCCAAGCGTTGTTCCAAATCGACTTACGGCTTGATCGGCTCGAAAAGAAACTGGACGGTCGGGGTTAAGCCTTGCCAGTTTGCGCTCGCTGATGACGTCGTGGCGTATGTAAAGGCTTTCCATGTTGAGCTGTGCGCCACGACGCTCATAGGCGTTACTCATTTCGCCTCCAGCAGTCGGAGAACGTCGCGCAGCTCGCATTGGACGATCTTGGTGACGTAGACGCATGCCTTGTTGCCCAATGCTTCAACGATGATGGGCTGCTCAGGAGTGACCTCGGCGATATAGCCGGCGTCATGCTCGTTCAGGAACGATTGAACGGCTTTGACGTCGCCATCGAAGCTCTCGACTCGCAGAATCTCATGCCGCTCCTGATGATTCGAGCGGTCTGGAATGACGCCGTGTCGGACGGTGTCGGCCCTGAGCTGCCCTTCATATACCCAACGGCCGGCGGCGTCCTCGAAGCGAACGTCATGGCCCGACGGCGCTGCCCAGCAGCCGCCGACGAGGAACAGTTGCAGCACGTCACTCAGCGCGAACAACAGGGACATCACGCCGTACAGGCCCATGCGGGCGTCCCTTTGCACGACGGCCATCACAACCATCGGCAAGCCACAGAGAACCAGCACGCCGGCGCAGACAATGAGGGTACGGCGCTTCATTTTGTCGCTCATTTCGCCGCCTCCGGCACGTATCCGCAGTGGGCACGCCAGCAGCCGTCGGCCATGTCGTGCAGACACGACGCCAAACGCTCGCCATCCGCCAGAGGGAGTGCGATGTGTCCCGCTCCCCCGCATTCCATGAACCGGATTATCGTGGAGGTCTCGGTGACGCTCACGCCGATGCGCGGCATGTCGCTGGTTTTCTCGCCGATCCAGTTGCTCCGGGTGTTGATCGCGTTCGCCATGACCGCCGCCTCATGACGAGACAGTAGGACGATCGCGCCGCCGGCCCCCGTTCCCTCGGCAAGGTTGCGCAGCCACAGGCGGATACGCACGCCGTCCTCGGACACTTTCGGCCCGCACAGCAGCGGCCGGCCCTCGCTCTCCAGGTTTATGAAAAAGGTCGAGTTCCTGGCCGCCCAGTACAGGTCTTTCACCTTCATGACGCCACCCCCTCGGCTTGGGGAGTGTCCACCGGCCACGGGTCGAGGGTGCGGCCCATGAGGTAGTCAACACTGGTGTTGAAGAAGTCGGCGAGCGCCTTGTAATCCTTTGCAGAGAAGGATCGGAGGCCGTTCATTTTGTTGGAGAAAACTTGTTCGCTCATACCGATGGCGAGCGCCACGTCTTTCTGAAGGCAATGACGCATCTCGATCAGTCCTGAGATGCGGGACGCTGGGTTATCACCTTCAAGCGTCACTAATCGTTTTTGATTGGCGTTCATGGTTGCTAACCATATCACGCACTAATCGATTTCGAGCACTCTCGGCGTGTCTTGATTTTGATTCAACATGCTGAGATTCTTGCGCTACTAATCACTTTTGCGTATCATTAAGGGCATGACGGTAACTATGACAGCCCCAAAGGTTGCAGCTAGCCCGCAGGACATAGCGATTTTGAACCTGAATATGCTGATGCAGCTTGAAGGGCGCTACAGAAAAGACCTCGCCGAATACATCGGCAGACGCCCACAGAATCTCTCCCGCATGATGTCAGGAGAGAGCAACTGGGCACTGAATGACATGTGGAAGGCGGCTGAGTTCGTGGGCGTCTCCCTTGACGTCCTGACTGATCCGACTCTCACGCCGGCCAAGGCGCTCAGCATCATCGGCGAGCGCCGTAACGATAACGATGGGAATGGAGGTTTGCCTGTCGTCAATGTTGACGACTTACGCCTAGGTGGCGGGGCATGGAAGACCCCGGCTATGGTTCTGGCCGCCTGATTTTTCGGGCCGGTCGGGATCATAACCCAGAGGTCCATGGTTCAAATCCATGCCCCGCTACCAA
>OKSB01003564.1_pt1 | contig 12236 bp, 11 predicted proteins | sample 1601171 | NCBI WGS metagenome assembly OKSB01 (sample SAMEA3541496, study PRJEB24748) | human gut metagenome | biome: human gut; feature: human-associated habitat; material: faeces | place: China | collected 2012 | reverse complement strand
AAAATTGGGATAGCGGCTGGCGCTTCACCGCCGGAGATGAGAGCGACAGCTATATGGACGACCCCGGCCGCAGCGGCATCTATCACCTCAACACCCTGTGCAACTACGACCCGGACATCATCCCTCTGCTGGACTCCGAACCAGGCACCGCCTGGTGCCGGGACCAGAGCGGAGTGTTCCGTCCGGAGCTGTATCAGCCTGACGAAGAATGAGAGACTGTAAGGAGGATCTGTTGTATGTACACCTGCGCCAGCTGTACCCTCCGCTCCTGCCAGAAGGGGGGCGGGGACCTGCCCCGGAACTGTCCCATGCGGGACCCGGAGTTCTTTGACCGGCTTTTGGAGCGCTACTGGTCAGAGGAAAACCACGACTTTTTTGTCACCAGCGCCGCCATCGAGTCGGCTGGCTACTGCCGCTGGCCCCGCCTGAAGGAGATCGTGGAGTTCTCCCGATCCATGCACTATCAAAAGCTGGGTCTGGCTTTCTGTGCGGCACTGAAGAAGGAGGCCGCTGTGGTGGAGCGGGTCCTGCGGAATAACGGCTTCCAGGTGGTGTCCGTCATCTGCAAGACCGGCGGACTGGACAAGTCCCGGGCCGGGGTGCCGGAGGAGTGCAAGCTCCAGCCCGGCCAGTTTGAGGCCATGTGCAACCCCATTGCCCAGGCCGAGCTGCTCAACAGCCAGGACACCCAATTCAATATTTGTCTGGGGCTTTGTGTGGGCCACGACTCCCTCTTCTATCAATACTCCAAAGCACTGGTTACCACCCTGGTGGTAAAAGACCGGGTGCTGGCCCACAACCCAGTGGGCGCCATCCACTACGCAGACACCTATTTCAAGGATCTGCTCAAGGGCTGACCCCTGGGGCGGAACGATATGGTAAAAACGCCTGGGGAGGCAGACAGGGTCGTCTGTCTCCCCAGGCGTTTTACCATACAGGTAATTCCCTCTCCCTTCCGTGCGCGCCCCTCCTCATATACCGGTCTTACATGTTTTCATGGCGTATGCTCTTTCCCTTGACATTTCCCTCCAGCTGTTCTACAATAAAACCGTCTCAAATGAGACAGTTTTGGAAAGGAGCTGACCTCCATGCCTGTCTCTCTCCCTCCGCACCAGTGGGATCTGCTCCTCCGCTGCCCCCTGTTTCAGGCATGTCCCGAGGCACTGGTCCGGGATGTCCTGGCGCGGTCCGGCTGTTCGGTGGAGGACTTCTCCTCCGGCGCAGAGATCTACCGACCCGACCGCTTCCGCCGTTGTCTGGGGCTGCTCCTCTCCGGACGGGTACTGGTGACCAAGGGCAGCCTCACCGTCAGCACCCTGGAGCCAGGGGATCTCTTCGGCGCCGCCGCCCTCTACAACGACGCCCCCGACTATGCCACCACCCTCACCGCCCAAGGGATCTGCCGCTGCCTCCTGCTGGACCAGGAGCTGCTGGACCGCCTTCTGGGGGAGGAGGCCCTGCTGCGCCGGAACTATCTGACCTATCTCACCGGCCGCATCCGCTTCCTCAACGCCCGGCTGGGTTCCCTGGCTGTGGGGGATACGGAGGGCCGGGTGGTCCGCTATCTGCTCAGCAGCCTCTCCTATGGCGCAGTGGAGTGCTCCGCCTCCGGTCTGGCCCGCCAGCTGGGTGTGGACGTGACGCCGTACTGTTTTCAGGAGAACAGCCTGCTGGAGATCCGCCGTTGTGTGGAGCAGGCAGCCAGAGACGGGAAGCGGGTCATCATCGGCGGCGGCACCGGCTGCCGCCTGGCGGAGGAGATCGGACTGACCTCCATGCTCATTACCTCCGGCCGGGAGGCATTCTGGAACGCCATCTCGGAGGCCAAGCAGCAGGCCAAGATCAGTCAGGTGGAACGGGAGAAGGCCCTGAGCTTCCAAACCATGCTGGACAACGCCTATGAGGGGCTGGTGGTCATCGACCGCAATCAACAGATCTCCTTTTTGAACACAGCTGCCATCCAGATTTTGCAGCTCTCCCGCCGGGAACAGTATCTGGGAAAGCCGGCATCCTCCGTGTTCTCCACCCCGGCGTTGAGCCGCATCGTGTCCGCGACGGAGAACACGGACGAGATTATCGCTTACAAAAACACCCACCTGTCCGTCAAAACGAAAAACATGATGATGCACGGCCTCCGGGCTGGAACTGTGGTTTCCCTGCTGAACGCCGCGCAGATCCAGACCACGGAGGACCAGCTGCGCAAAAAGCTCCACTACAAGGGACACAAGGCCAAGTACACCTTCGGGGATATCATCACCCGCAGCCCGCGGATGATAGCCTGTATCCAGGAGGCCAAGGCCTTTGCCCAGACGGACTCCAATATCGTGGTGGTGGGGGAGACCGGTACCGGAAAGGAGCTGTTGAGCCAGAGCATCCACGCCTGGAGCCGTCGGTCACAGAACAACTTCGTAGCCATCAACTGCGCCGCCCTGCCGGAGAACCTGCTGGAGGCGGAGCTGTTCGGTTATACCAAGGGCGCTTTCACCGGAGCCCTGAATACCGGCAAGCCCGGCCTTATTGAGGCGGCCCACGGCGGCACGCTGTTCCTCGACGAGATCAACTCCCTGCCGCTGGCGCTGCAGGGCAAGTTCCTCCGGGTGCTGGAGAGTCACAAGAGCAAGCGGTTGGGAGCTGTGGAGGAGCAGGAGATCGACTTCCGCCTGCTGGCCGCCACCAACCAGAACCTCAAGGAGGGCGTGCTGGCCGGGACCTTCCGGGCGGACCTTTACTACCGCCTCAACGTCATTCCGCTGGAGCTGCCCCCGCTGCGGGAGCGCCGGGAGGATATCGCCCCACTGGCCACCTTTTTTCTGGACTACTACTGCAAGCGCTACAGCCGCACCAAGGTCCTCTCCCGCCGAGTCATCGAACAGCTGAAGGCCTACGACTGGCCCGGCAACATCCGGGAGCTGAAAAACGTGGTGGAGCGGCTGCTGGTCACCAGCGCCGCCGGGACGCTGGAGATCTATCAGGATCTGGCCCCGCTGCTGGGGGAGGATGCCGTCCGCTCCACCTCACCGGAGATCTATCCCGCCGACTGGGAGGCATTCTATCAGTTTGACCCGGAGCATTTCTCCCTGAAGGCCTACATGGAGTTCTGCGAAAAGCACGTGCTGGCCGACGCCCTGAAGCGCTGCCCCAGCAGCTATAAAGCAGCGGCTCTGCTGAAAACAGATCAATCCACCATTGTCCGCAAGCGTAAAAAATACGGGCTTTGATCTGTCAAATGGCCCGTTTTTAGCGCAGAAGCGCAGTCAATGCAATGTTGCATCGGCTGCGTTTTTGCATTATCCGAATCACTGGGGGATGATGCGTTTTCGCATCATCTGTTTTTTGGAAGCCGGATGGTGGAGAAGTCAACAAAAAAATTTTCCCCGTAATGCCGACATTTTCCGACATCGCCAAATAAATTGGCACGTCCTTTGCTAAAAAGCTATGCCGTGAGCCGGTGCTGTTCCGGGCAGCGCCGGGTGGGTTCTACGGAGGGCGGCCCTGCAACCCGCCTCCCCGGCCCCGTCGTTTTCCCCATGTGTTTGAGAAGTAACCTACATTCCTGCTTCTTAAAAAGAAAGGAGATCAGAGATCTGTGTCCACTACCACCCTTATTTCCCTGATCGTCGTCGTGGTTGCCTTTGCCTTGTTCTTCTATCTGAGCTTCAAGGGCGTCAACCTGTTTCTGACGGTCTTTGCCTGCACCCTGTTGGTGTCTTTCTGCACGCCGGATGGCATCACCTCGATTTTTACAGCCTTCCTCCCCTCCGTAGGCACCATGTTCCAGCAGTTCCTGCTGCTGTATACCATCGGCGGCGCCTTCGGCTTCTGCCTGATGGAGAGCGGCCTCGGCTCCGCCATGGCGACGCACCTGATTAAAGTGTTCGGCGAGAAATGGATCGCCGTGGCCCTGTTTGTCATCACCTGCCTGATGATGGCGGCCGGTGTGGCCTCCTATCAGTACGCCATTCTGGCCATTGCCCTGCCGGTGCTGAAAAAGCTGAATATGTCCCGTAAGGTGGCGCTGGCCGCCATGTCCGCCGGTGCAGGCTCCGTGGCCTACGGCACACTGGTGGGCATGCCCAACGCCCTGAACATCGCACCCACCACCTATCTGGGCACCACCACCATGGCCGGCGTGGGCATCAGCCTGGTCTGCACCGCCTTCTCTGTGGTGTTCATCGTGGTCTACCTCATCATGCTCACCAACCGCCTGAAGAAGAAGGGCGAGGGCTTCGTCTCCTATACCGATGACCCCCAGAACGACGAGGACGAGTCCAAGCTGCCTCCGGCATGGAAGGGCTATCTCTGCGTGGCCGCCATCATCGGCCTGAGCCTGCTGTTCCAGAAGCTGGGCATCACCGCCCTGCAGGCCACCACCTATGCACAGGTGCTGTCCATCGTGCTGGTGTTCGTGCTGGTAGGCCCCAAGTACCTGCCCCATGTGTTCCAGACCTGCGTCCGTGGTATTCAGGGCTCCCTGATCCCCGTGGTGTTCATTTCCATCGTGGTGGGCTACGGCACCGTGGTACAGGCTACCCCTGTGTTCACCCTGCTGGTGGAGAAGGTGCTGTCCATGAATATGCACCCCTACCTGCTGACCTTCGTGGCGGTGAACCTGCTGTCCGGCCTGTGCGCCAACGGCACCGGCGGCGTCACCCTGTTCATGAAGAACTTTGGTGATTCCATCCTTGCCAACCCCTCCATCAATCTGGGCGCTCTGCACCGCATTGCCGCCATTTCCGGCGCAGGCTTCGACTCCCTGCCCCACAACGGCGCCATCGCCTTCCAGCTGTCTGTGTTCAAGCTGTCCTATAAGGAGGGCTATTTCCAGCAGTTCATGATGTCCGTGGTGGTGAACCTGCTGGCCGGTATCATCGCAGTGGTCATGGCAATGCTGCTCTATTGAGTGCCGCCTGCCTGATATAGTCCCATCTATCCGAAACCAACGAACAAAATAATTTTTTGGAGGTAAATAATTATGAGTAAGCCCCTGGCAGATTATGTGAAGCTCCCCCAGCTGGAAGAGTACAAGGAGTGGTTCAAGGATTTCGCCGACCTGTACCGTGAGGACGGCATCCTACAGGTCACCTGGAAGACGCTGGACGGCCCCATGCAGCACAGCGGTATGTCCCACCGGGCCATCGGCCAGCTGGTGCGTGTCCTGTCTCTGGACTTCAAGAACGAGATCATCATCTTCACCCACATCGGCGACAGCTGGATGACCGAGTCCGATCCCAACGGCTGGGAGACCTACTCCGAGCTGCCCACCCAGCGCTTCCAGCACCAGTATTTCGATGACACCAACCTCATCAAGAACATGATCTTCGATCTGGACGTACCCACCATCGGTGCCATTCCCGGCCCCGGCTTCCACTGGGATTCCGCCATGCTCAGCGACGTGACCATCTGCTCCGACGACACATGGATGGAGGTTCCCCACGCCCACGGCGGCCTGGTCCCCGGCGACGGCATGGGCCTCATGGCACAGCACTACTTCGGCACCAAGCGTGGTAACTACTACATGATGACCGCCCGTCAGTGGACGGCCCAGCAGATGCTGGACTGGGGTATGGTCAGCGAGGTCGTACCCAAGGACAAGGTCATGGAGCGTGCGTGGGAGATCGCCCGTCTGTGGAAGACCATGCCCTATGAGAACCGCACCATCATGTCCAACCTTGCCAAGCGTCCTCTGAAGAAGCTGCTGGTGGACGACCTGAAGCTGCACACTGTCTCCGAGCAGTACGGCTCCCTGCTGCGGATCGCCGCCGGTGAGATGGGCGACACCCATGCCGGCCAGCAGGACGAGAAGTACATCAGCCAGACCAACGACTGGCGCTACTGCCACGACTGGATGCAGCAGCCTCCCACCCGTGAGAGCTGGGCGGGCTTCCGCACCAAGCCCTTCGAGTGGTTCAAGGAGGTGGAGGCCGGTAAGGAGGTCAACCCCTTCGACCCCAACAAGAAGGTCTCCCCCTATCGCCCCGAAAAGAAGGACTGATTTCCCTTTTTCCGCACCGCAGGCCGGAGGCAGTGCGCTGCCTCCGGCCCCGGTCAAACCTATTTCGAGGAGTTGTTTCCTATGGCAAAAACCATCATTACCGCTGCCCTCACCGGTGCTGTCACCCCTGCGGGCTATCATATTCCCGAAACGCCGGAGCAGATCGTGCAGGCCGCCTATGAGTGCTGGCAGCTGGGCGCTGCCGTGGTGCATATCCACACCCGTGCCGCCGACGGTAAGGGCGCTATGAACACGCAGGCCTTCCGTGAGATCGTGGAGGGCATCCGTGCCCACAAGGACTGCGACGTTATCATCAACTGCACCTCCTCCGGGGCTTCCCCGGAGCATCCCGCCACCGACGAGGAGCGCTTTCTGCACCACATGACCGTTCCCGGCATTGAAATGGGCTCCTACGACGCAGGCAGCTTCAACTGGATGCCCGGCGGCGTGTTCGTCAACAGCCCCCAGTTTTTGCAGAAGCTGGGTGATGCCTATCTGGAAAAGGGCATCAAGCCGGAGATCGAGATCTTTGATGCCGGTATGCTGGGCATCGCCGATTACTTCGTCAAGAAGGGCCACCTGTCCACCCCCTGTCACTACCAGTTCTGTCTGGGGGTGCTGGGCGGTATGCCCGCTACGGTGGAGAACCTGATCTATCTGAAGGACCGCATCCCCGCCGGCTCCACGTGGTCCGCCTTCGGCATCGGCGCCGCCCACCTGCCTATCCTGTACGCCGCTCTGGCGCTGGGCGGACACATCCGCGTGGGGATGGAGGATAACGTCATCTTCGGCAAGGACGAAAACGGCAGGAAGATCATGGCCACCAACCAGATGCTGGTGCAGCGGGCCGTGGAGGCCGTCAAGCTCTTCGGCAATCAGCCTGCCACCCCCGCCGAGGCCCGTGAAATTCTGGGCATCCCGCCGCTGGTTCGCTGAAGGAGGACGGTATGAACGTTTCTGATATCAAGAATGTCGCCTGTGTCGGCGGCGGCGTCATCGGCTCCAGCTGGGCCATCCAGTATGCCCTGAAGGGCCTGCACGTCACCCTCTACGACATCAACGACCAGCAGCTGGCCAAGAGCCACGACCAGATGCTCCGCAGTCTGGACGCACTGGTGGCCCACAACGCCATCACCGCCGCCCGCAAGGACGAGATCATTGCCTGCGTGCGCCCCACCACCTCCATGGAGGAGGCGGTGCAGGACGCCCAATTCATTCAGGAGAGCGGCCCGGAGCGCATCGAGATCAAGCGCTCCATTCTGGCGCAGGTGGAGCAGTATGCCGCCCCGGACGCCCTGTACGCCAGCAGCACCTCCGGCCTGCTGATCTCCGATATCGTGGCCGAGGCGCTTCACCCGGAGCGCTGCATCGGAGCTCACCCCTACAATCCCCCGCACCTGATCCCTCTGGTGGAGCTCACCCGCTGCGACAAGACGGACGATGACTGCGTCCAATTGGCCTATGATTTCTATCAGTCCATTGGCAAGGAGGCCGTTCTGCTGCGTAAGGAGTGTCCCGGCTTCATTGCCAACCGTCTGCAGCTGGCCCTGTATCGTGAGGTGCAGGATCTGGTGATGCGGGGCGTATGCTCCGTGGAGGATGTGGACAAGGCGCTGGTGTACGGCCCCGGCATCCGTTGGGCCATCTTTGGCCACAACATGATCATGCAGATGGGCAACCCCGGCGGCCTCACCGGCATGGTGGAGATGCTGGGCAATTCCGGCGACCGCTGGCTGGAGGATATGGCCAGTTGGACCCACCAGCCGGACAACTGGGCGCAGGTGGCCCAGCCCGGCGTGAATCAGGAGATGGCCAACTTCCCCGACTACATCGGCCACACCAATGCCGAGTGTATCGCCTACCGGGATCAGATGCTCATCGACATCCTGAAGCTCCATAAGAAGCTGTGAGGCTCCCCATGAACGACATCAACGGATTCCTCAAGCGCCGCTGGCCGGCCATGATCGCCAGTCTCCTGATCTGCATCTGCGCCGGCTTCGGCTACGCATGGAGCGTGCTTCAGACCCCCATCATCGCCGCCCACGGCTGGCCGGATCAGCAGGTCTCCCTGACGTATACGGTGACGGTGCTGTGCTCCACCATGGCGCCGCTGTTCTTCGGCGGCCTGATCCGCCGTCTGGGGACCCGGCGCTGCGTGGTGGTGGGCGCCGTTCTGTTCGGGGCGGGCCTGATGACCACCGGCTGGATCAGTGGCGGCGTGTGGCAGCTCTACCTGTTCTACGGCGTCCTCTCCGGTCTGGGGACCGGCTTCGTCTACCCGGCCATGATGGCCTATGTGGTGCGCCTGTTCCCGGAGAAGTCCGGCATGGCCTCCGGCCTCGGCACGGCGGCCTACGGCTCCGGAGCCATTCTCTGGGCGCCGGTGGCAGCGGCCCTGATCCGCAGCGTGAATCTGCGGGGGACGTTCTGTATTCTGGGTGGTGCCTTTCTGGTGCTGATCCTGCTGGGCAGTACCCTGCTGGTGGAGCCCCCGCAGGACCTGCGGGAGGCCCTGTGTCCTGTCTCCGGTAATGCCCCCGTCCAGACGGAGGGCCTGCGCCGGGGCCAGATGGTCAAAACGGCGGCCTTCTATGGGATGGTGGTCATCTTCACCTGCGGTCTGGTGGCCGGCGTCATCGTCATCAGCCAGGCTTCCCCCATCCTTCAGAACGCCTACGGCTTTACCAGCGCTACGGCGGCGGTGTTTGTCAGCGTATTCGCCGCCTGCAACATGGCGGGCCGCTTCCTGTGGGGCAGCCTGTCTGACCGACTGGGCCTGCGCCGTGTGATCACGGCCGTGTCGGCGGTGTGCATCCTCGCCATGCTGCTGCTGACCCTTTGCCACGCCACCGTTCCCGCCGTCATCGCCATGGGTGTGGCGGCCAGCTGCTACGGCGGCTTTGCCTCCGTCCTGACGCCGCTGACGGCGCAGGTGTTCGGCAGCAAATATATCACCGAGAACTACGGCGTCATGTACATCGTGTTCGGCTTGGCCAGCCTCATCGGCCCGGTGCTGGCGGTGCGTCTGCGCACCCCGGACGGGGCCTATACGTGGGCCTTTGCCGCTGCGGCCGTGCTGGCTGCCGTGGGGCTCATTCTCAACTGTATCGTCCCACTTACCGCCGGAAAGGAGGCCCCACATGGAAAGTAAAGTCACTACACGGGAGAAGATCATCTCCTGCTCCAAGGATGGCCAGACCATCGCCATCGGCGGCCAGACCGGCCACTGGATGCCGGAGCGGCTCATTGACTGTATTCTGGAGAGCGGCGCCCGGCATCTGACCGTCTATTCCATCGATACCAGCGACCCCGGCGTGGGCATTGGCCGCCTGATCCGGGCGAAGGTCATCGACCGCATCATCACCACCCATGTGGGTACCAACCCGGATACCAACGCACAGATCCAGGCTGGTACCCTTCAGGCGGAGTTCAGCCCCATCGGCAGCTGGATCGAGCGCATCCGCTGCGGCGGTATGGGACTGGGAGGCGTTCTCACCAAAACGGGACTTGGTACCGTGGTGGAGGAGGGCAAGCAGCTCATCACCGCCAACGGACAGCAGTACCTGCTGGAGACCGCCCTCCGGGCGGATATCGCCATCACACGGGCCCGCCGTGCCGACCCCATCGGCAATCTGGCCTACCGGGGCAGCACCGGCCGGGCCTCTCACCCCATCGTGGCCACCTGCGGGGACCTGTCCATTGTGGAGTGCGACCACTTCTGCGATCTGGGAGAGATCACACCCGACGAGGTGGAGGTTCCCGGTATGTTCGTGGATATGATCCTGGTGTAAGGAGGCACGACTATGGATAACAGACATTTTATCGCCCGTCGTGCGGCCCGGTATTTCCACAGCGGCGACGTGGTCAATCTGGGCATCGGCATCCCCAGCCTCTGCGGCAACTACGCCGAGAGCGGCGTCCTGTTCCAGACGGAGAACGGCTTCATCGGCGTAGGGGCCACGGCGCAGGGCATCGAGATCAGCGACCGGCTCTTTAACGCCGGCGGCATTCCCTATCTCCCGGCGCTGGGGGGCTGCGCCTTTGACGTGGCCAAGTCCTTCGGCATCATCCGCTCCGGCCGCATGGCTGCCACGGTGCTGGGAGCGCTTCAGGTCTCCCAGCACGGAGATCTGGCCAACTGGGCCACCCCCGACCGTGCCTTCGGCATGGGCGGGGCCATGGATCTGGTCAACGGGGCCAAGCAGGTCATCGTGGCCATGGAGCTGTGCGCCAAGGACGGCTCCCCCAAGCTCGTCAAGGAATGTACCCTGCCCTATACCGGGCGGCGGTGCGTGGATCATATCGTCACCGAGCGGTGCGTCATCGATGTGACGCCGGAGGGTCTGGTGCTCTCCGAGCTGCGCCGGGGCCACTCCGTGGAGGAGATCTGCTCCGCCGTGGAGCCGCCGCTCATTGTCTCTCCGGAGCTGAAAGAAATGGAGGAAGATTGCTAATGGGACAGTTTGACCATGTGGTGGTAGTGGGCTACGGCCGCTCCGCCGTTGCAAAATCAGGAAAAAAGGGCGCCCTGCGGAATATGCATCCGGTGACCATGGGCGGCCTCACCCTTAAGGGCGTGCTGGAGAAGGTTCCCCAGCTGCCCGCCGATCAGATCGACGACCTCATCGTGGGCTGCGCCATCCCGGAGCGCAAGCAGGGCTTCAACATGGCCCGGCTGGTGGCCGCCCGTGCGGGCCTGCCGGATAGCGTCTGCGGCATGACCATCAACCGCTTCTGCTCCTCCGGTCTACAGGCCATTGCATTGGCGGCGGGCCAGATCGCCTGCGGCGTGGCGGATGTAATGGTGGCCGGCGGCGTGGAGTCCATGACCGCCTGCCCGGTGAATCTGGATATCAGCGATACCTTCGATCCCGACCTGCTGCGCCAGCGGGAGGAGGAGTATATGCCCATGGGCCTGACGGCGGAGAATGTAGCCGCCCGCTACGGCATCACCCGTCAGGAGATGGACGAGCTGGCTCTCCAAAGCCACCGCCGTGCGGCGGCGGCACAGGACGCCGGTAAGTTCGACGATGAGATCATCCCCCTGCCCGGCGTGGATGTGGACGGCAACCCCATTGTCTTTGACAAGGATCAGGGCATCCGCCGCAGCACCACACTGGAGGCGCTGGCAGAGCTGAAACCCTGCTTCAAGGAGGGCGGCCTTGTGACCGCCGCCACCTCCTCCCAGACCAGCGATGCCGCCGCCTTTGTGGTGCTGATGCGGGACAGCAAGGCCAAGGAGTTGGGTATCCGGCCCGTTGCAGAGCTGCTGAGCTTCGCCGTGGCCGGCTGCGAGCCGGATTAAATGGGCCTCGGCCACATCTACGCCGCCCCCAAGGCGCTGGAAAAGGCGGGCCTCACCGTGGCCGATATGGACGTGGTGGAGCTGAACGAAGCCTTTGCGGCGCAGGCTATCCCCTGCATGAGAACGCTGGGGCTGGACCCCGCCAAGACCAATTCCAACGGCGGCGCTATGGAACTGGGTCATCCCCAGGGCGCTACCGGTGCCTTCCTGACCATCAAGGCCCTGAATGAGCTGCGCCGCACCGGCGGAAAATATGCCATGGTCACCATGTGCATCGGCGGCGGTATGGGCTGCGGCGCCGCCTGTGGAGCACTGGTGGGCACGCTGGCGGCCATGGGCGGCTTAGGAATGCCCCAGGAAAAGCGGGAGGAACTCATTGCCGAGTTTCAATCCCGTCATCAGTGCCTGAACTGCAGCCAGCTGCTGGAGGGGTTGGAGCGGGGAACTCCGGAGCAGAAAGTGCGCTGTGACGCCATCATTGAGGGCTGCATGGACTGGCTATGCCGGGAGGCTGGCCTGGAGTAAGGGCAGACGATAGCACAACTTGCAGGAGGATACCCATGGAAGAAACCATCATTCAGATTTTGGCCCGGGAGCTGGAGCGCCCGGAGCAGCATGTACGCAACATTATCGCCCTCCTGGACGAGGGCAACACGGTTCCCTTCATCGCCCGTTACCGCAAGGAGTTGCACGGGGGCATGGACGACCAGTTGATCCGGCAGCTGGCCGAACGGCTGCAGTACCTGCGCAATTTGCAGCAGCGCCGGGACGAGGTGAGGCAGTCCATTGAAAATCAGGGAAAACTCACAGACGAACTATCCGCCGCCATTGACGCAGCCGCCACCTTGGCGGAGGTGGAGGACCTATACCGTCCTTACAAACAGAAGCGGCGCACCCGGGCCACCATGGCAAAGGAGAAGGGGCTAGAGCCTCTGGCCC
>OKSB01003558.1_pt1 | contig 12244 bp, 8 predicted proteins | sample 1601171 | NCBI WGS metagenome assembly OKSB01 (sample SAMEA3541496, study PRJEB24748) | human gut metagenome | biome: human gut; feature: human-associated habitat; material: faeces | place: China | collected 2012 | reverse complement strand
AGCAATTCGTCCGTTATCCTCTCAGGATAGCAATAAAGCGTTCTTATCCACTTGAAGCCGTCTATCTCACAAAGTGCCGTGAGCAATTCAGGGAGCATAGACTTGCCGTATATATCCTCGCCATAGCGTGTTGTATCCTGCGCCACAACTACAAGCTCCGTCACGCCGTTCTCAGCCAGCCATCTGGCTTCCTTGACGATATCCTCCATGCGTCTGCTTCTGTATTTTCCTCTTATAGACGGAATAGCACAATAAGTGCAGTTGTTGCTGCAACCCTCGGCTATCTTTATATACGCATAGAAAGGCTCAGTAGAAATAATTCTTCCGCCCTCCATTGAAAGCTCAGTTTTTGCGCCATAAGAACAGACCGCCTGCTTATCCAGCAGTATCTCTCTTATAATATCGCAAATTTTTCCGTTAGAGCCTATTCCCACAACAGCGTCAAGCTCAGGGATCTCCTTTTTCATTTCGTCACGGTATCTTTCAGCAAGACAGCCCGTAGCTATTACCGCCTTTATCCTGCCCTCCTGCTTGAGAGTACAGAACTCAAGTATAGTGTCTATAGCCTCCTGCTTAGCCGACTCGATAAATCCACAGGTATTTATAATGACCACATCAGAAAGGGCTGCGTCAGAAACTATCTGAAAACCCTCTTTGCGCAGATCATAGAGCATATGCTCAGCGTCCACCTGATTTTTAGGACATCCGAGAGAAACCATTCCCACTCTAGTTGCCATGAAAAAATCTCCAATCCTACACCGCCAACGGACGGCATAAAGTATCACAATAATCTATCTTATTATCTCACTTTTACACAGTTTTGTCAAGCCCTTTTAGTCACTATTGTATGACAAAAATCAAAATATTTATGAATTTTCCACAAAGTCCGCAGCCTACAGTCAACCCGTCCTGATTTAGTAAAAATATGTTGAAGTCAGGCAGAATATGTGATATAATATGCTTGTCGGTCTTCTCCGTCAGGGAGGAGATGGAAACTGTGATATACATAATCGATCTCGTGCTTTCTGTCGTGGGTAGTGTGGTTGGTAACCTAATTACCAAGTGGTTTGGCAGAAAGAAATAGTACCGACAAGCCCGAAGAGAAACCCCCGAAAGCTGCAACTTTCGGGGGTTTCATTTGTGTGTCACTGTGAACACAATCAATCTCGTGGTTACCTATATTATACACCACGCAATTTATTTTGTCAAGCACTTTTGCACCGTCAGTTTTTCTTCTCAGGGTAAGTAACAGTTATCTCAGACCCTGCTTCCTGCGACCAAACAACATAATCAAGCTTTCCTTCATCAATAAAAACAGTGAAATATGTATCCTTAAGCTCATCAGGAAGCTGTTCCTTTATCTTTTCTATGAACTTATCCGTCTCTGTGGAAATGTAGTTCATGTACTCAAACTTGTAGCTCTTGTCTTTTGAAAGCTCCGTGACCGCCTTTTCTGCCGCCTCATATACCGCCTGAGCGTTAGCCTCTGCCTTTTCCGAGTTTTCGTCAGTTATGATTCCGTCTGCATATGCCTGTGCCTTTGAACCTGCAAAGCAAACTTTCCAATCATTGTCCTTGTCAAGCACCATAAGAATATACTGCGATGACGTGACCTCTCCCTCAGAGCTGTCATAAGCTATGGTCACGTAAAGCTCCGCCGCCTTTGAATACTCCTCCGAGATGTTCACCTTGTCGATAAAGCCGCACTTATCCTTGTCAAAGCTATATCTTACTCCGCTTATCTGCTCGTCCTCGCCGTATTCATTGTCGCCGCCCATATTCTTTTTCATATATTCATAGTCAGCGGCATAATCGTCTGTCATAAGCTTAACCATTGATTGGTCAAACTCAGCGTTTGCGGCTTTAAGATACATTGCCGCAACGTCCTTTGCCTCTTCAAGCGGGTCAGCGGCTTCTTCGCTTTCCGTATCAGTTCCCTGCGTTGTCACAGCGTTCTCACTGCCCTGAACATTTTCCGCAGGCTGAGAGCTATCTGTGCCGTCAAAGCTCAGCGAACAGCCTGTCATGATCCCCGCACTCAGTATAGCCGCCGCAAAAATGATCTTTTTCATTCTTTGCTCCTTTATTCGTCGCCGTACTCCTGTTTTATGTCAGCAAGCACCTCTTTTATTATGTCGTATGAATACCCCAAACGCACAAGGGCGTTTTTTACCTTTATGTCGCCCTTTTCTCCGTCAAGATATCTGAGATACTTTCGCTCCACAAGCTCATACAGCCGTTCGTATGTACCCTCGCTGTATTCCTCCAGAGCTTCCTCTATTATAGGCTTTGTCAGCCCTTTCTGTCTCATCTGCTGATAAGCTCGGTAATATCCGTATTTACGCACTTCCACATAAGTCCTCGCAAGCCCCTGAGCATACCGCCTGTCATTGACCGTCCCAAGCTCCAGCATCTTATCCATTACAGCATCGCATATCTCCTCGCTGTAATTTTTCTCAAGCTTCTTGTAAAGCTCCACATAGGAATAGTCCCTGTAGTCAAGGAGATACAAAGCTCTTTCCTTTGCCTTTCTGAACTCGTTGTCAAAAACTATCTTCTCCCAAGCAGACTCAGGCATATCAAGCCCTGCTCTCAGACCATAGGCAGACACTATCTCGTAGTTGAGGAAAGCCGTTTCGCCCTCCTCAAACTCTATCATGTATGTGCTGCCCTTGTATTTTGAAACGCCCGTTATTTTAAGCATTTATCAGTCACCAAGCTCGCTTATGTCAACAGGAGCGAACTCCTCGAAGTCCTCCTCAGGCTTTGCCACAACAGACTTGTCGCTTGCCGCCTTGCGTATCTTCTTATCAGGCTTGTCAGCAGCCATATCCTCATTTGCACTCTGAGCCGCCGCACCTGCGTTAGCCTTTTCTTCAAGCTTCTTGGCCTTTTTATCTTTCTGTGCTGCAAGCACAAGCTCCGCCTGATGTTCCTTTATCTTGGCTTCTATCTCGTCCATGATGTCAGGATTGATCAGCAGGAACTCCTTAGCGTTGTCACGTCCCTGACCAAGCTTCATATCGTTGTAGCTGAACCAAGCTCCGCCCTTCTTCACCACATCAAGATCGACCGCCATGTCAAGCACCTCGCCCACACGGGAGATACCCTTGCCATACATGATATCGAACTCGCACTCCTTGAACGGCGGTGCCACTTTGTTCTTTACCACCTTGCACTTTGTTCTGTTACCAATGACCTCAGAGCCGTTCTTTATCTGCTCTCCACGTCTGACCTCTATTCTTACAGAAGCGTAGAACTTCAAAGCACGTCCGCCCGGAGTAGTTTCAGGGTTTCCGTACATAACGCCTATCTTCTCACGGACCTGATTGATAAATATAGCCGTAGTATTGGACTTTGCGATAACAGATGTGAGCTTTCTCATAGCCTGAGACATAAGTCTTGCAAGCTGACCAACGTGAGTGTCGCCCATTTCGCCGTCTATCTCAGACTTTGTTACCATAGCCGCAACAGAGTCGATAACGATACAGTCGATAGCACCTGAACGAGCCAGAGCCTCGGCTATCTCCAAAGCCTGCTCACCACTGTCAGGCTGAGAAACAAGCATATTGTCGATATCAACGCCAAGCTGACCTGCATAAACAGGATCAAGAGCATGCTCAACGTCGATAAAAGCTACCTCGCCGCCCATTTTCTGCGTTTCTGCGATAACATGAAGTGCGACCGTTGTCTTACCTGATGACTCAGGTCCGTATATCTCAATAATTCTTCCTCTCGGCACTCCTCCAATACCAAGCGCCATATCAAGGGTCATAGAGCCTGTCGGTATAGCCTCGATATCCATAGCCTTAGCCTCGCCAAGCTTCATGATCGCACCCTTGCCGAACTGCTTTTCAATATATGCTATCGCTGTGTCAAGAGCCTTTTTCTTTTCCTCTGCGTCAGTTATTTTTACCACCGTCTTAACGGCTTCTTTTTTCTTCTTGTCTATCGCCATTTTATATGACCTCCCTATCTTATCGGTGTTTTATCCGTATCTATATCATATCACACTAACTGTCCGTTTGTCTGTACAGTAACCGCAATTTATCTATCTGTACAAATTTTCGTACTATTTCTCATAAATGCCCGAAACACATCGGTAAACATCGCACAAGTCTTTCCTGCATCTCACGTTCTTAAAGCCGTGCTGTATCATCAGGCGCATTACTTCGTCCTCCTGACCGATACCGATCTCAAAGAGCATAACGCCGCCGTTTTTAAGCTTTTTCTTCCACTTGCGAACTATCTCACGATAGAAGTCCAAGCCGTCCTCACCGCCGAAAAGAGCTTCCGCAGGCTCAAAAGTGACCTCACGCTGTAAAGCGTCCATGTCCTCTGTTGTGAGATAAGGGGGATTGCACACTATAAGGTCAGCCTCAGGCATATCCTCCACAAGCTTTTCGTCTGTAACGTCGCCCATGACTATCTCAGCACCCGAGCCGTTCAGACTTATATTCTCACGGAGATACTCTGCCGCCTTTTCAGACTTCTCCACACACCCTGCCCGACCGCAGTCAAGCTTCCCTTCAAGGGTGATACCGATGCACCCCGAGCCTGAACAAAGGTCTATAACAGTGATATCCTTCTTGCCTGCAAACATCTTCAAAGCCGTGTCAACAATAGTTTCCGTGTCCTGACGTGGTATCAGCACACCCTCGCCCACCTTGAAAGGCAGACCATAAAACTCCCACTGTCCAAGGAGATACTGCAAAGGATAGCCCTCACATCGACGTGTGACAATGTCGCTTATACGCTTTTCCTGCTCAGAGGTGATATCCTCCCCCTCAGCCACATCTTCAAACACCCATGTGACCTCGCAAGCAGCGTTCTCACCAAGACCGCTCTCCTCAAGCAGACCCACGCATTTATCGAACAGTTCCTTTTTTACCATTTGTCATCTTCCTTATTTTCAGGTATGCAAGCCTTTAGTGCTGCGATCGCACACTCTATCTGACTTTCATCAGGCTCACTTGTAGTTATCCTCTGTATCCACAGACCCGGTGCAGAGATTATCTTAGTGAAAATATTGTCATATTTTCCCGCAAGCCTTATAAGCTCATAAGCAATGCCCGTAACGATAGGCAGAAGTGCAATCTTTATAACAACTCTCAGCAAAATGCTTGCCCATGATACTCTGAATATTGTGTTTACAAAAATGCTTATGAACAGCACAAGGAAAATAAAGCTCGTTCCGCAGCGAGGGTGAAAACGTGTGTATTTCTTCACGTTCTCAACCGTCAGCTCTTCTTCATGCTCATAGCAAGCGATAGTCTTGTGTTCAGCACCGTGATACTCATACGTCCGCCTGATATCCTTAGTAAGAGCAGTCAACGCCGTGTAGCCAATGAAAATAGCTATCTTCAGTATTCCCTCGATAAGATTCTTTCCAAAAGCCGACAGGTCAATGAACTTGCTTATGAATTTAGACACCAGCGACGGCAGATACATAAATAGCAATATCGCCAGACCCACACCCAGCACCATAGATATCGCCGTGATGATAGGGCCGAGCTTGTCCCCCAGCTTATCGTCCAGCCACTGTTCAAACTTGGTCTGCTCCTCCTCATCGTCCTCCGTCATCTGCTTCTCAGCCGACCTTGTAAGGCACTTGTAGCCGTCTATAAGAGAAGTAAGGAAGCTGAAAATGCCCCTCACAAAAGGTGTTTTCCTGTACCAAGGCGTATCTTTTCCGCCTTTTATCGCCCACTCCTCCAGGTCTATGGTGCCGTCAGGCAGTCGGCAAGCCATAGCCGCCTTGTGGATTCCACGCATCATAACGCCCTCGATAACAGCCTGTCCACCGATCTTTGACTTGAATTTTTCCTTGCTTTGTGCTTTACTGCTCATTTTCTTTCCTTTCAAGGCGGTGTGTGCGTCTACTGCACGTTGTCGTTGTTTTCGATAGGCTCAGAAGAAATAAGCTCCACGTCTACAGTTGCCTGATTGTCAGGCTTTTTCTTCTGCTCGATACAAGGGAGCGTTATCATCACTGTTGTACCTACTCCCTGCTCACTGTTTATCTCCAGCGTACCGCCATGCCGCTGAATGATCTCGTCTGCCACCGCAAGACCTATTCCCGAACCACGTCTTGTATGGTTCGCCTTAAAGAATTTCGTCTTGACTTTTGGCAGGTCTTCCTTTGATATTCCCATACCCGTGTCGGAAATGGAAATACATACCTCATTGTCCTCCTCATAAGCCTCCACCGATACAGTGTCGCCCTTGTTGGAGTATTTGATAGCATTGTCCACAATATTTATGAACACCTGACGAAGCCTGTTCTTGTCGCCGTAAACAAACGGCAGCATTTTCGGCTCGTAGTAATTGAGTGTTATACCAAGCGCCTTGGCCCTCTCCTGATAGATAAGCACAGTTTCCCCAAGCTCCGCAAGAATATCTATAGTATCCATAATAAGCGTGAGTCTGTTGTCCTGTATCCTCGAAAAGTCAAGAAGCTCCTCAACCATTTGCGAAAGCCTCTCCGTCTCACTTGTGATGACTCTCATACCCTTCTTGAAGGTTTCCTTGTCCTCATACATACTGGTAACAGTTTCCGTCCAGCCCCTTATAGCGGTAAGCGGAGTTCTCAGCTCATGAGATACAGAGGATATGAACTCGTTCTTCATCTGTTCTGTATTAGAAAGCTCCTGCGCCATGTAGTTGATAGAGTCGCAAAGCTCGCCAAGCTCGTCATTTCGTTTCTTTTCAAGACGTTCGCTGAAATCTCCCGTAGCATACCGCCTTGTTATGCTGTTTATGCTTCTTATAGGCAAAACAATAGATTTGATAAAAAACATTCCCGAGAAAAACATGAGCATTATGACAGCCACAACGATAGCCGTGATTATCATAGACATAATAAAGATCTGATGATCGATATTTTTCATGGAAGACAACATTCTAAGCGCTTCATATTCGCTTCCCTTCGGAGATATAACTGACGTTATCGCCATGACCTTTTCCCCTGTTGACAGCTCATATATCTGTGTGCCTATTCCCGTGTCGGACTTCTTTGCGTCCTCATAATCGGTCATGTTGTCATTCTCCGAGGGCGAGAAGCCTGATGATGTAACATCGACCTCACCGTCGGTCTTGATAGCCATAAGCTCTATCTTGTCTTTCTCGTCATAGCTTTCCACAAGGGAGCGTATCTGAGAATTATAGTTAGTCTGCTCGTCACCTGAAGCGTTCACTACCGCCGTGGTGACTATCTTCATTTTAGATGTAAGATACTGCCTTGTGGAGCTGTAGTAATAATTCCTCACCACCACGATTAGCAGTATTTCAAGCACCACAAGTATTCCCACGACCACCCCGAGATTGTTTCTCAGCCAGTGCTGTGTGATACTGAGTCTGCCGCTTTTTCTTTTTTTCCCGCTCAACTGATAAAAACTCCGTTCATCATGTTTTCACAGCTCAGTTAGAGCCGCCTGCCCACTTGTAGCCAAAGCCCCATATAGTAAGGATATACTTAGGATTAGAAGGCTCGTCCTCTATCTTCATTCTTATTCTTCTGATATTCACGTCCACTATCTTATCGTCGCCGTAATAGCTCTCGCCCCATATGTGGTTGAGTATACTTGAACGGTCAAGTGCAGTATTCTGATTTTTGAAGAAATACTCCATTATCTGATACTCCACCTGTGTAAGGTCTATCTGCTCACCGTTTTTGAAAACAGTTCTGCTCTTAAGATTAAGCGTAAATGGACCTGAAACTATCTGTGAAGCCTCCTCAGGCTTAGAGCCTGAACGATTTACACGCCTGCAAACAGCGTCAACTCTTGCAATAAGCTCAGAAATAGAGAACGGCTTTGTGATATAATCGTCAGCACCGCTCATAAGGCATGATATCTTATCCATTTCCTGTGATTTTGCCGAAAGCATGATAATGCCGATAGTGTTGCTTTTCTCTCTTATCTTCTTGCACACCTGCATTCCGTCGATGCCGGGCATCATAATATCAAGCAGAGCAACGTCAAAACCGCCGTCCTTTTCGTCATAGGCTTTGAGAGCGTCCTCACCGCAGTTTACGTCAACTACCTCGTAACCGCTTCTTACAAGGTTTATGACCACAAATTCTCTAATTGAATCTTCGTCCTCGCAAACCAAAACTCTTTTCATTACATTTACTCCTCTCCAAGATCAGTTTATTATGTAAAAATTATTCTGAATTTCGTCAATAGTCGGTATGAGCTTTTCACGCCTGTCAAGAGGAAGCTTCACAAAATAATCAAGCTGACCCTTGCTGTCGATAAGCTCATATCCGTCAGAGATATAATCCTCCGAATCATTCTTTGAAGACACAGCGATACGCATTATCTCCTCGTTGCTCTCGTTTATATCTCCCGTGTATTTATAGAAAACAAGCTCGTTTGTGTCGCTGTCCTTTTTCACCGTAACAGAACTGTTCCAGCGTTTTGGGAACGTTACAAAATATCCGTCAGATATGGCATAATAGCCTGTGTATTTTGTTTTCAGATCATAAAAATCCTCGTAAACGCTCCATGTAGTCATATAGAGCATTTCGTCTGCCACAGCGTTTTCATAACCCACCATAGGCGAAGTTGACGGTATCTCCACATCACCATCGCCGTCCATGTCCTCACTGTAGTAGCCCGCTGGTCTTGTGCATAAAGGCAGCAGCTTTTCGCTTCTAAGCTGCATAGGATTTTGAAGTCCCGAATATCTGTAGTATATTATCTCCGTCTGCAATTTTCCGTCAGCAGTCAGTCCGTCAATAAAAATAGCACGCCTGCCGCTGTCAAGCATTCCCGTCTTTGATGACACATAAGAAGTCACATTATCGCACATATCAACGCTCTCGCCACGGGTTATTTCATTGTTTTTCATGTTAAGCATAGAAGCCTTTGCCGTCACCGCACCTGTATCATTATTGGTGCTTCTCTGAATGGTGATAAGCTCTATATAACCATCATTGTTTATATCCAAAGGCTCCAGCACCGAATAAGTATCAAGCGCCACACGCTTGAAATCTCCGTCGGTATAGCTGTATATCTCCATGGTCTTTTCATCATTAGTAAGATTTTGATATCCCACAAAAACGTCCGTCTGGTTATTGTTTCCCATAGGCGAGATAATGACCTGATCTATGTCAGTGCCTGCGCCTGCAAGCTCTTTCACAGAATACCACTTGCCTTTCTCGTCCTTGTCGAGAATGTTCACCCTCAAGCCGTCCTCCTCAGATCCGTTTGAAGTGTACTCATAGAAGACCATAGCCTCGTCCGTAGGCTCATCGTCGATATTTGCGATAACATAAGCCGAGCGGTATTCACCGTTTTTAGGATATTTCAGAGTTATATTGCTGCCCACGCTCTCGATAAGCGCCTGATGTATCTCGCTTTGCTCAGAGGTAAGCTTCGGGGCGTTTATAAGTCCCTCAACAGAAAAATTCAGTGCCGAACAGCCTGTCATAGTAAGACAAGAAAGACAAACAGCAGCCAATTTAAGATTTTTCAAGCGATCCCTCCTGATACACCAAACAAAAAAATAGAACCGGGCATATACCCGATTCTATTATATCATATACACAAAAATATTTCAAGCCTTTTTCTGCCCATTAGGAACAGGTAAAAATTATTTTGCTTATCTTTCGTCCAATGGGATATACTTCTTCTCACCTGAGATAGCCTTGTATGCAGGACGGATTATCCTCTTGCCTGTTACAAGCTCTTCAAATCTGTGTGCGCACCAGCCTGCCATTCTTGAAACGGCAAACATAGGAGTATAAAGATCCTCAGGAATACCCAGCATACTGTAAACAAAGCCCGAGTACATATCAACATTAGCGCACATCGCCTTGTCACTGCCCTTGATCTTCTTGAACAGCTCAGGAGTAAGTCTTTCCACCGCTTCAAGAAGCTTGTATTCTCTCTCAAACTCAGTGTTCTCAGCCATTTTCTTGGCATTCTCTCTGAGTATGACAGCTCTAGGGTCAGACAATGTGTAAACAGCGTGACCCATGCCATAAACAAGACCAGTGTGGTCAAAAGCTTCCTTGTTGAGTATCTTTGTAAGGAAATCAGCGATCTCGCCCTCGTCCTCCCAGTTCTGAACGTTGTCCTTTATGCACTGGTGCATTGCCGCCACCTTAAGGTTAGCACCGCCGTGACGTGGACCTTTCAGTGAACCGATAGCCGCAGAGTATGCAGAATAAGGATCCGTTCCGGAAGATGTAAGCACACGGCAGGCAAAAGTCGAGTTATTTCCTCCGCCATGCTCAGCGTGGAGCATAAGTAACAGATCAAGAATCTTAGCCTCTTCCTCAGTGAACTGTCTGTCCGGACGCAGTGCCGACAGTATCATCTCCGCAGTAGAATGTGTAGGTATCAGAGGGTGCATGAACAAGCTTTCACCGTCATAACAGCGTTTCTTTACCTGATAAGCCGAAACCATGATGTTAGGCAATTTAGAGATTATAGAGATAGCCGTAGCCATTTCATACTCAGGAGAACGGTTCTCAGGATTATCGTCATAAGAGTAAAGAGCCAGAATTGCTCTCGCCATCTTATTCATGATGTTCTTTGACGGAGCTTTAAGTATCATGTCCTCAAAGAAGTTGTCAGGGAGAGGTCTGTTTTCAGCCATCATTTCTCTGAACGCATCAAGCTCCACCCTGTTAGGCAGATCGCCCATGAGCAGCAGATACACTATCTCCTCATAGCCGAAACGTCCCTCTTTCTGAGCGTTAGTGACCAGATCATTTATGTTGTATCCACGGAAGATAAGCTGACCTTGAATAGGAGATTTCTCACCCTCGTTTACCACATATCCGTGTACGTTACAGATATTAGTAAGACCTGCCATAACACCTGTACCGTCAGAGTTTCTCAAGCCTCTTTTTACCACATATCTGTCATAAAGCTTAGGGTCAATAGTATTGTTTGCTATAAACTGTTCGCATAAAAGCGACCTTGCTGCATTATTTATCATTGAATAGATCATCTCACTTTCAAGTATATTATAAATATAAGTTATATTATACACCTTTTTCAGATTTTTGTCAAGTATTAAGATAACCTGTCAAATTAAAACCGCATATCTCCGCCATTGAAAAATTTGCAGTACAAAAATTCGCCCTGTATGAATATTTGCTACACTGCATGAATATAATATAGTACCCCAAAAAAGAAAGGACAAACCATATGAAAGACCTGATACAGATAATGGCAGTATTTGCTGTTATCCTTATAATAATACCGACCATAGTATTTCTTCGTCCAAACGAGTCCGCATCGAAACCTGCATTTGCAGAAAAAGAAAAAATAGCCGTATATTTCACCGAAAGCGGCAAGACCGAAGACTTCACCCTTGAAGAATATATGATAGGCTCAGTGCTTGCACAAATGCCTGCGGACTTTGACGAAGAAGCCCTGAAAGCGCAAGCCGTCCTCGCCCATACCTACATATGCCGCCGACAGCTCTCCGAAGCCCAGTCGCCTACTCCCGCCTTAAAAGGCGCACTCATCAGCGATGACAGCACCCTCTACCAAAGCTTTTTCACCCTGAAAGCCGCCAAAGAATACTACGGCAGCGACTATGAAAAGGCATACAAAAAGGTAAAGTCAGCCGTGCAGTCAGTGGAAAACGAAATTCTCACCTATGAAGACGAACCCATAATCGTCGCCTTTCACGCTGCTTCAAACGGTCATACCCAATCCGCCAAAAACGCATGGGGAGAGGATATCCCATATCTTCTGTCAGTAGACAGCTCCGCTGACAAAGACCTTGTCACCACAGAATGTACCCAGGCACTCACCGCCAAGGAATTTCAAGACAAGCTTCTTGACCGCTTCCCCGATATTAATTTTACTCCCCTCGCCAATGCTGATAGTTGGCTCAAAACAAAAACAGACGGCATAGGCTATGTAACGAACCTGACCGTCTGCGGCTATGATATCCAGCCAAACACCTTCTGCGATATCCTTGATATCTCCTCGCCATGTTTCGAGTTCACCTTTGCCAACACAAAATTCATTTTCACCTCTCACGGCTTCGGACACCTCGTAGGAATGAGCCAGTACGGTGCAAACGCCATGGCAGAAAAAACGGAAAACGGCGTTATGGTGCAGGATACCGCATGGGACGGATATGAAGAAATTCCATCCTGGATCATGCAGGGATACGGAACACTGGTTCTTGAGGCTGACCAGCAGTTAAAAGAAATGGGTGCCCATACCACGAAAATGAGCGCAACGCCCAAAAGTGCGGCGGCAATGCTTCC
>OKSB01003557.1_pt1 | contig 12253 bp, 5 predicted proteins | sample 1601171 | NCBI WGS metagenome assembly OKSB01 (sample SAMEA3541496, study PRJEB24748) | human gut metagenome | biome: human gut; feature: human-associated habitat; material: faeces | place: China | collected 2012 | reverse complement strand
ACCGAACGAGTCCGACGGGCCGCATCGAGTTCCTGCCGCCGGAAGCCGCCTCGCTGATGCGCTACGTCGACTACCCGGTAAGCCATCTGACCGGAGTGCCCGACATCCGAATTCCCCTTTATGAAATCAAAGCCGGCCGACTGACTTTTCCTATTGAGCTGAGTTTCCATGCGGATAATTACCTGCGACCGAACCAACTGGCCGGAAGCATCGGTAAGGGCTGGTCGCTGAGTACCGAACTGCAGATCACCCGGCTCATCAACGGAATCGATGATCTGAGCCCGGCCCAGAGTCAGTTGGGATATTATTACAACGACAGCATTCCGACCGACTATAAAGAGGGCGATCCGGTCGTCCGTTCGGACATGGTAAAAAGACAATTATATTGGGGCCGTTGGGATGAAGAGCCCGATCGTTTTTATTACAGGCTCATAAACAAGAGCGGCGCGTTCTATTTCCAGCATCGAAAAGACGGAACGGTCAAAGCGGTTCCTGTGCCATCCAACGGCGTAAAAATCGACTATGACCAAACTTCGAGAGAATTTACCGTGACCGATACGGACGGTACGAAATATTTCTATTCGGCCACCGATACGGACTGGGAGCAGATCAGTACGGATAACACGAAGCGCATCATGTCTTGGAAATGCCGCCGGGTCGTAAATCCGGACAACGAAACCCTGTCGTTTACATACGGCAATCGGTTGCCGAAAACCGTATATAATTTCAATGACCGGATCGAAATCTACGATAACGTCCAAGCCGTTCTACCCGGTCCCAATGACCCGCTCAATATGGCCATATCGCTGGAGTTCAAGTCTCCCTCGAAGTTCATCGACGAATATCCGTTTTGGAAGATAGCGGGAATCAAGGGAAAGGAGTTTGCCGGAAATCGAAGGACTTGGCTGATTTTCAAAGACGGAAAATTCGAGCGTGCTTCCGATCTCGATCCGACCCATACAACCACGCCAACAACAGACGACATACCCTCGTGTACCATCAAAAATATCTCTTACTGTTTCACCGATACGATCGTTTTCCGCGGCGGGAGAATCGTATTTTCCTATACCCCCGAGCGAACGCTCTCTTCCATGACGATCGAAGACAACACGGGCCAGACCGTCAAAAAGATTCTGTTCACGCAACGCTCCGTCTCTTCGCAACCCGACTACGACCGTAAACTGACCTCCCTGAAAATCGGAGAGGAATCGTATGCATTTACATATCCTCACGACGTAGGGGGAGGTCCTGACGGGATGTCCGACTATTGGGGATATACCCAGCTATGGGTCGATCCTTCACAACAAGATGCCAATGTGGTCATCCACGATACCGAAGTGTCTCGGGGAAACGGCACGAACAGCTTCTACGATACTTATAACGACCCGTCGGCTCCGGCCCAATATGAAGTCACGATAGGCAGAAAGAATGCCTCGGAGGTATTCGCGTACGATCCGGACAAGATCACTCCTCTGAAAATCGAATATCCGACAGGCGGAACGGTCGAGTTCGTTATGGGACAGCATCGGTACAGGAGCGCATACGACAATCAGGTCAAAGGGGCCGGAGGCTACCGCATCGAAAATATCCGCTACCGTGATAGCGACGCCACCCTCGTAAAAGAGAAGATCTACAAGTACGGAGCGAACGAGGACGGGTGCGGGATCGTCAAGAACGAACCTTATTTCACGCAAGATCTGATCGGGGAAACCCGGCAGTCCGCTCTGACGATACAAACGGTCAAATATTATTATTACTACGATCCGCTTTCTTCTCTCGGCGTGAACGACGAAGTTTACAACATCCTGACCTACCGGAAAAGGACTTTCCTGTCGGGATGCAATCAACGGCCTTCTTTCGAGAACGGCAGCACGGTAAACTATGCCGAAATCGCCGAGTACGAAACCACCGGAGGGGAGTATTCCGGTAAAACCGTGTATAAGTACGACCGAATGGTGCTGCCGCACAACTTCGGAACTCCGGCGCAGCCTTTCCCGCTCGAAAACGAGGAGTGGGATATGGCTTCTCTGGATTCGGTTATCCATTACCGATACCGCAACGGAACGTTCGACTGGGTAAAAAGGCAGAAATTCACGTATGACAAATACGTCGATTCCGTCCAGATATTCAGAGCGAAACTTTGGGCTTCCATCGAGCCGATCGTGCTTTATTACACGCAATCCGTCGTCGCCATAGACGACTGGCGTTACGACAGGGCCAAATCTTCTTTCAATTTCTATACGAAAGGTCTGAACGTCGGCTGCATGCAGTTAAAGAAGACGGAAGAGTACACGAAAGATAGCGAAGGAAATATTCTTAAAGAAGAGATCCGTTACCATTACGATAATCCGAACACCTATACGGCCAACCGCATCGAACGTCTGCTCAGCGACGGTTCCGTTTCGACCGAACAAACCCTCTATGCGGAAGATTACGGAGCCGGAGGATGGGTCGATTCGCTCGTAGCGAAAAATATCGTTTCGCTGCCCATAGAAAAAATCCGGCGCAGAGACGGCCAGGTCGTTTCCGGGGAGGTGTACACCTATACCGCTGCCGGAAATCTTTCTTCGATGGATGTGTTCGAGTCGGACGATACGCAGGAGTCCTCGTTCCGACTTTCCAACAAGTCTTCGGCAGGCCAGTTTCTTCCTTCCGGCGGTCGAAGCGCCTTCAGCAAGGATAGCCGCTACCGGCAGGTGCTTTCCATTCCCGAATACGACATTTACGGTAATCCCCGGTACATCCGCTCCAGAACGGCCCCTTACATAACGTATTATTACTGGGGATACGACGGTTTGCATCCGGTGGCCGAAATCAAAAATGCAGATCCTTCGGTAGCATCTTCCGTCGTAATAGACCATGCTGCCGACACGCTCTCCAGCGAAGATACGGCGGTTTTGAACGGCTTACGGTCCGATTCCCGTTTCCGTAATGCGGAGATTACCACCTATACCTACGAGCCGCTCATCGGCATAGTTTCGGCCACCGACCCGCAGGGCCTCACGACGTACTACGATTACGACGATCAGGGACGGCTTCGGGAGGTTTACTTCATGGAGAACGGCACGAAGAAGACGCTGAAATACTACGATTATAATTATAAAAAATAATTCCGGCTCTTACGGTATTCCGCCCGGACATGATGGGAACGGCGGAGCCGGGATTCTATCGTTCGAGTTATGAAAAAGATAGGTATTTCTTATTTGTTTTTCCTGTTTCTGGCGTGCTGCCATTGGACGGGAAACATATGCCGCGCACAAAGCGTGTTCGCCAATCCGGGAACCATTACTGGTGACCAGACCATCGATGCGAACACCCAAGCTCAGCGGATCAAAAACAGCCTGTTGCCTTACTGCAACGTACCTTATACTTTCTCTTGGGAATATTGCTGGGAGGACTACTACCTTTCCGGATTTTGGTCTCCGATTCCGGGAGCGACTTCCGAGTATTACGATCCGGGAGTAGTGTCGCGCTCGACGTATTACAGGCGGGCGATCAATTACACGGAAGGCTTCGTCACTAAAAAAGCCTATTCCAACGAGGTGCTCGTCAAAGTCCGCGATACGGAGGTCACGCTCACTCCGGGAACGATCTCCGGAAACCAGACCGTCGAATCCTCGACGCAGCCGGCCCGGCTCGAAAGCGTCGTCGCTGCCAGCGCGTCGTCCGGGTTCTATACGATCATGTGGCAATCGGCCCCCGCTTCCTCCGGTCCGTGGAGCGATATTTCGGGAACTTCGGGCTCGCAGTCCTACCAACCCGGACCTTTGAGCGCGACGACCTATTTCCGTCGGACCATTACCAGTTCCACATCCAAACAGGCTTCCTCGAACGTAGTTTGCGTCGCGGTCGTCACAACCTCTCCGGGCTCCATTTCCGGAGATCAGAAGATCGAGAAGGGAGCGCAGCCCACGGTCCTGTCGAACAGCACATCTCCGAGCTTTTCGGGAGGAAGCTACTCCCTTTCGTGGGAGTCCGCCGCATCGGCATCGGGACCTTGGACAAAGATAACAGGTGCGACGGGAGTCTCGTATCAGCCCGGCGCCCTGACTGCGACGACTTGGTTCCGCCGCGTTACGACTTCCGCGACGAAAACGGCCTATTCCAACACCGTGTGCGTAACGGTCGTCACCACCTCGCCGGGAACGATTTCGGGAGAACAGACCATCGAGACGGGTGCCAGTCCAACGGTATTGCAAAGCGTTGCCGATCCCAGCGCGACGGACGGTTCCGGAACGGTCTCGTGGGAGTCGTCCTTGAACGGCGACCAGTGGAGTGCGATTGCGGGCACTACGGGTCAGACGAGCTACCAGCCCGGAGCCCTGACGCAAAGCACATGGTTCCGCCGGGTGTTCCGCTCATCCACCAAGACGGTCTATTCCAATTCGGTCTGGGTCGAAACGGTGGCGACCACACCGGGGAGTATCGACGGCAATCAGACTATTGAAATCTCGACACAACCCCGGTTATTGCAGAATGTTTCGTTGGCCAATACGGTGGCAGCCACTCATTCCTATTTCTGGCAGTCTGCCCCTGCGTCTTCCGGTCCGTGGCAGACGATCTCAGGTGCTTCGGAAACCTCCTATCGGCCCGGTCCACTGACTGCTACCACCTATTTCCGCCGGGGATTCACTACGTCCGTTACCACGGTCTATTCCAACACGGTCTGCGTGACGGTCGTGACTGTGGTCCCGGGTTCCATTTCCGGCGACCAGACCGTCGAGGATTCGCAGCAGCCCGCCAGATTGGAAAGCCTCGTCGATCCGTCCGTTTCGTCCGGGAGCTATACCCTTTCGTGGGAATCTTCTGACGACGGTACGCAGTGGACTGCGATTCCCGAGGCTTCGAACGTTTCCTACCAACCCGAACCGCTTTCGGCCACCACCTATTTCCGCCGCGTGGTCGTCTCGCAAGTCGGCCGCTTCTATTCCAATGTGGTGTGCGTTACCGTCCCCATGAAACTTTCCGACGAGAACTACATTCAGGAATACACGCCCCTGACCGAGACTTTCGATTCGCAGACCCCCGCTCCGGACCGGTGCATGCGGACGGTCCGTTATTTCGACGGTCTGGGCCGTCCTGTCCAAAACATAGCGATCGGGGCCGCTCCGGGCTACGGAGACCTGGCGAGCCTGCAAACCTACGATCAATGCGGGCGCGAGTCCCGGAGCTGGCTTCCGGCTTCCCTGCCCGGCAACAACGGCGCTTACGTGGCTCCCGCGACGCTCGAAGCGCAGGCCCGAACGAGTAACCTCGGCGATACCGTTCCCTATTCCGAAATCCGCTACGAAGCCTCCCCGCTCGGGCGGCCCGTCGAACGGTACGGTCCGGGAGAGCAGTGGCGCGAAGCCGGCAAAGCGCAGCGGATCTCTTACCTGACCAATACGGCTTCAGGAGAATTACGCTGCGCCCGCATCGTTTCGGGCAGTGACCGGCAAACCCTTTCCCTCTCTCGTTCCGGCGACTATCCCGCCGGGGAACTTCACGTGACCGGTTTTTCCGACGAAGACGGACGCCTCCGTTACGAATTCCGGGACAAAGCCGGACAGCTCTTGCTCACGCGCAGCGTCGCGGACTCCGAGTTTTTCGACACCTATTACGTTTACGACTGTTTCGGCAACCTGCGGGCCGTATTCCCGCCCGAGGCGTCCGCACAACTGCCCGCCTCCGGAACGATCGACCCGACTTCCGATTTTTGCACGGGACTGGGCTATTTCTATCGTTACGACGTCCGCAACCGCTGTATCGGCAAAAAGCCGCCGGGGGCCGAAGAGATACTCTACGTCTATGACGATGCCGACCAGCTCGTTTTCACGCAAGACGGCGAACAGCGCTCGCGCGGAGAATGGTCCTTCGCCCTGTCCGACGGGCTGGGACGCAAGGCGGTTACCGGTATCTGTACGGGCATGTCCGGTTCGCAAATAGCGCCCGGATGCCTCGAAGGGAAAACCCTGAAAGCCGTTTACGGTGCCGACGGTCCGTTAGCCGGTTACGCCCTTTCCTGCGAAGAAGGCTCTTGTACCCTGACCGGGGCCTCGGTTCTGAGCGCCGACTATTACGACGGATACGACTTTATGGAGCGCAGCGGCTTCGAAGCTCTGGCTTACTCCGCCCGAGACGGCTACGGACAGTGGAGCGGCGGCGACGGAGCCCGCTCCCTGCGAACGGGCAGCCTGACGGCCCGGCTCGGTACGGACGAGAGCACGCCGCTCGGCGAGGCGTACTATTACGATTTCCGTCACCGCCTCGTGCAGAGCGTCGCGTCCAACCATTTGGGCGGCGTCAGCCGTTACAGCTATCGCTACGACTTTACGGGTAACCCGCTGGGCGTTCGGGAGGAACACTCGCCGGGCGCGGGAAGCGCCCCCGACGTGCTGGTCACGGCGTTCGCCTACGACCATGCGGGCCGCCTGCAGAGTGCGACGGCCTCCCTGAACGATGGCACTCCCGGCAGTGTCTCCTACGGGTACGATGCTTTAGGGCAGCTTTCTTCCCGGCAGTTCGGCCCCGGGGATGGCGTGCTGACCGAGACCTGCGCCTACAACGTGCGGGGTTGGCTCGCGGAACAGAACAGCGATAAGTTCGGCATGAAGCTCCGTTACCAGAATCCGGCGTTGGGCGGTGCCGCCCGTTATTCGGGCGACATCTCCGAATGGGAATGGCAGCATAAGGAGGGCGATCATCCGGTCGATACCTACGCTTTCGCCTACGACGGTCTGGGACGTCTGCTCGGAGCGACTCACTACGAGGGAACCGCCGCCGCAGACCGCTACACCGAAAAGGGGATTACCTACGACCGCAACGGCAACATCCTGACCCTTTCGCGCCATACCGGAGGCGTTGCCTCGGACTATTGCTATGCGTACGACGGGAACCGTCTGCTGGGCCTTGCGGGAGCGTCCTCCCTCTGCGAATACGACGCCAACGGCAATATGAAAAAAGATGCGGCCGGGGGCTTGCGTTTTAACTATAATTTGTTAAATTTGTTACAAGAGGTAACGGGAGCGGACGATACGCCCAAAGCGAAGTACGCCTATTCTGCCGACGGGGTGAAACTGTCGGTGAGCGACGGGACCTCCTCTTTCGGGTACGAATATTCGGGTTCTTTGATATATGTACGTACGAACGGATCGTTGTCGTTGGATCGGGCGCTGTTCGACGGAGGCACGGTGCGGCCGAACGGTGCGGTCGATTACTTCGTGAAAGACCATCTGGGCAGCGTTCGCGTGATCGTGGACCAAGCGGGAACGGTTCGGGAACAGAACGACTACTATCCTTACGGAGAACGTTGTCCCGAGAGCACGTATGCGGTTTCCTCTGTCAATCGGTACAAGTTCAACGGCAAGGAGGAACAGACCGTCGGCGATCTGGGAATGCTCGATTACGGGGCGAGAATGTATCAGGCCGGAATCGGCCGGTGGTTCGTTTCGGACCCGTTGGCGGAGAAATACTATTCGGTCAGCCCGTATGCTTATTGTGGAAATGATCCGATCAACAGGGTCGATCCGACGGGTATGATTTGGGAGGATAAAAAAGAAATAGAACGGCTGAAAGCACAGATAGCGAAGAAAATGGAATCCATAAAGAAAGACATGGCAAAAACGACGCAACAACTCGCCACGGAAGGACTTAGCGACAAAAAGATCGCAACGTACAATAATCGACTATCGAATTCCCAAAGCAGATTGGATAATCTGAACCAAGCCGTTTCGGATATAGACTATCTGGCGGAAGACTCGCATACATATGTTTTCGCCAATCCTCCTGCAGAAAGTAACATGCATACCGTTCGTTTGGGAGAGGACGGGAAAGTCTATATCGAACGTTCTTCCGACGCTTTGGCTATTCACGAAATTACCCATGTGCGTCAATCGCTGAAAGCCGGAGGACTGCAATTTAGTCCTGATAATTTGCTGTATAATGCAGGACGCAATGCACCATTTGATAAAAGATATGCTGAAATGAGTGGAATGGAAATTGAAGCGTATCGGATGCAGTATTCTTTCGATAAGAGTTTTCCGCTGCCGATCAATCACATCCGAGAGATCAACGTTCATTCTGTAGGAAATATAAGGGATGAAGTTGGTCAACTCGTATATGAGTATATCCATGACTACGCAAAACAACTTGACCAATCCAATAAAGTTTTCTGATCATTAAATTTATGAAATGGTTCCTTTCCCTTTGCTTTTGGATAAGTATGACATTACCTATCTATGCACAAAATAATATTTCCGGGACTTATTACGACGAATATGGAAATTTTATTGAGATCGATAAAAATCTTATGAAATTGATTCGAAAAGAAACCCCAGGTTATCCAGGTGCATTATTAGCAGAATGTTCACTTAAATGGATAGATAAACAATTTATAGAATTGAATTCCACACCTCCTATTCAAATTGCACATAAAGGATTTGAAATGATACAATTTTGTGATTCAACTATCACGAAGGATAGCGTAGAGGTTTCTTTTTTTCTACCTTATCACGACCCATTACAGATAGTTGTATTTACGGATAATACATATAAGTCTTATGACTTAAATTATTCTCAGAATAATCGAAGTATCATGTTGCCTAAAGGAACTACATCCATATCGCTTTCCATTTCCCCTGGCAAATATCTGCCCATACATAGTGCAGATGGATTGTTTTATGGAATTTTATATCTTATATTGAATTATAATTTAGAGGAAAAAGTAAACCATATTGATTTGAAATTTCCTGCAATAGACAATTCTTTTTTTGAAATGTACTATGTAAAAGGAGAATATGCCCGTGTCTGGAAAGATACGATCACATGGAAAGGCATCGTCTATAAAAAAAGAGAATAGAGTTTCGTACCCTGCTGCACCGAGTTTCGAGAAACGAAACGACCTTTATATCGAAATAATCCGGACATATGTCCGGATTATTTGTTTTCGACTCATTCTGTAAGTTTGAGAAACAGTTCTTTCCTCGAATGTCACGGGTAAAGGCTCCTCCCAAACCGCCCAATGTTCCACAAGAGGCCCAGTGGTACGGCTTTCTCTATGTTCCCGCTTCGGCGGCCTGTGGGTGCCGGAAGGTGCCACACGGTGACATTCTTCGTCTTAGATCTCCCTTTCACGGAAGTACCGTTATCTTTGTCTGCCTAATTCCTTTATCCCATGCAACACGAAGACGATCTGAGAGGATTGGCCAAGGTCATGCAGTTCATGCGGGCGATCGGCATTCTGCTACTCGTCATACACGTTTACTGGTTCTGCTATCGCTGATTGGAACAGCTCGGCTGAACATCCGGCATCGTTGACCGGGTAATGGTCCGGTTCCAACGTCGTACATTTGTACATAGTTAAACAATTGAATTATTTCTACAGTATCAGGCATGGAGCAAGACAGATTCGATGTCGGTTTAGAAACCGTCTGTAGCGTTCCGTCCCCGTGCCTTGCATCTGAAAACAGGACGGTTCGTTAGGCCATGTGGCCATGTAGAGCCCGTGTTCGCGACAATGGTTTACAAGATGTAGTTTCACTTAAATTCTTTCAGTTATGGTTTATATCGGTATCGACATCGGCAAAAGCGGTTTTGTTGCAGCTTGTCCGTTTTATTTGTCCACCGTATCGTTTTTTTGCTATTGACATAAATATATCGATTTGTCTATGAGTCGAATAGATGAAATTTATCCGTAAAAACAATGTGCCCCCGGCAGCGAATATGTAAGGTCGCTGGAAGAACAATGATACATTTGTTCCCGAACAGCTGCATCGAAGCATTTTTAGTATTAACCCATTACATTAAAAGTATCCCAAATGAAAAGTTGGATTACGGCCATGCTGGCCGCTTGGACGTTTGCCTCTTGCGGCAAGGAAACGTATGAAATGAATTCTCCGGTTTCGGGAGAAGAACGAGTCTCCGTACCGTTTGCGATGGACCGAACGCCACCCGCCCCTTTTTCGATCCGATCTCGATGACCGAGGCACGAGAGAAATCGCTGCCGTCGATCGCTCTGTTCCGTTTCGACACGGACGGGCCTGACCGTAAGGCGTAAGTCCGAGAGCGGTACGATCCTGCGCAACGACTACTACCGCGTCACGGTCTCGCCGGCCGGACTTACCGAACAGGATGTGAACACCGCGATCATCGTGGCCGATCGAGAACCCCCGACCACACAGACGATCGATATCGGCGCATAGCCCGTCTTTCGATTCATTCTATCCATTCCTCATTATTTCATTTCATTCCGAGCCGGGGCCCGATAACCCCAGCCCATAACCTTCGCATATTATGACAATCCGAAAATATCTGTTTCAGTCGTTTCTCGCACTCTGCTGCACACTGGTAGGCTGCCTCTCGGCCCACGACTTGCCCGTACCCGGTACGGAACGGGAGGCGACCCTGACCCTGCGTCTGAGTCCGGAGGCCATGACCCGCAGCGGCGACGGTACCGTACAGGAGAGCGCCGTGCACGATCTGAGCCTCTATTTCTTCCATAAAGCGACACCCGAAGCCTCCGAGCATCTCTACCTCGAAAATCCCGGAAGCCGCGTTTCGCTGACCCTACCCCCGGGCGACTACGAACTGTTCGCGCTGGCCAATACGGGAGGCGATCCGGGCGAGCTGACGGCCGAACGACTGGCCGCCTATACGCTGCCGCTGCGCAACGACGAGGAGCTCGCCCGAGGGGGTATCGCCATGTCCGCCCGGCAAAGCGTCCGCGTGGAAGGAGTCACCGAGATATCTCTGCGGCTGGAGCGATGCCTCGCACGGCTCGACCTGAGCGTTTCGCTCGGGGAGGAGTGCCCGCCGGGCCTCGAACTGCATTCCATTGCGCTGCGCAGCGTTCCGGCCACCCTCACGCCCTTCGCCGACAACCGGCCTGCCACGGAAACACTGCTTTCGGGCTTCGACCAGCGGGAGATCGCGGACAACAGCGTGCCCGCCCGCACGTACTACCTGCCCGAGAACCTGCGCGGCACGAACCCGGCCGTCACCGAACCCCGGCTGCGGGACATGGTCCATGCCCCCGAGGGAGCGACGTTCGTCCATATCCATGCGAGCTTTATGGGCGTTCCGCTGAACTATTACGTTTTTCTGGGCGGCAACACGACGGACGACTTCAACCTGCGGCGCAACCGCCACTACCGCATGGAGGTAACCGTCCGGGGAGTCGGCAACGACGACTGCCGCGTCTCGATGACCACGCTGCTGCTCTCCGAGGGCTTCGCTCCGGAGTACGACTGCTCGCAGACGGCCACACTCAAGCTTCTGCCCTTCTGCACGAACGATCCCGACGCCGCACTCTACCTGAGCTACGAGCTCGTCGAGGGTACGGGCCGCGCCCTCCTCGGCGGGAGCGACTTTCCGCAGGGGACAAGACGGCGGGTCGTGAGCGATACGCCGCTCGAGGTGGGCTATACGCAGTCCGAGCCCGGGGACGTGCGGATGCGCTTCACGCTGAGCGACGCCTACGGCAATCCCGTAACGGTCGATGCCTCGACCGTATTCCGGGCGGCCAATCCGCTCACGGTCGCTTACGGTACGGGCAAGGTCGGCATGGTGGCGACCGTCACGTTCCGTATCGGCGAGCCGGGCTACACGGGCCGGTTCACGATCGCCTACCGCAAGGTATCGGGTTCGGGAAGCGTCTCGATCGACGGGACGAAGATCGTCTCGGGAGGCAGTAAGACCACCGGCTACAACACGGCCGCCGGCCTCAGCGTTCCGGTCGATATCACTCCCTCGGGCGATTACCGGGGACGGTTCACGATCAGCGACTCCGGCGGCAACAGCCGTACATACGAGGTGTCCATCGCCTCCGGGGTTCGGGATATGACGGTCACCGAAATCACCCGATAGTGAAACGAACGAGTGTCTTAGAGTAAAGCCGGACTTCACCCACGACACACGACACATGAAACAAGACGGGCCGTTACTACGAAAGTAACGACCCGTCTGTATATAGGGGCAAAATCAGTCGTTCCGGTTAATCAGGTTCACCACCACTTTGGTCATTATCTCCTTTCCCTCTGTGCGGCTTTCGGCGATCATCAGCGCGAGGGCGACGAGCGTATTGTTATCCACGAGGTGCGATCCGTCGTCGCGGTAGAGCACCCCGTTTTTTCGAGGAACCACAGAAACAGGAAAGTCGTGATCCTTCTCTATGTTCCCGCTTCGGCGGCCTGTGAGTGCCGGAAGGTGCCACACGGTGACATCCTTCGTCTTAGATCTCCCTTTCACGGAAGTACCGTTATCTTTGTCTGCCTAATTC
>OKSB01003553.1_pt1 | contig 12260 bp, 11 predicted proteins | sample 1601171 | NCBI WGS metagenome assembly OKSB01 (sample SAMEA3541496, study PRJEB24748) | human gut metagenome | biome: human gut; feature: human-associated habitat; material: faeces | place: China | collected 2012 | reverse complement strand
TTGCTGATGACATGGGCAATGGTATCTCCGTATTTTTCCGGCTGTAATTCTTTATATTTTTCCTCGTATTTTTTCGGATATTTTCCCTTATACCGCACACGGCGCTTATGGGGTGTCTGTTCCTGCTCCATTCCCATGATTACCTCATTCCAAATTAGTATAATGTGGGCGTCAAAAGCGCAGGCATCCTGCTCGATACCCACGCTTCCTTTTTTGCTTCCTTTTCTCTTAATGAAAGATGTCTTTTATTTTAAATAATGTCTTTTATTATAGTGCGCTCTTGATCGCTGCCATCAATTCATCATAAGTCTCATATGCCGGCAGCTCCGGATGATCCTTTTTGATCTGCTCAGTACTCTTGAACAGGAAGCCTGCCTTGCTGGCCTGGATCATACCCAGATCGTTATGGCTGTCGCCGCTGGCGATGGTCTGGAAGCCGATGGACTGCAGTGCCTTGACCGTAGTATATTTGGAATTCTCCACACGCATCTTAAATCCGGTGATCTCTCCGTTCTCAGCTACTTCCAGAGAATTACAGAAAATGGTCGGATAACCTAATTTTTTCATCAGAGGACCGGCAAACTGTGAAAAGGTATCGCTGATAATGATGACCTGGGTAATAGAGCGCAGCTCGTCTAAGAATTCCTTCGCGCCCGGGATCGGGTCGATCTTCGCGATCGTATCCTGAATTTCCTTCAGTCCCAGACCATGCTCCTTCAGTATCCCAATTCTCCATTTCATTAATTTATCGTAATCCGGCTCATCTCTGGTGGTTCTCTTCAGCTCCGGGATCCCACTGGCCTCCGCAAAAGCGATCCAGATCTCCGGCACCAGTACTCCTTCCAGATCCAGGCATACAATATTCATATCCATCCTTATGTCCTCCCTGTGTGTTCAAATGTATTCGTGACAAGTATACCTTATTTTGTTTCTTCGCGCAACCATTTGCTTTATTGTTGTACCGTGTTCTTGTAATGCAGTTGTAAATTTTTCTCAGATATATCATCATACGCACACAATTTTGAAACGAATATTTCCATGTGTTTTACATATTTTCGTTTCATGTCATAGATGCCAAAGAGTGCCGCTTCACTTTGTTTTCTGAAATTTGCTTGTAAATCCCACTTTTTTTCTGTTATTTTTGTGACATTTTCACTGTTTACTTTGTTCTATATGTGCTATAATAACCATAGTGCAAAAAGAACTTCTACAAGCTCTCATCTACACGAAACAAACGTAGAGATCGAGGAGGTCATCATTATGTTGACATTAAAAGCTGAAAAAAGAAATCCTGACGAAAAAGCAAAGAAATTAAGAAGAGACGGTTTTATCACCGGTGTTTTGTACGGAAAAGAAATGAAAGAGAATGTTTCCCTGAAATTCACAGAGAAGGATGCATCCGCTTTTATCAAGAATGCAAAAGAAGGTACCCAGGCTTATCTGGAACTGGATGGTAAGAATGTAGATGTTCTGGTAAAAAATATTGATTTTGATCCTCTGACCAAGAAATATATGGCTCTGGACTTTCAGGCTCTGGTAGCCGGCGAAATCGTATCCGCTACTGTTCCCATTGTATATGTAAATGAAGACAAGGTACAGGGTATCTTCGAAGCGGAGTTGTCGGAAGTACATTACAAAGCAGACCCCGCACATCTGTTGGATCCCATTGAGATTGATCTGGCCGCTCTGCCCCAGACTACGAAGACCATGTATGTCAAGGATCTGAAGCTGGAAGAAAAAGGTGTGCATGTCACTACCTCCGGAGAACAGCAGCTGTTCCATATCGGAGAGTATGGACAGGAAGAGACGGACGAGACCGAGGAGACAGAAGAAACCAAATAAAACGCCATGCTTCATTCATACATGTGCCGCATAAAAATCAAAACAGGAACTGTTCCCTGTGAGTAAACTCCCGGGAACAGTTCCTGTTTCATTTTTGCATGGCTCGTAACTATGCCAGGTATTTCTTCAATAAATCCACCTTGTCCAGCTTCTCCCAGGGCAGATCCACATCGGTACGTCCAAAGTGGCCATAGGAAGCGGTCTGCTTGTAGATAGGTCTGCGCAGATCCAGCATCTTGATGATGCCTGCGGGTCTTAAGTCGAAGTTCTCACGAATGATCTCCACCAGCTTATCATCATGCAGTTTGCCCGTACCGAAGGTATCTACCATGATGGAAGTAGGATGTGCCACACCGATAGCGTAAGACAGCTGGATCTCACACTTTTCAGCCAGTCCTGCCGCTACGATATTCTTGGCAACGTAACGTGCTGCGTATGCCGCACTTCTGTCCACCTTGGTGCAGTCCTTGCCGGAGAATGCTCCGCCGCCGTGACGTGCATATCCACCGTAGGTGTCTACGATGATCTTACGGCCAGTCAGTCCGCTGTCGCCGTTAGGTCCGCCGATTACGAAACGTCCGGTAGGATTGATGAAGAACTTGGTGTCTGCATCGATCATGTCTGCGGGCAAAACAGGATCGAATACATACTTCTTGATGTCCTCATGGATCTGCTCCTGAGATACATGTTCGTCATGCTGGGTAGACAGAACGACTGCCTCCAGACGAAAAGGCTTGCCATTCTCATCATACTCTACGGATACCTGACTCTTTCCGTCGGGTCTTAAATAGGAAAGTGTACCATCCTTACGAACCTTGGTCAGCTGTCTGGTCAGCTTGTGTGCCAGAGAGATGGGATACGGCATATATTCCGGAGTCTCATCCGTAGCATAGCCGAACATCATACCCTGATCTCCGGCACCGATGGCATCCAGCTGTTCATCGGTCATGTGGCTTTCTTTTGCTTCCAGGGCCTTGTCTACGCCCATGGCGATATCAGTGGACTGCTTGTCCAGAGATACCATAACGGCACAGGTGTTGCCGTCGAATCCCTTCTCGGAAGAATCATAGCCGATCTCGGTCACGGTCTTACGAACAATAGCGGGAATATCAATATTTGCCTTGGTGGTGATCTCACCCATTACCAGTACGAAACCGGTATTGGTGCAGGTCTCACATGCTACACGGCTGAACGGATCCTGCTCCATCAGCGCATCCAGTACCGCATCAGATACGGCATCACAGATTTTGTCGGGATGTCCTTCGGTTACGGACTCCGATGTAAATAAACGTTTTTCCATTTGTCCTCCATTCTGCTTCCCTATGGGAAGAGGGTCTAGTGGTGTATAAGTTACTTAAAGTCCTATCATCCAACGCCATATTCTCAAAATCGCATCTTCGATGCCAGTCGCTCTGAATGATACAAAAAAGTCCGCTTTGTTAAGCGGACTGATTTAACGATTGATCAAATCCTCTTATTGTTCGACAATTGCTCGCTCAGGTGGGCACCTTCCGCATCTCGTATGCGGGGTTGCCGTGGCTTCATCGATCCTATGTATCTCCACCACTCTGAATAAGGGAAAGTCTCTATGAACTTTTCTACGCAATCTAACATACTATGAGTTATCCGTTTTGTCAACAGACATTTTTTCTCATTTGTCATTCTGCTGCCACTGTTGCGAAATCCGGTCTTCAACCGATCTTCAGCTTGAACTTCTGCAGATCTCTCTCCGTCTCAATAAGTTCAATCTGCGCCCCAAGACTCTGCAGCTTCAGATGGAAATCCTCATAACCTCTCTCAATATAGCGGATATCATCCACAGTAGAGAATCCTTCTGCAGACATGGCAGCCAGTACCAGTGCTGCTCCCGCCCGCAGATCCGGTGCGGAAATATTGGCTCCGGTATATCTGGATACACCGTCGATGATAGCGGTGTTGCCTTCTACTTTGATGCTGGCGCCCATACGGGTCAGCTCATCCACATATTTGAAACGGTTCTCGAAAATACTCTCCGTCACGATGCTGGTTCCTTTGGAAAGTCCCAGCGCCACTGTGATCTGGGGCTGCATATCCGTAGGAAATCCGGGATAAGGCAGGGTCTTCACCTGGGTATGCTGCAGAGGCTTGGACGCTACCACACGGATACAGTCATCCGCTTCCTCTACTTCACAGCCAATCTCCAGAAGTTTTGCCGTAATAGACTCCAGATGCTTCGGAATCACATTTTTCACCGTCACATCGCCCTTGGTCACTGCCGCTGCGAACATAAACGTACCGGCTTCGATCTGATCGGGAATCACGGCATACTCTGTGCCATGCAGATGGGAAACACCCTTGATACGGATCACATCCGTACCGGCACCCTTGATATTGGCTCCCATGCTGTTCAGGAAGTTCGCCAGATCCACCACATGAGGCTCCTTGGCAGAGTTCTCGATAATCGTGGTGCCTTCCGCCATTACCGCAGCCATCATGATATTGATGGTAGCGCCGACACTGACCACATCCATATAAATATGGCTGCCGCGCAGATGCTCCGCCTGTGTCTTGATCAGGCCATGCTCGATCTTCACGTCCGCGCCCAGAGCACGGAAGCCCTTAATATGCTGGTCGATGGCACGGCAGCCGATATCACATCCACCGGGAAGTGCCACTTCCGCATGCTTGTATTTACCTAACAAAGCACCGATCAGATAGTAGGACGCTCTGATCTTCTTGATATTTTCATCTTCTACTACAAGTTCACTGATGTTGGATGCATTGAGAGTCACTTTGTGACGGTCGGTTCTCTTTACGATCACGCCGATGTTCTCCATGGCGCTCAAAAGGACATTCGTATCTCTTACATCCGGCATATTTTCTATATAAACAGTCTCATCCGTCATCACGGAAGCAGCAAGAATAGGAAGTGCCGCATTCTTGGCACCTCCTATTTCAACTTCACCGACTAATGGATTACCGCCTTTAATTGCGTATTGTTCCATTGTTTCTTACCTCTGTCATTATCAGATCAGAAAAACCTTCTTATGCACTTATACCACATTTTCGCACATTTGTAAATACAACGCCCTAATTCAGGTACTTCAACGGGTTCACCTGGCTACCATTAATGAGGATCTCAAAGTGAAGATGAGGTCCCGTACTTACGCCGGTATTACCGCTCAGTGCAATACGTTCTCCCTGTTTTACCGTCTGGCCGACCTTGACGAGCACCTTGCTCAGATGTCCGTATCGGGTCTGTCTGCCGTCTTCATGGTTGATATAGACACAATAACCGTATCCACTTCCCCATCCGGCTCTGGCCACTGTACCGCCGCAGGATGCAAATACCGCAGTTCCGGTAGGAACCGACCAGTCCACACCCTTATGGTAGCTGCTGGCACCCTTGGTAGGTGACTTTCTGCGTCCGAAATTAGAACTCAGACGTCCACCGGAAATAGGCTTGATATAGGTCGGAGGAATCTTGGTGCCTCGTTCCACAATCTTGGGAACTGCCTCCATGACCACTTCTTCCTTCAGAATATCCCTGGTGACCTCTCTGTCATTCAGATAAGATACATCCGCCACTACCCGACGGAAACCGGCGGAGGGCTGCTGCAAAATCTTGGTCTGGGTGGTATACCAGGAATCGTTGTCCACATAAATTACATCTGCATCATAGATTTCTTCATAATAATTCTGCTCCATGCGCTCCACGGACAGCTCCGGCTGCGGCACGGTAATGATCAGCTTGTCCCCTACGCGGATCGTAGAATTTTCATCGGTCAGTGTCTCGCTGTTCATGGCGATGATCTGATCCATCGGAATATTTACTTTAATCGAAATCTCCGACAGGGTATCTCCGCTGACTACTTCATATTCTCCGGGGGTCTCCTGATCCTTGATCACATCCTCGATTGCCTGATCCAGCGGAGTCAGCATGCTTTCCGGAAGATAGGTCTCTACGATTTCCACCTTTTCCGCAAAGTCCATGGTCATCAGCCCAAGATCATAGTCTTCGAAATCTTTTTCCCCCTGCTGGTCTGCCTGGGAGCCCGCCTGATCCAGTACGGACTGTACACCGCCTGCATAGATGGATTCTTCCTTCTGTTCTTCCTGAGCGGTCAGTTCCTGTTTATTGACTACCTCGGTGGTAAGAACATTGAATTCCTTCTGTGCATCGTGAGTCAGTTCCACGCTGAATTTGTCTTCACTGTCGTATTTGTCCACTGCTGCCTGCAGCAGAGACTCCACATCCTCCACGCTGGACAGGTTGACCATATATTCATTTACTTTCATTGTATAGGATCTGTGGGAAGTCTCACGAATACTGCTCTCCAGTTCCCGTTCCATGGCTGCCAGCAGATTGTCCTCATTGTCCAGTGTTCCCCACAGCACTTCTTCACCGACCAGCTTTAAATCTGCGTCCACAAAGATCATATCATCACTCTGGGAAGCGATATTCCTTCTGGCTTCCTGCAGAAGCTGCTCCGCTCTGTCTGCTTCGCCCACCGTTCCGATCTCATTGCCGTTCAGGAACACGTGGAAGTAATTCTCTCCGGTCTTTTCAAACGCTGCATACCCTTTGAGGAAAAAGAGGCTCACAAAAAGAGTAGCCAGCGTTGTTTTCACATATGTATATTTTACTCTTTTCGAGTAAGATGTCAGTTTCTTCATGAATTCCTTCTCGATCTATCGTATCTGAAAACAGTATGCCCCCTTCGGGCATTCTGTATACCTGTCTTACTGTAATAACTTTGTAACATATAGATTCTATCAGCATTTATATGCCTTGTAAAGAAAGAATGTCTGTTCGATTTTTTTGTTTTCTCCCGAACCGATCTATGCTATACTGGAGGTAAATAAAACGGTCTGATCCGGAAAGGAGACGCCATGAGGGAACCGGTCATTTTTCATATTGATGTCAATTCCGCTTTTTTAAGCTGGACGGCGCTGGCCCGTCTGGAACAGGGGGATCCTGTGGATCTGCGCACGATCCCTTCCATCGTAGGCGGTGACACCTCCACCAGACACGGTGTGGTGCTGGCCAAATCCATTCCCGCCAAGGCTTTCGGCATCACTACCGGTGAACCGGTGGTTAATGCCCTGCGCAAATGTCCGCATCTGGTCATGGCTTCTCCGGATCATAATATGTACCGTCTGAAAAGCCAGATGCTTATGGAACATCTGGCGGGTATCTGCCCCGACATCGAACAGGTCAGCATCGATGAATGTTATATGGACTATACGCCCATTGCGGCGAACTACGTCTCTCCCGAGGAAGCCGCTGCTTTCATTCGTCACTCTGTTTTTGAAAAATTTAAATTTACGGTAAATGTGGGAATTTCGGATCGAAAGGTTCTGGCCAAGATGGCCTCTGATTTTGAGAAACCGGATAAGACTCACACCTTGTATCAGCGGGAAATAGCGCAGAAAATGTGGCCGCTGCCTGTTTCCGCCCTGTTCACCTGCGGACATTCCAGTGCGGAGACTCTCCACAAATTAGGTATTCTCACGATCGGGGATCTGGCAAAGACGGATCCTGCGATCCTGGAAGCACATTTAAAAAGTCACGGTCGTTGTCTGTGGCAGTATGCCAACGGCATCGACGATTCCACAGTAGTCCTGGCTCCTTCCAAGGCAAAAGGGATCGGCAACTCCACCACTTTAAGCAGCGATGCCACCACCAAAGAGGAAGCCTGTAAAGTATTGCTGTCTCTGTGTGAATCCGTTGGCAGGCGTCTACGGGCCTCCCACCAGTTGGCAGGACAGATCTGCACGGAGATCCGGTACAGTGATTTCCGGAACGTTTCTCACCAAATGCCGATAGACATTCCCACGGCTTCCGTGAATCTCCTGTACGAAGATGCCTGTGCATTATTCGACGAATTATGGGATTCCACTCCCATACGGCTTCTGGGGATCCGCACTTCCAAGCTGGTGCCGGAAGACGAACCGGTTCAGCTCAGCCTGTTTGATTTTCCGGCTCCCCGTTCCGAGAAACAGCAGAAGCTGGATGCCGCACTGGATAATATCCGGGCAAAATATGGCAAGGATGCCATCAAGCGGGGGCGTTTTCTCTAACGCTGCGTGGTAATGATCATGTTGAGTACCGCCTTGGTCTCACCCACATTGTGATAGATATGTTTCCTGTCACAGGCAAAATAGAGAGAACCACCTGTCTTCACCAGAAAACTGGAATCTTCCAGAATCAGTTCGACCTCCCCGGATACCACCGTCAGGTATTCCCAGGTCTGCTCCCCGTGGGATTCGCTTTCCATCCGGGCATTTCTGGTCAGCTCGCCCTGATAGATCTCGAAATTTCTTCCGGCATCGTAGGGCAGCATCACATAGATCCGGTATTCCCCTTCCTTTGCCTTGCATACCGGAGCCTCTTCCGGAGACGGCACCACCATGATTTCTTTCCTATTATAAATCAACTGTTCAAAAGGTACCTTCAATCCCTCCACGATCTTCCCGATAGTGGACACCGTGGGATTGGATTCTCCTCTCTCGATCTGTCCCAGCATGCTTTTGCTGACACCGGTACGCTCCGCCAGCATATCCAGACTCATATTTTTGGATTTGCGGATTCTTTTCAGATTGAATGCTATGTTTTTATCGATCTGTGTCATATGCTTCACCCGGACTTTCCCATGATTGCGGTACCCGGCAGATATTTTCCCGCCACCGCATAAAAAAAGCATCAGACTCCCGTCTGATGCTACTTCTTCGTAGTAAAATTTACCATGTTCTTATTTATGACTTATGATACCGAAACGGAGGGCAAACGTCAAGTAATTTTTTACCTGTGTTACTCATCGCTTCTTTACACTATATCCGAAGGTTCCCAGCAATTCGCCACAGCCGAAATAGGAACCGTGGGAATAGATGATGGGTTCCGCCTGCTCCAGGTGGAATTTATGCTTCTCATCCATATATTTTTCATCGGCATGTACTGCCACCACATCCGCCAGGAACATATCATGGGATCCCAGCGGCAGGATCTGTCGCACCTTACATTCAATGTTCACCGGACTCTCTTTTATCATCGGTGCTTTCACCTCAGATGCCGGAATGGGAGTCAGTCCCATTTCTTTGAATTTATCCACGTCCCGTCCGCTTTTCACGCCACAGTAATCTGTGGCAAATGCCAGCTCCTTCGTGGTCAGATTGATCACGAATTCTCCGGTCTCCTTCAGGATCGGATAGGAATATCTCTCGGGGCGTACGGAGATCGACACCATGGGCGGATTGGTACATACGGTTCCTACCCAGGCCAGCGTGATAATATTGGGGCGGCCGTCCCGGTCAGCCAGGCTCACCATGACAACCGGCAGGGGATACAGCATATTTCCCGGCTTCCAAAGTTGTTTTCCCATTTCCGTAAAACCTCATTTCCGTTACTTTCTTATCAATTTCAGCATTCTTAAATGAATACTTTATCTGCCTTTTTAGAAAATGTGCAAAATGCTCAATACATGAAGAACAATATCCGCAACCGTCAGAACTACTGCCGCAATGGATACTCCCAGCACACCGTTCAATTTACCGCCAAGGTTTTCCTTTACTTTTGCTGCGATGGCTTCGGTCTGCTTCTCGTTCTCTTCTACCACAACCGCCTGTACATTACGGTATACCTTTACGCATTCCTTATGTACATTCTCTTCCGTAGTGCTCAGTTTCTCATCCACATGCTTCTGAAGCTCGTCCAACACCTCGGTACTCTGCTGCAGTTCTTCCAGTTTGGCAGTATACTGCTGTCCCAGAGCTTCCAGCTTCTCTGTGTTCTCCTGCTGCAGCTTCTGCAGGGCAACCACGCCTTCCTCGGAAAGCTTCGTCACTTCCGGAGCAATGGTCTCGGACATCAGCTTCTCCATCTCCTGATTGATCGCTTTCAGTTCCTTATTGACCTGCTGCATCTGTGCCAGGCACTCGTCGTATTCCCGCAGCTGGCTTTTCAGCTGATCCATCTCTTCGGCATCAGCCGCGGAATTCGCCTTGATCATTTCCTGGGCATTCAGCTTTTGTGCAAGTTTATCCATAAAAGTATCCATCCATCTTCCTCCAAACATATTTCGTCCCTCATGTGAACAGTTTCCCTTTTCAACTGTCCCTATTTTACCATGTTTATTCCCCGGTTACAACCAAAACCCCATGAATACTGTGTTTTCATGGTTTGCGCATTTTTATGCAATTTGTACAGTTTCTTTTTTGGTTTCTGTACTTTTTCGTAAAATTCACCAAGTTTTCACATCATGTTCATAATTTGTTCATAATTGGTTGGTATACTTTAAATACAGTCAAGGAAGAGATAAGACTTCCGGATAACAAAGCATATAAGATAAATTTTTTCATAATAGCCCAGGCGCCGAAAGGTGTCTGGGCACTCCTCATGTTATGGGGGTTTTGCATGTCACCAGCAGAAGCTTTTGCATTATTTGGATGTTCCGCTATTTAATTGTTTTTCCTCTTCTCTCTTTTTGCTGATCGCCAGGATCTCTTCGTTCAGAGACAGCATCCTTGCATCCAGATCCGATACCATGCGCGCACATTCTACCAGTTCGTTTTTGATATTCTCCGGTGCATCTCCTTCGAATTTGTAATGAATCTTATGCTCCAGACTGGCCCAGAAATCCATGGCTACCGTACGGATCTGTACTTCTACCTTCGTATCCACTGTACGATCCGACAAATATACAGGTATGCTTACGATCATGTGATAGCTTTTGTAACCGCTGGCCTTGGGATAAGTAATGTAATCTTTCACAGCGATCACCTTAATATCTCTCTGATCCCGGATCATGTCCGCGATCCGGTAGATATCGGACGTAAAAGAACAAATAATGCGGATTCCCGCAATGTCATTTATGTACTTTACCATATTATCTATCGTAGATTCCTGTCCGTAACGTTTCAATTTCTTGACAATACTTTCGGGTGTCTTGATCCGTGCCTTAATATGTTCGATCGGATTGTACTGATGTACATGCTGAAATTCATCATTTAATATTTCAAGCTTGGTTCCAACTTCTTTTAATGCAGAATTATAAAGAAAGATTATGGTATTCCAACCATCTACACCTTCTGTCACTTCAATTGGTGATTCCATTTTCTACTCCTCCATGCATCTACTGCGGAAAATAACCTTTTTATATTTCCGGAATTTTCCTCGTAAGTTATAATATATGCAATAACAATCTAACTTTAGTATAGCACATCTTTGTATAATATGTTTGTTATTAGTTAAATTTTTATCAATTTTTAATAATTATGCACAAGAGGTATTGTTTTTGTTTTCTTATGGTATAACTTTTATCTATATTTTCTTAAATCTTTCTTATAAATCGAGCTTCAAATCATTTTCTTTGATCCAGCCAATCTTACGGAAGAACAGACCGAATGCCCAGGTTAAAACACCCGGTAAGATAAAGCATACTAACAGCATTCCAATCCAGTCCATTGGTGTAATGGCTGCCTTGGTGCCGGATGCAATATCATTAATCCAGCCGGTATAAATACCAATCTGACCAACCAGTCCACAGGTTCCCATTCCGGATGCCACTGCCGCACCGTTCATCTTCAAATGAAAGATACAGGTTGCGACCGGACCGGTAATTGCGGATGACAGTGTCGGCGGAAGCCAGATTCTCGGATTTCTCACAATGTTTCCCATCTGGAGCATCGAGGTTCCGAGTCCCTGTGCCAGAAGACCACCCCATTTATTTTCACAGAAGCTTAAAACGGCAAATCCGACCATCTGCGCGCAGCAGCCTGCGGTGGCGGCACCGCCTGCCAGACCGTCGAGGCTTAACATGATGCAGATTGCCGCACTGCTGATCGGAAGCGTCAGGGCGATGCCGATCAGGGCAGAAACCAGAATACCCATGAAAAGCGGCTGCATGACGGTCGCTGTCTTCACCAGATTTCCGAAAGCGGTCATGAATGCGGAGACGCCCGGACCGACAAACTGTGCGGCCAGGATGCCGGAGATGATGGTGACACCCGGGGTGACGAGAATATCAACCGGTGTCTCTTTGGAGACGATTTTTCCAAGCTCGGCTGCGATGATGGTGGCAACGAGCGCGCCGACCGGACCGCCGAGTTCATTGCCCGCGATGCCGACGGTAGCGGCGGAGAAAAGGACGAGCGTCGGTGCCTTTAAGGCGTAGGCAATCGAGACGCCGAGCGCCGCACCGGTCGCGCTCTTGGCGTAGCCTGCGATCGTAGTAAAAATTACAACGCCTGTTTTTTCCCCCAGCGTGCCGAAAATGGTACCGATCAGAAGAGAAGCAAACAGACCAAATGCCATCGCGCCCAGCGCATCGATGAGATACGTCTGAACGGAGATGACAACCTGCTTCCGTTTCAGAAAAGCTTTCACACGTTCCATATTGATAGAACCTCCCAGAGTAAAATAATTGTGAACGGAATGAATC
>OKSB01003545.1_pt1 | contig 12280 bp, 7 predicted proteins | sample 1601171 | NCBI WGS metagenome assembly OKSB01 (sample SAMEA3541496, study PRJEB24748) | human gut metagenome | biome: human gut; feature: human-associated habitat; material: faeces | place: China | collected 2012 | reverse complement strand
CTCACCCGCATCATGGAACGGTTTGCCGACCTGGTCTTCAATCTGGTGGATATCAAGCACAAGGATATCATTTACAAAGCCATCGACTTTATGAAAAAGCGGTATCAATCAAAAGTTACCCTGGAGGATACCGCGCTATACGTGGGCCTTTCTCCCTCCTATTTCAGCAAAGTCTTTAAAGAAGAGATGGGCTGCACCTTCAATCATTACCTCAATGAGCTGCGCATCAACAAGAGCAAATCTCTTTTGCTCTCCGGCAACGCCACGCTGGTTGAGATCTGCTCCCAGTCCGGATTTGAGGATCAAAGCTATTTTACCAAAGTCTTTAAAAAACGTACCGGGGTCACACCGGGGAAATTTCGGGAACGCCGGGGCCGTCTGGAGCCGGACAAGGAGCGCAGCGCAGACTGAACCGGCGGGGATTCGAAAGGAATGGGAACTACGATGAGCATTGTGTGCCAAATCTCGGAAGCCATGCAGAAGGGCCGGGCCAAGCTGGTCAAGGAATTGATTTCCGCCGCCCTGGAGGTGGAGCAGAAGCTGGAGAACCTGGACCTGCTGGGGGTGGGCACCAACCTGGGCTGCTACGGCTCGGAAATCCCCACCCCCCATCTGGACTCCCTCGCCGCACAGGGCATGCTGGCTACACGGTGCTACACGGCTTCCCGCTGCTCCCCCTCCCGCGCCTCCATCATGACCGGTTGCGAGCCCCACAAGGTGGATGTAGGGCTGCTGGACGACGACAGCGGACGCCCCGGCTACCGCGGGCGGCTGAATCCGGATATCCCCACCCTCCCTGAACTCCTGAAAAAAGCGGGATACCGTACCTACCTTTCCGGAAAATGGCATCTGGGGAAAGTCCGCGGAACCTACCCCTGGGACCGCGGCTTCGACCGTTCCCGCGGCCTGCTGGGAGGCGCGGCGGATTACTACAAGCCCATGCCGGACCGCCCCTTCGGAGAAGACGGAAAATTGCTCCGGCCGGAGGACCTGCCGGAGGATTTCTACATGACGGAAGACATCACCCAAACGGCCCTGGCCTACATTGACGACGCCGCCAAAAGCAAAAAACCCTTCTTCCTCTACGTGGCTTACACGGCCCCGCACACCCCCCTTCAGGCCCCCCGGGAGGAAATAGAAAAAATGCTGCCGTCCTACCGCGGAAAATCTCCGCATGCCATCGCCTCCAAGAGGCTGGAAAAACAAAAACAGCTCGGAATCGTCCCTCCCTCCGCCAAGCTGGGCATGGCCGGAAAATTCAATCCTTCCGGCTATGAAAAGGCCACAGCAGAGCGTAAGGACTACCTTTCCAGGTGCATGGCCACCTACGCCGCCCAAATCTCCATCATGGACCGCGGCATAGGCCGCATCCTTGCGTCCCTGGACCGCCACCGCCTCAGCGGCAACACGATCGTCATGTTCCTGTCAGACAACGGCGCAACGGCGGAAATGCCCCAGAACAACAGGAACAAGAAAACCGTTCTTCCCATCGGTCCGCTGGGGGAAGCCGGCTGCCGGGACGGGTACGGCCCCATGTGGGCGGCCGTGTCCAACACCCCCTACCGCCAGTATAAGATTGAGACCTTTGACGGCGGCTTGTCCGCGCCTTTCATCATCCGCTACCCTTCCAGAATCCGTCCCGGCGCGCGCTATCACTCCCCCTTCCTGCTTCAGGATCTCGCCCCCACCTGCCTGGCGTGGGCGCAGCTTCCGGTTCCCGTCCACATGGACGGCAAACCGCTCAACGCCTACTGGGCCAATCCCGGAAAGCTTCCTCCGTCCAGGGTATGGGACTACATTCCCGGCACCTGCCCTTCCCGCACCATTTTCTGGGAGCACCAGAGGAACCGCGCGGCCCTGACCAGCCAATTCAAACTGGTGGCTCCCAACCGCGGCCCCTGGCAGGTATACGACATCAGGGACAGGACGGAACAAAAAAACCTCGCTTCCAGGCACCAGCCGCTTATTGAACAACTGTCCGCACAGTACAGGAAGTGGGCAGAAGAAAACCATGCCGAATAATGCGGCACGGCGGGTAGCCTGGCAGGCGCGCACGGAACATTACCCAGGGGCAAGCCCTGACGTTCCGGCACCGCAGCCACCGGAGCCGTAACCCGCATCATTTCCGGGAAAAAGCCGGAAGAATATTTGTTCCCCCCTTGATATCCGGGGGCCCATTCACCATTCCTTTTCCCCATCCGGATATTGACGGACAATTCCGCAAGGAGTCCGGCCCTCCGGACGGAGCTTGCTCCGGCTCTCCATGCTTTTACCCTGTAAACAAAGATATTCCATGAATCAAAATAAAACACATCAAAACACTGCGATTTAACAAATCGTTTCCCAAATGGAAAACTCTTATTTTTTCCTAACAATTATTGGAACAAAGGAAGCCTTATCATTCAAAGAAATATCGTATTAGAATGCTTCTAAATTAACAAAAAACTCATTGATTATAAATAAACTTAATTTAAGATGGCATAAGAAAAAACCTCTCCGCTTCCTGCTTTCATTCCGCACCATTTCAACCTTCAATATGGAATATTTTTGATAATCAACAAATAACACACCTTTAACAAGACTTGTACAGCATCACCTTCTTTTCAACCAACCTTTCTCCCGCATCTTTCTTATGTTCAAAGAGCCCTCCTTCCTCAAAAAAGCAAACCTGTTCCAGCCCATCCTGGTCGTTGTGATCTCCATCATCGGAGGGACGCCCATGGAAGGCGCCAACACGGGAAAAATCGTCCTGCTGGTTATCCTGGGCGCCGCTTTCATCGTGTGGCACGTGGAATGCCAGAGGCTGATCAACAGGAACCGGGAGATGAAGAAACAGGCCTGCACCCTGAAAAACCGCAGTGCGGCTCTTTACAAAAAAACCTACGCCGCCCTCAGCGGGGAATATGAAAACTTCGCCAACAAGCTGAATGGAGAAGACCGCCGGGAGAAAAAAGCGGACGGCTCCCGCAACGACGGAAAGCTTCAACTCCGCCTGCCTGTTCCTGTGTTCCACCATCGCCGCAGCCCTGGCCGAATATAAAAGCTCCCTCATCTTTGAAGTGCTTTACATCCAGGCGGAGCGGCAGCAGGGCCAGACCTTCCTGCGCGTCACAGGCTACGCGCAGGGAGAACACAATAACGACATCCCGTCCCTGCTGGCCCAGCCTCCGCGGCCCGTGACGGGAACTCCCTCCATGCTGGATGAACAATTGTTCGCTGAACGCCATCTCAGCCCCGTAGTCCTCTCCGGCCCGGCGGAAGTGCGGCGCAGCTTCTTCCGGAAGCGCAACCAGCCCCCGGAGGAAAAATACATGCAATACCTCGCCATCCCCGTCCTGAGCAGGAGGAATGAAATCATCGGCCTCATTGAAGTCTCCGTTAAAAAAAATCCGTTCATCTTCCCGGTGGTCATGCTGGAAACCCACGAACTGGCCGACATCCGATCATGGCTGTACCATTTGAAAGACCATTTCCTGCTGTTCCATGAAATAGAACGCGCCGTCCGGCATGATTTGCCCTGATGGACATCCCCGCCCGGTTCCGTCTTTCCGTTCCGCCGGCGGCCTCACGGACCGGGCAGCACGGCAATACCCATTCCCATGCTCATTGGATGGTGGAACACCACGTTCCCGCCCGTTTTCCGGCTACCTCAAAAAAGAAACTCCGCCCGGAAATACTTCCTGCGGAGTTTCAACGTATGAAAGGGAATGGTACTTGGACCGGGACTCGAACCCGGGACCAATAGATTAAAAGTCTACTGCTCTACCAACTGAGCTACCCAAGCACTTACCCTTGCTGGAAGGGCGGAGGCAGTAAACACCACGCCCCCTTTCATGGCAAGCGCAAAATGGAAGACGGACAAAAAAAGATCAGGATTCCATGTATTCCTGCCACCGCGCACGCCATTCAGCTGGAATGCGCGCGGGGCGCCCCTGGGGCATCCGGACCAGGGCCAGCTGTTGATGGGCCCTCACCAGAAGATCGTTGTTGGAGGCGCGGCGCATTTCAAAATCGCACCAGAACCGGGCCCGTTCCACGGATTGCAGCCATCCCGTCGTCAGAATGGTGTCCCCCAGCACGGCGGGGCGTACGTAGTCGATTTCATGGCGGACCACCACGGCGAACTGCTGCAAATCGCTCATGGTTTTGTAATCCATGCCCAATTTGGCTCCCAGCTTGGTGCGGCAGGCTTCAATCATGCGCAGGTAGGCCAGGTTATGAACCACTCCGCCGCAGTCCGTATCATAAAACATGACTTCGTCTTCCGTATGAAACATCAGCTCCGGATTCATGACTGCCATTGTAGGAAGGAAACGGTGAAGCTGAAAGGAAATTCCGGTTCAGCCATGCCATGCATGGTGCGTCCGCGCCAGCGTCAGCACGCAAACGGAAGCCGCCCCGGCCCGGAGCAGCAGATGCGCGCAGGCGTCCGCCGTGGCCCCGGTCGTAAAAACGTCATCCACCAGCAGCACGTCCCTTCCCGCGACGGGATGACGTTTGATTCTTTTTTCATCCGCGGCATAAATCCTGCGGGCGTGCCTGAGCCGCTGCTTCCGCGCCAGGCTGGCCTGGGGCAGCCGGTCAGGCAGGCGTTTCAGCACCCCGGCACAGGGCCAGCCCAGTTCTCTCCCCAGCAGCGCCGCCAGTTCCTGCGCCTGGTTGTACCCCCTCCGCACCAGCTTGCGGCGGTGCATGGGCACGGGAACGAGCAGGCGCTTTTTTCCTCCGAACCAGTGGGGATTTCCGCGCACGGCCTCCGCCATCATCCGCGCGAAGGTTCCGGCCAGATGAACGGCCCCCGCATATTTGAAGGCCAGCAGAAGCTCCCTCAATGCCCCTTCGTTCACGTATGCGGCGCGGGCTTCCTCAAAGGACGGAGCCGTTTCCGCACAGCGGGCGCATAACCCGGACGGGATGAAGGAACCTTCCGCAGGTTCTCCGCAGACGGCGCAGCAGGGTGGTTCAATGGGCACGAAACGCTCCCGGCATTCCGGACAAACATGACAGCCGTCCAGTCCGCCCCGTCCGCACAACTCGCAGACGAAAGGGTACACCCAGGAGAGCCATTCCCTGAAAACCGCTCCCAGCATCCCCGGCACGGCAGAAGTTGAAGGGCGTTCCTACCGCCCGTCCTCCCCATCGGGAGAACCGGTTTCCTCCTCTTCCGGCATGTCTTCCAGAAGCTTGTCTATGGCTTCAATAAAACGCCACGGGCAGCGTTTGCGCTGGTACTTGCGCCAGAGCACGTCGCGCAGGGTCACCCAGTGCGCCCGCGTGAATTCCACGTGTTCCCACTCCACATCGTCACGTTCCGCACGGCCCACCTTGGGGGCGCATTCCAGCTTCCATTTGCTGGCGTGGTGGCATGCCCTGTATACCAGGGTACCTTCTTCCGTGCGTTCTTTCCACGTGTGAACTTCCATGGGGGCGAGTGTAGGGAAGAACCGTTCCGGGTAAAGAGGAATTTTTGCTAGTCATCCGCCCTTGCGCGATTAGTATGGCTCCGTCATGAACGACACTGAAATGATCGAATGCCGCGAGCCTGCCCTTCAAATGCAGCGCCTCATCGCCATCATGAAACGCCTGCGCGCTCCCCAGGGCTGTCCCTGGGATGCGGAACAGACCCACCACTCCCTGATTTCCAACATGATTGAGGAAGCCTACGAGGTGGTGGACACCATCCAGAGGGATGACTGGGAGCAGATGCGGGAGGAGCTGGGCGACGTTCTGCTTCAAGTGGTTTTTCATGCGGAGATCGCCCAGGAAGCCGGACGTTTCAATTTCAACGATGTGGCCGCGGAAGTGAGTGAAAAGCTCGTCCGCCGCCATCCCCACGTGTTTGCCCAGTCCACGGCGGACACGACGGATGCCGTGCTGACCCAGTGGGACAAGATCAAACGCCAGGAAAAAGGCGCGGAGACCACCCCGTACCTTCATGGAACGGGCAAGGGACTGCCTCCCATGCTCCGCGCCTGGAAGCTCCAGAAAAAAGCCGCCAAAGCGGGGTTTGACTGGCCGGACGCCCAGGGCGCCCTGGATAAAGTGAAGGAGGAAACCGCGGAGTGTGAGGAAATCCTTCCCGTGCCGGAGGAAGATCCGCACGTCACGGAGGAACTGGGGGACCTCCTGTTTTCCGTAGTCAACCTGTGCCGGAAGAAGGGAATAGACCCGGAAACGGCCATGGCCGGGGCGAACAGGAAGTTTGAACGGCGTTTCAATGAAATGGAACGCCTGCTTGCCAAAGACGGCCTTTCCCTGGAAGAAGCCTCCCTGGACGCCATGGAGGAACGCTGGCAGCAGGCGAAGTCCGCCCAATAAAGTATTTCCATTTCCCGGACCGGGCCTTGTTCCGGTTCTCCGCTTTGCCTTTTCCGGCGCCGTCTGCATGATTCATGCGCGCGGCGCCGGAATGTTTTTCAGGAGTTCAGCTCCTGCGGCGGCGCAGCAGCAGCGCGCCCAGGCCCAGCAAGGCCACGGAGGCCGTGCCGGGTTCGGGAACCGTGCGCACCAGCGTCACCACGCCGTCGCGCATCCAGGAGTCCCCGTTTGCCAGGATGAAGCCGGCGTTTTTCAGGGCGGCGTCATAAAGGACGGAGGCCAGGGAGTAATCCCCGCTGAAGGCATTGGTGAGGGAGCCGTCATACAGCACAAAGTTGATGGTGCTCACACGGGCTTCCACCAGTTTTTCAATCAGGCTGCCGGAGCACTCCGTCAGCAGCAGGTTCACGCCGCCGGAGAAGTCCACGGAGGCCTGCCCGGCCCCGGTAATCAGCGCATTGGTCGTCCACGCATCGGGAGCTGTCATGGAAAAGTTGCCGTCCGCATAGCTGATGTTCAGGTTCGGCACGGCATCCGTTGTGGAAACGCCAGTGACGGCCAGGGAGGAAAACGCGCCCAGCCTGATGCCGGAATCCGCCGCATGAATGAGCATGTCCGTCACGCGGGCCTCCTGCCCTGCGGCCACCTCCAGCACGGAGCCGGAGAATTCCGTATGGGCCAGCGCCGCTCCCGTCCTGACGTTCACGTTGACGCCGTTGAACAGGGCGCGGGCCGCGGAGCCTGCTCCCTGCACGATTCCCGCTCCGGCGGAAGAACCTAGAAAAGCCCTCTCCACCGTGGAGGAGGCGGCCCCGGTGCGGGCCGTCACCGCCACGGAAATATCGGAGAGGGAGGAAGAATTCAGCGTATTGACGGAGGCTCCCGCTCCCGCCAGCTTCACGGAAGCGGCGTAGGAAACCGTTCCGGCCTTCACGTCCAGGCGGGAAGCCGCTCCCTGGAGTTCGACTCCGGCTTTCGTATTGAGCGCGCCCGCATGCGCCAGCTCCAGCGCGGCATGGTCCGTTACCTGGTAGACCCCGTCCCAGGTGTTGGCCGCGCCCAGCACCACGCGGCCGTTTTTGCCCGCATTGCCGTTCTTGACGATGATGGTTCCGGAGGCGCCGCCGGGCTTGACGGTTCCGTTGAGCGTCATGACATGGCTGTTTCCGGAGGCCGTCATGGAGTCCGGATCGTAACCCGTCGTATCCAGCACAAAGGCCTTCCCTCCGGCGTTCACCACCATTTCATTCTCATTGCTCCAGTCCGCGTCCAGCATGCCCAGCACGCCTCCGCCGTTCAGAAGAATCGTATTGCCGGTTTTCTGAACTCCGTCTTCCGTGTAGGGAGTCCCGGTCAGGGAACCAAAGCCGGAGCCCAGGCGCAGAACGCCGCCGTCGTTGACCTGCACGTCATAATCGTACAGCCCCTGCCATTCGTCATGGCCCACCACCAGGTTGCCATCCTGCGCCACGCTCAATTCCCCGGCCAGCAGAAGAGTGTTTACCACCTTGAGGGAACCCGCGTCAATTTGCAGGGAAGCCAGGCGCGCATTCCCCACCGTCTGGGAAAAGATGCCCGTCTTCACCAGGCTGATGTAGCCGGAATCATGGCGCAGGCCCGTATCATACATGTCGATGTACTGCCCAAAGCCCACATTGCCGCAATAAATCCGGTCCTGCGTCCCCACCGCCAGGAAAAGGGTGGTGGAGAAATCGCGCCCCGCGCTGGCTTCCGTGGTCACGAAGGAAGCCTCATCCTGCCCCATGATGCCGGCCAAGGTGATGTGATGGACGTCCTCCACGGAATCAAGATGCAGTATCGTGCTCTGCACACCATTCAGGCTTAAATCAAAACCGGCTTCTTCCCACGTGTTCCGGTCCAGACAGGCCTGCACCGTTCCCTGGCCGTCCTGCGTCCCGCTCATGCTGATCTTTCCATGGAATTTGGAGCCGTCATCCAGCTGGAAAACGGTCTGGCCGCTGCCGTTGGCATGCTGCAGGACAAGGTTGGCGGTGGAATCCCCCCGGACCGTGGAAATGACGCCACCGATCACCCTGTCCGTATGGGACACCGTCACCACGGAATCCTCCGCCACCGTCAGCAGGTTATTCAGCAGAGCCACCTTCTGGATAAAGCCCCCGCTCTGGTAGTCCAGCGCCAGGGAGGTGCCGTCAAACATCCGGATTTCCCCGGTCCCCAGGGCTCCGGCATCCCTCATGACTACCCTGCCGCCGTTGATTTCCGTTCCGCCGGAATACGTGTTGGCCGTCTCCATCACCAGGGTTCCGGCTCCGTCCTTGGTCAGAATGGTTTTCCAGTTGCTGGTTTCATAGTCATCCGGAAGCTCCCCGTCCGCAATCAGGCCCCCGTCCGCATGGGCGCGGAAGATGTAGTTGACGTCATCCTTCACGCGGATGGAGGCGGGGCGCACTTCCCCCCTGATGAGCACCACGTTGTAATCCTTTCCTTCCTCCCTTTCCACCATTCCTGTTTTCCCGGCTCCTTCCGCGCCGAAGGCCACATGGTAGGTATCCCGGTAAAAGCCGTTAAGGCCCAGATTTTTGTCCAGGCCCTCCAGCCAGTGGTTGCGGTCGGTCCCCTCCCCTTCGGGCAATTCATTGGCAAACCAGACGTTGTCCGTGGCGGCCACGTATTCCCCCTCGCTCCGGTTTTCTCCGTTGTACCAGGTGCGGATGGGCGTATTGGTCACCGTCATGACCAGGTTCATGTTGTCCCCGGAAACCTTGATGATGCCGAACCACCCGTTCCCGATGGAAATCGTGCGGGTTTGAAAGCCGCCCAGCGCCCCGTCCACGTAAATGCCGCTTTCCGTCGTCGCCAGGTAGTATTTTTTGTCAACCGTGTCCGCTTCTCCAAAATCGTATCCCCCGAAACGCACCAGAATATCGCCGTTCAGGTTCAACCTGCCGGAATCAGCGATGTCCTCCAGCCCCTTGACGGCCAGCAGGGGATGCTCCTGCAGCTCGGAGGGCAGGATGGAGCAGTCAAAATACAGGAAGGAGGAATCAGATACCGTCACGGAACCGTTCACCACCGCCGTTTCAGGAACCGCAACGGCCCCTGCCCCCGTACCGGCGTTTACGGTCCTGTCCGTCACGATGTGGAGCGCATAACCGGGATTGATGGTCATGCCTCCCCCCGCGGCGCCCCACTCCTGCGCCGTGCCGTCGGAGGCGATGCCCCGCGTCACTCCCAGATTCAAGTTGGTTCCTCCGTACAGGACGGCGCTCGTTTTCACGTTGAGGCTGTTGAAGCCCAGCGTCCCCTCCTGGAGCACCAGGCGGTTGACCGCGGCCGTATGGATGTACTGTGCTCCCGCGCCCGTCTTGGTCAGGGAAAGGGTTTCCCTGCTTGCGGCCGTCACCTTGCCGGAGGTAGCGGAACCATACGTGGATGCCGTCCCGAAGACACCGGCAAAATACAGCTTTTCCGTACCGTTCACGTCCAGCGTCAGCGTACTGTTGGAGTTGGTCAGCACGCGCAGCGTATCCACTTCGCTCCCCACGGTGCAAGTCTTGCCGTAATACTCGCTGTCCTGCGTTTTCCCGATCAAATCCCCTTGCAGCCCCGCCAGAACGGCATCCTTCTGCACCAGCAGGATGTGGTAAAGGTCCATGCGTTCCTTTCCTTCAAAAACGGTGCCGTTGTCCGCCGCGTTCACGGTATGGGCGCGCGTCAGGTCCACCTTGGCGTTCCGCAGCGCATCGTCTTCCACGATGAGCTGTACGGCGCCGGGCTTCCGGATGGCCAGGATGTCGTTGTTGGCATCCGCATTGGCGGGGGAGTCCGCCTCGGAATACAGAATGTAGTTGTCCAGCTTGACCGTGCCGGTGAAATTGGACTTTTCCCCCGGGGCCAGGCTTTCATCGCAGATGTGGAACATGCTTACCCACTTGTCCTGGCCGCCCGCCGTCGTGGAGGTATAGCCCATCAGCGTCAGTTCCCCATAGCCGTCCAGCCTGCCGGTCAGGGACAGCGTGCGCCAGTGGCGGGAAGTCAGGTAATCCCACTGGTAGCCGGAGGAACCTGCGCCGGGCAGGTCTTCCTTCTCCGCCAGGGAAAGGGGGGAGTAGCCGATGACCACCTTCGCCGTGTCCTTGGAGGACGTCCCGATCCGGATGTTGTTGGCAATGGAGGGGTTGCGGTAAGAGGAATCCAGCTCCGTGGCAAAGGGGTAGTTGACATACAGTTCCGTTCCGTCCGCCATGCGGATGTCCCCGGCGCCCAGGGCTCCTTCACGGGCGGCCAGAATACTGCCCTCCCGGATTTCCGTTCCGCCGGAAAAAGTATTGCCGGTAGCCAGGGTAAGCATGCCTGCGCCCTCCTTGACCAGCTCGCCCGCGTGGTCCGGTCCGGCGTCCGCAATGCTGCCTGCGCCGCCGTCCGCGGCGTGGAAGACATAGCCCATGCCGCCGTTCGCCTCCTTGTCCACGGAGACCGTCAGGCTGGAGACGCGCACCGTTCCGTCAAGGATGACGTCAAAGCCGTCCACGGCGTGGCCGGATAAATCCTGCATGCCGAAGAAGACTTCACGCTCCCCGTTGCGGAACGTCAGGCCGCCTTCCCACGGGCTGGAGCCCGCCGCCCCGTCGGACCACACGCTGCCGTCCGGAACCTTGGACCCGTTCCCCTGCCAGACGTAGTAATTGAACTTGTCCGCGTCAAAATAGGTGCCTTCCAGGGAAGTGGAATCCAGCCCGGTTACGAGCATCTGCCATTGGCCTCCCCCCTGCACATTCAGGGTCAGTCCGCTGTAAACGTCCAGCTCCCGGTAAATCCAGCTGCCGTCGGCATCCCTGCCCGTGGCGTACCTGACCTTTTCCCGCTGCACGGCATCCGCAAAGGAGAGGGTGTTCCCCTCCGTCACGGAAACCAGTTTGCGGGAGTCTCCGGACTGAATGCCGGATGCGGGCATGATTACCGTCAGCAGGCTGCCCTCCGCAAATTGCACGGAAGAATCCAGTTGAAACGTTCCGTCCACATCCAGAACCAGCCCCTTGTTGAAGACAAGCGTTCCGGCGGACCGCCAGTTCATTCCCCCCAGCCGGGAAGCCGCTTCATGGTAATCCAGCGCGAGGGCGGCCCCTGCCGCAATGTCCAGCAAGCCGCCGGAGGAAGTGGAAAAGGAATTCCCTACGGTCAGGGCCCCATCCGCCCCCAGGCGGAAAACGCCGCCCTGAATGTCCAGACTGCCCAGCCGGCCAGAATAAACGGTTTGCTCCCCGCTTCCCTTCTTGACCAGATTGATGACTCCGGTGCCGTCCGCCTCCACAAGCTGGGTATTCTTGTAGCTCTCATTCTTCTCTGTCCCCACGTAGTAGCCGCCGTCCGCGCCCGCGGCGCCGATCATTCCCTTGAATTCATGGTTCTCCGCACCGTCAATGGTCAGGGTAGCGGCAGTCCCATTGCCCACCGTCACGCGGGAGGAGGAACCGGCCGTGGCCCCTTCCAGGCCTGAGACGGTCAAATCCCCCTCCAGCTTCAGAATCACCATGGAGGGGGTCCCTGCACTGCCCGTCAGCCAGCCTCCCAGCCCGGCGGGGTCCTTGCCGCCCTGGCGGATCACGGACAGGTCCATGACCGTGGCGTTCATATTCCCCGCCGCCTGAAGCTGGACGGGCGTATTATACCCTTCTGAGGAGAGGCTGGAACGCGGCGCCGCCGCCTGGACCACGCCGCTGAAACCGCTCATGTCCACGCCCGTCAGGTCAAAAATGCTTACCCGGCTGCGGCTGGTGTTCTCAAACACCAGCGTCCCCGTACCGGAAACGGTACCCTCTAAAAAAGCCGTGCGCGCCGTAGAGCTCGTGAAGCCCAGATACACCTTGGAGCCGGGGCCGCCGTCCATCCGGATATTCAGGCCGTAATGCTTTTCCTTGTTGCCGCCGTCGCTGACATTGACGCTGTCCAGGAAAATATCTCCGGAACCTTCCATCCGCAC
>OKSB01003540.1_pt1 | contig 12289 bp, 6 predicted proteins | sample 1601171 | NCBI WGS metagenome assembly OKSB01 (sample SAMEA3541496, study PRJEB24748) | human gut metagenome | biome: human gut; feature: human-associated habitat; material: faeces | place: China | collected 2012 | reverse complement strand
GACAACATGGCATTCGGTCTGAAACTGAGAAAGGTACCGAAGGATCAGATCGACAAGATGGTTCGTGAAGCAGCAAGAATCCTGGATCTGGAAGCTCTGCTGGATCGTAAGCCGAAAGCTCTTTCCGGTGGACAGAGACAGCGTGTTGCTATGGGACGTGCGATCGTACGTAACCCGAAGGTATTCCTGATGGACGAGCCTCTTTCCAACTTGGACGCAAAACTGCGTGGACAGATGCGTATTGAGATTTCCAAGCTGCATCAGAGACTGGGCACAACAATCATCTATGTAACTCATGACCAGACAGAGGCTATGACACTGGGTACCAGAATCGTAGTTATGAACGCTGGTGTTGTTCAGCAGGTAGATACACCTCAGACACTGTATGATTATCCGTGCAACCTGTTCGTAGCAGGATTCATCGGATCTCCGCAGATGAACTTTGTAGATGCTACCTGTAAAGTACAGAATGGCAAGGTATACCTGGTAGCAGGACCTTCCGAGATCGAACTGCCTGCAGCAAAGGGACAGAAGCTGATCGACGGCGGATACGATGGAAAGACCGTTGTACTTGGTATCCGTCCGGAAGATGTGCATGATGAGCCTGCATTCCTTCAGGCTTCTCCGAACACCGTGATCGAAGCTAAGATCCGTGTATACGAGATGCTCGGTGCAGAAGTATTCCTGTACTTCGACTATGAAGGCGCAAGCATGACTGCAAGAGTGGATCCAAGAACAACAGCAAGAACAGGCGATACCGTAAAATTTGCATTGGATGCTGAGAAGATCCATGTATTTGATAAAGAAACAGAGCAGACAATCACAAACTAGTCTGGAAAATGAAATAAGAGGGATCCCGGAGTCGGGACCCCTTTTTTCTTTCATCAGTCACCACAACATGCCGGGAGAATACAGAGACGGGAGAAAAGCCGGCGGACAGCCGCAGGGGGATTTCTCACTTGTACACTGGCGTGGTCCTGTGGTAAAATAAAATTCACATGTAGAGAACAGGAGGGGTTCCGATTGCTTTCGAATCAGCTATTGCACAAAGCCGTACAGGATATGAAAAGAATCAGCGGACTGGAGTGTGCCGTCTGGGATAAAAAAGGCGTCTGCCTGGTCATGACCAGTGAAAAGATGCCTGCCTGGGAAGAGAAAGCCGTTTCCTTTGGCGAGAGCGGAGAGGAAGAGCGGGTTGAAGAGGAGATCTGCTTATTCCTGATCCGGGATGAAGAGGATCCGGTATACATATTAGGGATAGAAGGCGGCAGCCATGAGGCTGTGACGGCGGGGAGATTTGGAGCCAGCCAGATTGCCAACCTGCTGTTTGCATATAAGGAAAAGATGGATAAGAACCGTTTTATCCAGAATCTGATCCTGGACAATATGCTGGTAGTAGATGTCTATAACCAGGCTAAGAAAATGAAGATACCCGTGGAACAGCGGCGGGTAGTATTTCTTATTGAGTCCAAGAACGAGGGGGAAACTCTGATTCTGGAGACTATGCGTGGTCTGTATGCCACCGGGATGAAAGACTTTGTAACGGCGGTAGACGAGCGGCATGTGATCCTGGTAAAAGCGTTGGAAAATACCGATGATTATCAGACACTGAACCGGATCGCCCACGAAATCGTGGATACTCTGAATATGGAGGCCATGGTCGGGGTGCGGGTCGCATATGGGACGATTGTAGAAGAGTTAAAAGATGTATCCCGTTCTTATAAAGAAGCGGATCTTGCTCTTCAGGTAGGCAGGGTTTTCTATGTGGAAAAAAATATTCTGGCATATGACGAGCTGGGAATCGGACGGCTGATCCATCAGCTTCCGCCATCGCTGTGCGAGATGTTCCTGAAGGAAGTATTTGAGAACGGGCCGGAAGAAAAATTCGAGGAAGAAGAATTGACCACGGTCTATACGTTTTTTGACAACAACCTGAATATCTCAGAGACGGCAAGACAGCTCTATGTACACCGAAATACACTGGTGTACCGTCTGGAAAAGATCCAGAAAAAGACGGGACTGGACGTCAGAGTCTTTGACGACGCCCTGACGTTTAAGATAGCCATGATGGTGGCAGATCATATGAAGGATATAAATGAGAAAAACTAGGACAGGAGGAAGACAAGATGATAAAATTGTACGACAGTGGTGTTTATCTTCTGCACGGAAGCGAGATCGTGGAAAATGCGGAAGAAGCGGGAGCCCGTACCGGACAGAAGGTATCCAGTGAGGATGCGGCGAAGAATACGATGGCTTACCGGATTCTGGAGGCGCATAATACTTCCGGGAACATGGAAAAGCTTCAGATCAAATTTGATAAGCTGACGTCTCACGATATTACCTTCGTAGGGATCATCCAGACGGCAAGGGCGTCCGGGCTTGAGAAATTCCCTATTCCCTATGTACTGACCAACTGCCACAATTCTCTGTGTGCGGTAGGGGGAACGATCAACGAAGATGACCACATGTTTGGACTGACCTGTGCCAAGAAATATGGCGGCGTCTATGTACCGCCGCACCAGGCGGTTATTCACCAGTACGCCAGAGAAATGCTCTCAGGCGGCGGAAAGATGATCCTGGGATCTGATAGCCACACCCGCTATGGAGCCCTGGGTACCATGGCTATGGGAGAAGGCGGTCCGGAGCTGGTAAAACAGCTGTTGAACAAGACGTATGATATCAAAATGCCGCAGGTAGTAGGTATCTATCTGGATGGCGAGCCTGTGAAAGGCGTAGGTCCGCAGGACGTGGCGCTTGCCATTATCGGGGCGACCTTTGCAAACGGCTATGTGAATAATAAAGTCATGGAATTTGTCGGGCCGGGCGTAGAGAAGCTGAGTGCGGACTTCCGGATCGGCATCGATGTAATGACCACAGAGACCACCTGTCTTTCCTCCATCTGGAAAACCGATGAGAAGATCAGGGAATTTTATGAAATCCACGGAAGAGAAGAGGATTATCAGGAATTAAATCCGGGAGAAGTGACCTACTATGACGGCATGGTATATGTCAACTTAAGTGAGATCAAGCCGATGATCGCAATGCCGTTCCATCCGTCCAATACATATACTATCGACGAGGTCAACGCAAATCTTAAGGACATCCTGCACGATGTAGAGAAGAAGGCACTGGTAAGCCTGGACGGAGCTGTGGACTATTCTCTTCAGGATAAGATCGTAAACGGAAAATTATATGTAGACCAGGGAATCATCGCCGGATGTGCCGGCGGCGGTTTTGAAAATATCTGTGCGGCGGCGGACATCATCCGGGGACATTATATCGGAGCGGATGAATTTACCTTCAGCGTATATCCGGCCAGCACGCCGATCTATATGGAACTGGTGAAAAACGGAGCGGTGGCAGACCTGATGGAGGCCGGCACCATTGTGAAGACCGCCTTCTGCGGTCCGTGCTTCGGAGCTGGTGATACGCCGGCGAACAATGCATTTTCTATCCGCCATTCCACCAGAAACTTCCCGAACCGGGAAGGATCCAAGCTGCAGAGCGGACAGATCGCATCGGTGGCGCTGATGGATGCCCGTTCCATTGCTGCAACAGCAGCTAATAAAGGTTTCCTGACTTCGGCGACAGATATGGATGTAGAATATAAAGGAAGAAAATATCATTTCGACCAGAAGATTTATGCAAACCGTGTCTTCGACAGCAAAGGTGTGGCAGATCCGTCTGTGGAGATCAAGTTCGGACCGAATATCAAGGACTGGCCGGAAATGCCTGCACTACCGGAAAACCTGCTCCTGAAAGTGGTATCTGAGATTCATGATCCGGTAACCACCACAGACGAGCTGATTCCGTCCGGAGAGACTTCTTCCTATCGCTCGAACCCGCTGGGGCTGGCAGAGTTTGCCCTGTCCAGAAAAGATCCGGCTTATGTGGGACGTGCGAAAGAGGTCCAGAAGGCAGAGAAGGCTATCGAAGCCGGAAAATGTCCGTTGGAGGTCCTGGAAGAATTAAAGCCGGTGACGAAGACGGTACAGACGAAGTTCCCGGAAGCGGGAGAAGGCAACTTAGGCATCGGCAGCACCATCTTTGCAGTGAAGCCGGGAGACGGCTCCGCCAGAGAGCAGGCTGCTTCCTGCCAGAAGGTACTGGGCGGCTGGGCGAATATTGCCAATGAATATGCTACCAAGAGATACCGTTCTAACCTGATCAACTGGGGTATGCTTCCGTTTATCACTGAAGAAGATCATGAAAGCTTAAGCTTCCGGAATGGAGATTACATCTTTGTGCCGGATATCAAAAAGGCAGTTGCCGAAAAAGCTTCGGAAATCACTGCATATGTGGTAAAAGGCGAAGAGCTTAAGGAAGTGACTTTCAAGCTTGGCGATATGACAGATGCAGAAAGAGAGATCATCACCAAGGGTTGCCTGATCAACTATTATCGCGGATAGCAGACTTATGGTGTAAAGAACAGATAGGAATCATATAATAGGATAAAATACAGAGCATTCCGGGCGCGGTATCATATGAAGCTGTACCCGGAATGCTTTTCTTAAATTGTAGCAAACAGAACAAATAAAATAAAATATTCTGTAAATTTATACAAAAACAAAATATTTATAAATTAATTAATAAAAAATACAAAAATAGTGTTGACAAAATAAAGCGCCGGTGCTACTATATAATCAATCCAAAGGTCAATAAGAAATGAGTTCCTGACGAGAAAGGGAATCATAAAAAATACATTGATTTGGAAATTTAAGAAAAGGAGGCTTAATCCATTGGACACAGCAGCAGAATTTAAAATTCAATATGTTAGTGGTATGGCAGATCATCGTTCCTGTAGAATAAGCCTTTACCATAAAGAAAGATAAACCGGCAAATACAGAATGAAAAGAGAAATCGGAGAAGAAAAACAAGCCGGAGATTCATTGAAAGAAAAGAAATTCTATCTGCAGACATATTGAAAACAATACCACATTAATTTCGGAATATTAGAAAATGTGTAAAGAAACATTACCTAATATCACAGATTTATACGAAACACTATATAAACGAAAGGTTATAGAAGGAATAACTTAATACGATCATAGACAAATGATAAGGGCACTGGCTATGATGGAAACAGTTATAGATATTATAATAACCACGAAAGTAGATTATATAGAAACAGAAGGAGTATAAATAAGGAACGAGAAGAATTACAGAAGATCCTCCGATTAAAAATATAAAATATGATAAAATTAAATATATAACAGCCATTATGGTCACGGTGATCGTAATGGCTGTTTTGTTGTACATGAAAGTCCGGAAAAAGATCGGCAGGATACGAATCACGCATCCTGCCGGTTTTCAAACAAAATTACATATACTTATCAATTGTTGCCCGAACGGCGCCCTGACCTGCAATCATTTCACGGAAAAGCCCTTCGATCTTTTCACCCACACCGTTTTCGTAAAGGTTGGTGAAAAAGATCTTTTCATTCGAGAGGATTGGCTTTAACTGATCCTTCAGAGTTTCCGGATTTCCGATCTCGACATCCTTCAAAGCGTCAGCAATTTCGCCAGCCAGTGGATCAGGAGCCAGCGTGTAAGTGTTGCCGGCATCATCTACTGCCAGAACATACCGCAGCCATCCGGCAATACCGAGGGGGATAGCGATCAGCTGTTCGGCGCTGCCGTATTTGGCGGTGTACGCCTTGATGGTTTCGCCGAAGCGGATTCCAAGTCCCTGGGACTCATCGGTACAGAGCCGGAGATTGGTATCCAGCAGATATTCGTTGACAAACCGGAGATTAAACAGCTCATCGGCAAATGCTTTCGGGTCAATGATCTCCGGGCTTTCTACCATCGGGAATCCTTCATCATAGCATACGGATTTGGCCAGCTTCATTAATTTTGCATCACGGTTGATCATGTCGGCAAAATATTCCTCGCCCAGCAGTACGCCGAAAGGACCGACAGCAGAGTGAACCGGGTTTAACAGAGCGGTAACCTTCATGCGTTCGGATTTGTTGACGGTATCCCGGCTGCCAAGATAAACGCCTTTGCCCTTTTCAAGCGGAGGACGGCCATTCGGGAAACTGTCTTCGATGACCAGATACTGAGGATCTTCGCCGTTGATAAAAGGAGCGATATAGGTGCGCTTTGAGGTTTCTACAGGATCCATATCCTCTACGCCAAGAGCCTTCAGATCAGCAGCGATGTCAGGGTTCGGGCGGGGAGTGATCTTGTCGATCATGGTCCATGGGAAGGAAACGATGGATTCATCGCTTACATAGGCGAAGAAGTCCTCGTCTACATATCCCTTCTTCTTCCATTCTTCGGCCATAGTCAGCACAGAACTGCGAAGAAGGCTGCCGTTTTTGGAGCAGTTATCCATGGAAACAAGGGCAAGAGGAGCCCTGCCGTTCTGGTAGCGCGCAAGAAGCATAGCGGTTAAGACGCCCATGGCGCCAACAGCCTTGTCCGGTCCGTTTTCAATATCTGCTTCCACATAAGGGAGGTAGCTGCCGCTTGAAGTGGTCAGAGCATACCCCTTTTCGGTAATTGTAAAGGAAACCATCTGAAGGGAGGGGGCAGAAAAGATTTCCTTCAGACGCGTCCACTGTGCCGGATCAGAGCTCTGTGCCTTTATGGCCTCTCCGAAGGAGCCAAGGACCTTGCAGTCTCTGGTGCCGTCTGTATGCAGAATGACACTTAATCCCAGGTTGTCGAATGGGCGATAGATCTTGTCCACGACATCATAGTCAAAGGTCTCCACACAGGTGAGGGCAGTATCCAGGTCTCCATCCTCCAGCATGCCGTCGGCAATGCCGCCGATGAAGATACGGAAGATATTGCCGATTCCAAAGTGAGCCCAGCGGGGAGCTGCTTTTGCTTTTTCGGCCGCCGCTTCCACGTCATAGCCGGGCAGTGTGATGTTTGTAGCTTCCCAGTCCGATTTGTTCTTAATTCCGTTTAGTGAAAGTTTCATGTTGCGCCTCCTTAGTTTAGATATATTTCTATAATAGCATGAAATGCGCGGTTTGTAATATTTTTGTAACAAATTTTCTCGTATATTTTGACAATAGATATAGCGTATGATAAACTTATATACGTAAAATTGTAAAAATTAAGAGGATTAAAAATATATTTTTGAGGTGAGAGATTTGGATAAATATGAATATCGGGTAAAAACAGAGCAAATGCTTGAATATTTGGAGAGCAAGCAGTACAAGAAGGCAATGGAGATCGCGGACACCATCGACTGGCGCAGGGTAAAGAGTGCGTCGATGTTGAACACGGTCAGTGAGATATACGAATATAATGGTGAGTTCCAAAAAAGCCGGGATATTCTTTTCGTAGCGTTTGACAGATCGCCGGGAAGCAGAAAGATCGTATACCGCCTGGGAACTCTGGCGCTGAAGATCAATGATGTAGAAGAAGCATCGGATTGTTATGAGGAGTTTGTGAAGCTGGCTCCGAGAGATCCGAATCAGTACATATTAAAATACCGTATTTTAAGGGCACAAGGGGCGCCGCTCACCGAACAGATCGCGGCACTGGAAGATTTTAAGAAAGCCGAGTATGTAGAAAAATGGGCGTATGAGCTGGCGGAGCTTTATCATGAGGCAGGTATGACTGCAGAGTGCCTGGAGGAATGTGATGACCTGATCCTGTGGTTCAGCGAGGGCAAATATGTCTATAAAGCGATGGAATTGAAAATGAAGTATAAACCGTTGACACCGCTGCAGCAGGAAAGATATGACAGCAGGCCGGGAGCGCCGAAGAAACCGGCAGCGAAACCAGTGCAGGCAGAAGAAGCCGTGGAGGCGGCGGAAGAGGCTGTAGAAGAGACTGAAGAACCGGAGGAATCCGTGGCAGATACGGAAGAACCGGAGGAATCTGCGGCAGATACGGAAGAAGAGGTGTCCAGACCAGTTCCCGCAGTCAGCCTGGCACAGGCGGTAGAAGAGATGGAAAAGAGCATGGAAGATTCTGAAGAAGAATCAGAGGAAGAGGCTGTGGAAGAACCGGAAGAAGAGCCGGCAGAAGAAAATCAGGAAGAAGAGCCGGAAGAGGAACCGCAGAAGGAAGAGGAACAGCCGAAGAAGAAATCTTCCATTACACAGGTTGTAAAGGGAGCTACGCTGGAAGAAGCACTGGCTAATGGCGTGGCAATTGCCAGTGGCATTAATATTGAGAAAGAGGCAATGGAAAAGAAGGAAGAGGATCTCCGGGTAACCAGTCAGATGCGGATTGACGATATCCTTCAGGAGTGGGAAGAAAAACAGAAGGAAAATGCAGAAGCCATTGCACAGCAGAAGGCGAAAGATGAGGAACGGCTGAAAAAAGAACGGGAGGAAGCAAGGCGCAGACAGGAAGCCGAGAGAAGAGAAGTAGAAAGAAAGGCGGCAGAAGCAGAAGCAGCAAGAAAGGCAGCAGAAGCAGAGGCAGCAAGAAAGGCCGCAGAGGAAGAAGCAGCAAGAAAGGCTGCGGAGGAAGAGGCAGCAAGAAAAGCGGCAGAAGAAGAGGCGGCAAGAAAGGCCGCAGAGGAAGCTGAAAAAGAAGCCTTGCTGGATAATGCGTTTGCAGAAGGAAAGACACAGAGAATCCCGGATGATCTGGTAAGACTGGTGGCAGAAATGGACCAGGACGAAAAGGAAGAAGAGTCTCCGGAAAGTGAAGATACCTATGAGGACTTTGAAGACTTTGAGTTTGAAGAAGAGCCGGAACAGTTAAGTCTTGAAGATATAGACTTTGGTGAAGAGTTTGAGGATGAGGAGCCGGAGGACACGGATTACGAAGAGGACTTCGAAGAAGAGTTAGAGGATGCCGATTACGAAGAGGACTTCGAGGAAGAAGACTTCGAAGATGCCGATTTTGAAGAGGGCTTTGAAGATGCCGACTTTGAGGACGACTTCGACGATGATTACGAGGACGACTTCGAGGATGCGGATTTTGATGAGGAGGATTTCGAGGAAGAGGACTTCGAGGAAGAGGACTTCGAGGAAGAGGACTTCGAGGAAGAGGACTTTGATGAGGGAGACTTCGAGGAAGAAGACTTTGAAGAAGAGGACCTTGAGGAAGAGGACTTTGAAGATGACGAAGAAGAGTTTGAGGCAGAAGAACTGGAAATCGAAGAGCCTTCCGAAGAGGAGATCCAGGAGAGAATCAAAAAGTCCAAAGGAAGCGGCGTTCCGTTTGATACAGGATTTGTAGTAACCGGACGATATGATCTGAGTGCGACCAGTGAGATTGGGTTAAAGGCCGGACTTACGGAGGAACAGAAGAAACTATTTTCTTACTTTGTTCCGGTAAGAGGTATGAGCGAACAGATCGTAGAAGTGCTGGACAATGACAGAAGAGCGCAGAGAGAAGGAACATCCAAGACCGGCAACCTGCTGGTAGTGGGACGGAAAGGTTCCGGTAAGACCGTGCTGGCGGTAGATATCGTAAAGGCGATCCAGAAGCAGAGAAACCTGAAGCAGGGCAAGGTTGCCATTGTGACCGGTGAATCTCTGAATAAGAAGGAACTGACCAATATCATCCAGAAGCTCAAGGGCGGAGCTATCATCATTGAGAAGGCCGGAAAGTTAAACTCCAGGACCATCAAGGAACTGAATTACCTGATGGAGAAGAAGACAGGAGAGCTCCTGTTCGTGCTGGAGGATCAGAGAAAGCCTCTGGAGAGGATGCTGGCTGTCAATGCAGATTTCAAGAAGAAGTTTACTTCCAAGCTGGAGCTTCCGGTATTCATTAATGATGAGCTGGTAACCTTCGGGCAGACCTATGCAAAGGAGAATGGCTATAAGCTGGATGAAATGGGAATCCTGGCGCTGTACAGCCGGATTGATGTAATGCAGAGAGAGGATCATGCCGTATCCGTTGCTGAGGTTAAGGAGATTATGGATGAAGCCATTGATCATTCCCAGAAGGCCAATGTAAAGCATCTTGCAAGACGTGTATTCGGCAAGGGAACAGACGATTCTGACAGAATTATCTTAAAGGAAGAAGACTTTAAGATTTAATCAAAAAATTAAGAGTTTTGACAGATAGATTTGTCAAAACTCTTTTTTTTTTCGGCCATCTAAAGTATAATATGGATATATTAGGACAGATTGTGGGGGTTCAGTATGGCAAAAAAGAAAAAGAAACCATATGAAGTAGGAGAACTGGATCAGTATCTCTTTGGGCAGGGAAATCATTATGAAATCTATAATAAGCTGGGGGCCCACTTTGTGAAGGATGGAAAAAAAGAAGGGGTATATTTTGCGGTGTGGGCGCCCCATGCGGAAAGTGTGTCCGTAGTCGGAGAATTTAATGACTGGGATACGGAAGCAAACCCGATGGAGCGGGAAGAGCCGCTGGGCATCTATACCTGCTTTATTCCGGGAATCCAGCAGTATGCCATGTATAAATACTGCATCCAGACGTACAGGGGAGATTATATTTTTAAGTCGGATCCTTTTGCGTTCCATGCCGAACTGCGGCCGGGAACGGCGTCCAAGGTCTATGACCTTTCCGGGATCAAGTGGTCGGATTCCGCCTGGATGGAGAAGCGTGCCGGCTGGGATCACACCAAAGAACCGATGTCAATCTATGAGGCGCATATTGGTTCCTGGAAACGGCATCCCGGGCGGGAGGACGAAGGATTTTATACCTATCGGGAGTTTGGAGAAGAAGCCGTCAAATATATGAAGGATATGGGCTATACCCATATCGAGCTTCTGCCACTGACGGAATATCCTTATGACGGCTCATGGGGCTATCAGGTGTCGGGATATTTCTCCGCAACCAGCCGTTACGGCGACCCCAGAGGGCTTATGAAATTCATAGACGCTTGTCATGCGGAAAATATCGGCATTATTCTGGACTTTGTGCCCGTACATTTTGTTCGTGATTTCTATGCCCTGCACATATATGACGGAAGCTTCCTCTTTGAAAGCGACAACGAGTATGACAGATACTCCGAGTGGGGTACTGCCCTGTTTGACTACACAAAGCCTCATGTGCTTAGCTTTGTAAAATCCTCAGTTAATTTCTGGATAGAAAAATATCATGTTGACGGATTGAGATATGACGCAGTTGCAAACCTTATCTATCGTCACGGCCACACTGATGACGCTGTGAACGACAGCGGTATATGGTTCTTGAAGAACACTAATTACACCATTCAGAAAATGCACCCTGACGTTATGCTTTTCGCAGAAGATTCCACCAACTACACAAAGGTAACTGCCCCTGTTGAGTTCGGCGGTCTTGGTTTTGACTATAAATGGGATCTGGGCTTCATGAACGATACCATCAATTATATAAAGACTCCGCCTTTTGAACGCAGAAATCATCACAATAAAATGACTTTCTCCATGAGTTATTTCTATAATGACCTTTTCATTCTTCCTTATTCTCACGACGAGGTAGTTCACGGCAAGAAAACCATGGTGGATAAGGTGTTCGGCAGTCAGCAGGAGCAGTTTGCTACCATAAGAGCACTGTATACTTTCCAGTTCACTCACCCCGGCAAGAAACTCAACTTCATGGGCAACGAGCTTGGCGAATATCTTGAATGGCGTGATGAAAAAGAGCTTGGCTGGAATTTGCTCACATATCCTATACACGATTCATTACACGAGTATGTGAAAGCACTCCACAAGCTTTATCTTGAACAGCCTGCACTGTATAAGTCCGACTATAATTCCACATCTTTCCGCTGGATAGACGCAGACAACAAAAATCAGTGCATTTATGCCTACCGCAGAAGCGACCCTTCCGGCAAGACGCTTTATATGGTGTTCAATTTTTCCGGAAGCTATCAGAACTATAGCCTGAAGGTCGAGCAAAACGGAGCCTACAAAGAGCTTCTCAACTCTGACCGTGATATTTATAGTGGATCAAACTGCATAAACAGCGGTCTTTATACCACAAACTATAAGCTGCCACTCAGACTCGCACCTCTCAGCAGCGTTATAATTACCACAGAATGAGAAAAAAAATATTAAAAATCATAAAATACTATTGCAAAATGGCGAAATATGCGTTATAATATGAGTGTATGTAATATACAACATTTACACCAAAATCATTTGAGAGGAGTTATGTAAATAATGGTTTATTCTCACGAAGTTGAAACAATGTGCCCTATCGCTCAGGGCGTTGCTCACGGTGCAGCTCCAATTCCAGAAGAAGCAAAGTGGGTAAAAGCTAAGGAAATCAAGGATATCTCAGGCTTTACACACGGTATCGGCTGGTGTGCTCCACAGCAGGGCTGCTGCAAGCTGACACTTAACGTAAAAGAGGGCGTTATCCAGGAATGTCTCGTTGAAACTATCGGCTGCTCAGGTATGAC
>OKSB01003530.1_pt1 | contig 12310 bp, 9 predicted proteins | sample 1601171 | NCBI WGS metagenome assembly OKSB01 (sample SAMEA3541496, study PRJEB24748) | human gut metagenome | biome: human gut; feature: human-associated habitat; material: faeces | place: China | collected 2012 | reverse complement strand
GCTTCCAGAACTTTCGGCTGAGCCAAAATCTTCTGCCGCCAGCTCTCGCCGATTTAATCAGAGCTTCCCCTGAAATATGCAAACAAATGCGGCCGACATGCACCTTGACAATCTCATACTTTCTTCCTCCGTCTTTCCGTTTTTCAATCTTTTTTCAGGAAAAGTTATGTTAACGAGGGTCGTTTCCCGACCGTTTCCAACAAAAAGCTTGACATTCTCATTACAGTGTGTTACAATCTGATTACATTTTGCATAGGAGGTACCTTTGATGGCTGATGAAAATGCAGTTCTGATGTATAAAGGACATCCGCTGATGCGGAAGGACAACTTGATTTACTATGGCTCCATGGCTGACAGTCACATCGTTATGCTTCAGGTTCTCGAGACCAAGAAGGTGAACGATCTGGACGTTGCCACACGGGTTTCCGTGCAGCTCCAGCTGACCGACCCCACCGCCAGAAGCCGCGACCGGATCGTGAAAAAGAGCGAGAAAGACGGCCTGTACACCGCCCTTGACTTTGGCTGTGTCTGGCTGGAACGCGCGCTGGCCGGTAAATAATTCTCTAGAATTCCCCGCAGTCCGAGGGAATCTCTGAATCAATCGTCTTCGACTGAGCAGCAGATCTTTTTCCCCAGCTGTGCGGTATTAAAAGCGGGAAATACACAAAGTATTCCTCCACTTTTAATACCTTCATCTGGTGAAAAATCTCTTGCTGTCAGCTCTCGCCGACTGAATCAGAGCTTCCCTAGCTTAGGCTGCCTACCAAAGACGGAGGCAAAAGTATGAAGATCAAAAGAATCCTCAGCATGGTGCTGGTGCTGATGCTGTCTATCGGCGCCATGTCCATCACCGCATTCGCCGCAGAAGAAACCATGTACGGCATCGGCTTTGTCAATGCAAGCTCCCTGCGGCTCCGCAGCGAACCCGACGCAAATTCCGCAACCCTTGTCTACGCTCCCCGCAATGACTGCGTAGCGGTCATCAGCAAGAGCGGCGAGTGGTACAAGGTCAATTACAATCTGCAAGTTGGCTACATGCATCAGGACTACCTGAAGGTACTTACCCGTGAAAACGCCGAGCTTGGCTACGGCGAGGTTTCCGGAAGCGGCGTCAACCTGCGTTCCGGCCCCTCCACTACCTATGGGAAAGTGGCCGTCGCTTCCAGTGGCGAGAAATGCTACATTCTCGGCCTGAACAACGGCTGGTACAAGGTCATCTACAATGGCAGCATCTGCTACATCCGCAGCGACTACCTGAGCCTGACGGAAATCCCCTACGAAAATCAGGCTTCTCCCAACAGTCCCAAGTTCTATCGTCTCGGCAAGTCCACCGGCGTTGCCCCCAGCGCCGCTGCGCTGAACGGCACCGTGTCCGTGGGAAGCTCCGCCTCTGCGGATTCTTCCTCTGTCAGCTCTGCGCCCGCCGCTGACACGGCTCCTTCTGCCGCCGGTTCCGACATCGTGGCGGAAGCTCAGAAGTATCTGGGCACCCCCTACGTTTACGGCGGCGCTTCTCCCAGCGGCTTTGACTGCTCCGGTTTCGTGTACTACGTCCTCAAGCAGCTGGGCTTCTCCCCCTACCGCACCCCCGCCGATCAGTACAATCAGGGTACTTACGTTGAAAAAGGCAGCCTGCAGCCCGGCGACATCGTTTTCTTTGCCGGTACATATGCCAGCGGCATTTCCCATGTAGGCATTTACGTTGGCGGCGGCCAGTTCATCCATTCCCCCAATTCCCGCTCCACGGTCTCCTATTCCGACCTCACCAGCGGTTACTGGGCGCAGCACTACTACGGTGCCCGGCGAATGGTGTGACATCTTCTGCAATAATTTCCCAGACGTCAGATTTTTGACGTCTGGGTTTTTTATCGAATTGAATCACAAAAGCAAGCCCGGCACATACTAGAAGCACCTCGATTCCACAGAAAAACGAAAAGCAGGTGTTTTTATGGCAAATCAGAAACGGGGACGGCAGAGCTTCATTCTGTCTGATCCACCGGTCATTACCCACTGGGCAAGCGTGGCTGGGAAAAAGGAGTCCGAAGGCCCTCTTGCCCATACTTTCGACATCAAATCTCAGGATACCTATTTCGGGCAGAAAACATGGGAACAGGGCGAAAAACAGATGCAGAAGCTGGCTCTCGGGAAGCTGGCGGAAAAGGCCAACATGAAGTTGGAGGATTTTGACCTTGTTTTCTCCGGCGACCTTCTGAACCAGTGCATCGGCTCGTCCTTCACCCTTCGCAATCTGGGAATTCCCCACCTTGGGCTGTACGGCGCCTGTTCCACCATGGCAGAAAGTCTGCTGCTGTCCTCCATGGCTGTGGGCGGCGGTTTCGCGGACAACGCAGTGGCCATGACCTCATCCCATTTTGCGTCCTCTGAGCGGCAGTACCGCTTCCCTCTGGGCTACGGCGGGCAGCGAACCCCCACCGCCCAATGGACGGTTACCGGTTCCGGGGCTGCACTGGTGCGCCGTGACGGCCATGGCCCCCGAATCACCGGCTGTACCGTCGGCACCGTTACCGACCTTGGCATCAAGGACGCCAACAACATGGGCGCGGCCATGGCTCCCGCCGCCTATGCCACCATCAAAGCCCATTTTGACGATATGAAGGCCGCCCCTGAGGATTTTGACCTCATCGTCACCGGCGACCTTGGGCAGCTGGGCAAAGAAATGCTTCTGGAGCTTGCCCGTCGGGACGGCGTCTCTCTGGGCGGAAAGCTGACGGACTGCGGAACGATGGTCTTCGACAACGACAAGCAGGACGTTCACGCAGGCGGCTCGGGCTGCGGGTGCAGCGCCATCACCCTGTGCGGCTACCTTCTGGGGCAGCTGAACGGGGGAAAACTGAAAAAAATACTGTTTTGCGGCACGGGCGCACTGCTCTCCCCCACCTCCACCCAGCAGGGGCTTCCCATACCCGGGGTCTGTCACGCAGTGTGCATTGCGGGAGGAACGTAATATGGATTATGTAAAAGCCTTTCTGGTCGGCGGTCTGCTGTGTCTCATCGGCCAGATCCTCATTGACAAGACCAAGCTGACCCCGGCGCGGATTCTGGTGAGCTATGTGGTCATCGGCGTGCTTCTTGGTGCGGTGGGGGTGTACCAGCCCCTTGCGGAATTTGCCGGGGCAGGCGCTTCCGTTCCCCTGACGGGCTTCGGCAACACCCTTGCCAAGGGCGTCAAGGAGGCAGTGCAGGAAGACGGTTTCCTTGGCATATTCACCGGAGGGCTGAAAGCCTCCGCCGGAGGCATCACCGCCGCCATTCTGTCGGGACTGATCGCCAGCCTGATTTTCAAAGCGAAGGATAAATCCTGAATTTCCGGGCAAGCTATGTCAGCGGCAAGACCGCGAGACAGATTTTAGCACTGGAGGAAGAAAAGTATGAATAACCAGAACCAGAACAGAAATCAGAACAGCAACCAGAATAAGAACGAGAAAGAGAACCGCAGCGAGAACCAGTCTCAGAACAAGAACTGCCGCTGACGGCAAACGGGCGCCCGGAATTCCGGGCGCCCGTAAATTTTTATACTTCCACAAATCTTCCCAGCTGGAAGAAATAGAGATACTTTGCCTTGACCGGCATTTCATAAATGCGGCTCAGTGCTTCAGCGTAGGTCTGCACCTGTAAGCGGTAGCGCTCTGCCGCTGCGGCTACCGTGCTCTCCGTTACATGATCGGTTTTGAAGTCCAGCACAACAATGCCGTCCTTTTCCAGCAGCGCGCAGTCCACAACGCCCTGCAGAAGCACCTGCTCCCCCTCCAGGCCGTCGCCGTAATGGCTGCCGTCGTCGAGGATGGAGAACTTGAATTCCCGCAGGCAGGGGCATCCGGCGCGGAGCTTCCGGCCGATTTCCGTATCGAAAAACGCCGCAATTTTCCCGCTGTCCGCCAATTTTCCCTGTTCCTCGGTGATGAATTTCTGAGAAATCAGCCGGGCAATTTCCGCTTTTACATCATCCTCACTGCCGCAGTTTTCGTAGCGCAGGTATTGCAGAACCGCATGGATGGCGCTGCCGTAGGCCTTGCCGCCGCGGCTTTCTGTGAGGAAGGACGGGCGCCGGAAATCCCGGGTGGGGAATTTCGGCTCCTGCGTATCCTCCGCCGCTTCCTCGTCCTTGGCGCGGCCTTTGCGGTTCGTCGCCGTCTGCTTGGAGGGCGCGCGGGTCGCCGCATCGTAGGCATATTGGAAGGACAACGCTTCCTGCAGCGGCTGCTCCACACCGTCGGGCATTGCGGGGCGGGTGTCCATCTCTTTTCCAACGGCGTCTTCCGATTCCGGGGCATCAGAAACGCGAATCACCCAGGGATGATTTCCCAGCTTTGTCTCGCCGGGTCGGCCGCCCAGCGCGTGAAGCGCTCCCGCCTCCGTATGACGCACTGCCGCCAGCAAGACCCACTGTCCGGGACGCGCCGCCTCCCGGCACAGCAGCTCTCCCCCGTCAAAATCCTGCCGAAGGGCGATATTCTGAATTATCTTCCCGGGATTTTTCTCTGCGTAGGTCATGATCAGACGATCCCGTGCCCGGGTCATGGCGACATACAGCACCCGCAGTTCCTCCGACAGGCTTTCCGCCGCCATTTTCGCGGCAATGGCACGCTTGGCGATAGAGGAATAGCGCACGCGATTTTCGCTGTCCGCCACGGAAAGTCCCATTCCCAGATCCCTGTCGCAGAGGATCTGGGCGCACTGGCTCTCCGTGTTGAACCTCCGGGAAAGGTTGCTGAGGAACACCACCGGAAATTCCAGTCCCTTGGACTTGTGGATACTCATAATGGTCACGCACCCGGCAGGAGACGAAGCCGCTGAAATCAGCCCTTTTTCCTCCATTGCGTCCAGAAAATCCAGAAACTGCCCCAAATCCTTCAGATTTCCGTTTTCAAAATCCGCTGCAAGCTGATAAAACGTCTGGATATTGGCGGTTTTCGCCTCCCCGCCGGGCATGGCGGCGTAAACGCTGTCCAGTCTGGTCAGGGCGAAGCAGTTTTCCAGCAGTGCGGTCAGGGGGTTCATTCTGGCCTCCCGGCGCAGCCTGTCCAGCGTGTTCAGGAACGTTTTGACCTTCGGGCTGTCGCTGAGCAGCAGTGCGTCATAGAACGCGCCCCTTTTCCTCGCGCTTCGGATTTCCGCCAGCTCGTCAGCAGTGAAGCCAAAAATGGGGCTTGCCAGTGTGCTGACCAGCGGAATGTCCTGCCGGGGGTTCCAGATGATCTGCAGGAGCGAGCGCAGGGTGCCGATCTCCTCGGTTTGCAGCAAGTCCGTGCCGCCGCCCGACGCACAGCGAATGCCCCGGGCTTCCAGCGCCTTCTGGAAATACCCGCCGCCGCTGCCGGGAGAACGAAGCAGAATCACAATGTCCTCCGGGCAAACCGGCCGCAGGCTGTCGCCATCCCGCACCGGCGTTCCCTCCCGCAGCATCCGGACGATTCGCTCCGCCACAAAGGCCGCTTCCTCCTGATACTGGTCGTCCCGTGTCTCAATCACGTGAAGCTCCACGGCGGCTTCCAGCGGCGTGTGGGGAATTCCCTCCCGGAGTTCCTCCGCTTCCCCGTAGGTCAGCCCGCCGACCTTGGGGCGCATACAGGTGTGGAACACGTCGTTCACCGCGTCGATGACCTCTGCGCCGGAACGGAAATTGTGGCTCAGGAGAATTTTTCTCCCCTGTCCCGGCTCTGCCTGCTGAGCCGGGACGTATTTTTCATACTTTTCCAGAAAAATTCCGGGGTCGGCCAGACGGAACTGGTAGATGGACTGCTTCACGTCGCCGACCATGAAGCAGTTCTGCTTCTCCCGGGTCAGGGCCTCAAAAATCGCGTCCTGCACGCCATTGGAGTCCTGATACTCGTCCACCATGATCTCCCGGTAACGCCGCCCGATCTCCCGTGCGGCGGCGGTGGGCTGGCTTCGGGATTTTCCCAGAAGCAAATCCAGGGTTTTGTGCTCCAAATCCCCGAAATCCAGCACCCGGCGGCTGCGTTTGGCCGCGGTGTAATCCCGGTCGAACTGCCTTACCAGCGCCACCAGCCCCCGCTGGGCGGCAGCTGTCTGGTGCAGGTCGGTCAGCACCTGTCCGGAATCGTTGGAAAAGCCCGACAGCTTCTTTTTCAGCCCCTCCTTGCAGGCCGACCATGCGGCCTTGATCCGATCCGTCAGCTCCGGGTCAGGGTTGTCTTTTGTGGGAAACCGAAGCGACCCGAAACGGAGCTCCCGTTTTGCCACGATATCATCCCAGATCGTGCAGGCGCGAAGCTGTTCCAACTGGTACATGGCGTCTCTCAGGGTAACGGCGGGCTTTTCCAGACCGGGGCAGTTGTCGGCGCTTTCTGCGCACTGCCGAAGCACCGCGATCTGGCAGTCCAGATATTCCTGCAAAGTCCGAATCAGATATTGCCCCCACACCGTCTCCCCCACGTCGCCGATGCCCTCAGCATCCGCGTCGGTCAGGCATTTGTCCAGCCATGCCTCCGGGTTCAGGTGGCAGTGGGCGCTGTCGTAGACCTTTTCGATGATCTCCGGCACCTGCCGGTCCGACCGCCCCACGCCCTGCGTGTCTACAAGCGCCCGGAAGTCCGGGTCATCTCCCGCCGTTTCATAGGCGCGGTCGAGCAAACCTTCCAGCACCGTCTCCCGTATCTCCCGGCATTCGTTTTCATCCGCCACCCGGAAATCCGCCGCAATGTCCAGTTTATAGGCATATTCCCGAAGCAGATCGGAGCAAAAGCCGTGAACCGTGGAGATTTTCGTCAGAAATAGCCGCTGCATTTGCCGCTGCAAATGCGTTTCTTCCGGCCGTTGGGCAATTTCCTCCGTCAGCTTTTTGGCGATTTTCCCCCGAAGCTCCGACGCTGCGGCCTTGGTGTAGGTGATGATGAGAAACTCGTCCAAGTTGGCCGGGTCATGCGTCTGGGTCAGAAAGCCCAGCAGCCGGTCAACCAGCACCTTGGTCTTGCCGGAACCGGCAGCCGCGGAAACCAGCAGCTTGCCGCCCCGGCTGGTCACGGCCATCTCCTGTTGCGGTGTCAGTTTATCCGCCATGATCTCCCATCTCCTTTCCGATTTCCTCCCAGAACCGCTGAGCGTCCATCATCTTATAGCTGCGCCGCCCCTCCACGGCCGCCGGGTGGCAGACCGGGCCGTAGGGGCAGAACCGGCAGGCGTCGTGGGTGCTGCCGCGGGTGTAGGGGTTTGGCTCCACATTGCCGGAAACGATGTCCTCCACCAGTCTGGACAGTATCCGGAACACGTACCCTTCCAACAGCTTCAGCTGCTGGCGGTCGGCAAGATCGCCGGAAATGGTGCCGTCCTTTTTCACGCTGTAACACATCCGCTTGGGCGCGTCTCCCGGCTCCATCGCCTGTAAGACATCTTCATCGTTCAGAAGCAGTCCCTTTCGCTTCCACTTGGAGATTCGCTCCTGCTCCGCTTCCTCGGCGGTCAGCTTGCCGTCGGAGGTCAGATAGGGCGCGCGGGCGGGAAAATACTGCACCCCGGCGGCTACCGGGCGGTCGCCCAGCATATCGCTTCCGCTGCTTTTCAGTGCGAACATGTACAGCAGCATTTGCAGCCCCACGCCGTTGAACACGTCGCAGTAGTCAAAATCCTTTTTCCCGGTTTTGTAGTCCACCACCCGGTAATAGCGGCTGGCGCCGTTGTCCCAGATGTCCACCCGGTCGATAAAGCCCCGCAGGACTGCGTTCATGCCGCCGCCCGGAATCGGGATGGGCGGCAGACCCTCCCCGTCGCCGAAGCCGACCTCAAAGCCCGCCGGGGCAAACGCCGCCTCGCTCAGCTCCTGCCACAGCTCCCGAACCACCATGTCCAGCTCCTGAATATGGCGGCGGAACAGGTACGTCACCCTCTCCGACTCGATCTGGCTGAAATGCTCCCGGGCGTACTCCTCGCTGAAGCCATGGGCGATTTCCAACGTTTCTTCCAGAGAAACCCTGTGGAATCCGCCCAGTTCCCGAATGCGGCGGGCGGAATTTTCCAGCACCGCATGGACATAGGTTCCGAATTCCGCCGGGTCGATGGCGGCTTCCTTCCGCTCCTGCACCCGAAGGCCGTACTTGAGGAAATAGGACAGGCGGCATTCCGCCTGCCGGTCGATCTGGGAGGCGGAAAGATTCAGCGTCGAACCGTAGAGTCTGCCAATGGTTTCCCGCTCCACCTTTCCGAAGCGGTAATCCCGCCGGCGGCAGGTTTCCAGATATGTATCCCGGACGTTCAATCGTCCGGCAGCGTCCCCGGCGTCCCACCGGGCGAGGTACGCCCCCGCTTCCAGTCCATCCGCCGGGGCAAAATCCAATGTGTTTTTCACCTGCTGTTCCCCACCCGCAAGCTCGCACAGGCGGCGGTAGACAAAGGACGGCTGGTCGCCGGAGCAGAACACGCTCACCGACGCCATGGCGCCGCAGAAGCAGCCGTAAATTTCCGCGAACTCCGCCTGCACGCCCTCCATCGCGCCGCCGGTGAGGGGCACGCCCAGCTCCCGGAGGGTGACGCGCTCCTGATCGGTCAGGACACCGGCAGAGCCGGAGTATCCGGGGAGCTTGCCTTCCTCCGCCCCCAGCACGATCAGATGCTTTTCCTGATGGCAGCGCATGGCGGATACGGGGCCGACCTGCACCGCGTCCAGCACCGGTGGGATGGTTCCCACGTCGTACTGGCTCAGCAGCAGCCGGAAAAGGCGGATAAACTGCTCCCCCTCCCAATGAGTGTCCCCCAGCACGTCATACATCTGCTCCAGCGCCCCCAGAAGGATTTCCCACAACTGGTTCAGGATCTGCGCGGCCCGGTTGTCCCCGGCGGCATCCAGCTCCTGCGCCATGCGGGAAAGCCGCATTTCCAAAGAAATGTCTTCCAAAAAGCCATACAGCGTCAGAATCTGTCCCCGCAGGTCGGAAGCGTCCCGGAAGCCCTGCCAGAGCCGCGTCAGCGGCGCGATTGCCAGTTCCCGCGCCGTGTTCAGTTCTTCCAAACGATGCTGGTCTTCCTCCGTCCACACGCCGCTGAGGCCATCGGGATGGTTTTCCCAGCTCTGCGTCCACTTCTGCCCGCGAATGCCCCAGATGATGGCGTAATTCTCGATCCGGTCGCAGGTATCCGGGTCAACGGGAGACAGGGCGGAGCGGAGATAGCGCAGGACGCTTTTCTGGTCGAATCCGCTCAGGGCAGCGTCCAGCGCCATCAGCACCGTGGCGATGACGCTTTTTTGCAGAATATTCTCGGTTCCGGACTGATACACCGGAATATGGAGCCGGTGAAAGACCAGATTCACCAGGGGCTGATACACCGTCATATCGGTGCAGACCACCGTAATATCCCGGCAGCGGCACCCGGCGGCGAGAAGAAAGCGAATCCTCTCCGCCGCGCCCATACACTCGAGGTACGGCGATTCCGCCCGGAACACATCCAGACATTCCTTTGCCGCCCCCGAGTAGATAACGCCCTGAAACAGCCTCTCCCGCACAGGAGAAAGGGGCAGGCGCTTTTCGGGAATAATTTCGATCTGCACATCCACCCCGGCGCGGCGGGCGCAGAGAAGCAGCTGGGACGCCGTGTCCCCCGCCTTTTCAAAGGCAAGAAGGTGGGATCTCTCCCGGTCGCAGTTCAGGCTCACCGTCACGTCGGGGGACGCCTGAATGAGATGTTCCAGAATCGCCAGATGCTGCCGGGTAAAATCCGGGAAGCCGTCTATGTAAAACACATGCTCCCGGGCAAAGTCCCCCTGCTCCATCTGCTCCAAAAGCCACGTCATCTGGTCTCTCGGGTCGCGCTTGCCACGGCTGCACAAAGCGTCGTAACTCTCCATCAGAAGCGACAGTTCTTCCAGCTTCTGCGCCAGACTGCCCTCCGTCTCCCCGGCGGCGCGGCTCAAGTCGGCCGAGGAAATGCAGCAGCGCTTGAATTCGTCCACGGCGTCGATAAGGCCGGTAAGGAACTCCGGCTTCGTCTCCACGGCGGCATAGGCTTTCAACCGGCTGGACAGGTTCTTTGCCGCAGCCGCCATGGCAACCACCCGGCCGCCGTTGTCCAGACATTCCTCCGCGGCGCTTCCCATGGAATCCGCCACCCGTCTTGCCAGCCGGGTAAAGGACAGCACCTCGGCGTACCGGCTGGCCGTGTCCCCGGCAGCAGCGCACAGCCGCCGCTCCGTTTCATGGCTGATGAGTTCGGGAACCATCAGAATGCGGTTCCCCCTCCTCCCGGCAACGTCCGCCGCGATCCGCTTCATAACTTCGTCCCGGTTGGCCGTCCAGTCTGTGCCAAGCAAAAGGTGCAGCATTTGCCCACCCCCTTCTCTTTTTTGTCCATGATACCACAAATTTGCTTTCATGAACAGAGCGGGATTCATCCTGCATATAAAAATTTTTCCAGTTCTCCCAGCGCGTCCAGCAGGAAAAACCGCACCTCGTATTTTTCTTCCCCGTCCAGCGCGCCGGTAAGGCTGTCCGGAAAGCCTGCCCCCGCCGCCTTGTCCGCGAATTCCTCGGAGGTCGCGCTCAGGCACAGGCTGGGAAATGCCACGCACCACCAGTTATGCCCCTCTCCCTCGCCGATGGTGATTCGCAGGGCTTCGTAGATACCGGCGGGCAGGGTGAAGGTGTCATAGTAGCGGGTATCAAAGGCTTCCTTACACAGCGTCACCACCGCCTCACAGTCGCACCCCGTCGCTTTCAGAACGCTGTTGGCGACGGCCTGAATTTGGGGCAGCTTGGCCTGTAAGTACGCCCTCGCCTCGTTTACGTCGGCGATTTTGTTCAGGTCGCTTTGCAGGCTATTGAGCACGGCGTCCCGCACCTGCAATTTAATGGACTGATCTTCCTCGCTGTCAGAATTTGCGACCACATGGAAGCGGATCAGCTCGTCATTCAGTCTCTGCCGGTCGGCCAGCAGCGACCCGCACCACACGGACGCGGCAAGCACCAGACAGATACCGATTCGTTTCAAAAGTTTCTTCATAAAAAACACCGTCCATACGGAAATACTTCCAGTATGGACGGCAAATGCCAGAATTATACAGGTTTGGCAATATAGATATTCGGATAGTTCTCTTTCAGCATACTGCACACCACGGCGGCGTACTCAAAGTTCGGCAAAATGGCAAAAATCGCGGAACCGGAACCGGTCATCTGCTCCGTCAGAGCACCGTAGCTGTTGCAGATGGACTTGATATAATTCAGCTCCAGATGCTCCGACGTGACCACCGGGTCAAAGACGTTGTATACGTTCTCTGCCACCTTCCCCAAGTCCCCGGCCAGCAGGGCGCTTTCCATGGCCTGATTGTCCGGGCGATGGGGAATCGCCACGGTGTCAATCTTCTGGTACAGTTCCGGTGTGGACACGGAGAAGTCCGGCTTGCAGACCACGAACAGGCAGTCGGGCATATCCGGCAGCTTTCTCAGGCGCTCGCCCCGGCCTTCCACCATGGCCGTGCCGCCCACCACGCAGAACGGAACGTCGCTGCCTACCTGCGCCCCCAGTTCCGCCAGCGCCAGAACGGACAGCGGGTCGCCATAGTGCCGGTTCAGCGCCCGCAGCACCGCAGCCGCGTCAGCGCTTCCGCCGCCTAAGCCCGCCCCGGCGGGAATGCGCTTGACAATGCGGATCTCCAGGCCCTCCGGATCTTTGTCCATGGCGTCGCAGTAGACCTTCGCCGCCTTCCACGCCAGATTCTTTTCGTCGGTGGGAATGCCCTCCACAGAACACAGCAGCCGCCACGGCTTTCCCGTCCCCACGTCGATCTCCACATCATCCCGGATGGAGATGGTCTGCATCACGCTCTGCAAATCATGGTAGCCGTCCGCCCGCTTTCCCAGAACGTCCAGCGTTAAGTTTATTTTGGCAAAAGCGCCTTCATATAATGTCGTCATTGCAAAAAATTCCTTTCTGTGCATCTTTTTTTATTATAACGGAACTATTGGAATTTTGCAACTTCTTCGTGATAAAATCCGAAAATGCGCATATCCTATCAGCATCCGGGATGTGAAATGGAGGTAAGAATATGGATACCCTTGCGCTGATTTTGTCCATCATCGGCTGTGTCAACTGGGGACTGGTAGGCATTTTCCAATTTGATCTGGTAGCCTGGCTCTTCGGCGGCTCCGGCTCCCTGTTCAGCCGGATCATTTACACCATCGTTGGGTTGGCAGGTCTCTGGTGCATTTCCTTCCTGTTCCGCAAGAAGACGTTTGTGGATGGGGAATGAATTATGGGCAGCTCCGGAAAGGAACTGCCCAATTTTTACATTCATACTGAACTCCAATTAAAATCTTTAGAAAAGATTTTAATTGCCCGAAGGGCA
>OKSB01003525.1_pt1 | contig 12326 bp, 8 predicted proteins | sample 1601171 | NCBI WGS metagenome assembly OKSB01 (sample SAMEA3541496, study PRJEB24748) | human gut metagenome | biome: human gut; feature: human-associated habitat; material: faeces | place: China | collected 2012 | reverse complement strand
GTGAGGACAAAACTGTCAGCCGGCGGCATCGAGCTGGATGATAAATTAAAGGAAGTCACTCTGGACGGAGAACCTGTCAGTCTGACCAGAACAGAGTACGATATTTTAAAACTTCTGATGGAACATCCGGGGGAAGTATATTCACCGAAACAGATTTATGAGGCCGTGTGGAAAGGCAGCCCGTGCGGCGTCGAAAACACGGTAGCCGTACATATCCGGCACCTTCGGGAAAAACTCGAATATAATCCTGCGGAGCCACGCTATTTAAAAGTCGTGTGGGGACGGGGATACAAGATGGAGGATGTAGAAAATGAATGAGAAAAAGGATAAAAAATCCAAAAAGCCGGAATGTGTGTCCAAAAACTGGAAATCATCGCAGGGCATCAGATTACTGGCTATGGTACTTGCGATTGTAAGCGGATTTTTTGTGGCCGTGACCGGTGTGATAACAGTTACATTAGGCATGACCAGTGATTTGCAGGGCTCACAGAAAGACATTGAAAAAACACTGGATACAGAGCTGCTTAGAAGCTATGCGTACTGGATGGGGGATGCGGTTACCGGCATTTCAAAAGAACAGGACGAAGCAGATGCCCTGAAAAAATTTGATGACGGAAATATCGTTTATTCACTTGTCAAAAAGAAGCCGAAAGGAAAAGAAACCGAACTTGTCTGTGGAAATAATACCGGTACCTTAAATAAGGAAAATGCACTTGCCTGGCTGAAATTTACAGATGAAAATGAGTTTCATACCAATGATCGTTCTTTCTGGGATATGCTGCTTGGGAGAAACAGGGGACAGTACATGCAAAAAGTCAAGCATTATACGCAGGTGGATCATTTTATCTATGATAATGGTGTGATTTATTGTTATGCGGGCGATACCCTGTTTCGGATCAATTCCTTTTCTTTTTCCGCGGTTCCAGAGGAGTCGGATCTTGAACCGTATGTGGAATATACTTACCGGGAATCGGACGATGGTGGCAGATATTGCGCGGAAAATGGAGAACAGCTGAAAAAAGGTAAGCTCGAACCGTATTTAAAATCATCCGAACTGCGGTTTGATTTTGATGGGTTAGAGGCAGGTTACTTATGGTCAAAAAAGGATGGAATTTATCCGATCCGGCAGGAATCCATTGCGGACACCTATGCGAAAGCAAAGGTATTCCAGTGGCAGGATTTTTCATTTGCATACGAAGATCAACAGGGGCGTATTTATTATAATCCACATCAGGAGAAAGAGGCGACGGAATATACGCTTTATCTTACGGCAGCGGATTCCCTGAAGGGAAGCACAGCTACGGTATCCTCTTTGTTTTCACCGGAAGTCGGAGGTGAAACCCATATCGTGATTGATTCCGGGAAAACACAGTTTTTCCAGAAAGCACACACACTTGCAGGCGTTGTGGTACAGCTGCGGAAGACATCGGGGTGGTGGCTGCTTTTGAGCGCTCTTGTATGGCTGGTTTCGCTTGGCGTTTTGTTTGTATCGGCAGGATGGAAAAAAGGGTTTGATACGGTACAGATTCGAAGGATTGACCGTATACCATTTGGTATTTATACAGGAATCTCAGGACTTGCGTTTTTGGGCTGCGGTATGGTATGCCTTTATATGGGAGATCTGCTTATGCAAAATGCAGGAATCGTATTCTGTATTTCATTTTTTGCAATTGCATTTGCATTGGCAGAGCTGATTGTGTATGAATATGTGATCAGTATCATTGTAAGAATCCGTGCAGGAAAATTCTGGCATTATACGCTTTTGCGTCTGCTTTTAAACCCGTTTCGCCGGATAAAAAGAGAACTGCATGAAATCAGGCTGGCACTTTTGGCAAGTCTGTCTATGACGGTAAAAGTCACAGTTGTATTTCTTGTGGTCTTCCTGATAGAAGCATTTCTTTTACTGTGTGCCGGAGCGGATGGCGGAATTATCATGGTCTATCTCCTCTGGAAAGTTGTGGAATACGGCGTACTGTTAAAGATTGTGGTGCAGTTTCGACAGATATTCGACGGAGGGGAACGGATTGCAAAAGGTGATTATTCGCATCCGATTGATACGGGAAAAATGATGTATGAGCTGCGTGCACATGCGGAAAACTTAAATAATGTACAGACCGGAGTTGCAGCGGCGGTAGAAGAAAAAATGAAGAGTGAGCGGTTTCGTACCGAACTGATCACCAATGTCTCCCATGATATTAAAACACCGCTTACTTCCATTATCAACTATGTGGATCTGATCAAAAAGGAGCCGACAGAGAGTGAAACAATGCGGGAGTACATTGAGGTGCTTGACCGACAGTCCAACCGTCTGAAAAAGCTTATTGAGGATCTGATGGAGGCATCCAAAGCATCTACCGGAAATCTTCCGGTGAATCCGGAAGTATGTGATGCAACGGTCGTTCTGACACAGATTGTCGGGGAATTTTCAGAAAAGGCAGAGGCAAATCAGCTGGAGATGGTTGTAGAATGTCCGCAACCACCCGTTGAAATCTATGTGGATGGCAGACATTTGTGGCGGATCATTGACAACCTGGTGGGAAATATATGTAAGTATGCACAGCCGGGAACACGTGTGTATGTTACGCTGGAAAAATTTCACGGAATGGTGATTATGACCTTCCGCAATATTTCGAAGGATCGACTGAAAATGACCAGCGAGGAACTTTTCGGAAGATTTGTCCGTGGAGACAGTTCCCGGAATACGGAAGGACACGGACTGGGGCTTTCTATCGCAAAAAGCCTGACCGAGCTGATGCATGGAAATCTTGCGGTGCAGATGGACGGCGATCTGTTTAAAGTAATTCTCAGTTTTGAGGAATATCAGGAGGATAAGAAGCAGTAAAGACCAAAAACTCCTCGGTTGTATTTCTATATGCCATGTGCTATAATGTGGGACGTCTAAATACAGAATATAAACGGAGGACAAATCTGTGAAAATAATAATCGCCGGTGATGGCAAGGTCGGACTCACGCTGACGCAGAAGCTTTCTGCGGCAGGACACGACCTGACTTTGATCGATTCGAACCAGCGTGTGCTGGATTCGAGTGTGGAGCGTTACGATGTTATGGGGGTACAGGGAAACTGTGCCTCCATGCGCGTGTTGGAGAGTGCGGATGTGAAAAAGGCGGATCTGCTCATTGCAGCCACCAGTTCGGATGAAGTCAATCTGCTCTGTGGTATGACTGCCCATGGTCTGAATCCGAGAATTCACACCATTGCAAGAATCCGTAATCCCGAATACGGCAAGCAGATTTTTACCATGCGGGATGTCTATTCCCTTTCGCTTATGGTGAATCCGGAAAAACAGGCGGCGCGCGAGATTGAACGGCTGATCCGCTATCCGGGCTTTCTGCAGAGGGAAACATTTGCCAAAAGCCGTGTGGAAATCGTGGAGCTGCGGATACAAAAAGGCAGTAAACTCTGCGATGTGGCACTGATGAATCTGGAAAATGTTGTCAAATGCAAGGTACTTGTCTGCGCAGTGAGCCGTGATGGTGTTGTGGAGATTCCGTCCGGACATTTTATTCTCCGGGAGGGTGATCATCTGTTTATTACGGCAACTGCTGAGATGCTGACACAGCTTCTGCGCAATCTTGGCATTATCACGCATAAGGCAAAGCGTGTAATTATCTGCGGTGGCGGAAGAATCGGTTATTATCTGTCAACCTGGCTGGCAAGAGAAGGCGTCAGTGTACAGCTGATCGAACAGGATGAAGCGCGCTGTGAAGAATTATCCGGCAAACTTCCACCGGAAGTATGTATCATACATGGGGATGCCAGCAGCCAGTTTCTGCTTGAAAGTGAAGGCATCCATGATTGTGACGCCGTTGTAACCATGACCGGCATGGATGAGATGAATATGATTATTTCGCTGTATGCGCAGACATGTGGAGTGCCACAGGTAATCACGAAAGTCGGTCATATGGAAAATAACAGTATGCAGGACAGTCTTGGCCTTGGCAGTGTGATCTGCCCGAAAGAACTCTGCTGCAATACGATTGTCCGTTATGTCCGTGCCATGCAGAATACAACAGGTGCAGCACTGACACTGCACAATATTGCAGAAGGACAGGCAGAGGCATTGGAGTTTGTCGTGGATGCCAATACAAAGCATATCGGGGAACCCTTGCGCAATATCCGCCTGAAACGCAATATACTGATCGCATGTATCAGTCATGGAAGTAAAACGGAGATCCCAAATGGTGATTCCACCTACGAGGCCGGCAATTCTATGATTATCGTTGCAAAGGGAGGTATGACACTTTTGCAGCTGAATGATATTTTCGAGTGAGGATGCTATGAATTATAAAATGATGGGAAAATTTCTTTCCCAGATCTTAATTATGGAAGCAGGGTTTATGATTCCGGCACTTTTGATCAGTCTGTATACCGCAAGCCTGGCAGCAGTTTACGGGTTTGGGCTGTCCATTCTGATCACTGCCGGAGTCGGTGCCTTAATGTATTATTTTTGCAGAAATTCCACCCGCAGGTTTTTTGTGCGGGAAGGCATGGTCTGCGTAGCCGGAAGCTGGATTGCAATCAGTTTTTTCGGGTGTCTGCCATTTGTTTTTTCCAGGGAAATTCCAAACTTTGTCGATGCCCTGTTTGAAATTGTATCGGGATTTACAACTACAGGTTCTTCGATTCTGGGAGATGTGGAAGCACTTTCTCCCGGAATTATGTACTGGCGGAGTTTCAGCCACTGGCTGGGTGGCATGGGGGTACTTGTATTTCTTCTGGCACTTTCTCCGAATGGAGAGAGGGGCAAAGGGTATACCATGCATCTGCTGCGTGCGGAAAGTCCGGGACCGAATGTAAACAAGCTGGTGCCGAAAATGCGTACAACAGCAAGGATTTTGTACGTCATATACATTGTACTGACATTCATCAATTTCCTGTTTCTCCTGTTGGGAAAAATGCCGGTTTTTGATGCCGTATGTACCGCTTTGGGAACGGCCGGCACAGGCGGATTCGGAATCCGGAATGACAGTATTGCAGGATACAGCCCCTATATACAGAATGTATGTACGGTCTTCATGTTTTTGTTTGGAATCAACTTCAGCTGTTATTATCTGCTTTTAGTCCGGCATGTAAAGGAAGTGCTCAAAGATCAGGAACTGCGGCTGTATATCATCATATTTGTGGTCAGTATTCTTTTAATTACGTTCAATGTCCGGGGACTGTACGGCTCCTGGGAAGAGACCATCCGCCATGCGGCATTTCAGGTTTCCTCTATCATGACGACGACCGGGTTTGCAAGCACGGACTTTGATTTGTGGCCCGGATTTTCGAAAGCACTGTTGCTGTGCCTGATGTTTGTCGGTGCCTGTGCAGGCAGTACGGCAGGAGGGCTTAAGATGGGAAGGCTTCTTCTGATTCTGAAAAACCTGCGCAGAAATATCCGCAGAATTTTAAGCCCGCAGCGTGTGGAAGTGGTGCGCATGAATGGAAACCGGATCGGGGAGGAGGTATTAAATAATACAAATACCTATCTGGCGGCTTACGGTGTGATTTTAGTCGGAAGTTTTCTTTTGATTTCTATTGATGGACTTTCCATGACAACAAATGTGTCTGCGGTTGCTGCGTGCTTTAACAATATCGGACCGGGATTTGATGTGGTGGGACCGACCTGTAATTTTTCGGTGTATTCCTGGTTTTCCAAACTTGTGCTGATTTTTGACATGCTGGCCGGAAGACTGGAAATTTTCCCGATGCTTGTTCTCTTTTCAAGAAGTACCTGGAGTCATAAATAATTGAATGGATTTCTCAATTATTTTATGGTAGAATAGTAGGGTGCTTTTACACAACAATAAAATATGGAGGAGAGAACATGTTAGAGAAAATGTTTAAGCTCAAAGAGAACAATACCACAGCGAAAACAGAAGTGATCGCCGGTATTACGACGTTTATGACCATGGCTTATATCCTGGCTGTAAACCCGAACCTGCTTTCACGGGCAGGAATGGATCCGACAGCAGTGCTGATCGCAACCTGTCTGGCATCCTTTATCGGTACGTTTGCAATGGCACTCCTTGCAAATTATCCGTTTGCACTTGCACCGGGTATGGGACTGAATGCATACTTTGCATTTACCGTATGCGGAAATATGGGATATTCCTGGAAGGTAGCCCTGATGGCAGTATTCTTCGAAGGTATTATCTTTATTATCCTTTCTCTTACCAATGTGCGTGAGGCAATTTTCAATGCCATTCCGACCACATTAAAGAAAGGTGTGAGCGCCGGCATCGGTCTGTTCATCGCGTTTATCGGATTGCAGGGTGGACATATCGTTGTAAACAACGATTCCACATTGTTATCTTATGTAAATTTCAGAGATAACTGGCATACCGAAGGAATCTGTGCAGTACTTGCACTGATCGGTCTGCTTCTTACTGCAATTTTATACATCAAAAAAGTCAAGGGATCTATTCTGATCGGTATTCTGGCTACCTGGATTCTTGGAATGATCTGTCAGGCAGCGGGTGTTTACCGTATCGATGCAGACGCTGGATTTTATTCTCTGTATCCGACATTTGCCATGACTGATTTTTCAAAAATCGGGGAGACTTTCGGACAGTGTTTTACAGCAGATTTCCATGGAGTCGGAATTATGAACTTCATCGTAGTCATGTTGTCTTTCCTGTTTGTAGATATGTTTGATACGATCGGAACACTGATCGGTGTATCGGATAAGGCCGGCATGTTAGACGAAGATGGAAAACTTCCGAACGTAAAGCAGGCACTGATGGCAGATGCAATTGCTACTTCTGCAGGTGCGGTCCTTGGTACGTCTACAACTACAACATTCGTAGAGAGCTCTGCCGGTGTCGGAGCTGGTGCAAGAACCGGTCTTGCATCCATCGTTACAGGATTATTATTCCTGCTTGCAATTTTCTTTGCACCAATCTTTACGGCAATTCCGGGCTTTGCAACAGCACCGGCGCTGATCTTTGTCGGATTCCTGATGGTATCCGCAATTGTAAAGGTTGATTTCGAGGATCTGACAGATGCAGTTCCTGCATATCTGTGCCTCATTGCGATGCCTTTAATGTACAGTATCGCAGAGGGTATTGCCATTGGTGTAATCTCTTTTGTACTGATCAATCTGATCTGTGGCAAGCGTAAGAAGATTACTCCACTGATGTATATCCTTGCAGTACTTTTTATCTGCAAATATATTTCTTACTCAAGAACTGTATATTTTCCGCCTTCTACCTGAACAACGATCGGCTCCTCGGACGGCTCGCCGTCTGCAGTCCAGCTGATCTGTGTTCCTGTAAGACCATCAATTGTAATGTCGGTTGCTGTGGCAGCAGCCATGATGGTATCCATGGGCGCCTGTGGAAATTCCGCAGATGCAGCAAAAGACGGGACACAGAGTGCAGGTGCATCCGGTAAAGTATATAATATCGGAATCTGCCAGCAGCTGGAGCATCCGGCATTGGATCAGGCAACACAGGGATTTGAGGATGCCTTAAAGGAAAAGCTGGGAGACAATGTAAAATTTGATCTCCAGAATGCACAGAACGAGCAGGCAAATGCTTCTACAATTGCAAATAATTTCGTATCTTCCAATGTGGATCTGATTCTTGCAAATGCAACCACTGCTTTACAGGCATGTGCAGCAGCGACAACCGATATTCCGATTCTGGGAACTTCCGTTACCGATTATGCAACGGCTTTGGAGATCAGTGACTGGAGTGGTACAACCGGAAGAAATATCTCCGGTACATCCGATCTGGCTCCGCTTGATCAGCAGGAGGATATGCTCGTAGAGCTCTATCCGGATGCAAAGCATGTCGCAATACTTTACTGCTCTGCAGAGGCAAACTCCAAATATCAGGCAACCGAGTTTGAAAAATACCTGGATGAGGACGGTATCAGCTACAAAGAGTTTACCGCTTCCGATTCCAATGATATCGGTTCTGTGGTACAGAGTGCAACCGAGTATGCAGATGTCATTTACATTCCGACAGACAATACCATGGCACAGAACACAGAAGCAATCAACAATATCGCACTTCCGGCAGGAACTCCGATTATTGCCGGAGAGGAAGGTATCTGTAAAGGATGCGGAGTGGCAACGCTTTCCATCAGTTATTATGACATCGGAAAAAAGGCCGGTGAAATGGCATATGACATTTTAGTAAACGGTGCGGACATTACAACCATGAAGATTGAGACTGCACCAAACGTAACCAAAGAATACAACAAAGATATCTGTGATCAGCTGGGCGTTAAAATTCCGGATGATTACAAGGCTATCGAGGCTGAATAATTAAGGGGGATGGGTATCGTGTTAATATCTGCTTATTTTGCTTCCTTAAGTCCGCTGGCGCTGTTTCGTGCGCTGCCGGGCTCCATTGCACAGGGTCTGATCTGGGGCCTTCTGGCATTGGGAGTATATATTACATACAAACTTCTGGATTTTGCGGATCTGTCGGTGGACGGTTCTTTTGCAACCGGCGGAGCTGTGGCGGTTATGCTGATCCGCAGTGATATGAATCCGTGGGTTTCCCTTATTTTTGCATTTGCTGCAGGAATGCTTGCGGGAATGGTCACAGGTCTTCTGCACACCAAACTGGGAATTCCTCCAATTCTTGCCGGAATTTTAACGCAGATTGCACTGTACTCCATCAATCTGAATATTATGGGACAGTCCAATCAGGCGATCAGTGTGGATAAATATTCCCTTGCGGTATCGCTTCGTTATGTATCCGGTGATACAGCAGCAAAAATTAAAGTATTTACCACCTGTATCCTGTTTGGGGTAGTGATCGTGGCGATTCTTTACTGGTATTTCGGAACCGAGCAGGGGCATTCCATCCGGGCAACCGGATGTAACCCGCAGATGGCGCGTGCACAGGGAATCAATACCAGCTTCTGTAAGGTACTGGCACTGATGATTTCCAACGGACTCGTTGGTCTGTCCGGTGCACTTTATGCACAGTATCAGGGTGCAGCGGATGTCAATATGGGACGAGGCGCAATCGTTATCGGTCTGGCTGCCGTTATTATCGGAGATGTACTGTTTGGAAAACTGTGTGCAGGAAAGAAACTGGCATTTGCATATACGCTGTTTTCCGTGATCGTTGGAGCGATCATTTACTACCTTGTGCTGAGCATCATTTTGTGGCTGAAATTCCCATCGGATGATCTGAAACTGTTCTCAGCAATCGTGGTAGCAATTTTCCTTGCGATTCCATATCTGAAGAATAAGAAAAAAGCAACAAGGGGGCTGTAACCGATGAGTGAGATGTTAAAAATTGAAAATATCCGGAAAGTATTCAATCCGGGTACGATAAATGAAAAAGTGGCTCTGGACGGTGTCGACCTGACACTTGAGGAAGGCGAATTTGTCACAGTGATCGGTGGAAACGGTGCAGGAAAATCGACAACACTGAATGCCGTAGCCGGTGTATGGCCGGTAGATTCCGGAAAAATCTATATCGGCGGCGAGGATGTGACAAAGTTATCCGAGCATCGCAGGGCACAATATCTGGGACGTGTGTTCCAGGACCCGATGACCGGTACGGCTACCACAATGTCCATTGAGGAAAATATGGCAATTGCAGCAAGACGTGGAAAATCCAGGGGATTGCGATGGGGAATTACCAAAGCGGAACGCGAGAAATACCGTGAAATGCTTTCCACCCTGCATCTTGGACTGGAAGATCGCCTGACATCAAAAGTCGGTCTGTTATCCGGTGGACAGCGTCAGGCAATCACGCTTCTGATGGCTTCCATCCAGAAACCGAAGCTTCTGCTTCTCGATGAACATACGGCTGCGCTGGATCCAAAGACTGCCGCAAAGGTACTTGAGATTTCGGATCAGATCATTTCAGAGAATCATCTGACGGCCATGATGGTAACACACAATATGAAGGATGCGATTGCCCATGGAAACCGTCTGATTATGATGCATGAAGGAAAAGTTATTTTAAATATCGCAGGTGAAGACAAAAAGAAACTTACGGTCGGAGATCTGCTGCATCAGTTTGAAAAAGTAAGCGGTGAGGAATTTGCAAGTGATAAAGCACTGCTTTCGTAGAAAATAACAGAATTGTTTATGCATGATAAGGGTCAAAACTGTTTTTGACCCTTAAATCATGTAGAAGGGAGATAGATATGCCTGTATTTGATTTCAGCAATACAACGGAAGAAAAGAAAGCCTGTGAGTGTACCTATACAACATTTCAGTCGAATGAAAACACTGCAAGTGCAAAATATCCGATTCTGGTTTTAGATAATACGGCAAAGCAGTGGAAATATCATTCCTGCGGAGTGTTTATGAACCAGACAAAGCGCACAGCATTTGAGTTTACCCAGGAAGACGGAACTGTATGTGCGGATATTTTGCGGGTGGATGCCCGTTTTGTCAATCTGCTTCGCTGGCTGGGGGAAAACCACATTAATGTCCGGCTGTCTGGAGAGAACACACCGGATGGATATGCCGTGTATAAGATCCGTGAAATTGCATTTGGCGGTGGAAAAAAGCTTTCCGCGGAAGATGGTTTTTTACAGTTTATGATGGAGCGTCTGTTTGCCAGCAGTGCACCGAGTGAGGAAGCGGTGGATGAGGAGCAGGAGGAAGACGGCGATGATATGAAACTTACCAGCATCCAGAGTATCACAGATTTTATGACATGTGCCGGAAGTACGCTGCCTGATAATATTCGTCTATGGGCAAGAAGAAATCTTGCAGTTGCACGCTCAAGCGAGGTATCTCAGGAGGAAAGACATCATGCACAAAGAGCACTTTCAATAATGATGAATATTCAATGGAAGAATAATTATTTTGAAGCAATTGATCCTGATGAAGCACGTAGAATATTAGATGAAGAATTATATGGTATGGAACGGGTAAAACAGCGTATTATGGAAACAATTATCCAGATTAACCGTACACATACACTTCCTGCATACGGACTTTTACTTATTGGACCTGCAGGAACAGGAAAATCACAGATAGCTTATGCGGTTGCAAGGATATTAAAACTTCCTTGGACAACACTTGATATGAGTTCAATCAACGACCCTGAACAGTTAACAGGTAGCTCACGTATTTACTCAAACGCCAAACCGGGAATTATAATGGATGCCTTCTCAATGGCAGGCGAGTCTAACCTTGTATTTATCATAAACGAATTAGACAAAGCAGCATCAGGAAAGGGTAATGGTAATCCGGCAGACGTGTTATTAACACTTCTTGACAATCTTGGCTTTACAGACAACTATATGGAATGTATGATTCCAACAGTTGGTGTTTACCCAATTGCAACAGCTAACGAGAAAGACCAGATAAGCGCACCATTAATGTCAAGATTTGCAGTAATAGACATTCCTGACTACACAATCGAAGAAAAGAAAATCATCTTTTCAAAATTTGCACTTCCAAAGGTATTAAAGAGAATGAGCCTAAAAGAAGACGAATGTGTAATGACAGAAGAAGCACTTGATGCAGTAATGGAAATATACAAAAACACAAGCGGAATAAGAGATTTAGAACAGGCAGCCGAACATCTGGCAGCTAACGCATTATACCAAATCGAAGTAAACGATCTTAAAAAAGTAGAATTTAACGGCGAAATGGTAAAAGAACTCTTAGGCTAAGATTTTAATGGCAAAACGGAAAATTTTTTAAGTTAAAATTTTAGAGCAAAAATCAATAAAATTTATAAAAAAAGAACAACCAACTCTAAAGAAAGTGCTTTGAGGCCGTCGGTTCTTAGAAGATAGGGCAGTGAAACTGTCATAGATTCTTAGTACCGCTACGAGCCGAGAGCAGCAAAAGTGTGCTTTCGTTGAGTTGGTTGTTCTTTTTTGTGGAAAAGTTAATCCCTATTAGGACTAAAATACATTACTCCGTTTTTAAGTTTTTTGCCTTTAAGGCTGTACAATTCGCTTACTGTTACCAGTTCGTAACCTCTCTTTTTAAGTGTTGGCAACGCCTTTATAAATCCGTCTACTGATGTCTGGTGTATATCGTGTAGAAGTACGATATCCCAAGCTTTTGTTTCTTTTAGGATTGTACTTGATACGTAGTTTACGTTTCTGTATTTCCAGTCAAGTGTGTCTACTGACCAGTATATCATTGGTACGCCTGCGTACTTTCCTGTTGTTTTATTATAGCTTCCATATGGTGGACGAAGTAGCGTAGGTGTTGTACCGATTACACTTTTTACTACTTTATTTGTTGAGCCAAGTTCTTTTTTGATTTGTGGCACTGATAAAGTTTTCAGGTTGCTATGATTGTATGTATGGCTACCTATTTCCATATGAAGTTTATATTCATTCTTTAATTGTGTCTTATGTGAGTTTACAC
>OKSB01003522.1_pt1 | contig 12335 bp, 7 predicted proteins | sample 1601171 | NCBI WGS metagenome assembly OKSB01 (sample SAMEA3541496, study PRJEB24748) | human gut metagenome | biome: human gut; feature: human-associated habitat; material: faeces | place: China | collected 2012 | reverse complement strand
CATAAACACTGGCTTTTTTAAGCAACTCGATTTATTCAAACTCAATCGTTCCAGGTGGTTTGCTAGTCAGATCATAGAATACTCTGTTAACTCCCCTTACCTCATTAATAATTCTGCTCATGACTGTCTGGAGAACCTCAAATGGAATCTCTGCGCTCTCTGCTGTCATGAAATCAATTGTGTTGACTGCACGAAGTGCAACCGCATAATCGTAAGTTCTTTCGTCACCCATAACACCAACGGAACGCATGTTAGTGAGGGCTGCGAAATACTGGTTTGGCATCCATGCTGGAGCCTTGCCGTTAGCTTTCTTGTACTCAGCTACGGCCTTGTCAACCTCTGAACGGTAGATAAAGTCAGCATCCTGAACGATACGAACCTTATCAGCTGTTACCTCGCCGATAATTCTGATTCCAAGTCCCGGACCTGGGAATGGCTGACGGAATACAAGATGTTCTGGTATTCCAAGCTCAAGACCAGCCTTACGAACCTCATCCTTGAAAAGGTTGCGGAGTGGCTCAATGATTTCCTTGAAGTCAACGAAATCAGGAAGTCCTCCTACATTGTGGTGAGACTTGATTACGGCTGATTCACCGCCAAGTCCGCTTTCTACAACGTCTGGATATATAGTTCCCTGTGCAAGGAAGTCAACTGCACCAATCTTCTTGGCTTCTTCCTCAAATACACGGATAAACTCTTCCCCTATAATCTTTCTCTTAGCTTCTGGCTCAGTAACGCCTGCAAGCTTAGAGTAATATCTTTCCTGTGCATTAACTCTTATAAAGTTAAGGTCGAACTGTCCTTCTGGTCCAAATACGCTCTCAACTTCATCGCCTTCATCTTTACGAAGAAGACCGTGGTCTACGAATACACATGTAAGCTGCTTTCCAATAGCTCTTGAAAGAAGTCCGGCTGCAACAGATGAATCAACACCACCTGAAAGAGCAAGTAAAACCTTACCACTGCCAACCTTCTCCCGGATTTCCTTAATTGTATTCTCAACAAATGCATCCATCTTCCATGTTCCGGCACATCCGCATACTCCACGAACAAAGTTGTGAAGCATCTTGGTTCCTTCCTGAGTATGAAGAACCTCTGGGTGGAACTGGATTGCATAAAGATTCTTCTCTGTACACTCTGCTGCTGCAACTGGGCAGTCTGCTGTGTGGGCAACAATCTTGAATCCTGGTGCAATCTGTGAGATGTAATCAAAATGGCTCATCCACACAATAGTTTTCTCTGAGACATCTGAGAATAAAGCGCTGCTCTTATCTACAAATGTTTCTGTCTTTCCATACTCTCTTACTGGTGCCTTCTCAACCTTGCCACCAAGCACATGCTGCATAAGCTGTGCGCCATAGCAAAGACCAAGTACAGGTACACCAAGTTCGAAAAGTTCTTTAGTACATGTTGGCGCGCCATCTTCATAACAGCTGTTAGGACCACCCGTAAGGATAATTCCTTTAGGGTTCATGGCCTTAATCTGCGCCAGGTCTGTCTTGTAAGAATAGATCTCACAATATACATTACATTCACGGACACGGCGCGCAACCAGCTGGTTGTACTGACCACCGAAGTCAATGACAATAACTTTCTCCTGATCCATGATCAATCTCCAATCTTGTGTATTTATATATACATTATAGTTAAACTTGCCACTTATGACAAGCCTTAATTCTCCCCAATTCTTATCTTGCTAATTCTCCTCCAGACAATCCTTATCTATGCATCTTTCTCCCCAATTCTCTTCTTCACATAAGAATCCATCTTCTCTCTGACCATCGCCATCTTTCTGTTGGTCTCCTCATTATCAGAATGAAAATGCATAAGCTTTGCAAGATAGCCCTGTTCGACAGTAATCCGCACGCTCTCATCATACACAAGCTCATAAGCAAGTGATACATGACCAATAACAGTATCAGCCGGTGTGCGTCTTATTGCTTTGAGTATACAGTGTTCCTCATCAAACGCTTCTAACACTTCATCTGTAATATCACTCTTCATGAGTTCTTCAGTCGTAGTGTTATATATTTCTTCAAGCGGAGTATCAATATTAACCTTAAATATATCAACCTTATCAGCGTCACGAAGCACATTGCAAAATGCCTGCTCGCGGCGATTAAGTCCTTGCGGAATTCTGTACATATTGTGACACCTTATTGCAAGTTCAAGCATTTCCATGTCCGATTTATTCAATCTGTCATACAGAAATACTCCATCAGAACTATATCGATCCTCTAATGCTCCTGGCTTGTAGCCTGTACATTTGACCATTCCATTAAGAAAAGTACTGATAAGACCATCTTTGAACAACAGGTCTGCACCGAATTTTGCATGGTCAACAGAGTCCGCATCTGAAAATGTGTTATAACGCTTTATCTGTTCAAATCTTCCAACATCATGAAGCATTCCGGATAACCATGCCAGCTCAACATCATAGGCACACATTCCGGCTGCCTTTGCAATTCTTTCGCACAAAGCTGCAACTCTGTAAGTGTGGTCAATTTTTAATTTAATCTTAGGGTCATCTGCATTATAAGCTGCTGTGTATTCTGCAAATGCTTTCTTAACATGCACTCTGTCAACATACACACGGTTTATCTTGGCATTTTCATAATAACCTTCAACATCAGCAATCTTTCCCTCATTCCATGTGTCTATAATATCAGGCACATCAGATAAAGAATGGCACACAACTGAAGTCAGTCTTCGGATGTCATCGTTAATCTCAATAGTATCAGGTATATGAATCACCTTCATGCCTGCTGCATATCCTGCTTTAATGCCATTAATACTGTCCTCAATTACTACACATTCTGACGGTTCACAGCCAATAAAGCCTGCTGCCCTTAAGAATATGTCCGGCTCAGGCTTTCCATGCTCAACCTCATCTCCATATACAACACCAGAAAGATAATCCCATGCTCCTATTCTGTGAAGGCTCTTTTCAGCACTTGATTTCTGTGTTGAAGTTGCAACAGCACATTTGAGACCGTTATCCTTAATATAATCAAGCAGCATATGAAGCCCCGGCTTAACCGGAACTTCCTCTGTCTCCCTGATTTTGTAGACATGGTCTGTGCGCATTGTCCGCATTTCCCAGTAATCCTGCTCTCCATGATAATAATCATCAAAAAAGCTCTTACTAAGCTTTGCCGGTGCACCTTTAAAACTGTCGATAAGCCATAATGGCATCTCTACATTTTTCTGGGAAGCTGCCCACAGCCAGCCAAGATTAGACTGATTTTCCGTATCAATCATAACTCCGTCCATATCAAAGATAATCCCTTTTATCATAACTGCCTCCATTCTACTCCCCAAAATACCAAACCGACATCCCTTGCATACACTTTCCAGATATACGTTCATTCACTTCTTAATCTTACTTCTCTTCCAGATACTTCTTAACATACTGTCCGGTATAAGACTTCTTAACCTTAACAATCTCCTCAGGCGTTCCCTTGGCAATAACAGTTCCGCCGCGGTCGCCACCCTCTGGTCCCATATCTATAATATAATCTGCTGTCTTAATAACATCAAGATTATGTTCAATAACAACTACAGTGTTGCCACCCTCTGCAAGCCTGTGAAGGATATTAACAAGCTTGTGGACATCGGCAAAATGCAGTCCGGTTGTAGGCTCATCAAGAATATATATAGTCTTTCCTGTGCTTCTTCTTGAAAGCTCTGTTGCAAGCTTGATTCTCTGTGCCTCACCACCTGAAAGCTCAGTTGATGGCTGTCCAAGCTTGACGTAAGACAAGCCAACCTCGTTGAGAGTCTCAATCTTTCTTCTTATACTTGGCACATTTTCAAAGAAATCAACTGCATCCTCAATAGTCATGTCAAGAACATCATATATACTCTTATCCTTGTATTTAACTTCAAGAGTTTCTCTGTTGTAACGCTTACCCTCGCAGACTTCACAAGGAACATACACATCCGGCAGGAAATGCATCTCTATCTTGATAATACCGTCACCGGAGCATGCCTCACATCTTCCACCTTTAACATTAAAGCTGAATCTACCCTTCGTATATCCTCGTTCCTTCGCGTCCTTAGTCGTTGCAAACAGGTCTCTTATCATGTCAAATACACCTGTATAGGTTGCCGGATTAGACCTTGGTGTTCGTCCAATTGGTGACTGGTCAATATTAATAACCTTATCAAGCTGCTCTATTCCGTCAATTCCATCATGGTCGCCTGCAATACATCTCGCCCTGTTAAGCGACTTTGCAAGGTGCTTGTAAAGAATCTCATTAACAAGTGAACTCTTGCCTGAGCCTGACACACCTGTTACGCAGGTGAAAGTGCCGAGAGGTATCTCAACATCTATGTTTTTCAGATTGTTTTGTGTCGCACCCATAACTTTCAGATACTTGCCGTTGCCCTGTCTGCGTGTTTCGGGAACAGGTATCTTCTTCTCACCGCTGAGATACTGTCCTGTGATAGAACGCTTGCACTTCATTATATCGTCAACAGTTCCTGCGCACACTATCTCTCCCCCGTGAATGCCTGCTCCCGGTCCAACGTCCACCACGAAATCTGCCGCACGCATAGTGTCCTCGTCATGCTCGACCACTATGAGAGTGTTGCCAAGGTCACGAAGTCTTTTCAGTGTGGCGATAAGCTTGTCATTGTCACGCTGGTGCAGACCGATAGACGGCTCGTCAAGGATATACAGCACGCCCACAAGTGACGAGCCTATCTGCGTTGCAAGCCTTATACGCTGGCTCTCACCGCCTGAGAGTGAGCCTGCAGAACGTGACAGGGTGAGATATTCAAGTCCAACGCTTTTGAGAAAGCCAAGGCGTGACCTTATCTCTTTTATTATTTGCTCACCGATAAGCTTGTCACGGTCGCTTATCTCAAGGTTCTCAAAAAACTCCAGTGCCTTTGCCACCGATTTGTGACAAAGCTCTGCGATATTTATTCCGCCAACTGTAACGCTCAGGCTTTCTTTTTTAAGCCTTTCGCCATGGCAGGCAGGACACTTTTCATCGCTCATATAAGCCTCGATATCAGCCTTTGCCCAATCGCTGTTAGACTCTTTGTAACGTCTTTCAAGGTTCGGTATAACGCCCTCAAATTCAGCCTGATAGTCAGCCTTATAGAACTTGTTTCCACGCTTTAGGTGAAGCTTCTGACCCTGCGTGCCGTACAGAAAAACGTCTATAGCGTCCTTGTCGAGATTTTTCACAGGCTCGTCAAGGGATATGCCGTAAGTTTCTGAGATAGCGTTGAAATACATCATTGCGATAGAGCCTTCTTCAAGGCTGTTCCAACCGCTGGCTTTTATCGCACCCTGCCTTATGGAAAGGTCTTTATTAGGGATAATAAGCTCAGGGTCTATCTTCTTGAACACGCCAAGACCAGTACACTTTTCGCAAGCACCGAAAGGATTGTTGAACGAGAACATTCTCGGAGTAAGCTCGTCGATAGAAACACCATGCTCAGGGCAGGCGTAATTCTGAGAAAAAAGCATTTCCTCTCCGCCGATAACGTCAACTCCCACAAGTCCCCCTGTAAGCGAAGAAACAGTTTCGATACTGTCGGTAAGACGGGACTTTATGCCCTCCTTGATAACAAGTCGGTCAACGACTATCTCGATAGTATGCTTCTTGTTTTTCTCTATTTTTATCTCTTCCGAAAGGTCATAGGTTATGCCGTCTATACGCACTCTCACATAGCCCGACTTTCTAGCACGTTCAAGCTCTTTTGTATGCTCGCCCTTGCGTCCTCTGACGATAGGCGCTAAAAGCTGAATCTTTGTGCCCTCGTCAAGCTCCATTATCTTATCCACGATCTGATCCACTGTCTGCTGACGAATCTCTCTTCCGCAGACAGGACAGTGAGGCACGCCTATACGGGCGTAAAGCAGTCTGAGATAGTCATATATCTCCGTGACAGTACCCACAGTAGAGCGTGGGTTTTTGGAAGTAGTTTTCTGGTCTATGGATATAGCAGGGGAAAGTCCCTCTATGCTGTCAACATCAGGCTTATCCATTTGACCCAAAAACATTCTCGCATAAGATGACAGCGACTCAACATAACGTCTTTGTCCGTCAGCGTATATGGTATCGAATGCAAGAGAAGATTTACCCGAACCCGAAAGACCTGTCATAACAACAAGCTTATCTCTCGGTATGGTAACATCAACATTTTTGAGATTATGCTCTCTTGCACCTTTTATAACTATCTCGTTAATTGGCATTGGTATTCTTTACTCTCCTTTTGGTATTGAAAAATCACATATTGGTATGCAGGCGGGCGAACACTGTTCGCCACTACATTTTCTCACTAATTGTCATTTAGACCAAAATCTTTGGTCAGAAGTTTATTTTTCCACAAGGCTTCACAATTCAGTATTTTCTCTTTGGACTCATTCATTGAAAATATCTGAAGAATGGAAAACTGAAAATCTTTGTAGCTATCTGATGATATCGCAAGATAATCTCTTATACCGCTGTTTCCGCCGTGAAAAGTTTTTACATACTCTTTCCACCTGCCGAAAAGTCCGTCAGAACCTGTGGCAGAGCCTATATATTGCTTGCCTGTTTTTCGGTCAGCGATAAGATAAACAGCTTTTACAGCACTCAGGGCTGAGATGTATTTATCATAGACATTAGGCTTTTCAACAATATCTTTAAGCTGTCCAAAGCTCAATATCAAGTTATCATAGCCCACAAAATCTTGTGAGTTCACAGCTATTATTTTCTTAGGGTTTGTGGCTTTTTGGTGCCATGCAACTGCGGCGTTGCCCCAATCTATGACTAATCTTCCCTGATAATCCGAAAGAAAATCGTTTGCTTCTAGGTCATATTGATAAACGTTTCTTTCAAACATCTCAGGCACAGGAAAACCTGTGGGCATATTATCAGGCGTGGCAGGGTGTTTGCCTTTTACTGTATAAGCCCCGAAAAATCTAGCACCTCTGCCCTTTTCGCCAATGAAAACCAGCCAATATTTAAAGCCGTCAGAAAAATGCTCCGCTTGCAGGCGTGTATACTGTTCAATGCTCTCAGAGCCGTTTTCATAGCATTTTGCAAATGCTATGTCGCCGACAGAGTGCCTTATAAGCACTGCTTCGTCAGGGTCGATACCGCCAAGCTTCATCAAATCGGATAAATAAAGCTCTGTCATTTCTTCTCACCCTTTAACTCCGCAATTTTATCACGCAGGAATGCGGCGTGCTCAAATTCAAGCAGCTTTGCCGCCTCTTTCATTTCCTTTGTAAGCTTTTCTATGAGCTTTGCGGTTTCCACCTTTGAAAGCTTTGTTTTCTGCCTTGCCTCGTATTCCACCTCTTCCTTGGTGGATATCTCTATTACATCTCTTATATCCTTGACGATAGTTTTCGGAACTATGCCGTGTTCTTCGTTGAACTTCATCTGTATTGCACGGCGTCGCTCCGTTTCGGTGATAGCCTTTTCCATTGAACGTGTCACCGTGTCGGCATACATTATTACCTTGCCCTCGGCGTTTCGAGCGGCTCTGCCTATGGTCTGTATAAGTGCGCTTTCAGAACGCAGAAAGCCCTCTTTATCGGCATCAAGTATAGCCACAAGAGTTACCTCAGGCAAGTCAAGACCCTCTCTCAGCAGATTGATACCCACAAGCACATCGAACTCGCCCAGACGCAGGTCACGGATTATCTCCATACGCTCGATAGTGTCGATATCGTGGTGCATATATCTCACCTTTACGTCAAAGCTCTTGAGATAGTTTGTGAGATCCTCTGCCATTTTCTTTGTAAGAGTAGTAACAAGCACACGCTGATTTTTAGCTGTGCGCATATTTATCTCGCTGAGCAAATCCTCTATCTGACCCTCAGTCGGCTTTACGATTATCTCAGGGTCAAGCAGACCTGTCGGTCTTATTACCTGCTCCACTATCTGCTGCGACCTTTCCTGCTCGATAGGTCCAGGGGTAGCGGACACGAACACCGCCTGATTGATATGAGAATAGAACTCATCAAAGGTCAGCGGTCTGTTATCCATTGCTGACGGCAGTCTGAAACCGTAGTCAACAAGGGTCTGTTTTCTCGCTCTGTCGCCTGCATACATACCTCTCACCTGCGGCAGAGAAACGTGTGACTCGTCCACGAAAAGCACAAAGTCCTCAGGCAAAAAGTCAAGGAGAGTGAATGGCGTAGAGCCTGCGGGACGTCTTGCAAGCACACGGGAATAGTTCTCGATACCGCTGCAAAAGCCTATCTCCTCCAACATCTCAATATCATAGTTGGTACGCTGTGCGATACGCTGAGCCTCAATAAGCATATCGTTGTCTTTGAAATATTTGATACGCTCGTCAAGCTCCTGCTTTATCTCCTCAATAGCGTCGTGCATTTTATCACGGCTGACAATATAATGGGAAGCAGGGAAAATTGCAGCGTGAGCAAGTGAGCAAAGCACCTCGCCAGTCACTACGTTTATTTCAGTGATACGGTCTATCTCATCTCCGAAGAACTCCACTCTTATGGCAGTGTCTGTAGAATTTGCAGGAAATATCTCCACCACATCTCCCCTGACACGAAACTTGTTTCTCACAAAATTTATATCGTTTCGCTCATACTGGATACCCACAAGGTCAGCGATAAGCCTGTCACGGGATTTCTCCATACCACGGCGGATAGACACCACCATGGACTTATACTCCTCAGGGTCACCAAGGGAGTAGATACAAGAAACGCTGGCAACGATAATAACGTCACGGCGTTCAGCGATAGCGGAGGTAGCGGAATGTCTGAGCTTATCTATCTCGTCATTAACGGAGCTGTCCTTTTCGATATAAACGTCCTTGCTAGGCACATAGGCTTCAGGCTGATAATAGTCATAGTAGGACACGAAATATTCCACGGCATTGTTTGGAAAAAACTCCTTGAACTCAGAGCAAAGCTGAGCGGCAAGTATCTTATTATGGGCAAGCACCAGCGTCGGACGGTTTATCCTAGCAATAACGTTTGCCATAGTAAAGGTCTTGCCGGAACCGGTAACGCCCATAAGGGTCTGCTCTCTCATGCCGCTTTCGATACCCTTTACCAGAGCGTCCACCGCCTCAGGCTGGTCGCCTGAAAGCTTATAATCTGAAACAAGCTGAAACTTATCCATAAATGCCTCCTCAATCGAACAGTTGTTTTAATTATTATATTACATTTATTTTTAATTGTAAAGGCTTTTTTATCAATATTTTTTGAATTTGCGTATATGTACGATTTTTCGGACTGGTATTGTTACTCAACCTGCGGTATCAGCTCGATGTATGTGTAGGGGCGAACGGTGTTCGCTCGTCGAAGTAATAAGCCCACGGTAACAACAAGGTTCGGCAGCAAAAAATTCTCCCCGACAATTCTGAATTTACAGCAAATCCTGAGCACTGGCGAACGGTGTTCGCCCCTACAGTGGTTCGGGATAGGTTCTACTGCCGCAAAATCGCTACGCTCTTTGCGGGGTTACATTTGATTAGGGAAAGGGTAAGCGGTGCAGATTTTTGCTCCGATATTACTTTATAATAGAGCACAACCTTCTTCTGCTTTTTATAATTCAATCTGCACCTAGTAGGCTTACGCCTATTGAGGCTCTGCCTCAAACTCCGACAGGGCTTTGCCCTGTACCCACAATGGGTTTCACCCCTTGACCCTGACCAGGGGCGTGCCCCTGGACCTTTTGCTCGCTTCGCTCGGTGTTGGGGCACAACTCTGGTCAGCTTTGCCCATTCCTAATTCCTCATTCCTAATTCCTCATTCCTCACTCCTCACTTTTTACACCTGTATTTAAACTTGACAAGTGTCTAAAAAAATGTTACTATACTATAGTAATAAAACTTATATGCAAATTCTCGGTCCTATCGGAAAGGAAATGATACTATGTCAAAATCTGTTGAGATCCAATCTCAGGATCTAACCAAAAGATACACCCTCGGCGAGGAGATCTTCAACTCCGTTTCCCATGGTGCAGGCGGTCTGCTTTCTATCGCAGGCACTGCCGTTCTTATCGTTCTCGCTGCCATTTACTCCAACGCTTGGGGCGTTGTAAGCTCCGCTATTTTCGGAGCTTCTCTTATCATACTTTACACCATGTCAACCCTTTATCATGCTATCACCAATCCAAAAGCCAAAAAGTTTTTCAGAATAATGGATCACAACACCATTTTCTTCCTCATCGCAGGCACATACACCCCTATCACCCTTGTGCCTTTGAGAGGTGCGTTTGGCTGGGTTCTTTTCGGAATCGTCTGGGGTGCGGCTATCCTTGGCATTGTGCTGAACTCCATTGACCTTGAAAAGTTCCGCAAGCCCTCTGTTGTATGCTATATCGCAATGGGCTGGGTAGTTATAATCGCTGTCAAGCCTATGATAGAAAAGGTATATCCGCTGTCCTTGTGGTTTATTCTTATAGGCGGACTTTTTTACACTGTGGGCGTTATTTTCTATGTTAAAAAGAACAAAAAATATTTTCACTCAATATGGCATTTGTTCACCATTGCGGGAAGTGTTTTCCACTACTTTGCGGTGCTTATGATGATAACACATGACTAAAAGATCATCCCGAGGGTTTGCGTCCTCGGGATTTTTCTGTTTAGAGAAAATATTTCTAAAATGAAATATATGGCGGTTTTTCTATTGCAAAAATGGCTGAAAAGTAGTATAATCATAATGATGTATTATATGTGACTGCACTGAATTTTTCACATGGGTGCGGTTTTAACATGAAAGGAGCATTTTATGCGTAGATCGGGTATTTTAATGCACATATCCTCTCTGCCTAACGATTATGGTATCGGCAAGCTTGGCAAGGAGGCTTATGCTTTTGTGGATTTTCTTGAAAAGGCTCACCAAAAATGTTGGCAGATACTTCCTATATCTCCTACAAGCTATGGTGATTCGCCATATCAGAGCTTTTCTGTTCACGCTGGAAATCCATACTTTATAGACCTTGAAGCTCTGGAGAAAGAGGGTTATCTGAAACCTGCGGAATACAAGGATATTGAGTGGGGCGATGACAAAGGGTCTGTTGACTACGGCAAGATATACGAGGTCATTTTCAAGGTGCTGAGAACGGCTCACAAACGTTTTCGCAAAAAGCCTGAAAAGGCATACTCAAAATTCGTGGTAGAAAACAAGGATTGGATATACGACTACGCTTTGTTTATGTCACTGAAATTTGCCAACAAGGGCAAGGCTTGGTATGAATGGGACGAACCGCTGAAAATGTACAAGCCTAAGGCGATAAAAAGTGCTAGAAAAGAATATGCAAACGATATAGACTTCTGGTGCTTTGTGCAGTATAAATATTTCCAGCAGTGGAAAAAGCTCAAGTCTTATGCCAATGAAAAGGGCATCGAGATAATAGGCGATATCCCCATATATGTGGCATATGACAGTGTTGAGGTGTGGAGCACACCGCAGTATTTCAGCCTTGACAAAGAGAAAAAGCCTGTTGAGGTGGCAGGATGTCCACCTGACGCATTCACGGCAGACGGTCAGCTTTGGGGCAATCCTCTTTACAACTGGGAATACATAGCAAGAGATAAATTCCGCTGGTGGGTAGAGCGTATAAAGGCGGCTTCTGACACCTATGACGTGGTGAGAATAGACCATTTCAGGGGCTTTGAAAGCTATTACTGCATACCATACGGTGCAAAGAACGCCAAAAAGGGCAAGTGGAGAAAAGGTCCTGACATGAGGCTTTTCAAAGAAGTGAGAAAACAGCTTGGGGACGTGAAGATAATCGCAGAGGACTTGGGTTTCCTTACAAAGCACGTTGTAAAAATGCTCAACGCAAGCGGATATCCTGGCATGAAGGTGCTGGAGTTCGGCTTTGATTCTGATAATACAAACGGCTATCTGCCCCACAATTTTAAGACCACAAACAGCATTTGCTATACGGGTACGCACGATAACGAAACCATACTTGGCTGGATAAAGAGCTGTGACGAAAAGACCAGAAGCTACTGCAAGGACTATCTTGGAGTTACAAAAGACGAGTTCGTGCCTTGGGCAATGGTAAGACTTTGTTGGTCCAGCGTGTGTGATACAGCTATCGCACAAATGCAGGATATACTTTGCCTTGACGATAAAGCCAGAATGAATACACCGTCAACAGTGGGAGCAAATTGGAAGTGGAGATTGGAAAGCTTTGATAAGCTTGATGATACTTTGGCGGAGAGATTGGCGAAGATAACAGCGGTGTATGGCAGATAGAGCAGGGATAAATGAGGAATGAGGAATGAGGAGTGAGGAATGTGCATAGCTTATCAGAGTTGTGCACAAGCACCGAGCGTAGCGAGCAAAAGGTCCAGGGGCACGCCCCTGGTCAGGGTCAAGTGGTGAAACC
>OKSB01003521.1_pt1 | contig 12335 bp, 5 predicted proteins | sample 1601171 | NCBI WGS metagenome assembly OKSB01 (sample SAMEA3541496, study PRJEB24748) | human gut metagenome | biome: human gut; feature: human-associated habitat; material: faeces | place: China | collected 2012 | reverse complement strand
CTTATAATACTAGGAAATGTAATGGGTTCATTGGAATCAGCCTTTGCGGAAGCCGGAGGTGTAGTCAATGAGATAAACAACGCCCTTGGTGGTATGCTTACCGAAACAGAGGAAAATGCGGAAGGTCTGTCCAATGCCATTGCAGGAGTTGACGAGAATACATTCAACCAGGCATTGGGTTATCTTAACGGGATGAGATACGAAATGGTTGTCCAAAGCGATCTTCTCCGTCAGTTGGTATCGTTAAACGGTGGTTCGGCAGGAACGGGAGGAACGAACATGACAGCCATACAGCAGTCACAGTTGGAGGTTCTCACCCAGCAGCTTGCCGCAACTATGGCGATAAAAACAGCACTCCTAAGTGTCGTTTCCATTGCCCCAAGGTCGGGAGGAAATGCGATAAAGGTTATAATTGACTAAAAACAAACGCCCTGCTAGCTTCACAGTTGGCAGGGCGTTCCAGTTTGATTATGAACAAAAAAAATCCAATCACTTGAGGTGCTTAGCGGAATCGAACCGCTGTTGTCGGTTTTGCAGACCGTTGACTAAACCACTCATCCAAAGCACCGATTTTGATGCAAATATAGAAAAATATTTTTTAAAACTAGATGGTTTCTAAGACTATTTTTGTTATTTTTGCACTAATAAACAATGTACACGAATGGCTATATCTAAATATTTTATAAAGAAAGGAAGCGATACGGCAAAGGATTTGTATGCCACATACAGGCTGTATATACTTGAAAGCAAGGGATTATGGGATTTGCCGACAAGAAAGGAAGCCTATGCCGAAAAATGGTATGACAAGAACGGTCAGAAGGTGTACGAACCTGTCACGCCTGTTTACCAGCCAACGGAAGGAAGCATAACATTTGCCGCTTTGGGAGATGTGGAAACGGTAAAGACGAATATCCGTTCGTTCTATTCATATATAACCAATGTGATACCTGCCACTCCCGGTACGCCATACGGTTCATCCTCTTTCTCTATATGGAACGATATATGGGGAGAATCGGCAAAGCAGGTGATAAGATGCACGGGTTTTGAAACAGGTGCAAAGTTGAGTTATCAGGACGTTCAGGACTTGCAGAACCCGGACCGACTTGTGTCCGCCTATACATTTTCGTTAAATTTCAGTATTGACCAACCAACGCTTTAAAGACCAATGATTTTACAGATTAAAAGAGGAAATAGGGTTATTGCGGAGAGTGCTGATTTTTCATACAGCCCGTCTTTGCAGGAAGTGAGAAAATTGACTTGTGAAGTCGTTTCCGTTGTTCCGATAGAGTTCAAGGCATACAACTCAAAGAGCGAATCGGAATACGATACAGTCGTATATAATGGTAATACATTCATCCTGTACCAAGCCCCATCGGGAGATAATCTTAATGAAGCAGGAAAATACAAATACTCTCTTCTGTTTTACGGTAAGGAAGTATTGTTGCAGAATGTGGCATTCCTTGACATAGTAAGCGGAACAGGCGGTGAGATAAACAAGATAAGATACACACATGGCGGTCTGTTCCAGTTTTGGGGTGACGCAAAACAGCTTGCCGCACGTATAGAAGCGAATATACAGTCTTACAATGCTTCTTTAGGTGTGGGATATACAGGAATTGGCACATGGACGCTTAATGTGGATGCAGAAGGCGAACTGACAGAGGATATGATTGACATAACCGATGGCACCAACCTGTTTGAAGCATTGAAGAACTTCTATGACAAGTTTTATCTCAATTATTACTTCTCAACGACAGCGAACGGTGGGATAATAACCATTACGGACAAGACAAGACCGTCCGTAAACTGGACATTCAAGCAGGGTGACGGTGGTGGTGCTGTAAAAGTTTCCTCTTCTGTAGATACAAGCACACCTGTCATAACCCGAATCATACCACAAGGCGGAAGCAGGAACGTTCCGCCTGAATACAAGAAGGACGCTAAGCCTGCCGATGAATCACGTTATTGCCCGTACATCCTTCTTCCGAATGATTCTGACGGGAATATAAGATATTATATTGACAGCGAATACGGATTGAAGAACTATGGTGTGAGAGGAAAAACCATATCAAACACGTTCAGTGGGATATACCCTTCCATCAGAGGGAAAAAACTTGGCGATCTGTACCCGTCAGGACTTCCAGAATGGGATACATACAAGGCGGATGGAGAACCAGACCCTCAATCGGGAAAGGTGGCAGGTGAGGGTGCTAGCGCAGCAACACGAATAGATAAGATTATCGGGTCTACTCCTATAAAGAGTGATGATAGTGACAGTTTCTTCATTTATATGACCTCTCCAGGATTCAACCTAGGGTACAAGGTATATGAGGACGGTGATTCATCCGACAAGATAAACGACAATGTGCAGCCCCAGTACAAACCCCATGCTATGTTTGACAAGTACAGGGATTTTGAGAGTTTTGATATATATAGTACAAGGGCATATTATGACCAGCCTGTAAAGGTTACTGCCACATTCTCCGGGAAGATGCTTTTCAGTATATTACCTATAGGAAGTGATGCTGTAGGGAAAAAGGTGAAGATTAACCTACGTATGGTTACGAACCGTGTATTGGGTCAGGCTTCTCCTTTGAAAGAGGTTGTTATCGGAGAGGAAGGTGCTACTGGCATGCTTGAAATACCTTACGACAAGACTGCTCTTGTAGGATATATAGAAAAAGGTCAGAATACGACAGTTACCATACGTGTTGAGTTCACGTTTGATTCCGATGTTCCTGCTGGAAGCTGTAAGATAGGCTTTAGTGAGGAAATGACCTGCAACATACATTTCGGTAATCAGGACGGTTCACAGGACAGGTTCTATTATAAATACGCTTCTGTAACGGACGCGGTGTTCAGTATGCGTACAGGAACTTATACGGGAACGGAATTTAAGATAAACAAAAACGGTATTATTCCTCTTTACGGTGAAGTAAACGGTGATACGGGAGAAACGGAAGAGGATGTTGCCATGTTTAATAAGGGAGCACGATATAAAATATCATGCTACAGAACAGATAGCGACAATGCCAAACTTCCCCTTTACACGGATGGTAAATCTCCTTCAATTGCAGCAGGAACGGAGTTTGTCATTCTGAATATCGTCATGCCCGAATCTTATGTGACAATGGCTGAGAACACGCTTGAAAAGGCGGCTCTTGACTACCTGTCAAGATATGACCATGAGAACCGAACCGTTTCACTTGACATATCTAGCGGATTTGTCGCAGAGCATCCTAACCTTTTCATTGACTTCATAGAAGGAAATATGCTAAAGGTAAGGGATGATGGAATAGGCGTGTTCGATTTCTCTGATAACGGTCAGATAGTGGATATGCAGTTGCAGATACAGTCTTTGGAAATTAAATATTCCAAGGAAAATATGTTTCCGTCATATTCATGCACCATTGCAAGAAGAAAGATACTGTCTTTCTATGAACGGTTGGCACAGGAAAATCAAACGGCTTCAACGCAGAATACGACAAATGTAACATTAGGCGGAAGTGGTACGGGAAGCGGAACAAATATTTTCTCTGAACAGCTACTTAATGACCTTATTGCATCGTTTCAGAAGTTCAACGGATGGTTTGAATGGGATGAAGTAAACCAAGCGTTACGATGCAAGTCAGCGTTCTATACAAACCAATGGATATCAGCGTTGGGCGCACAGAGTGGTAGCGGAGAACCGGGAGGTGGTGAAGGCGGACTGATTAAGGCCGTGTACGGATTTGCCGATTTAGGTAAGACGTTTGACGATTCCAACCTTAGCAATACATTCAACGCATATACCATCAACGAGATATGGAAGCTAGCCAAGGAAGGCGGAATGAATACGGACAAATTGTGGCAGGAGTTGGAAAAGGATGATCCGACAAAGAAAATTCACATATCCCATCTTCCTGACAATAAATTTGTAACGCTTGATACGGAACAGACAGTTACTGCAAGCAAGATATTTACTGGTCAGTTGTCTACGGCAAATGTAGTTCCTAGCGTGAACAACGCATCCACACTTGGTCTTGAATCGAAGAGATGGGAGAATATTTATGCTGTAGATGCCAACATAAGCGGCACGGTGAAAACACAGGCGTTGCAGGTTGGCGATATAAAGATTATATATGATTCCGTAAACAAGGCAGTCACATTTGAGCACGCGGACGGAAATACGGAAATAGGCTTCTATACCAGAGGATGGATTTCCGCTTTAGGCGTATCTCCTGGAGGAAGCGGAGGAAGCGGTGGTGACGGACTTGTGAAAAACGTATATGGTTTTTCCAATCTCGGCACAACCTTCTCCGATTCAGACCTTGACAATACGTTTAATGCGTACACGATAAACGAGATTTGGAAAATGGCGAAGGAAGGTGGTGGTATAAAAAACATCACCCAGTCGGGAAGTGGAAATGCCGTAACAAACATGACACTTAGTTCTGACGGGAAAACCATCACTGCCGTATTCGGGGAAACATTCGCTAGACAACAGGATTTGGGCACACTTAACAATACTGTAACACAGTTAAGCAACAAGTTGAACAACTTCTTAGAAGGAAGCGATGCTGATAACATTATCAACAAATGGAAAGAACTTGAAGCGTTCCTTGACGGTCTTACGGAAAGCGACAACTTAGCCGAACTTCTTGCACTGAAAGCGGACAAGACCATAACGATAAGTGCAGGAACAGGTCTTACGGGAGGTGGAAACCTGTCTGCAAACCGCACATTGTCACTAGCCACCACAGGGGTGAAGGCTGGTACATATACGAAAGTTACAGTAGACACCTACGGGCGTGTTACAGTTGGTGATAATCCTACCACTTTGGCAGGGTACGGGATTACTGATGCCGTTACCTTGACTACTGCTCAGACTATTTCGGGACAAAAGACATTTACCAAGAATATTCTGATGAATAGTGGTATCGGTCTGTCTTATGGCGGAAATACTGTTTTCCGTAACACGGCAGGCAATACCGTCATATCAAGCTATGGAAGCGAGAGCCTGATTTATTTCCGTCCTAATGGAGATACGTCAGATGTAGGAGTAATACAAATAAACAAACAAGGACACCTCAATGGCGTTTCGGCAGGATTCACAGGTGGCGTTTCAGCAGCACGACTTACTGCAAACGAATACATACAGATAGGAGATGCCCAACTTGTTTACGATTCGGCAAACAAGGCTCTGAGAGTGAAGCATAGAACAGACGGAAACACGGTAGGATTCTACTCGGACGGTTGGGTATCTGCTCTTGGAGTGAAAACAGGTGGTAGCGGTGGTGGCAGCGGTGTTGTAAATACCGTTTACAGCTTCGCAAACCTTACTGACGGCACAACCTTCTCCGATTCAGACCTTGACAATACGTTTAATGCGTACACGATAAAGAAACTGTACGACATGGCTGGGCAGGGAGGACTTGACGCTGACGCTATGTGGGCTGAACTGAAAAAAGCTGATTCAAGTAAAATCATAGACGCAAGTCATATCCCTACTTCCGTATTGGACGGTAGATGGGTGAAAAAGACTGGCGATACTATGACTGGAACCCTTACGTCCGCTTCCACTTCCGGCGCAATCGTATTCAAGGGAGTGGAAAATTGTGATATTACCAATATCTATAAAGATAACGGAGTTATCAAGAACGATGATGGAGGGTTTACTTCTATAAGAAACGGGTTAAGGTTCAACTGGTATGACACATACTGGTATATAGGAAACCTTAGAGGAAGTAGTACGGATAGTGCAGGATTTGGTGTCGTAGACCATAACAACAAGCTGGTTTTACGTGTCACTCCAAATGATGTGAGAGCACCTAGGTTTATGTCAACTGTTGCCACAGGGTTATCACCGTTGATAGTTTCAAGCAATACGCTTGTTAGTAATTTAAATAGCAATTATCTTGAAGGATATAACAAGTTTGGGTTTATACACAGCAACTATTCGGCTTCTACTAGTGGAGCTGCTTATGTCAGTGGAGATACACGTATTATGCTTATAGCCGAAATAGGCATAGACACTACGTATAGCACGTATGTTATATTACTGTCAAATGAGTTTTGGGGACATCAACACTATTCAGCATTACAGTTACATATAGCTTGTACAAACAATGATAATAATGGTAACAAAACCCCAAGATGCTCTGTTAATGTAATGAGTATGGTAGGTTCTCATGCGAGAAGCGTTTACTACAAAGTAGAAAATAATAAGGCGTATATTTTTATAAAAGTTGAAGGTGGAAATGATTATGGAAGATGGGCTTCTACTATACTACAAAACTATGATAGCATAACAACTAACAATGCCAATACAACGGGTAATATTACTTTGAGATTTGCCTTTAACCAAGCTAACTCCGGGTTAAGTGATGCAAGTTATGTTAACTATATAAGCTCCACAGGATTAGCCACTTCCCGTACCCTTTGGGGTCAGCCTTTCAACGGTACGGCTAACGTAAGCGGTAATATGACGGGCGTAGGTAGCATAACGATGAGCGGTAATTTGGAGATAGGAAACGGTACTTCCCCAAATGCCATATTGTTCTACGGAACGACAAGAGATAATCCCGGAAATTATAATCATACATTTATTGCAGAAAGATTATGGGGTGGTACGGAAAGTAGTGAACTAGTTCTGTTTAAAGGGAATGATATAGGTAACGGTAATGACGCTGTAAATGTAAGTAATTCGGGTCCGGATAGAATACGCCATATAGCCGCTGCCCACCTGTTCCAAACATACACATCATCTTTAGCGGGTTCAGTGGAGGACGTATGTACAAGTTCTGCCTTGAAAAGTTTATTTGGCATAGCAGCGAACAGGGTTACAAGTTATGTTCCGTTTATGTCTACCGTAGCAAGCGGTACTGCTCCATTTATTGTGGTAAGTAACACTGTTGTGGGTAATCTTAATGCAGATATGGTCGATGGATTGCACCTGTCTGATTTTGACGGACGCTACGTGAAGAAAGCAGGTGACACCATGACGGGGGATTTGACAATGAACAATAAAGGATTTAATATGGTTTCGGGAACAAGAGTGGTTAAAACTTCGGGTAATTGGATTCATGGTAGTGGTGATGCAGCTTCTTCAACCGATGCGAACTTACGTTTTGGTTCTTGGTGTGGAATAGGTTGGTATCCCACAGTAAGTGGAATGCCTGTGACACAAGGAAACAATGCTATGTGGTTGGATGTGAGAACAGGGGTATTAGATGTACACAGCAACATTACTTCCCATAATGGTTATCTAGGTGCAAACTGGGATTCGGCTAGACGGTTGGTATTGGGCGGTGGAAGTTCCTATGCTTGGATTGATTCAAGAAATTCAAGCAATAATGTATTATGTAATATCCTACTGCAAGATAACAAGGTTGTAATAGGTAATTATGCTGAATCGAGAAGGTTCGTGTCCACCGTAGGCACAGGCACGCAGCCTTACCAGTGCTCGTCAACAACATTGAATACCAACTTGAACGCGGATATGCTAGACAATTGGCATCTTAATTTCTTACCTAGAAATTACAATATAGGTAGATGTTATGCAGTAAGATTTGCTTTAGGTGGTGAAGATAATGGTTGGAAAAAGATATTCGCTTGTTCTGAATCGGGAACTGGACCATATATGTCTGTAACGGTTTGGGGTCAGATATGGTACGCCTATGGAAATCATGCACAGGAAGAAGTATGGAATTATCACTTCTGTGCCATATTTTATATGAGAAGTGGCCCTAGTTCTTCTGATAGCAGTGTGGGAAAAGTTGAAAATTCAGCACGCCTTTATCTCCCCACATTTGCAAAAGGAATGGATAACATTCGCCTTGTACGTGTAGGAACAAACAATTTTGAATTGCAGGTGCGTCAGATTAGTTCATGGCACAATGCAAACATTGAATACCAATATTGGTCTTATAGGTGTAACGTTTCCGCATGGGAAAATCTGCAATCCACATCCAATACGTCTGTGGCTGTATCGGCAGGAGGTGCTTCCACATTAGCTGACAGTAGGGCTTCTAGTGCGGATGTGTGGACTTCTGCTAGAACATTCTATATACAAGACCACAACGCTTCCCATACGGGTGCTGGGGTTAGTGTGAACGGTTCTGCAAATGTATATTTAAAACTCCCCAATTCCATTCAATGCAGCGATTGGTTCAGAAGCACGGGAAATTCAGGATGGTATCACCAAAATTATGGTGGCGGAATATATATGCAAGACAGTAATTTCATACGTAATTTTGGCGGTAAGAGATTGCTTATTCAAACAGATACTTATGACACTCTCCGGTTAGTAAGAAGCAGCGGTTCCGGAGGTAGCTCCATAGCTTTTTATAATGGTGGAGGAACTTTTAGGGGTCAATTAGGTGTGAACGCATCTAGCTGGTTTTCGTTTGATACTGGTACTGCTACGGCTAATATAAATGTGGTTGAAATATCCCAGGCCGGAGGAATCCATTCAAAGGCTGAGATAACAGCCAAGGCTAGCGGTTCTGATATTAGACTAAAGAAGGATATTCAGAATTACAATGCCATGAACATTATAAATAAGTTCAGGTCTGTAAAATACCACTGGAATGATATTGCCAAGGCAAACTCCGAGGTGTACAATAATGACTATGACCAGTTTGGTCTGATAGCACAAGACCTTATAGCAGGAGGATTTAAACATTGGGTAAGGGATGTGTTCCATGATTACTATACGGTTACTTATGAAAGGCTTATTCCCGTTGTGTGGAAAGGTTTGCAAGAAGTTGATGATGAGGTTACAAGATTAAAGAAAAGAGTGAAAGAATTGGAAAAGAGATTAGGTATTAACAATTAATAAATAAAAAAATATTATGGGTCATTCTAACGGAAAGATTACAGCCCCAATAAACTTGGATGGTGACGTTTACGCCACTCTTGGCATAGGCAGTGTGAATGGGGCTTACGATTTAGGATACGCTTGTGCAAATACCCACGGGAAAATAAACCCGTGGGCACGGTACAAGCCTGTACGTTACGAAAGCCTTGCACCGGGTGAGAATGAAAAATGGTGGCAAGGATGGGATGGTAACTGTGGTGTCAAACCTTTTCAAATGGCAGGGTACTGGGATGCGCCAAAACACGCTGATGGAAGTATGAACGGATGGGAATACACCCCACCGACAGGAGGAAAGTTTCCATTTCGCCTTACCGACTTTAACGGGTACAATCATCGTGCCAGTGCACCGATAAGTGGGTTCTCATGCCCAGACACTGCTACCAATCAGTTTACAAGTAGTAATTTTGTCTGTTCTGCGGCTATAATGATGCCATCGGAGGGGCATGATACTGATTTTCTTAACATGGGTGACTTTTCCGAGATAGCCGATTGTTATTTCGGTGTCTATGTTAAGCACAAGACCAGTCAGATGTCCAGACGTGTTACTGCCGACAAGAAGATAGGAACAGGATACGCTATGGTGACTGTAAACTCGTGGGGTATGACTGCTGGTGATTGGGAAGTTTATCCTTTCCTTAGTACAGCTATATTGAAGCAGGATGACCCCGATATTGCTCATATAGCATATTCCGTACCAATGGTAAGTAAAAGAGATATAGAGATAGTTGGTTCTTACGTAAGCATAACAATAATTGGTGGAGTGATGCCATCCGTTATGGGATATATTGAAGTTACAGTAAGAGTGAGAAACGGTTCGAGTAGCTCTATTTCTTTCCGTAATAATAGTTGTATGTCTAGGTTTGCAAGTAAGAACTTTGAAGATCCTATGGTTATAGGTGAATCAAGAGAAACAATAGAGGATTTTTCAGTATCCGCCAATTCTAGCATTGACAAGAAGGTGAGAATACTCATATCATCGGAACTGATTAATGCAGGAAGTGCAAGGGTATGGGTAAGCCTTAACAGTGCTGCATATAAAGATAGTACATTGCTTCTTTCTATGGGTCCGGGGTTATAACAATATCACTTCCCTTACCGTTTATCAGTAAGGGGAAGTGATTACTTTAATTTTTCCTCAAACTCTGCAATGATACAGTCTGCACCCAGTTCTCTAATACAGAAGAGAGGACTTCTGTCGCTTTTTCAACCGAAACATTGTCTGTTACACGTTCCATCGTTCAATCTCCTTTCGTTCCAAAATAAATAGCACCAAGTATGACAAACGAGCATCCGCACAGAAATGCAAATATATGACTAACTATTGCGTTCATTGTTTCATTCCTTTAAAAATATGACTAATAACATCTACCGTCCATCCGTTTCCTAAAAGCCCCATGCCTATATGTGGCTGTACCGACTTGGTATATCCTTCGGGAACTGTCTGTAATCTTTCCGCTTCCGTAATATTGGGCGTTCTGAAACCTTTTTCTGGATTACAGTCGGGTGAGTTGAATATCAACGGTGTAAGTGATTTTTTATATCTTCTTAACAATGATTTGGGGTTTTTGGCAAACCTGTTCCATGACTCAAGCATACACCATGACTTGTCTTTCTCCACATACCCGTCCGTGATGATGTTCTTGAACAGTATTTCCTTGTCCTTCCATGCAGGTATTTCCCAGTTGCACCAGTAGTATCTTGCTCTCATTTGCGCGGAGAAATCGGAACTGTTGATATACACATAGTCTACTCCAAGATGTGACGAAATCAAATCAGCCCAATCGGATTTCATCTTCACATTTTCAAGCAGGAATTTTATGTTAGGATTGAACTGTCTGATATGGTTCAGTATGTTGACGTATTCAAAGAACAGACTCGAACGCTCGCCATCGAAGTTCAGTTTCTCTTTCCCTAACTGTGAGAAATCCTGGCATGGTGTTCCGCCAATCAATAAATCAATATCTTTCCACTGTATATCCCATTCTTTCCAATTTTTTATATCACCCAATTCAATTATATCGGGGTAATTATCCAGTGCAACCTTGATAGACGGTTCGTTTATTTCGCTTGCGTAATACTTGTCTACCTTTATGCCTGCTCTTTCCAGTGCGATACGTCCGCAAGATATCCCGTCACATAAACTTAGTACATTCATTGTTTTTCCAAATATTTAAAGATATGTTTGATTGTTTCTATATTCCATCCGTTCCCAAGCATCTTGTAACGCTGTGTATCGGATATTCCATCCCATATATACCATTCGGGAACGGTTTGAAGTCGTGCGCACTCGGTGGGGGTAAGCCTACGAATGCGAAAATTACCGTTATCAACTAGCGTCATACCGTTTTCCATTGCTCCCTTGTGTGATGTAGCAAGTAATGTATGAGCCTTATCGTCTATACTGCGTATATTTTTCTTTATATATTTGTTTGGAATTGTAATATCGGCAATATTAGGAGTACCAATTATAACGCATGGTTGTGTGCTTCCATCATTTCTAGCCCTTGCCAGCAGTGTACATGATTTACCAGATTTTATTTCACGGAAGTGTTTTCCTCCAAATGTACGTATCGTTCCCGAAACAATTATCAGGTTATCCTTTTGTACGGTTGTAAGGCAATTGGTTTTTCCATCTTCCCTAGGTTCAAGCTGCTGGATGTTCTTTCTCTGTTCCTTTACAATCCCGGCTTCATATTCCTTTCTTATCTGTTTTCCATATTCGGTTCTTTTTGGGGTAAGGCAGGCTGATTCACGCCCTAGCATCGCAACACATGTCGGATCATTATCCACCTGTATGTAATTGTCATTGTCACCCATCTTGAACAATCTTGTATTTATTGTGCGAGCCTTTTGTTCATACGGAAACTTGATAGGGCTGAACTGGACAGGACTGAATTTATCCGTCTTTACCCTGCCCTTCAAGCATTCAATCATCTTGTCAGACAAGAAATATTTTTCATCAACCTCTTCTTCAAGGATATCCTTTAAAAGTATTCCCCTATCTTCCGGCTGTGGAATATCGTCATGGATATCCGTCCAGTATATGCGCCTTCTGTTTTGTGCCGATACAAGTGCGGAGTTGATATGTATCCCTTTCCTCCCCATTGTTTCATTGAACACAGATTCCCATTTCTTTCCCATTTCCACATTTTCAAGGAAGAACTTGGGATTGTCACCACGCTTAATAAGTTCATGGTATATACGTATGTATTCCCAAAACAGATAGGATTGCCCTTCAAATTCAAAACCGTTCTCCTTCAATTCAAGATACGTTTGTAAGTCTAAAACCTCCATGCCTTCTTTCGTTGAAAGCCCTTTTCTCTTGCCGGACATGGACAGATTAGTGCATGGCGATCCTCCGATTATCAAGTCTATCTTATCCAGTATGCTTACTTCAAGTTCTCTTACATCACCAAGCTGTATGGTGTCAGGAAAATTCTGCATGGTTGCCTTTATGGCAAACTTGTCCACTTCG
>OKSB01003520.1_pt1 | contig 12337 bp, 11 predicted proteins | sample 1601171 | NCBI WGS metagenome assembly OKSB01 (sample SAMEA3541496, study PRJEB24748) | human gut metagenome | biome: human gut; feature: human-associated habitat; material: faeces | place: China | collected 2012 | reverse complement strand
TTTAAAAAGCGAGCCACTAATTTTTTATTTGCTCCCGGGGCGTTTTTTTAACGTCCTGTTTATGTTTCACTTTTTTCCGTCCGAAAATGTCTGTAAAGGCTCAGTGCGGCGGCGCAACGCACCACTCTCCGGCAAAACAGCTATTTTTAGGCGTTTTATGCTTGCGGTTCACCAAAAATCCCCTAAATTTGCACACAACAGCAAGCGAGTGCAAACCGCAGGGCTTGCCGTCCACCATTAAACGAAACGAAATGTCTGTTACCAAAACCCGCCAGAAGTTAGTAGACGTCGCGCGCCAGCTTTTCGCACAGAACGGGCTGGAGGCTACAACGATGAACATGATAGCAGTGGCTTCGCAGAAAGGCAGGCGCACGCTGTACACGTATTTCAAGAACAAGGAGGAGATTTACGACGCTGTAATAGAGTCGGAACTCGAGTTGTTGAGCGACAAGCTGGAGGAAATAGCCTCGATGGACATGGACCCGGAGCAGAAGGTGGTGCTGCTGATTTATTCGCACCTCAACATGATTAAGGAGGTGGTTATACGCAACGGCAACCTGCGCGCCGAGTTTTTCCGCAACATCTGGCTGGTGGAAAAGGTGCGCAAACGTTTCGACGCCGACGAGCAGGAACTCTTCTATAAGGTGCTCAAGGAAGGGTGCGACAAGGGCAAGTTCCGCATTGACGACATCCAGCTCATGAGCGACATAATGCACTATTCGCTCAAGGGGCTCGAGGTGCCGTACATCTACGGCCGCCTGGGCAAAGGCATGAAACTCGACCGCAGCCGCCCCATAGTGGCCGGCCTTGTAAGACGTGCGCTCGGCATGAGCCCCATGTTCTGATACATACAAAAATGAAACGAACAATATAACAAACCAAAAGTAAAATGGGATTATTATCAGGAAAGACGGCTCTCATAACCGGAGCCGCACGCGGCATTGGCAAGGCCATAGCCGTTCGCTTTGCCGAAGAAGGCGCTAACATTGCTTTTACCGACCTTGTAATCGACGAGAACGGCAAGGCAACCGAGCAGGAAATCGCAGCCAAGGGCGTTAAGTGCGTAGGCTACGCATCGAATGCGGCCGACTTTGCGCAGACGGCCGAAGTGGTAAACAAGATAAAGGAAGAATTCGGTTCGATAGACATACTTGTCAACAATGCCGGAATAACCAAAGACGGCCTCATGATGAGAATGACCGAAGCACAGTGGGACGCAGTAATTGCGGTGAACCTCAAGTCGGCATTCAACTTCATACACGCATGCACCCCGATAATGATGCGCCAGCGCAGCGGCAGCATTATCAACATGGCGAGCGTTGTAGGCGTACACGGCAACGCCGGGCAGTGTAACTACGCGGCTTCTAAGGCCGGCCTCATAGCCCTGGCCAAGTCGATTGCGCAGGAAATGGGTTCGCGCGGCGTTCGTGCAAACGCCATCGCCCCGGGATTCATCGAAACAGCCATGACGGCAGCCCTGCCCGACGACGTGCGCAAGGAATGGGTAAACAAGATTCCCCTGCGCCGCGGCGGTACGGTAGACGACATCGCAAGCACGGCCGTTTTCCTGGCTTCCGACATGTCGAGCTACATAAGCGGACAGGTGATACAGGTGGACGGCGGCATGAACATGTAATTTGCCATACAAACCCTAAAGTAAAAAACAGCATAATATGCCGGAGCCGCAAGGCGCGTCGCGCCCTGCGGCTTCTTTTTGCCAAAGAATGGAAAAAGCGTGCCTTATGCAAGTAGTTTACGAAGACAACCATATAATAATAGTCAACAAGCAGGCCGGCGAGATAGTGCAGGGCGACCGCACGGGCGACCGCACGCTTGCCGACGATGTGAAGGCGTATATCAAGGAGCGCTACGCCAAGCCCGGCGAGGTGTTCCTCGGCACGGTGCACCGCCTCGACCGCCCCGCGCAGGGGCTCGTGCTCTTTGCGCGCACGAGCAAGGCCCTTTCGCGTCTTAACGACATGCTGCGCCGCGGCGGGATGATACGCAAGACCTATTGGGCCATAACGGCCAACCGCCCGCAGGAGGACGAGGGGCATTTGGAGCAGTACCTGGTGAGGAATCCGAAGAACAACAAGACTTACGTTGCGCGCGAAGGCGCCAAGGACGCCAAGCTCGCAGTGCTAGATTACCGCCTCATAGCCAGTTCCGACAGGTACAACCTTCTGGAAGTAAACCTTGTAACCGGCAAGCACCACCAGATTCGCTGCCAGCTCGCCGCAATGGGCTGCCCCATAAAGGGCGACCTGAAGTACGGCGCGCCGCGCAGCAATCCCGACGGCAGCATAAGCCTGCTGGCCCGCAGGGTTAGGTTCGAGCACCCTGTTTCGCACATTATGATAGACATAACCGCTCCGTTGCCCGACGACAAACTGTGGCGCGTGCTTTCGCTTTGCGTGAAAGGCGACGGCGGCGAATAGCGGCAAATCCGGAGTGCGGCGAAATGTTAAATCGGGGAAAGTGTTTTTTCCCCCTCTCTGAGAAAAGAAAAAATTCAAGGCACATATTTCAAAATATGTGCCTTGAATTTTAAAATATGTCCGACATGTTTTCCGACCCGTCGGAACCCGCATGTAAACGGTGCTTCCCCCGGTTTGTTAAATGCGGACAAAAACGGATTGCCGCCTGTTGGCCGGACGCGCGCACGCGGATATGCAATCAGGTAACTCCGTAGCCCTGTATGATTCAATAACTCAGCTTTACCCCGGCAAAGAACGAACGTGGCATTCCGGGGCCGTATATATACCCCGAGTCTCTGTCAGCCCCTTTGTCGAAGTCGTTCTGATAAGAGTTGAACATGTTCTGAAGTCCGGCATTAAGCTGAAGAGTAGTGCCCTTGAATAAATTGAAATCATACGACACCTTAAGGCCCATGTCCATGAACTTGCCGGTTTTCTCAGTACGGTTCGTTTCGATATAGCCGGAATGGTGCTCCACGAGCATAGAGCCGGTGTATGTGCCGGACAATGCTATATTCAACGGCTTTATGGGCGTATAAGTCATGGTGAAATATCCGTAAGTGTCGGGGGTGCGGAACATTCTTTTCTCTTTTTTCACTCCTCCGTCATCCCACGAACGGGCTTTCTTGTATTCGGCGTTCTGGAGAGTGAATCCCGCCTGTAATTGCCATTTGTTACGCCATGCCAGTTTGCCTTCCAATGTCATGCCATATACGTTTGCGCCATCTTCATTACCACGTTCCAATATGATAACGCCATTTTCCTTGCCTATCTCGGTAAGCGCGAACACATCGTCAATACCGGTAAAAAAGCCTTCGATAAGGAGATTCCCCTGCCAGTCTCCCCAGCTGTGGTATATATCTGCCGATACACTCAGACTTTGCGACTTTTCCTCCTCAAGATTGTCGGCCAGGCGAATTATTGATACCGTTCCGCCGACATTCTCTATATGAAGGTCTTCGTCAAAAGCCTGCGGGGCACGGAATCCGAACGAATAACTTGCACGCAGGTTGATGTTTTTGCCAGGGTTGAAACGAATGTTGGCACGAGGACTGAATACAGGCTTATCAAGCATATTGTGCCAGTCAAGGCGGCCGCCAATCAAAATTCCCCACTTCTCATTTTTCCATTCGTTTTGTGCGAATACGCTTCCAATCTTTACTTTCTGCGATATGAACCTGTCATACCCCAGTTGTGAGTCTTCAAGGTTGTCCTGATTGTATTCCACTCCGGCGGTAAAGTCGGCAGGCATAAACAGGCACTTTGCGGCGCGGTACACATATTGGGAGCCTACTACAAACGTAAGGTCTTTTGTCGCTCCATACGCATTAGGATCCTGCCCTCCTCCGTAATAGCTCTCGCGGTCAATGTGCTGCGCTGAAGCAAATGCGCTCAGGCGGTGCTTTTCGTTAGGGCTGAAATAGTCGAACTTGATGCCTCCCGTGTTAATGCTGTGTTTAACCTGCTCCGCTATGTTTGCCTCGTGTGGCGGTCGATTAAGCGAGTCTCCGCCTCTGCGGTGCTCTTGAAGATGGTGGTATTCAAAGGTCAGTTTTGAATAGTTGCTTGTCTTGATGTACGAACGCATACCTAACGTCTGGCTCTTAAGCTCCGGAAGTTCGGTGAAGCCGTCGCCGTTGTGGTCATATCCGGCTCTTTCCCTGTTTTGCCCGAATACGGCAATTCCTTTTTTGCCGTCGTCAGTAACCAATGACGCATTAAGCATTGTGTTGTTGTCAAAGGCTGTTCCGTCGCCAATGCCGGTTAAGGTATGCGAGGCTTGAGCGGAATTCCTTGTAGGCTCTTTGGTTATGATGTTTATTGTTCCTGCAATGGCGGACGAGCCAAAAAGGGCCGACCCTCCTCCGCGCATTACTTCCACGCGGTCAATCATATTGGCGGGAAGCTGTTCAAGGCCGTACACTCCCGAAAGTGCGGTGAAAATAGGGCGTGAGTCGATTAGAATCTGAGTGTAAGGGCCGTCGAGGCCGTTTATCCTCACTTGTTGAAAACCGCAATTCTGGCAGTTGTTTTCTACCCTTACGCCGGGTTGGAAGTTCAGCCCCTGTGCCAGGTTGCAAGAATTTGTATATTCAAAAGTCTTCATGTTCATCACGTTCACGAGGGTTGGAGCCATGCGGCGAGTGGTTTCGCTTCTGTTGGCCGAAACGACTACTCCCTCAAGGGAAACAAGGTCTTCCTCAATTTCGAAATTCAATTCCAAGGTTTTCCCTTTCTTCAGGTTCACTTCGCGGGTTATGGTCTTATATCCCACGGCGGATACTTTTATAGTGAAATTGCCTTCGGGAAGGTTTACAAGGTGGTAGTGCCCGGTCTCGTCAGTCGTAGTGCCTATGGTAGTCCCGCTTAACATGACCGTGATATAGGGAAGGTGTTCTTTAGTATGTTTGTCAATCACATGACCTACTATGTTCGTATCTGAATCTTTTGTTTGATGTTCGTTTGAATAGGACAATTGCGGAAACAATACGAGCATTGTTCCCAATAAAATAGATAATATTCTCATTTGTTTTATTGGTTGTTCTGATTAGAAAAAAATGCAAGGAATCCTCCCCGTCAAAATGCCGGGGAAGTCATATTGATAATGTCAGAACAAGGCGGGAGGAGCACGTAAGGAAATGGTACCACGCGTTGTGACTATAATACAGGATAATGCAGGAAAAAGTATTACCCTGATAAAGTAAAGCCATAATACGGGTACGAACGATGATTGGAAACCACCGAAGGTAAGTATGTTTGACAAAAAGAATATTGTCTCAAGGCTTTGTTTGGAATGGGTATGTTCGCCGGTATTAATATGGGAATGCACGATAATCACCCCGTTTATCACATGAGTATGATAGAACAGAGTAGTACTTCCTAAGTATATTAAGAATACCGCAGGAAGGAAAAAACGAAAGAAAGTTATATGTTTCTTTTCTTTTGCCAATTAAATACCGACCAATATACTTTTTGTTATTAGAGGGTGTAAAATTAGGAAAAATAAATGCTATGCAATTATGAAAGGGCATGGAAATAGCAATAAAACCTGAAAAACATGCAGTTTCAGTAGGATTTTACATATAAGCGGCGTTTGGTGGCATAAGATATATGAAACCTGTGCAGAGCTGCGCGCCGTTTCATCTTGCGCAGGCTGCCTGCCAATTACCACGAAATACTTGCCATAGGTATGTAAGCATGTGGGCAACCGGCTCACTCCCGAAACAACAGGCAACTATGTGGTGAAAGAAATAGCTGGCGGGAACAGCCGGTGAGAGGCTGTCGAAATGTTAAAAAGCGGACACCTTGTTTTTCCCCTCTCTGAGAAAAGAAAAAATACAAGGCACATATTTTAAAATATGTGCCTTGTATTTTAAAATATGTCCGACCTTTTTTCGACCCCCTCCAAACCCGCATGAAAACAGGGCTTTCCGCGATATGTTAAATGAGGACAAAACAGATTGCCGCCGTGCGGCATGGCTTTGCGTGCTGAAGGCATATAAAAAACTCCCGGCATTCCAACCGAATGTCCGGGAGGTATGTTTCCGTGGCATGGCCGCGGGTTGTTTAAAGCGTGTTTACCATGCGTCCTCGGGTATGTCGCCGTTGTAAACCGTTTTGGGTGCGAATTCCACGTAATCGAGCACGAACATTGTAGACGTGTTCGACAGGATACTCTTGAAGCGGATGTAATATGTCTCATCCGGGTCGAGGTTCCCGGTGTAGAATATCTTGCGCAGGCGGTGCTCCGACGTCACGTTGTACAGCGTGGTCGTCACTATACCGCCGGTTGTCGGTCCTTCGTGCTTGCAGCCCATCATGTAACCCTTGTTGCGCATGTCTTTGTCGCGCTGGCGGTTGAGTTCCGGGTCTTCGTTTTCGTAGAGCGCCCAGCCGATGTTCGGGTTCGTAACCTCCACGCGCTCGTCGATAGGCAGGCCGTAAGCCTGCAGGTTGTCGGGATTGGTGCCGAAGTAGAGCTGTGCCATTCCGCGGTTTGCCGAATAGGAATATACGAGCCGCACCTCCCATGTTCCTTCGAAAGGTACCGGCGGCAGGCGGAGCGTGAAGTCGTATTGCCCTGTAATGTTGTGCTCGTCGCAGTACATGTCGTTGTAGTTCATGTTGTAGCCGGTGAGGTAGTTGTATTGCGTTTCCTCGGAGTTCATCTTAACATATTCAAGGTAGCCGTTTGGTATGAGGTACGGGTTGTAGTCGGCTATGAATATGTTGTTGTTTATAAGTTCGGGCAGGTATGTGGAAAGGTCCATGCGAATGCGCTGGTTGAGCACCTTGCCCGGCACGTCGTCGCTGTACACGAGTATGTCGTCAATGGGATAGTAGAATCCGTTGAGCGCGTTGTTGTCGTAGTCGCCGTTGTTGGAACGTATGCCTATTCCCGGTATTGTCACTTCGGTTTCGTCGTACGTGTCGGGGTCGTACTTGTTGCAGCGGTTTATCTTGATTCCGTCGGTGGTCGGTCCGTCGGTCATCTTGATAAGGCGGCGGTGTATTGTGGTCATAGTCTCCCAGTAGTTGTCGCAGCAGATGGAGAGCCTTGTGGGGTTGTTGTACGAGAAGCCGTACTCCGTGCGGTGAACAACGAGCCAGTTGTAGGGCACGCGTATTTTGAGCAGGTGGTAAGCCACGAACTGGTTTTCGGCGTTGTTGTGGTCGGTAAGGTCATTTGCCGTTGCGTGCGGGTATGCTTCGCGGCATTTCTGTATTAACTGCTCGCGTATGGTAGCTTCGTTGGTTATAACACCGGCTTCGACTACAGGCATGTCGATTCCCCACTTTTCGTGGAACACGCTGTCGGTTTCGGCCAGCACGGTGTAGCCGTAGTAACGGTGTTGCGGGTAGCGGCTGTCGCCCCAGCCGAAGTCGTTGGGGTACGTCTCGGGCTTGTCGAGCTGTTCGTAGGCGTCGTCGCGGTAGTTTTCGAGGCTGTCGGCCCAGCCGGTGGAATTAAGTAGCATTGAGAATATGCGCATGTTGCCTGCTTCTTCCAACAGTGACGACACGTAGGCGTTCGACAGCATTACCACGCGGTCACAAGCATGTATGTAGCCGTTCTCCATTTCGAGGTTGCTCGATATTACCCTTGCGTCGTTGTTTATCACGGCTATTGCCCTGCCGCCAAGAGTGTCGAAGTTGAGCGTAAGGTAACGGTCGTCGGCATTTGTTTTCGGTAGCGCGCCTTCGTTGAGGTCTTCAATGCGGTAGGCCTCGTTGTCGCCGTTTTCGATAATGCAGTTGCGCACGATTTTCTCCATGATGGAATCCTCGCAGTTCTCTATGGGAAAGTCAGTCTGGTTGTAGATAGAGTCGAGGAAATGGTGCATGGCTTCGTCTGTAGGAGCGAACACCGTGTAGTTGCCGCGTGCGGAAAGCAGGTCGGCAAAGGTTGACTTTGACCTGTCGCTCAGGTACACTTTCCTCAGGCAGTAGGAATAGAGCTGGAAGCTGTCGCTTTCTGCAAGGTAGTCGGTAATCATGTGGCCGGTGAAAGTGTACATGTTCGACGTGTCGATGTCGTCTTTGCATGAAGTTGTCGAAATCATGGCAATGCCCATCAGGGCAAACGCCGAATTTCGCAGGATTTTGAAAATTGATTTCATTGTATGTAGATGTTTTTGTTTTATCTGTTTAATATGGTGTGGTTGCCGTATGTCTAAGCGGCTGATTGCGGGAAATCCCGTTTTGTTTCTGTTTTTGTCTGTCTTTTTGTTTCTCTTGTTTTGACTCCGAAAAAATATGTCTGAGATATTTTAAAATATGTCTGACCTATTTCAAAATATGTCCGACATAATTTTTTTCTGCTCCCGAAAGATTTTCGAATTTCCGAACCGCCCGCGCTGCGCGGCTTACGCGCCTTGCCGCAGCTGCCGACATTATGTCCGCAAAACCGTGGTCCATACGTGTATTATATGGGAAAGCCGCATGGCAACGGTTCTGTGCGCCGTTTTGCAGGAATGTGTCTTTATAGTATTCTTCTCCCGTATGTATTGTTTTGATTTATTGTGTTATATTGGGTGTGTCTGTGTGCTTTTCAAGCATAGGTACATGCAATATGTGCAAATGTATAAGTTTTTTCGTTATATATTGTAAAAAAAACGTATTTTTGTTGCTCATTCGGATAAAAAATATTTGCCGCTCACATGAATGGAGTAAAAAGTCTTGGTGACAAAAAGCTTTCCATTATTGTTCCTGCCTATAATGAGGGCGGGAATATCGGCGCGTTGCTTGACAAGGTGCTTGCCGTGCGTCTTCCTTATGACATACGCAGGGAAGTAATGGTTGTTGACGACGGTTCGTCGGACAATACCTACGATGTTGTCCGCAAGTATGTGGAACTGCACCCCGGCGAGCCGGTAAGGCTGCTCCGCCACGAACGCAACCGCGGCAAGGGGCGGGCTATCCGCACGGCTCTGGAATATGTTACGGGCGATTACATTATTATACAGGACGGTGACCTGGAGCTTGAGCCTAACGACATAGCCGTGTTGCTGAAGGTGCTCGTTGATGGCGGGTACGAGGTGGTTTACGGTTCGCGTTTCCTCGACAAACGCAACGAAGTGCTCTACCGCCGTTTCTATTGGGGCGGCAGGCTGGTGTCGTTCGTGGCAAACTTGCTGTACAACCAGAATATAACCGACGAGCCCACGTGTTACAAACTGTTCCGCGCGGAAGTGATGGAAAGAATACGGCTGCGTTGCGAACGTTTCGAGTTTTGCCCCGAGGTGACGGCCAAGGTGGCAAAGCTCGGCATTAAAATACACGAGGAACCCATACACTACATGCCCCGGACGCTCGAAGAGGGTAAGAAGCTCCGTTGGACCGACGGCGTGAAGGCAGTATGGACACTCATTAAGTACCGTTTTACCGACTGACAGGTTTGTAATCCCAAAAACATACATGATGGAAAAAACAAAATCGCAAACTTCATCGCGCTACGGCTTTTCGTGGTGGATAAAGAACCTTTTGATTGCGGCTTTGGCGTACATGCTGCTTCCCGGTTTCGTGAAGTCAAACGCGGGATACGAGTGGCTGATTGAAGGATACGCCAAAGGAAACCTCAAGGTAATCAAACAATACGACAACCTGAACAACGACCAGAAGCTCGAAATGAAATTGGGCTACGATTACGCCTTTATCGAGATGATTCGCCGCATGACACCCGAAGACGCCGTTATATATTATCCTTCGCGCAAGGATTTTACCGACAAGCTGCCGCAGAGCCAGATAACGTTCTCCGGAAACCTGTGCGACAAGCTCTCGGCGGTGCGCTTTCTTTACCCGCGCCGCGTGGTGATAGAAGCCGAAAGGGAAAAGACCCCATGGGGAAAGAAGATAAGCCATGTGGCGGTGGTTAACGGGCACGGCCTGGAACTGTTGCCTTACAGCGTAGGCCCGGGGGCTGAGATAAGCGTCCTGCCAATGGACTCAACGAAACTGAACACTCAAAAACCGCGTTAAACCATGTATATATTAGGAATCGTAATGCTTTTTGCCGTAGGATACCTTACGGTATTCAACATATCCACGGCTACAACGCGCCTTGAGCGCGTGGGCCTGGCATTCCCCGTGGGCGTGGGAGTGGTTACGTTTGTTATGGCGTTGATGGATTTGGTAAGGATACCGCTCACGCCGGCTGCCTTGATTACGGCCGACTTTGTGCTGGCAGCGGCATTGGTGTCTGTCCTTGCCGTCAGGCGGCAAAAGGTGCTCGAGGCGTTCAAACGCCCGATAGACTTGAATGCGTTCAACTTTGTTTGGCTTTTGCTGCTGGCCTTTGCCGTGTGGATGGAGTATGCCAACTTTACAAAGTGCATGTACTTCCCCGTTTATGACCGCGACAGCCTTGCCGCGTTCGACACGATGGGCTTTGTGGCTGCACAGGAGCACACATATGGGGCTATGAGCATTTTTGCAGGCGATTACATGCCCGGAATGCACGGGCCCGGCAGCCCGATAGCTTATTTCCCCCTGTTGCAGCTGGCATACGCATACGTGTACGCCCTTGGGGCTGAAACTTCGAAGATTATACCCGCGTTGATGTACCTGTCGTTCCTCGTGGCGTTTTACGCTATCGTTTCGCGCACAACGAGCCGCACGGCCGCAATGGCTGCAACGCTGCTTGTGCTGCTTACGCCTGAAATGACATCGTTCTCTTCGCTTTCGGGCACGAACACCATACAGGCTGTTTATGCTTCGTTGGGAATAATATATGTGCTTACGTGGTTTGCCAACCGCGACACAAAGTATCTCGGCCTCGGCGCCCTTTTGCTGGCATGCAACGTGTGGAGCCGCGCCGAGGGAATCGTGTTCATCGGGGCGGCAGGCCTGCTGGTGCTCTTTGCCAGCGTGCGCGAAAGGAAGTTCCGCGCGCTGATACCCATGGTGTGCACCATTATACCTGTCGTATTGTGGCAGATATATATGGCGTGCTTCGGCATGAATACCGAGAGCTTCGTAATTACCCATCCGTTCTTCGACGGCGAGAAGGCTTCGACCATATATAAAGGTATAATGGACTTGCTCACCAATACGCAGTATTACGGGTGGACTTTTGCTGCCTTGCTGCTTGCCGTGCTGGCTGATGTTTACTTCATGGTGCGCCGCCGGGCGGATATAGCCAAGCTCGTTACCTTTGTGCTGGCTTTGTTTTTCTATGGCGTAGTGCTTTACCAGGTTGATTACAAGTGGGACAGCATTAATAACGTACTTGCTTATTCGGCAAAGAGGTATATGTTCTGCTTCGTGCCTGTGGCGTGGTATTTCGTGGCTACGTGTATGCCGGTTTCGGCGGTAATGAAGAAGTTCGACGCATTTATGGGCAAGTAATGCGGCCGTAGCGGAACGCGGAAACGGAGCTCGCAAACCGTGGTCCGAAACAGACAAAAAACGGAAAACTTTTGAAATCCCGACCGGAGCGGCTTTTGCACCTCCTTGGGAGAAAGAAAAAAATATGTCCGACCTATTTTAAAATAGGTCGGACATATTTTAAATTATCTCAGACATATTTTCAGGGCCGTCTAAAGGGGTATGAAAACCGGCGCTTGTCATGCAGACAAATTCGGATTGCAAACAGGCCGTTTGCTTTGAGTGATGAAAAAATGCGGCGCGCCGGAGGCGATTTCCCGACGCGCCGTTTCGTTCCCCTGCCGTAGGGATATTTTGTTACCTGCCCTGTGTGGGTATTTGGAACGTCTTGTATTCGATAATGCTGTTGCCGTCCTGGAATGAAAGCGTGAAAATGGCATACCCGTCTTTCACTCGCGGCGACACGGCAATTGCCGCCGTATAGCTCACGCCCTTGCCCGGGCGCAGGTTGCTTATTATCGCCGTGGGCGATATGGCTATGCGTTTGACGTTGTAGCACTTAATCACCGGGGCTATGTTGTAAAGTGTGGCATTCCCGCGGTTGTGTATTTCGAACAGAATCTTGGCTTTCTCGCCGGCGTCGAGCCGCTGGTTGCGGTTATCATCGATAAAACGGATGTTTTCAACGCTTAACCCTTCAATCCTTGCCGGCGCGTGAGTGGTGCGTGGCGGTTCGGAATACCTGTGCGGCCTGCCGTACTATATCCTTGGGGTCAAAATAGTATATTTTCCCCGCTTTTTTAAAACGCACTCCAATGACCTGGCTCATGCGGCTTTCACCTCCATTATTTGAAACAGCATGCCTTCCACCATCAGCTTGTTTTTATAGCCGGGAAAGCTCTGTTTTTTTTCGTATCGTTCCAAAATCATAATACTGTTGCTCATTGATATTGCTTTCAACTAATGTTCCTTGAGTACAATGATTATAGAAATCTAAATCATTTAACGAGGAACGAACACCAACTAGATGTGCA